>WNGJ01009064.1_pt1 | contig 10592 bp, 9 predicted proteins | sample 5400611 | NCBI WGS metagenome assembly WNGJ01 (sample SAMN13153375, study PRJNA577476) | soil metagenome | isolation source: 40 cm soil or saprolite under Garry oak tree replicate 1 | place: USA:California | collected 2016-06-15
AATGTGAAAGGTGCGAACTTCATCGCTCTTCACGAACTCTTCGACAAGGTGAACGAAGATGTTGAGGATTACATCGATCTCATCGCGGAGCGCGCGGTGCAGCTCGGAGGCGTGGCCGAAGGAACAGCGCGTATTGCAGCGAAGCGTTCGAACCTGACCGAATACTCCGTCGCGACAACCAGCGGCCGCGATCACGCCGCGGCGCTCTCTTCAGCGCTTGCATCCTTCGGGAAATTGGTCCGCCGCGCAATCGATGCCAGTAACGAGCTCAATGACGCGGACACCGCAGATATTTTCACGGAAATTTCGCGTGGCGTGGACAAATGGCTCTGGATGGTCGAAGCGCATCTTCAGGAACGAGTATGACAACCTCTACACCTGTGCAAATGGAACACATAACCGGCAACCAGGATCGCCCCGGAACCCACGGTCGGACTCGAAATCGGGACCGGGGCGATCACTAGAGATCCACGCTTCTCGTTTTTCGGCTCGTTTGGTACCGGCGGATTCGCAGGCGCGTTCTCCACCGGCTTCCTGCCGGGTCAGGCAGGAACCGCGCAACGAGATACACACCTCCCAAACTATCGTCTACAACCGGGTGTAGACGCACGCTGCAAATTCGTTGATTCAGTGCGGCTCCTGAGAGACCAGCGGCACTAAGTCCACCTTCCTTCGGCGCTCGCCAAGAATCGAGAATCGAATTGCTCGTTGGCATTTGGATTTCCATTGCCTACTCTCTCGATTCTCGCTGCACGAATAAAGACGGCAATCAAAGGCAAACTCCGAGGAGGCTGGACAAATCTAGGTATCCATCCCAACAACCTGCATCGACTCATTCGGGTTCTGGAGTATTGAAACTCCCGCCGAAAAAGTAACCAGCGGATCGATCCCATCGTCCACACAGAATTCCGTCCTAATGATGATGCAACCATCAAAATGATGGTTCTCCACCGGCTTCCTGCCGGGATTGGTGCAGTACAACTTGACTCGCGGAGGTGGTGAACTTCGTTTTATATCAGGCAACCTGGGTCCCGGAATTCGCCAGAGGCGTTTCGTCCTCCAGGATGTCGAAAACCGTGTCGAGCTTCGAAATCTTCAGCAGGTCACGAACTCTTCGACTCGGCGCGAGCAAGAGCATACTCCCGCCCATATTTTTGATCGACGTGTAGACGAATACGAGTTGGCCCAGACCGCAACTGTCGATATAGGAAACGTCGCTCATTTTGAAGATGATATGACGATGACCGGTTTCGAGGAGCTGGAGTACGGCTTCACGATAATTCTGATCCAGGACAGACAAACGCCCTGACATGTCCATTACTAGAACACCTTTCACCGTGTGCGCATTCAAAGCCAGACTCATATACACCTCTCTTAAGACATGCGTGAAATCAGGCAAAATATTTCACAAAAACCGCCTCCTTATGAGCCTCGTTGTAGATGAGTTCGTCCACCATCGGGGGTGTCACCGAACCAGTCCGACAACTTCCTCCGGCCAATTATCGCCAGGATGACGGCACAGGGTGGCGGCTTCGGAGAAACCTTGCCTACCTTATATAAGCGGCCGAATCAGCCTAACCGCGCCACCTTTAGGTGGGTAGGCGCGTGTGAAATGCTGGATTAACCAGCCATCAGGTAACACATGAGAAGTTAGGGGCGGGCGTCGGTGACTCCGTCGAGGCGACCGAGGCACTACCTCAAATCAACAACTTGCAACCGGGGCCATGACCGAAGTCCCGCCGAGATGACCGGGGCACCTCGGTAACCTCGCCACTACCTCGCCTTGATACTCCGGTCATAAATTATTGAAATTATTTATTACCTCTGACACCTCGGCATTCTTTCATCCATACATCTAGAGCCGTCCGGACCCATTTCATTTCACGGTAAGAAACCGTGACCAGTTTTCAGCCGCACCTCCGACAGCGCGCGCTAAAGTCAGCTTGGCAACATTATGTGCAAAGATGCTGTTGATGCGGTCCAAATGAGCATTCGCCAGCGCATCCTGAGCTTGAACAACAGCCACGTTGTCGGATATTCCCTCCTCGAGCTTTTGACGCGTCAGCGTTAGAGTGTCCTGTGTCACTTCAACGTTTTTCTGCGCAACTTCGACCTGGCTTGCCGATGCCTGCAAATCCAAATAGGCGTTGCGTACATCGCTCTCGATTCGTCCGCGCAGATCGGACAGCTCGGCTCTCCTCTGCGCGAGTGCCGCCTCGGCCTGGTCGATGTTTCCTTCAGTCCTGCCTCCCTGCCAGATTGGAAGGCGGACTGTACCAACGACTGAAAAGGTTCCGTGCGATTGCGCAGGATTCACACCGGTCGCACCGTAATCGGCATTCACAGAAAAGGACGGAAGTCGTTCCGCTCGCGCTGCAGCCCGATTGCGCTCTGCCGCCTGCACCTGGGCCTCGGCCGCCTTCAGATCCGCTCGCTGCTCGAATGCGAGCTTTAACGCACGCTCGAGATCGAGGGGCGGGGGAGCAGAAAAATAGATCTCATCGGTGAGCTCGTATTGATCGTTGGCAGGCAAGCCTGTCATCCGTGCCAGGTTGATCTTTTGTTTGGAGAGATCGTTTTGCAGTGATACCAGCCGCTGCTGTTGCGTCAGCACCTGAACCTGGCTTCGATTGACGTCGATCTGCGCCGCCAGCCCAACGCCGCGTTGTTCAGAGGTTTGTTTGTAGAGCGCATTGGCGGTCTCCAGTTGTGCGCGAGCCGCCTCAATTCTGGCCGCAGCCGCAATAGCTTGCAAATATGTACCGCCGACAGCCAGCACCGTGAGATCACGTGCATCCTGCAATGAGAACTCGTCGGCGCGGACGATCTGCTGAGAGGACCGATAGTTGTTGATTGCGGTGAGATCGATGACTGTCTGGGTTAATCTCGCGCGAAAATCGATGTAGTTGAAGGGCCCGACAATGGTAGGAAACGGGAACCCGGTAATCCCCGGACTGATCCGGAGGCCCGCTGCCCGAAGGTTGGTCTGTTGCGCCCCCTGGGTCACTGTGCCGGCGATGTTTGGAAGCACTGCACTGCGGGTGACTTTGTCCTGGCCGCGCGCCTGCCGCAACATTTCGTTCAGTCCTACAGGGCCAAGGTTGTATCCAAGCGCGCGTTCGATGGCATCCCGCATAGAAAGCTTGCCATCGAAGGGAAGTGTGGATGTACTCGTTGTGCTTCCGCCATAGAGTCCCTGGACCTCGATCGATGGATTGATTGTGTTCACGCTGGTCGTGGTCCCCGGTACAGGTAATTGAATCGCCGTGACCGACCCGCTCTGCTGGTTCCGACCCGAAAGAGGTAGCGGAGTTGCTTGACTTCCCTGAGGCGGACTGGGTGGTGGGCCTATCTGGGAGAATGCGCCACCTGCTACGGCAAGGATAATAATGATGAGAAAAGCCGCGTTTCGAATCATAGTCTGTTTCACCTAGCTGAGTTGTTTACGAAAGCGCCACGCGCTCAGCGAAATCATGACCAGTGCAATCACCGCAAGCGCCAGTAACTCGCTATAGAGAACGTCAACTCCGCTGCCTTTGAGCATGATGGAGCGAGCAATGATCGCGAAGTGTTTGACAGGATTAATCGCAGTCGCCGGTTGCAACCATGCCGGCATCGCCTCGATCGGTGTAGTCGCGCCGGAAAGTATGGCTAGAGGCGGGTTTGTGAAGAAACTCATCAATTGCGCCTGCTGTTGCGTGCGCGTGAACGTCGCAATCATCATTCCCATGCCGATGCCGCAGATCACACACAGCGAAGCCGAAAGGAAGAACAATAAGAGGCTGCCGCGCATCGGTACCGCGAAAACCAGCCGCGCTACGACGAGTGCCAGGCCGATATCGAGGGCCAGCAGAAGAAAGATCGGCGCCACTTTCGCAATAATCAGTTCCGAGCTGTTCGCCGGTGTCATTAGTAACTGCTCGATTGTGCCGATTTCCTTTTCCCGGACGAGGGAAGCGGAGGAGACGACTGATCCCTGCAACACCAATAACAGCCCAATGATTCCTGTTGTGATGAACCAGGAGCTTTTAAGGCCCGGATTGTAAAGCAACGTCAAGTGTGGCGTGACCGTTGCGCGCGATGTCGAAATTGCGATCTTTTGATTCAAACTTCCAATGATGCGTGCTGCATAGCCACCCGCAATTGTGGCGGTGTTCGCGTTGACGGCGTCCACCAGCAATTGCACCTCGGCGGTTTCACGCCGGGCGCGGTGTTTCGCAAAATCGCGAGGGATCACAAGACCCGCGTCCAGACCGCCTTTGCCGATGGCCCGACCCAGTTCGTCCGGCGACGCATAGTATGCGTTGACTCGAAACACCAAACCTTCCGTGAAAGCAGATACCAGGTCCCGGCTTTCCGGCGTGGCGCTGTAATCCACGACGCCGAGGCGCAGATTCTCAAAGTCCGGGTTCAAAGCGAGTCCGAAAAGAATGATGTTCAGCGTCGGCGGAATGATCAACAAGATCACGAGCCGCCGGTTACGGCGGATCTGGTGAAACTCTTTAACGAAAAGCGACCAGAGGCGAAGGTTGAAGACGTTGCTGATCACAACTCACCTCACTACGCTTTCACCTGCATGTCTTTCATCACACTCCATGCTCGCCAGAAGAAAAAGGCGGAAAGCAAACCCAGGGCAACAGGCGCGTACCAGACGCTGGACCAACCACCGCCGCGCAGGAACGCGTCGCGGATGACTTCGAGGTAGTAGCGCATCGGAACGAGGTTGGACACCAGCCGCAATGGCTGTGGGATATTCTCTACCGGGAAGATATAGCCAGCGAGCAGGAACGACGTCAGGAAACCGGTGAGCTGAGTCGCTTGAATGGCGGCGGCCTGATTTGGAATTGCCGCGCCCAGCATCGTTCCAAGACACGTGGTGCAAAGCAGATAAAAGAATGTTGTCGTGAGCAGCGGCGTGGGATCGCCCGCCAGGCTGAGACCGAAACCGGCGACGAGAACAATCATTCCGGCGATCCATTCGGCCCAGGCCACTATCAGGTATGCGATCACTTTTCCCAGCAAATACTCGAATGCGGTAATGCTTGAAACATACACTTGAAGGATGGTCTTCAGTTCGCCCTCGCGCGAGACCGCCAAGGCTGCCAGCAGAGGCGGGAACAGTGCCATGCCGAAGGCCAGCACGCCCGGTCCGAAATATTTCAAATCTTCCCGGCCCGGATTGAACCAATACCGAATCTGTGGATGGATAGCCGGCCCTGGTGCTGCTGTCTGGATTTCTGCGGCGAATGATTGGGTGACTGCGGCCGCTTTGCCACGCATGACATTTGCAGTATTCGCATCAGTGCCATCGATGAGCCATTGCAGGTCTGCATTTTGTCCGCGCTTCAGTTTGCGTTCGAACTGCGGCGGAATGATCAGCGTCGCCCGCGCCAGGTTCTGGTCCAGGGCGCGTTCTGGCGAAATATTTTGAGGTAGTGAAGAGATCTTGAAGGAGAGAGATGCGCCAACAGCTTCGATATATCGGCGTGACAATGGCGTCTTGTCCAGATCCTGCACGGCGACCGGAATGTCTTTCACAGTCAGCGATGTTGCGCTGCTAAGCAACAGCAGAAGTAGAACAGGCAAAACCAGGGCGAGCGCCAGCGTCAATTTGTCGCGCGACAACTGCGTGAGTTCTTTCCTGACCTGTGCCAGAACGCGTTCCATGAACACCTTCTATTCTTCTGCGGTCTTGCCTTCCTTGCGCATCTGTTCGACGACAGCAATAAAGACATCCTCCAGCGAGTACGGCTCTTCACGCGCGCCTGTGACGTTAATACCCGCGCCAGTCAGCTTATCCGTTACGTTCTTGATGCCTGTCTCTGGATCTTCGTCCACGATCACGTGCAAACGTTCTCCGAAGAGCGAAACGCGCCAGCGATCCATTTGCCCTTTGAGCAAATTGTTAGCTAGCTGCGGCTTGTCCGTAATCAACTCCAAGAGGTGTCCCTTCTGCGACGCTTTCAGGTCGGAGGGTGTTCCTTGCGCCACGAGTTCCCCGGCGACAAGCAGGCCGAGCCGATTGCACTGTTCGGCCTCCTCCAGGTAGTGCGTCGTGACGAGAATTGCCATACAGCAATCGGCGAAACTGTTGATCATTTTCCAGAAAGCGCGGCGCGCCAGCGGATCGACACCCGATGTGGGCTCGTCGAGAAAGAGCACGCTGGGTTCATGCATAACCGCCGCGCCGAAGGCAACGCGTTGTTTCCAGCCGCCGGGCAGGCTGCCAGTCATGAGATGGCCTCGTCCTTCCAATCCCGAGAAGGACAGCACCCAGCGCTTCTTCTCGGCCCGATTTTCCAGCGGCACGCCGTAAACGCCTGCAAAAAAATCGAGGTTCTCTTCAATCGTCAGATCATCGTATAGAGAGAATTTCTGCGACATGTATCCGACACGTTTCCTTACGAAGGCGGAGCGGAGCGAACCACCTTCACCAGCGAGTGAGCCCTCGCCCGCAGTTGGTTCGAGCAAGCCGCATAGCATTTTTATTGTCGTTGTCTTGCCGGCGCCATTCGCGCCCAGGAGGCCGTAGATTTCGCCATAGCGGACTTCGAGACTTACATTCTTGACTGCATCAAAGTTGCCGAACCTCTTGCTGAGGTTCCGCGCTCCGATGGCGATTGCATTGGATGCCCGCTCTGGAGAGCGGTGCCGCAACGGAAAAGGAACTGCCTGAATGTCGCCGTTGCTCTGGCGCAACATTGCAACAAAGGTATTTTCCAGCGTCGGCCACGCGGCGTTGATCTCCTGAACCTGAATCCCGGCTTTGCTCAAGGTCTCACGCGTCAGTCGTTCTCCCACGCTCGAGTCCTTCACCATAACGTCGATGTGATCACCGAACCGCTGCGCGTCGGTGATACCCGGCGTCGCGTGCAGGAGATCTTCGGTGCGGCCAAGTGCCGGCGTACGAACCACGAGCCGCTTCAGCCCGAGATTGTGGCGCAATTCCCGCGGCGTGCCCGTTCGGTGAATCCGGCCTTCATGCATCAGCGCGACGCGCGAGCAACGCTCGGCTTCATCGAGATAAGGTGTAGCGACCACGATTGTGATTCCCTGGTGCGACAAATCGGCCAATGCGTCCCAGAACTCGCGCCGCGATACCGGATCGACGCCTGTGGTCGGCTCGTCCAGCAACAGAACCTTAGGCTCGATGATCAAAGCGCATGCGAGTGAGAGCTTTTGCTTCATGCCTCCGCTTAGTCTTCCGGCGAGTCGATTCTTGAAACGGGCCATGCCAAACATTGCAAGGTAACGCTCACCGCGCCGATCGATTTCCTCGCGCGACAGGCGCCTCAGTTCACCCATGTAACGCAGATTTTCAGCAACGCTCAGGTCGTGATAGAGACTGAAAACCTGGGTCAGATAGCCGACGTAAGAGCGTGCTTCGCGTGCTGAACGGCCGAGAATGATCGCTTCGCCGCTCGTCGCCGGCATCACGCCGCCGAGAATCTGGAAGACGGAACTCTTGCCTGCTCCGTCCGGCCCGATCAAACCAAAGATCTCACCGTGACGAACGGAAAGGTCGATGCCGCGGACAGCTTTGACTGGACCGTAGTTCTTCTCGAGACCGGCAACCCAAATCGCAGCGTCGTTGTGTATGGTTTCAGAGTGCTCGACCGTTTCCGGGTTGGGTGGCGACACTCTCATTATTGAATTCTCTTTTGCCGCGGCCATTGATTACCTGCGACAAGGATTTCTCCATCGGCTGACATACCAGGCTTCGCAAGCCCGATTGCGCCTTTGAGTTGCAGCTTGACTCCGACAACCTGCTTCACGCGGTCATCTCTGAAGTACGTGTTCTCTGGAGTGAATGTCGCTTCAGGATCGGCGCGGGACACGAAAGCTTCGATTGCTTCATTGGGTTTTGAATCCAAATAGACACGCGCCGCCTGTCCAACAGCGACTCTTCCGATCTGTCCCTCCGGGACAAACCCCCGCAGATATACTTTGCTGAGATCCAGTAATGTGACGATTGCGGTTCCAGCCGTGACGACCTCGCCCGGTTCAGCTGAACGGGTGATGACGGTGCCGTCGAATGGGGCAATAACTACCAGGTCCTTGCGGTTCGCGTGGGCTTCGTTGACAGCAAAGCGAGCCTGGTCGGCACTGGCAATAGCCGCAGCGATTTCCGCTTGCTGCTGCGCGATCTGCTTTCGCACCATTCCTTCCTGAAGCGCACGAATGTTGGGATTATCGAGGTTCGCTCGAGCGGTGGTCAGCGCTCCCTGCGCTGCTTCAACGCGGCGTTTGGCAGCGGCAACCACCGCGGCCTGCTGCTCCGCAGTTGTAATGGCCTGTTTTCCCTGACGTTCGGAAACGGCTCCGGTCGCGGCCAGGCGTGTATAGGCATCCCGGTCGAACTGCGCGAGTTTCAGTGAGGCTTCCTGCTGCGCCAACTCGGCTTCCACGCTGGACAATTCCGCCTCCGCCTGCCGCACCCGGCCCTCGGCATCGGTTCGGGACTGGTCGGTTTGGATCTGCGTTTGCTCCAGTTGCGCCTGAAGCGCCGCAAGTTGACTCATTGCTGCCCTTTGCCGAGCCTCACTTACAGCAAGGGCGGCGCGAGCCTGTTCCTCGCGTGCGCGCACCTGCTCATCATCAAGAACGGCGATCGTATCTCCTGCCTTAACGCTGTCGCCCTCGCGAAAGCGAATGTCGGCGATTCGGCCACTGGTTTTCGGTGCAATGGCAGAGTCGTCGCCTTCGATCCGGCCGCTCAGGATGACGATGCTGTCTGGGATCCTGGATGCTGCGAAAGTAAGCCGCCAGATCACAATTCCCAGGATGATCACCAACAGGACAATGAACCACAATCGTTTACGAAGGGTCTGTGCAACAGTCGCAGGTGGCGACGCAGTATTTTGTTCGCTCATCTCCGTTTCCCCAAACTACTCTTGGGTGCAAGACGACCGCCAAATTCAAAGAAGCATATGGAGGCCATTAAGCCCATTTAATGGATGGCATTAAGTCGATTTAGTCTGGAATGCTCTCGCCGCTCAGGTCGCGAAGGGTTTCGCGAAATCGCGAAGACCTCGTGAAAACGCTCCGGCTAACCCCCAACTTTCCAGCTTCAGAACCGCGAATCGAGTTCTCTCAGCCGGCACACGGGGATACCGCGTGGAAGCTGACGGGCTACCACGTTACAGATATGAGGAAAACCTTGCCGCTACCCCTCGCAACGGTCTGAGCGCCATGGAACATCAATCCACATTTAGAATGAAAAAAATTCGTGACGTGGTCGCGCATTACTCGTGGCAGGTGTTTTTTTTCGAAATTCTCATCAGATCGACATGATCCAGTCTGCCGTGTCGGAAGCAATCTTCTTCGCGCCGGACACGATTATCTCCGATTGCACGCCGCGTAGAATGGGGTGGCTGCCACTACTGGAAGACCAGAAGTTTCCAAAATGCCTAGACAGTACGAGTTGAAGGCCGCTTTACTTTCCACTAAAATGTAAAGCGAGGCACAGATATGAATGAAGTGAAGGTTTCCAGCAAGAATCAGATCGTTATTCCGCGCGAAGCCCGTGAAGCATTGGGCGCGAAGGCGGGGTCTTCTCTTATCGTTGTCACCCGCAACGAAACAGTCATTCTGATGCCGAAACCCAAGGACTACGCCAAGGCGATACGTGGCCTGGCGAAAAAACCGTATCCGAGGAACTATCTCAAGGCAGAGCGGAAAGCTTGGAGGTAGAGGATTCGCGACTCGCCGCATTCCTCAAGCGCCACCGCCGGATTGGTTTGGATACCTGCATTTTTATCTACCAAATCGAAGAGAATCTCAACTATGTCCATCTAACGAACCAGATCTTCGAATGGTTGAGGAAACCGCGGGCGGAGGGCGTTACTTCAAATCTCACAATGCTTGAAGTCCTGGTGCAACCGTACCGCGATGCGGACGAAGAGCGCGTGGATAGCTTCTATGCTCTCCTTTCCACTTACCCCCATCTGCGCTGGATTGATGTCACGCTCAGCATCGCCGACCGAGCAGCACATCTTCGATCTGAATACGCTTTACGGACCCCTGATGCCATTCAGGCGGCCACTGCTCTATCCGAAAACGCAACGGGCTTCATTTCGAACGATCGCTCATTTCAAAAGGTGTCTGGCCTCGATGTCGTGATTCTCGACGATCTGTTGGAAACGACGGACGAGTCTTGAGGCATCGAGCGGAGTCTTGAGATGCAAATTTTTTCAGTCCATCCTTCAGTCCTCAGACGAATTTGTTCTATCCCTCCGCATACGATGTGGGCGGCATCTATTACAAAGGCGAAGTCGAATATAGGCCGGGCGCGCAATTCAACGGCGGCGGGTTTGGCCCAATTCCTGGAGTGGAGAGAACCGGAGCTATCCGCGCGCTGAATTCCGCGACCGGAGAACTTAAGTGGGAATTCCCAATGCCAATCCGATTACTTATCTCAGCGGCGGCGAGCAGCATGTGGCGATCGCGTCGGGGAATTCGATTTTCGCCTTCGCGCTCGAATAAGTCGAAATCAGAAATCGATACACTACGGGCCCCGGCTCTGTGACAACGAACGAAGAAGTTTGACGTTAGCCCGGATGAACTGCGCGACGCCGTAAGCCGAGTTGGCA
>WNGJ01014336.1_pt1 | contig 10592 bp, 8 predicted proteins | sample 5400611 | NCBI WGS metagenome assembly WNGJ01 (sample SAMN13153375, study PRJNA577476) | soil metagenome | isolation source: 40 cm soil or saprolite under Garry oak tree replicate 1 | place: USA:California | collected 2016-06-15
TCTTGGGCCGCAATTACCAAATATGGTCGCTAGCTCCCGGTGACTACGAAGCAGTTTGAGGCCGCCGCACGCAGCGGTACAGCATCACGGACGCGAGCGGGACGACAGTCTGGCTGCATGCGACGACAATGGGCAATCGACGCAGATCGGTGAGCCGAACGGATTCGGGTTTTTACACCTACGACGCGGGCGGGAACCCCAGGCAGTTTGGCTGATGGGGTGTGCTAACTAATCGAATAGTTCCGGGGGTGGCCTTTGCGGTTTTGGTTTTGCAAAGGTGGGGCATTCTTCTCTTGGCGAGGCTGCCGTTTCCTTCACCTTCTTTCTGCGCTCATTTTCTCAAGATTTTCTGCCTTCCCGCCCCGAATCCCCCATCTCTTGAACTCCGCTCACCAATCCCGCGACCCCTGCCTTTCAACACCTTCACGCCTCATTCGAATGATATCGATTAAAGTACTTAAAGAGTGTTATGACTTCATGGTGTCTTTCCTTGTGACTCTGGCGCAACATCCTCGCCGGCCTTATGACTCTTCCTTTGGCATAATCCCTATTCTTTGTCTCCGACCTGTCCTGAGTGTAGCCGACCGAAGGTCCCGATCCGGTCGGGATCGATGATTCCGACCCTGTCGGAAAGGATCCCCTAACCTAGCCGACCACCACCCCCTAAATAAACCCTGTTGGGTCAATCTTTTGCAAAAACATAAGGGGTGGGGGCTTCCTTATTTTACAAAGTTTCAACCTTCAATCGAAGATCCCGAGCGCGTCGTGACTCTCGACATTCGAGCTCTTCCCACTACCCCTCTCGCTCTAAGCCCTTTAGAATGAACACCTATCAGAAACAGTGGAGTGGCGAGTGTTATTGTTAACTAGAAATCCCAAGAAGAATCTCCACCGCGCTACTACCCCTGCGGTGGTTGCAAGACTTCGGCTTGCCCCGACCTTGTGGGGATCACAAATCACCAGTCCCGTTCTTCTCCTTTAAACTTTCAACTTTCAACCTTGCTCTCCGCCCACCGCGCCTCATTGCTCCATTTTCGCACCCAGAGTATCCTCTCCCTTCTTGTGGAGGACTTGGATGCGAATCGGTGCGGCAGGGAAGTGGTTCATCGCTGGAATTATCTTCGCAACTATTTTTTGTACTTCGGCGAAAGCGCAGCAATGGGATCAAAAATTCTTTTCCGAAATGCGCTGGCGCTGCATTGGTCCATTCCGCGGTGGCCGCACCGTGGCCATCTCCGGCGTGCCGCACCAGCCCAACGTCTTCTACATGGCCGCCGTCAACGGCGGCGTCTGGAAGACCACCGATTTCGGAAACACTTGGAATCCGATTTTCGACGACCAGCCCACCGGCTCCATCGGCGCCCTTGCCGTTGCTCCTTCCGATCCGAACATTATTTACGCCGGCAGCGGCGAAGGATTGCAGCGCCCGGATCTTGCGACCGGCGATGGCGTCTACAAATCCACCGACGCCGGAAAATCCTGGACGCATTTGCAAAACCTCCACGACGCACAGCAAATCACCGCGATACTCATCGACCCGAAAGATCCCAATCGCGTTTTCGTCGCCGCTGAAGGGCATCCTTACGGCCCGAACGCCGAGCGCGGCGTTTTCCGTTCCACCGACGGTGGCCAATCCTTCCAGAAAGTTCTCTACAAGGACGAAAACACCGGCGCCGCCGATCTCGCCTTCGATCCCGCGAATCCGCAGACGATTTATGCGGTATTGTGGGCCGCGCGTGTTGCGCCATGGGAGATTCGCAGCGGCGAATCCTTCATCAGCGCCGGCAGCGGCATTTTTAAATCCAACGATGGCGGAAGCAACTGGCGTCCGCTCACCACTGGGCTTCCGGGAGCGAGCGACGGCATTGGCCGCATCGGAATTGCCGTCTCGAACAGCGAGCCGAACCGCCTCTATGCCACCGTGGAGTCCAAGAAAAATGCCGGCATCTACCGTTCCGATGATTCCGGCGAATCATGGAAACAGGTAAACACCGACCGCCGCATCGGTGGCCGCGGCCCGGGCGCGGCGGGCATCGCCGTCGCGCCGGACAATCCGGAAGTCATCTACGTCGCGAATACCACGACGTGGAAATCAACGGACGGTGGAAAAACATTTGTGGGGTTCAAAGGCGCGCCTGGCGGCGACGATTACCAGCGCCTCTGGATCAGCACGGAAAATCCGCAGATTATCGCGCTCAGCTCCGACCAGGGCGCGGTCATCAGCGTGAACGGCGGCGCGACGTGGAGCAGTTGGTACAATCAGCCAACCGCCCAGTGCAGAGCCGCAGCGATTATGGCGAAATCACGTTTCGCGATTGGCATCTCATCGGAATTTTCGAGTATGGATACATCGCCGTCGATCCGCTCGATCCGAACATTCTGTATGGCGACTGGCTCACGCGATCAAAACAAGATATCGGCGAGTACGCGAAAGTTACGCCGGAGCCCATTCGCCGCGGCGAGTATCGTTATGCGCGCACGCTGCCGGTTGTTTTTTCGCCGCTCGAACCGCACACGCTTTATTTCGCGGCGAACGTGCTGTTCAAAACGACGGATGCGGGAAACAGCTGGCAGGTCATCAGTCCGGATCTCACACGCGAATCCTACGAGATCCCCGCGAACCTCGGTGTTTTCGCCGCGAGCGATCCGGAAAAAGGGAAGCATCGCGGCGTAATTTACGCCGTCGCTCCTTCCTTCAAGGAAGCAAACACGATCTGGGCGGGCACCGACGACGGATTAATTCAGATCACGCGAGACGGCGGCAAGTCCTGGCAGAATGTTACGCCGCCGCAGCTCAAGCCGTGGAGCAAAGTTTCCATCATCGAAGCTTCGCACTTCGATGCCGGCACGGCGTACGCGGCGATCAATTCGTTCCGGCTCGACGATTTACGCGCACACATTTTCCGCACGCGCGATTTCGGCAAATCGTGGTTGGAAATTACTCATGGGATTTCGGACGGCGGCGCCAGTAACGTGGTGCGCGCAGATCCGGTTCGCAAGGGTTTGCTCTACGCGGGAACGGAAGGCTCCGTCTACGTTTCGTTTGACGATGGAGACGATTGGCAGTCACTACAGCTCAATCTGCCGCACACGTCCATGCGCGATCTCGCGATTCATGGCGACGATCTCATTGTCGCCACGCACGGCCGCTCTTTCTGGATTCTCGATGACCTCACGCCGCTGCGGCAAATGAACGCCGAGATCGCGAAAGAAAGCGCACATCTTTTCGAACCGCAAGAAGCGACTCGTTTCCGATGGAATCGCAATCCGGACACGCCGCTTCCGCCCGAATTCCCCGCGGGAAAAAATCCTCCCGATGGCGCCATCATCGATTACTACCTGGCTGCGGCGGCCGGCAAGTCTGTGACACTGGAAATTCTGAACGACCAGCAGCATCTCGCCCGGAGATACGCGAGCACGGATAAATCGGAACTGCTTGAGAAAATCGCAAGTGAACATCCCATTCCGATGTATTGGGTTCGCCCGACGCAGATTCTTTCCGGGGGCGCGGGGATGCACCGTTTTGTCTGGGACCTGCACTACGCGCCGCCGGAATCGCTGGGGCATGAGTTTCCAATTTCCGCAATCGTTCATGACACACCGAAATATCCGCTCGGAGCATGGGCACTTCCCGGCAACTACACAGCGAAACTAACAGTTGATGGGAAAAGCTATTCTCAACCATTCGTCGTGAAGATGGACCCGCGCATCAAGACTCGGCCTGCGGATCTTCGCAAGCAGTTTGAAATGGAGAGCGGCTCGGTCGAAGGCATGAATGAAAGCTTTGGAGCGCTCTCGCAAGTTCGATCGGTGCGCGCACAACTGAAGGAGCGCGCAGCGAAAGCAGGGAAGGGCCCGCTTGCCGATGCGATCGCGGCTCTCGATAAACAAGCCGCCGAATTGGAAGGTGCGGCCCAGAGCAATTTCTTCGGCTTGCCGCCCGGCGCGAAACAACCGGAGAATTTTTCCAGCTTGAACCAGCATTTCGGCGGCATTTTGTCGGTTGCGGACAGCGCGGATGCCGCGCCAACAACGCAAGCCACCGCAGTTTACAAGGAACTGGAGGGCGCTCTAGGAAAGTTACATGCGCGCTGGACGAAAATCCAGCAGCAGGATATTGCGGCGCTCAACGCCGAACTCAAGAAAGCGGGACTCGCTTCGGTCGATCCGAACAAGGCGCCCGAAGCGGCGCCCAGCGATGATTCGGGTGGGGACGATACTCCGTAAGAGCGGGAAACCCGAGACAAAGGTGACCATGGTTGGAACATGGTCTGACTATGGTCAATGGGCAGGCAATCTGGATGTTGGAGGCAGCATCTTGAAAGAAATTGCGAATTCCAGACAACATGCTAGAAGAGCAGCACTCCTAATCGCTGCCGGAATTCTGGCTGCTGGCGTCACGCCGGCGCAAGAGGTTAGTGAAAACCTTTACTCGGGGATGAAATGGCGGATGATTGGGCCATTTCGCGCCGGAAAGGTGAACGCCGTGGCGGGCATGCCGGGAAATCCGGCGGTCTATTATTTTGCGGCGGATGGCGGGGGCGTGTGGAAAACGACGGACGGAGGGACGGTGTGGAAGCCAATTTTCGACAAGGAGGCGGTCGCTTCGATTGGAGCGATGGCGCTGGCGCCTTCGAATCCGAACATCATTTACGTCGGAACGGGCGTGAATACGATTTTTGCCGACAGCAGCTATGGAGATGGAGTTTACAAGTCGCTTGACGGCGGAGAGAACTGGCAGCACGCCGGACTGGAAGACACCCGACATATAGGAAGAATCCTGGTCGATCCACACAATCCGGATATCGTCCTGGTTGCGGCGATGGGCCACAGTTCTGGGCCCAACGAAGAGCGCGGAGTTTTCCGTTCGGCGGACGGCGGGCGGACATGGAAGAAAGTCCTGTACAAAGACAACGTTACTGCTGCGGTGGATCTCTGTTTTGAGCCGGGAAATCCGCGAGTGGTGTATGCGACGCTGTGGCACGGGATTCGAAAGCCAGGGCAAAAAGGAACATCGTATGGGCCCGGCAGCGGGCTTTATAAGTCGTTGGATGAAGGTATCACCTGGAAGCAAATCACGGGGCACGGACTTCCCGAAGGAGACTGGGGGCGAGCGGGAGTTGCGGTTGCGCCGGGAAACCACGGACAACGCGTGTATGTAATTGTGGAGGCGAAAGAGAAAAAAGGCGGGCTGTTCCGGTCGGACGACGCGGGAACGACGTGGAAAAGGGCCACCGAAGACAAGCGGATCGACGGGTATTGGTATATGAGCGAGATTTTCGTGGATCCGAAGAACGCCGATATTGTTTTTGTTCCGACGCAAAACCTGTACCGTTCGAATGACGGCGGGCATACGTTCACCGCCATCAAAGGCGCGCCGGGAGGCGACGACTACCACACGGTGTGGATCGATCCGACGAATACACAACGAATCATGCTGGGAGTGGACCAAGGAGCGACGATCAGCCTGAACGGCGGGGAATCGTGGAGCACCTGGTACAACCAGCCAACCGGAGAATTCTACCGGGTCGCAACGGATCACCGGTTTCCCTACTGGGTGTATGGGCCACAGCAGGACAGCGGAACCGCGGGAATCGCGAGCCGCGGAAACAATGGACAGATCACGGAGCGCGACTGGTATCCAGTTGGGCCCGGCGAAAGCGGATACACGATTCCCGATCCGCTGGACCCGGACGTGGTGTACAACGCAGGACCCGGCGGAAGCGTGGTGCGATTGTCGAAAACGACGGGGCAAGTGCGCGACGTTTCACCCGCTGCGGTACCGTTTGGAAGCAAATACCGGTTTAACTGGACCATTCCAATGGTTTTTTCGCCGCAGGACCCGCATCTGCTGTACCTCGGGACGCAGTTTTTGCTGAAGACGAGCGATGGGGGAACGAGTTGGGAAACGGTGAGCGAAGATCTGACGCGCGTGCGGCCGGATGAGAAGGATTCGAAGCAGGCGCGAGGTACGATCCTGACAATCGCTCCTTCCGAGGTGAAAGAAGGAGTGATCTGGGTGGGAACCGACGACGGAAACATTCAATTGACGAAAGATGAGGGCAAGAGCTGGCAAGACGTCACCCCGCCCAACGCGTCCGAGTGGAGCACGGTGAGTATCGTGGAAGCATCGCATTTCGATGCGGGAACGGCATACGCCGCCGTGAATCGCAACAATCACGACGATTTGCATCCGCACATTTTCCGGACGCGTAATTTTGGGCAAACGTGGCAGGAGACGGTACGTGGGATCCGCGAGAGCGATTTCGTTCGAACGGTGCGGGAAGATCCGGTGCGCAAGGGACTGTTGTACGCGGGGACGGAGATGGGTGTCTATGTTTCTTTCGATGACGGGGAGCACTGGCAATCGCTACGGCTGAATATGCCGGTGGTGGCGATTCATGACCTGGCCATCGAGCAGGACGATTTGATCGCGGCGACCTATGGACGGGCGTTCTGGATACTGGACGACGTTACGCCGCTGCGGCAACTGGATGGACGGAGCGGGGCGGCGGGAGCGCGTCTCTTTACGCCACGAACGGCGATTCGAGTGCGCCGCGACGAGAATCAGGACACGCCGCTGCCTCCCGAGGTTCCCGCGGGAAAAAATCCGCCGGATGGGGCGGTGCTAAACTATTTTCTGCCTGCAAAACCGGCGACGGACATTCAACTGGAAATCCGCGCCGCCGATGGGAGGCTGGTGCACAGTTATTCCAGCGCGCCGCCGCCGAAGGAGCCGGAAGAAGTTCCTTACGTCGCAGAATATTGGATCGCGCATCCGCAACCTCTTTCGAAAGAAGCGGGAATGCACCGTTTTGTCTGGAACCTGCGCTACTCCGATCCGCGCGCCATGCACCCGCAGTCTCCGTACAATTATCCGATCGCCGCGATCGTGGGATCCACGCCGCTGCCACCGCAGGGACCGCTGGTGCTGCCGGGGAAGTACGAGGTGCGGCTGATAGCGGAGGGGCGAGCGATTCGCCAGGCGCTGGAAGTCAAAATGGATTCGCGGGTGGCGGCGGCGCGCAACGAATTGCAGAGTTCACTGGAGCTGCAACTGAAAATCTCTGCGCTGCTGGGGAAAAACTTTGACGGCTACCAGCAGACAAAGGAGTTGCGCGCGCGCCTGGCGGAATTGATGAAGCGTCCCAAGGAGGATCCCATTGCAGTTACAGCCGGCGCACTGGATGCGAAAGTCGCAGCACTGGAAGGGGAAGCGACACCGATCCTAGAGACGCCCAAGACGGCCAGTTTCATGGCGGTGAACGATACCTTGACGGCGCTGATGGCACTGGTTGATGGCGCGGACCTTGCGCCTTCGGAAGAATCGTTCGCGGCGTATCGGCGGATTTGCAAAGGCTCAAACGAGGCTCTGGCGGCTTGGCAGGAACTGAAGAGCAAAGATGTGGCGGCGCTGAACAGTTTGCTCGGCAAAAGCAATGTTACGACGCTGCCTGACGTTCCCAATTTAGCTGCCGATGAGGCTTGCGGAACCTAATCCGCTTTTCTCGCGAGGGTTTTCGGTGTAGTCCAGAAGCACGGCAAAACCGCTGTGGCGGAAACGGTGTTGCCGAGTAGGGGCGCAGCATGCTGCGCCCCTACATTGCGGCTTGCGGCTGCTGGAGTTGCGACAGATCCGCGAGGACTTCGGCACTGTGTTTTTCGGCGTTCACGTTGAGATAAACTTTGCGGACGACGCCATCGGGATCGATGAGAAAGGTGTGGCGCGCGGAAAGTTTGGCGACACCTAAATTTACCAGCGAGTGGTAAGCGGAAGAAACCTGATAGTTTGTATCCGCGAGCAGCCTGAAACCGAGGCCTTCCTTGGCGCAGAACTTCTGGTGGGTGGCTTCGTCCTGCACGCTTACGCCAATGATGATCGCGTTGCTGCGCTCATATTGCTCGCGGTCACGCTGGAAATTGTGCGCTTCCTTGGTACAGCCGCTGGTGAAATCCTTGGGATAGAAATACAGCACGACCCACTTGCCGCGGAGATCATGCAGGCTGAGCGGTTTGCCATCCTGCGAATTCAGCGTAAAGTCCGGCGCGGGCGTCCCCAACGAAGGCGCCTTCCCACCGGTGCGCATGGCGCGAACGACAAGGATTCCAACGAGCAGAACGATTACAGCTACGAAGATGACAATCATTTTCATCTCACACGCTCACCGCTGGTATTGCGTGGGGCGCGTTCCAAAGCTTACTATTCTTTTTGGCTGAAGAGACCGAAGCCCAAACGAAACTGAACGGTATTGATGCCGGGATTGGGCGTTGCAAGTCCCGCGTTCGAAATGTGCATAAAGCGGACTTCCGTGCTGACGTTGCGCTTGCTACGGAGGAAGTGCAGACCGAGAGCGGCGCTGGTCGTAAAATTGATGTGGGATGTTCCTTCGGGCACCTTTGTGCTGGTAAAGAGCGTGCCGCCGCCAAGTTCGAGATACGGAACCACGCTGCCGTGCGTGTCCAGCGCCCATTTGAAGGCGAACGGGTTTACGCCAACGCCGTACGCTGTGTTCGTTTTCTGAACAACCAGGAAGACCGGGACGGCATCCACCGCATATTCCAAGCGGCCGCGCAGGAAACCGGGGCCGTGGGGAGCGGTCAGGATCAGGCCGTAACGGAATCCCACGTTCCAGACGCTGTCACCGGACTGGGTGCCATTGATTCCGTGGCCCGCGCCGGTCCAAATCTGCAATTCCTGGCCGCCCTCGACAGGGCCGGCTTGCGCACGAACTCCCGGCGCATTTAGGAATGCAGCAAAGACGAGGGCTATGAAGATTCTTCGCACCGCGGCGTCTCCTTCAGGTTCTTTGATTCCACCCACCGGGGTCTTGGTGCAGAGAAGATATAGAGAATTCGTTCGAAAGGCGACCCTCTTCTCCTTTATTTGAGGTAAGTACGGACAATGTGGATGACATCGTCGGCGGCTTCTTCCGAGGATTTGGAATTGCGAGGCATGTGGTTGCGGATGTGGTCTTCCATCAGCTCGGCCATGAGGCTGTTGATGGCGCCGCGCGCGGCGGAAAGGCGCTGGAGGGCTTCGGCGCAAGGGTCGTGCTCGTTGAGGGCGCGCAAGACGCTTTCGAGTTGCCCGATGGCCTTCTTGGTGCGGTTTACGAGATCCAATTTCTCGCGCGAGGTGTGTGACATTTTGCTTTTCTACCCTACCCTAGAGGGGTATGGTATCAAGAGTCTGTGCTTTTGACAATGGCTTGATGAACAGTAGAACAAAGGGGTAGAGGAGTTCAAGGGGCCGGCTTCGCGCGCGGCGTTCATCGCTCATTCATCAGCGGAGACTTAGCCTGCAAGGACTTAATGGGGAGTTGCACCTCCAGGCGGAAAAGTTTTCGGATACCAGAGATGCGGCGTTTGAGTTTCCAATTTGTTGCGGCGATTTGCACGATGCTGGGGGCCTTCTCGATCGCGGCAGCGGGACTGCAGGCGCAAGATTCGCCGCAGGTCCAGACTCAGACGCCTCCGGTCAGGGATTCGACAGCGGAAGCCGATCCAGTCCCGGCGATGTTTGCGCATCCGGAGACGGACCGCTGGTGGATTTCGGGCCAGGCGAATTGGATCTCGCAGTGGCATCCAGAATTGCGCTCGCCCTATCAAGGACCGCGCAGCCTGTCTCCACAAGCGCAGGATGCCACTTCGCGCGTCCTCACGCTGTTTACCGGCGTGCGCCTCACGAACACAAATGAGTTGATTTGTGTTCAGGAACCGGCGGCCACGGAATTGGCGAGGCCGTCGGCCTGGCTGGCGTCACGAATCTGGACATCGTGCGGAATCCAGATCTGAGCAAAGCGCCTTATGTTGCTCGACTCATGGGGCACCACATCATTTCTCTGGGCCACAAGAAAATCGACAGTTCCCGTTCGCCACTCTCGTTTTTTTTCCTCGCTTCCGGAGCGCAGGATCGAGGTCCGCTTCGGAAAGTTCAGCATCGTGGACTTCTTCGACACGAATACTTACGGCACAGACACCACTCTTCAGTTCATGAACTGGACCGTGGATAACAATGGTGCGTACGACTATGCGGCGGACACGCGAGCGTTCACGTTTGCGGCGATGTTCGAATATCACGAGCGGCGCTGGGCAGTGCGATTTGCGGAAGCGTTGATGCCGAAAGTGGCCAACGGCATTCACCTCGATGCGGACAAAGGACGCGCCCGTGCAGAATTCGAAGTCCACGGCACAGTGCTTCGGCATCAAGAAGGAATTATCTGTTTCCTGAGTTTTGTGAGTCACGCCAACATGGGGAGTTACCGCGAGGCCATCGACAATTTCCTCGCGGGGGATAACGACCAAGCCGGATATCACGACTCATCCGCCGCAAACATTACACGCTCCATGTTTGGCGGGGAATTTATCCTTCGTTCGGCCTGCAGCACATCAACAATCCCGGATACAATCGGGACCGCGGACCGGTGGTCGGGCCTACGCTGCGACTGCATGTGGAGTTCTAGACGGCGGTGTAGCGAAATTTCTTGGCAGAAGGACGAAAGTCTGCTAACTAAGTGCTGCTGACTTCGTCCGAGTAATGAAAGGTTCGCCAATTCGGTCCCTTCCGTTTGATGTAATGTCACCTATCGTTG
>WNGJ01015667.1_pt1 | contig 10592 bp, 9 predicted proteins | sample 5400611 | NCBI WGS metagenome assembly WNGJ01 (sample SAMN13153375, study PRJNA577476) | soil metagenome | isolation source: 40 cm soil or saprolite under Garry oak tree replicate 1 | place: USA:California | collected 2016-06-15
GCTGAAGCCGGCTTCGCGGAGCATCTCCATCATCAGCTCGCAGCCTTCGTTCATGCCGCGGTTTTCCGCGGCGATGGAGGGCTGACGAATCCAGGTTTGCAGGCGCTTCACGGCTTCGTCGTGGCGTTTTTCGATTTCGCCGCGAATGGCGGAGAAGTCGTCGGGATGCGCTTGTGCCCAGCCGGGCATCGCGGTCAACGCAGCGGCTGCGGCGGCGCTTTGGAGGAAGGTGCGGCGATCGGTTGGTTGACCTTTGCTCTGGTGGGAGTTCGACGAATTGGGCATGAAAACCTCCCCGCTGCGGGCTTTTGCTCGATCGAAGCAGGAAGAACTATACGACCACTTCAAATACCGAGCCAAGAACTTCCTCGGGCGAGCGGACCTGCCATCGACCGGAGCTGTTCGCTCGAGCCACGGCCAAGAAAACGGCACTCGCTAGGGATTGCGGAAACGGGCGATCGTGCCCTGAGGGCCGGCGGCCCAGCCCTTCTGGGCATCGAGGATGGCCAGGGCGTTGAGGTCGAGGGATCCGGTTTGTTTCCAGTGCACTCCGTAATCGTCGCTGCTGTCTTCGCCTGTCGGTCCGACGGCGATCCAGCGACCGCCGTCCACCTGTACCAAAGCCGAGCGAAATCCGCCAGGTTGCCGGGCGGCAAGCTGCCAGGTCTTGCCGGCGTCAAGGGAGTACGCAGCCGCGCGCTCGGCTTGCCGGGTCTCCTGGTAGTCTCCTCCGACGACGAGGACATGGTTGTGGCGATCGGACACAATCGAAAAAATTCCGGAAGAAGCCTTGCCGTGAGCTACGGGCGTTTCCGCTACAGTCCAAATGAGCCCTCCGTCATCCGAATGAAAGACGCGAGCGGCAGGGCCGCCGGTCGAGAAGAAAATGTCTTTGTCGCCGGCAAGCGCGAGAGAAGTATTACTTGCTGCGAACGCGCCCTCTCCCGGCAGCGCCGCGGGCATGTTGTCAACCGGAAGCAGGTTCCAATGCTCGCCGTCGGTTGTCGCGAGCAGGAGGAACTTGCCGTTGATCGGATCGCCCAGGGCCAAGCACTCTTTCTCGGAACGGCAGGCGATGGCGTCGAGGAAAAATTCCTTGCGATTGTCCGAGAATTCGAGCTTCCAGGTTTTGCCGCCGTCGCTGGTCTTGTAGATTCTGGATTTCACACCTTCTCCGCTCGAGATGACATAGGCAAGGGAGGCGCTGAAAGCCACGATCCCGCGGAAGTCGAGCGCGTCTCCCCCGGAAACGCGAAGACGACGCCAGGACCTGCCTTCATCGAGCGATCGCACAATGACGCCATGCGAGCCGGAGCTCCAAACAACCGCGCTCGGAGCCCGTTTTTCACTTGGGTTGTGGGCAACGCTCACGCCGCGAAGGTTGGTCTTCATGCCGCGGGTTGCGACTTCCCAGGACTGCGCCGCCAGGCCCGTGCCGGTGAACAGGAAGAGCAGGAGAACGGGAAAACTCGAGGCTTTGGCCTTCCTGATCAGGCTACCTGCTCCCCGCCGCTTGATTCACGAAGATCGTGCCGCCTTTCATCACGAAAACGACGCGACGGACCGCGGTGATGTCCTTGAGGGGATCGCCGTCGAGGGCAATGATGTCGGCGTCCAGGCCGGCAGCCAGCGAACCGACGCGGTCCCGGAGCCCGAGCGCCTCCGCGGCCAGCGAGTTGGCGGAAACCAGCGCATCCATGGGTTCCTGTCCGCAGGTCTGCACGCGATAGAGGAATTCTTCTGCGTTGCGGCCATGGGCGCCCGCCACGGCGTCGGTCCCAAAAATGACTTTAAGCCCGCGCGTTCTGATGGCGTGGCGAAAGAGCTCCTGAAACTCCGGCAGCACCTTCTGCATGGTTTCAAACGCCGTCTCGGTGTAATTGCCGATGCCGAGATAGTGCGATTTGTTGTCGAGATAATTCTGAAGCACCAGGCCGGCTTGCGGATCAAAATAAGTGCCGCGCTCGGCTAGCAAGCGCAAATCCGCATCGCTGGCGTAAAGACCGTGCTCGACTTCGGTGCAGCCGGCCAGCGAAGCCATGCGCACCGACGGACCGTAAGCGTGCACGACCGTGCGCAGGCCGACCTGCTTGGCTTCGCTGCAAATGGCGGCGAGCTGCTCCTCGGAAAGCGTGGGTTTGCCGCCTTCACGGATGCTGCCGGAAGCAAAGATCTTAATGAGGTCGGCACCGTTCCGGGCGTGCTCGTCGACGACGGCGCGAAGTTCCTCGGGCGTGCCGGTCGCCTCGCCGCGGCCGAAAATGGGGTCGAGCGAAGTAAGAATTCGCGGGCCGGGCAATCCGCGGCGGTCGATGGCGTCGCGCAGGTCCTTGTCGAGCGCCGACCCCAGGCTTTGCACCGTGGTGAAGCCCGCAGCCAGCATCTTCCAACTGTTCGCGGCGCCGGCGAGGACGGTCTGCTCCTTGGGCTCGTTCTCACCTGCAAGGCGGCCACTCGCGTCAAAATGCCAGGTGGGATGAACGTGGGCGTCAATCCAGCCGGGCAAGACCGTCAGCCGCGTGAGATCGTAGGTCACGGCGCCGTTCGGGGCGCTCCCGCCGACCCTCTGAATCTCTCCTCCTTCGACGACCACGATCGTGTTGTGAAGGATTTTCCCCCTGCCATCGAAGGCAGTAGAGGCTTTCAGAACGGTAGGCGGCGCCTGAGCGGCTGCGAGTCCTGGGTCAAGCGACAGCGCGAGCGACGCAAAAAAGACCATTTGTCTCAGTCGTAAGGCCATTGGCATGGCAGCACCTCAACCGGTCGCTGAAGGGCAGGGTGATCCTTCTCGACCAACAGGGCTTTCCTCCTAGCGTCGAGGAAGAAAATTTTCGCGGGCGGCATCATAGCGCCGGACGTTACCGCTCGCAATAGCGGTCGCTCCCGATGTCGCTCTCGACCGGGGGGAAATCCGGTCCTCCAGGCGGCTTTCTGAAAATGAGGTGAAAAGACCTATTCCTTTGCAGTAGGATTCTGCGGGTTTAGACTTGCGCGTAGCTCGGCCGGGCTGTAGTCAAGCAACGGCGTGAACGCTCGAGATGGCCGCCAGAGTTCAGGAGAAAGCCGACATGTTTTCGAGAATGGTGAGGAACGGGAGTCTGCGATTGGTGTGCTGGGTGGTGATGCTCAGTCTGACTCCGGCGGTTGCCTGGGCGCAAAATCATCCGAAAGACACGGAGTGGCCTTCCTACGCCGCGGACACGGCGGGCACGCGCTACCGGCCGCTCGATCAGATCAACGCGTCGAACTTCAGCGACCTCGAGATAGCCTGGCGCATCAAGACGGACAATTTTGGCGATCGTCCGGAATACAAACTCGAGGGAACGCCGCTCATGGTGAACGGTGTCCTTTACGCGACCGCGGGCTCGCGGCGCGCGGTCATCGCGCTCGACCCGGAGAGTGGTGAACTGCTGTGGATTCACGGCGAGCACGAAGGCAAGCGCGGCGGCGCGGCGCCGCGGCAGCTTTCCGGGCGCGGTTTGGCGTACTGGTCGGACGGCGTGGATGAGCGCATTCTCTACGTTACGCCCGGCTTCCGGCTGATTTGCCTGGACGCCAAGACTGGCCAGAGGGTCCCCTCGTTTGGAGAAAACGGCGTGGTCGATCTGAAACGCCATGACGACCAGGAGATTTTCCCTGACCTGGAGACCGGAGAAATCGGGATGCAATCGGCGCCCGTAGTTGCGAAAGACACCGTGATGGTCGGTGCGGCTTTTCGCGAAGGCATGACCCCGAAAAGCATGCGCAACAACAAAGGTTACGTGCGCGGCTTCGACGTGCGCACCGGCCGGCGACTCTGGATTTTCCACACCATTCCGAGGAAGGGTGAATTTGGCTACGACACCTGGCTAAACGGCTCGGCGGAATACACCGGGAACACCGGCGTGTGGACGCAGATCAGCGTGGACGAGCAACTCGGGCTCGTGTATTTGCCGGTGGAATCGCCCACCAGCGATTTCTACGGCGGCCACCGGCACGGCGACAATTTGTTCGGCGAAACGCTGGTTTGCGTGGACCTGAAAACCGGCGAGCGGAAATGGCACTTCCAGCTCGTGCACCACGCCCTGTGGGACATGGACATTTCGTCCGCGCCAATCCTCGCGGACATTACCGTGGACGGAAAGCCGGTCAAAGCCGTCGCGCAGCCCACCAAGCAAGGCTTCCTTTACGTTTTCGATCGCGTCACCGGGAAGCCGATCTGGCCCATGCCGGAAAAACCCGTGGAAGTCGGGACCGTGCCGGGCGAATGGTATTCGCACACGCAGCCGATTCCTTCGAAGCCGCCCGCTTACAACCGCAACGGCGTCTCGATCGATGACCTGATCGATTTCACTCCGGCGCTTCGTGAGCGCGCCAAAGAAATCGCCTCGAAATATCATCTCGGCCCGGTCTACACTCCGCCGACGGTGAGCAAGCTTGAGGGGCCGCTCGGCACGCTCACCATGGGGACCGCTTCCGGCGGAACCAACTGGCCTGGCGGTTCCTACGACCCGGAAACGCATGTCGTCTATGTATACGCGTGCAATTCCTGCATCGAACCCATCGGCCTGGTTCCCGCACCCAAGGACATTTCCGACCTCAACTACATTGCCGGCGTCGCCGGAAGAGACGTGCAAATCATGCGCGGGCCTGGCGAAAACGCGGGCGCCGATTCGCCAAAGCCGCCGAAGAAGCGGCCCGCGAGCCAGTACGTGCGCTTGGATGTCGACGGACTGCCGCTGGTCAAGCCGCCTTACGGAACCATCTCCGCGATCAATCTGGACAAAGGCGAAATCGTCTGGCAGATCCCGCACGGAGAAACGCCGGACGTAGTGCGCAATGCCGAACTCCTGAAGGGCATGAACATTCCGCGAACTGGGCAGGAGACCTACAACGTCGGGACGCTCGTGACGAAGACCCTGGTCATCGCCGGCGAAGCTCAAGTGACCACCACCGCGGATCATCCGCGCGGTGCGATGTTGCGCGCGTACGACAAAGCCACCGGTAAGGAAGTGGGCGCGGTTTATATGCCCGCGCCGGAGAGCGGGTCGCCGATGACCTACATGATCCACGGGAAGCAGTACATCGTGGTGGCCGTGAGCGGCGGGCCGTACTCCGGCGAATACATCGCCTACACGCTCCCCTCGGCAGGCGAATGAAGATCTCTTGGTTGGGCGTAGCAGTGATCGTATCGTCGTTTTGTTTCTTGCGGGCGCAAGCTCCGGCAGAGACGCGTTCGGTCTGGGACGGAGTCTATACTGAAGAGCAAGCCAAGCGTGGCGAAGAGGTCTATCAAAAGGAGTGCGCCGCCTGCCACGGCGACATGCTCACGGGAGGCGAGTCCGCGCCTCCTTTGACTGGCGGCGCGTTTCAGGCCAACTGGAATGGCTTAAGTCTCAGCGATCTTTTCGACCGCATCCGCAAAACCATGCCGCAGAGCAAGCCTGGCCGTCTGACGCGACAGCAGGACGCCGACGTCCTGGCTTTCCTGCTGAACATCAACAAGTTCCCGGCCGGGAAGACGGAGCTTTACCGCCAGTCGGAGATGCTCAAGGAAATCCGCTTCGAAGCGAAAAAGCCCGCGAAGAACTGATACCAGATCGGTGCCAATGGTTGTCCTGGCTCGCAGTGCTTTCCGGGCGTCAGGGGAGTTCGCCGGACGGAACGCCCTTCTTCCGCGCTTCATCATAAAGCGCATCGAGCTTGGACTGCAGATCCTTCTTCTTATCCTGGACGGCGCGAATCTGCACCTCGATGGGTTCGCGCTCATAACGCTTGTCGAGCCGGACGCCACTGGCGTTGGTCGAAGGCTCGCCGGCTTTGAAGTTCTTCAAGTCGGTGATTTGCTTGTCCAAGTCGACCATTTGCTTTAGCAGTTTTTCGAGCTGGTTCCGAACCGAGGCGACATATGCCGGGTTGGCGTTTGCGGCCTTGGGAGGGGCCGCTGCCTTTGGCTTGTCGTCCTGGCCATTCCCCACCACGGAGATTTTTCCTGTCGACTTGGACAGGTCTTCATTCGTTAGGATTCTCCTGGTCTTCCTGGTCTCGGTCGCAGCCGTCGCATCCTGCGGTTTGGACGCAGGCGGAGGCGCGCCGGCCCCGGTCGTTTGGGCGACGACCGGGACGGTCGAAAAGAGCGCGACGATGGGCAGTGAGAGCGAGCGCCGCATGAAACCCTCCCGTCCGGCAAAGTCGAGGACGAATCGTTCCTCCTGAAAAGTGTAAGGGGAAAACGGTCAGAGACCGGCGGCCTTCGAATCCGTCTTGTTCAAGTCGGCACGGGTCAGTTCTTTTCGAATGACCTCGAGCGCCTCCTTGGGCGGGCCGATATAGCGGTAGTTTGAATAAAACGAGCGTTCGTGGAAGGAAAATCCCGAAAACAACTTGCGGCCGTCAAAATCGTATTGCGAGAAGGTGGGCTGCCACATTCCCGGCTGAACTTCGTACCGTTCCTGCATGAAGTGGCTGCCCTTATAGATTTTCCCGAGGAACAGGCCAAAGGGAACGTCCTCGGTGACTTCACCTTCGATGCGCGCGAGTTCCCCGGCGGTTTCGTCGATCCACACGTATCCGTGGACCCTGGTGAGAATGGCGGTGAAGCGCGACGTGGGTTTGAACGTCGGATTGGGCGACAGCTCGTATTTTGCAAGCATGCGATCGCCGCGCGGCTCGCGTCCGAGCAAGGTGAAACGAAAGGCGTTGCGCGTCGCGTTGATAACCTCGTTGCGGTCTTTGCGGCGCTTTGCATATTTTTCCATCGCTTCGCGCTCGGCGCGGTTGTTATCAACCATGAGCGTCAGCGAGCGCTCCAAGCCTTCCAGACGAGCGCGGTATTCCGCCGGGTCCAGCGGTTGGCCATCCGCATTCACGGGAATCTTATCCGTCCCCGTGCCCGAGGGAATGACCCGCGTAATTTTTACCGACGTCGGATCTGGATCGTTGGGATTTTTCCGCGTTTCCAGCCGTTCCATGCGTTCATAGACCTCGAGCGCCGCTTCGTCCTTCTTTTCATTGGCAATGACGCAGTCGAGCAGAGGCGAGGGTTCCGGAGCTGCGGCTGGAGGCACAGCGGATTGCGCCACTGCGCCGGCAGGGGCAGCGAGAAAAAAGACCGCAAGGAGGACAAAGGCACGTCTTCGCATTGCTGTTAAAACCGCGGAAGCTCCGCCGGACTGGCTGATTGATTGGATTCCCGAGCCCACCCTACTGTTGTACACCCTCGTTAAACGAACGGACATGATCGTTGCGAATGTGATACTTCTGCTCTCCGGAATCCGTCATCTTGAACGATTGCAATGTCGTCTCCCGGCGGAACATTTTCTGCGGTTTATCCCCAGTCGGCGTCGCGCCAGGCGAGAATCGCCGGCCGGAAATGCGCGAATGGCTCTTTGAGCGCTTGCCGGACCTTAGGCCTTGTCGCGAGAAATGTCGGTTCGGAGCGATTTCGGGTCTTTCTGAGGCTAGCTTGGCCTCGCCTGAGCCTTGTCAAGCGCATCTCGTAATAGGCCGCCTCCCCCCACAACCCTCCTGCGGTAGCCGGAGGTTGGAGTACGGATCGTAGGAGTCTTCTGTGGCGGGCCGGATGAATCGAACCTTTGCGATAAGACCAGTCCCGTAACTAGCAGAAGATAAATGAGATTGCGGCGCCGACAAGCCTCCTCCGCGCGGGGAATCGAGCTTTAAGACCCACAACCCGCCCTTTGGTTTGGCCAAAGCACGTTACAATAAGGGTGAGAGTGACTGGCTTACAAGGCGGCGCGGGGTGGGCTAAAGCCACCCCTGGGCAACGGGGCAAAGCAAAGGGCCTTTTTCGAGCGTCTAACGAGTTATGTTCTCGGGGTGTCTTTGGAACGAATGCCTGGGGAGCGACGTAGTACAGGAGAGAGGTCGGAGGGCGATTTGGGCGTTGCGCCAATGGACAGGTTTGTCGCGGTTCCCCGGGTGATTCCGCCCGCTAGCGATGCTGCCAGCAAACAGGGCAGGGTCCTGGGCGCGGCGATCACTTTGTGGGAAACCCTGCGCCTGGCACTCGACTCGCTTCGGGCTCACAAACTCCGCAGCTTCCTGACGCTTTTCGGCGTCATCATGGCGGTGACCACGCTCGTGGTGGTCATGAGCGCGATCGCCGGCCTGAACCTGTATGTGGCCAATCGCGTGGCGAACCTGGGCGCCAACGTTTTCATCGCGCCCGCTGATTACCTTCGAAGACTACCTGCGCTTGCGCGACACCATGCAAACGGCCAAGGCCGTCGCCGCCATTGATGACCGCAACGTCCAGACGCGCAGTGGCGACATCAAGATGGAAAACACCGACGTCATGGGTGCCAGCGCGAATTTTGCAGACGTGCGCAACATTGACGTCGCGCAAGGCCGCTTCATCACCCCGGCTGACGATGAGCATCGCTCGGAAGTGGTCTTCATCGGCGCGGACCTGGCCAGCAAGTTTTTCCCCAACGTGGATCCCATCGGCAAGACCATCCGCGCGGAAACGCACAGTTATCAGGTCATCGGCGTAGCCGAACCCTTTGGCAGTGCCTTCGGTCAATCGCAAGACAATTACATGATCATTCCGCTCAACACCTACCAGAAGGAATGGCACCGCCAGAACGACTGGCTGACCATTTTCGTGCAGTCCCCGAGCGCGGAAATGATGCAAGCTTGCGAGGATGAAGCGCGCATGCTGATGCGCGCCTGGCGCAAAGTCCCCTACGACGCGAAAGACAATTTCGCGATTCTGGGCTCCGATTCCATCATGGCCCTGTGGCACGACCTGACGGGCAACCTGGCGTTCGTGGCCATGGCCCTGGTGAGCGTCTTCCTGGTGGTCGGCGGCATCGTGATCATGAACATCATGCTCGCGAGCGTGACCGAGCGCACGCGCGAAATCGGCCTTCGCCGCTCGCTCGGGGCGCGCAAGCAGCACATTATCCTGCAATTCATGACCGAGTCCGCGGTGCTCGCGGCGGTCGGCGGATTGATTGGAATCCTGTCCGCCTACCTGGTCGTTTATACCGTGCAGGCGTTGTTTTCCTTCCCCATGAATACCCCCATTGGCTCGGTGATCCTCTCCCTGGGAGTCTCTACCGGTGTGGGGCTTTTCTTCGGGATCTACCCCGCCATGCGGGCCGCGAAGCTCGATCCAATCGAAGCGTTGCGGGCTGAAGGATAAGGCGGCACACATGGCGCAGGCGCACGGCGAAAATCTGAAGCAGGCCATGGACACGCTCCGCGCGCACAAGATGCGCAGCGCGCTGACGGTATTCGGTGTGGTCCTGGGCGTGAGCGTGATTATGCTCGTTGCCGGGCTGCTCTCCGGCTTCGACCAGAAGATTCAGGAGCAAATCAAGCAGTTTGGGGCGGACACCGCCTTCATTGCCAAATGGGATCAGGGCCGGCACGGCGGGCCGCCACCGCTCGAAGAACGTCAACGCAAGCCGCTCACCCTCGACGACGCCAAAGCCATCCAAGACGGCTGCCCGGCGGTCAAGAATGTGACCGCCTTTCTGCAAACGCGCTGGGACCAGGCGCACGCGGTGCGCACCAAAGCCGGAGAAGTCACGGGCATCGATTTTCGCGGGGTGCAGCCCAATTTCGGCCAGGTGTACGCCAATGCCTCGACGGTCGAAGGCCGCTTCATCAGCGAGGGCGACGATCTTCACCGGGAGAAAGTAGTCATGCTCGGAGAAAACGTCGCACCGGTGCTGTTTCCCGAGGGTCATCCTGTCGGGAAAGACGTCAGGATCGACGGCTCTGACTTTATGGTGGTTGGTGTCGTCGAGAAACCCAAGGGCGGCTTCGGCATGGGCGACGAAGACCGCCGCGTCCTTATTCCCTTGAGCACCTTCCGGAAGACCTATCCATCCGCGGACGAGCTCCAAATGCGCATGCAGGCAAGGCCGGGACGGCTCGCCGAGGCTGTGGATCAGGCGCGCGAGGTGCTCGAGCGGCGCCGCAATGTCCCTTACGGAGGCAAGGACAATTTCTCCATCGCAACCGCCGAGCAACAGGTTCAGGAATTCCACTCCATCATGCAAATGACCTACGTTGTTACGACCGTGATCGCCTCGATCGGATTGCTCATCGGCGGAGTAGGGGTGATGAATATCATGCTGGTTAGCGTGACCGAGCGCACTCGCGAAATCGGTGTGCGCAAGGCCATTGGTGCGAAACGCAGCGACATCACCTGGCAGTTCCTTCTGGAAGCGATGACATTAACCGGTGCTGGCGGGGTCATTGCCCTGGTGATGGTCAACCTTGTGATTCTCCTGATCCGCTGGGGCCTGCACTGGCCGAGCAAGGTGCCCGCCTGGGCCGCCGTCACGGGCGTCGCCGTGAGTGTATGCATTGGCCTGCTTTTCGGCGTGTGGCCGGCCATCAAGGCGGCCAAGCTCGATCCCGTCGAAGCGCTGCGCTACGAGTAACTCATGGCTCTCGGAGAGCCACAACGAAGGATGAAAATGGACCCAGGCACCTATGCTTTGTTTTCAACGCGATAGGCAGCTATTTTCATAGGAGTAACTCATGGCTCTCGGAGAGCCACAACGAAGGATGAAAATGGACCCAGGCACCTATGCTTTGTTTTCAACGCGATAGGCAGCTATTTTCATAGGAGT
>WNGJ01017391.1_pt1 | contig 10592 bp, 10 predicted proteins | sample 5400611 | NCBI WGS metagenome assembly WNGJ01 (sample SAMN13153375, study PRJNA577476) | soil metagenome | isolation source: 40 cm soil or saprolite under Garry oak tree replicate 1 | place: USA:California | collected 2016-06-15
TGGTGTTGGCCAGCGCCTCGCCGCCCTTGTCGCTGACCAGCTTCAGCGTGATGACCGCGGCGCGGTGCGAGATGGCCACGTCGGTCAGCTTGCTGGCCTGGACACGGATATCCGAGCGTACCACCGAGTTGGCGTCGCCGTAGTTGGAAACGATGTAGTAGGTCCCTTCCGGCAGCAACACGACGTCGCCGGCGGCGACGTTCGGCACCATCGGGGCGCGCTCGCCGATTTCAAACTGACTGCCCTTGTAGATCGCGAACGAAATCTGGTTCTGCGGAATCTTGCTGGTGCCGACGCGGCCCTCGATGCGCAGGCCGCCCGCCGGAAGCAGGAAGGTTTCGCGGTCGGTTTCGGACTTCAGCGTCACCGGCCGCACCGCTGAGACCAGTCCAAAGGTGACATGGACGACGTAGCCGCCCGGCGGCAGCACGATGTTGGGCGTCGCGCCACGCTCCTCGCGGATCAATTTGAAGGTGCCGTTCTCGTCGGGCCGGTCGGTGAAAACCCGCCACACCAGTCCGGCGTTGATGGCCGGCAGGTCCTTGCCATACCGCGCCGTCAGCGAAAGCACCGCCTGGTTGGGCGTCGGTGCAGCCGGAGGCGCGGCAACCGGCGGCAACGCGGCGACAGAAGGTTGCGTCAACGTCGGCGGCAAGGTGGGAATCGCCGCCTGACCAGATGGCGGGGCCAGGTTCATGGCGGGTCCCGAAGGTGCGGCTTCCGGGACCGAAGCCGGCGGCACCGGCGGCGGCTGATCCGAGAACATCTGGGCCGCGGCCGGGGCCGCGATCGCCGAAACCAGCATTCCCGCCAGCGCAAGCAGCGGCAGCAGGCGTTCGCCCCGCCCGGGTCGATCGATGCCGCTACCGCTGGATGTCATGGCCACCCTTTTCACTGAAAACGCGGCAAATTCAAGCCTGCAGACGCCACCGACGCTAGCCCGCGGAACCGGCGCAACACCGCGATGTTACCCCAATGTCGCGGTCCAGTCACAATCCCTGCCCAGGCTTGCCCTGACCACGCATAAACCATGCTTGTGGCCGATGCTGGCAAGGCCAAGCGGTTGCGAATAGGCTTCCGCGCCAGGGAGATATCAGGTGCTGGATAGTTTGATGGGGCGCGGCCAAAACGGTGCCAATGGCCGCGACAAGGTGGGGCTCGGTAGCATCCGGCGGCCGGTGATCGGGCTGGCGCTGGGTGGCGGCGCCGCGCGCGGATTTGCCCATATCGGTATCGTCAGGACGTTGATTGCCCACGGTATCGTCCCCAACGTCGTGGTCGGCACCTCGATCGGCGCGGTGGTCGGCGGTGCCTATGCCGCCGGGCATCTCGATACGCTGGAAGACTGGGCGCGCGGCCTGCAGCCGCGAAATATCCTGAGCTATCTCGATATCCGTCTCAACGGCTCCGGCCTGATCGGCGGCGCCAAGCTGGCGGCGCAGCTCGAAGCCTCGATCGGCCAGACCCTGATCGAGGAATTGCCGCTGAAATTCGCCACCGTGGCCACGGAAGTCCGCACCGGCCACGAGATCTGGCTGACCCATGGCGGCATCGTCGATGCGATGCGCGCCTCCTATGCGCTGCCCGGGATATTTTCGCCGGTGCTGGTCGGCGACCGCTGGCTGGTCGATGGCGCGCTGGTCAACCCGGTGCCGGTGTCGGCGGCGCGCGCGCTCGGCGCGGAAATCGTGATCGCCGCCAACCTCTCGAGCGACGTGTTTACCCACAGCACGACGGTCTACGCGCACGGCCCGTCGGCCAAGGTCTCGGTCGCCGCCGTGCCCGAGGCCGAAATCGAGCCGCCGAAACGCCGCTTCGGCAAGTTCTTTTCTCCCGAACGCACCGTGACGCGCGAATTTTTCGGCAGCGGCGGGCGGCCGGGTATCTCCTCCGTCATGGTCGATGCCTTCAACATCATGCAGGATCGCATCACCCGTGCGCGCCTTGCCGGCGACCCGCCCGACCTGCTGATCTCGCCCCGGGTCGGGCAGATCGGCTGGTTCGATTTCCACCGCGCCGGCGACCTGATCGCGCATGGCGCGCGCGCCGCCGAGCGCGCCATCGATTCCATTCAGGAAGCGATCCACATTCTCGCGCCCGGGTCGGCTTCGGCGATCGAGAACAAGCCCTGAGCCGGGCGTTCGCTCAGGCGGTCTTGATGTATTCGCGCAGCGCTTCCTGTTCGCTCTCGAATTCGCGGACCCGCCATTTGACGATGTCGCCGATCGAGATCAGGCCGACTACCACGCCCTCCTCGACCACCGGCAGATGCCTGAATTTGCCCAACGTCATCATTTCCATGATCGCGGCGACAGTGTCGGCCTGCCGGCAACTGACCACCTTGGGGGTCATGACCTCGCTGACCGGTTCATCGAGCACCCTCGCGCCGCGTTCACCCAGCGTGCGGACGATATCGCGCTCCGACAGGATGCCTTCGATGCGGCCCTTGCTCATCACCAGCACGGCGCCGATCTTGCGTTCCCCCAGAAGCTTGATCGCAGCCGAAAGCGTTACATCCGGCTCGACGCTCTCGATGTGATGGCCTTTGGTATCGAGGATTGCACGTACCGTCATTTGTCGTCTCCCTGAAGGTCGTCTCCCTGAAGCCGATCGCGCCCTTGAGCGAGCGCGGTCTTTCCCTTTAGTCTTTCATCAACAGTCTAGCGCCGATTTCGTGGCGGGCGCATTCGGCAGCCGCGGCTATCTAGTCGCGCTCGCGGGCTCATGCCTTCCTGCGTCATGATGAATGAAATCGCCGTGCGCCGCAAGCGACGATCAGCTGCGCTCCGAAGCGTCCGAAGACGACGCATCTGCAGCATCGGGCTTGGTGCGCCGGATCGGGTCGAACAGTGAAAACAATACCAGGCCTGCGAAGCGCCTGCCAGGCGACGCTGGCGCCATCAGCACCAATCGCAATCGATCCGATCCCGAAGATGATGTTGACGCCGAACCAGACCGCGAGAAAGGCGAGTACGCGCGGATTCCGCAATGCACGCATCAGCGACAGCGCGGGCACCCGCGCTGCAGCATCGGCGTCGCCGCGGCTGAACGACAGGAAGCTGCCCTTGACGAAGGCAAAGCGGATCGCCGCCGCCATGGTGCCGGACACCGACGCCGAAGCGCCGATCATCGGCGCCACCGCGTGCTCATGGGTGACCAGATGCGCCAGCGCGCCGGCCACGGCCGTCACCGCCATGAAGACGAAAAACCGGACCGCGCCGAACCGGCGCGCCAGCGCGCTGCCGAACGGCAGCAGCCACAGCACGTTGAATCCGACATGGCTGAGATTGGCATGCAGCAGCGAATAGGTCACGAAGGTCCAGACCTTGGCGCCAGTGCCACCGGGGAAATTGATCGCCAGTAAAGTCGAATCGTAGCGTTTCGGAATGAAACCGAACACTTCGATGGTCCAGTACTCAAGGTCCGGAGGCAGCAGCACGCGCAGATGGATGATCGCCAGCAGCAGGATGTAGGCCGTCAGGGCGCCGGGCAGCGTCAGGATCGGCTCGCGCGGGGTATCCTGCGGCAATTCTGACGGGGATTCCAAGGGCTCAAAACCTAAAGGGAGAGCTCACGCGAGCGATTGCGCCCAATTAGGCGGCTTGGCGCTGCGGCGCAAGGGCGCAAAACGCATGTCCCGGAGGCGGCGAGAGCGCCCCAAAACGTTGCCGGCACTGCTCGGCTACCTCCAGCGGCCATGTCGGTTCGGCGCGCAGCGGAGCATTCAGGCCGAGCGCCGTGTCATCCTCGCTGGGATCGCCGATTGAGGCGAACGTACTGTCAGCATCGACGGAGAGAGACGATGAGTTCGAATGGTTCCGACCGAGGTTTCGTCATTACCGCATTTTGGCAGACCAAGCCCGGCGAAGAGGAATCCGTTGCAGGCTTGTTGCGGAAATTTCTTCCCGAGGCGCGCAAGGAAGAAGGCGTGAAGCAGTTCCAGATTCACCAAAACGTATCGAAGCCGCAGGAGTTCTTCTTCTACGAAGTGTTCGCGGGTGAGGCTGCGTTCGCAGCCCACCAGCAGACCGAGCACTTCAAGAAATTCATCCTCGGCGAGGCCATACCCAGGCTTGCCAAACGCGAGCGGTCTCAGTTTCAATTTATCTGAGCGCGTCCCGCGCAACAGGGAAAGACGCCTTCGGTCGATACGGCCGACGGCGTCTTGCCGTCATCGACCGGCGGCCGCTAGCGCGTCGCGCGGCATGCCGCGGCTGCCACGGCTTAAAATCGGATTCCGAATTTGTCGCGGTAAACCCTCAGCCCTTTCGGCGTGACTTGCAAGGCGCGCGTGCCCTCGATCCGGCACACTAACCCTTCGGCCAAACTATGGGCGCAAAGCGCGGCGCCGACCACGCCCGCCAGATGACTTCGCCGCTCGCTCCAGTCGAGGCAGGGACGGCACAACAGGCGTCCCGACTTCATCGCGCTGCGCTCCCGCATCGCCGAGATGTCGATCCCGACCTGCTCGAGAAATGCCAGGCCGCGCTCGGTGATCATGCCGGACTCGGCCGAGAGCTCGGCATACCCCGCCGCGGTCAGGGCGTCGGACAGGGCAACGCCAAGACGGCCGGCCAGATGATCGTAGCATGTCCGCGCCTGCCGCAGCGCCAGATCGCTCGGGCCGACGGAAAGATGCTGGCGCGGCGCCTGCAGTTCCGACGCCACAAGCATGATCCCCTCGATCATGCGGGCAACGCCTGATGACGCCAGCCGGTGATAGCGATGCCGCCCCTGCTTGGCGACGGCCAGCAGGCCGGTCTCGGTCATGCGCGCCAGATGACCGCTGGCGGTCTGCGGCGCGACCCCCGCTATTCGCGCCAGTTCGGACGCCGTCAGGGCGCGACCATCCATCAGGGCGTGAAGCATCGCGGCGCGCGCAGGATCGCCCGCCATCGCCGCAACTTCGGCAAAAGCCGCCGTGCTCGCCATCGTGCCGATTTCTCCGTTACAGGCAGATCGTAACGCCTCGCGCACCGCGATGCTTCGGTCGCCGCCGTAGCATCGTTGCGCGGCTTGCCGGTATGGGGGAACGGGCGCGGCGCGCAGCGGATCGTACGCGGTCGCTAGCGGATGCCGGCAACAAAGGCGAAACAGGCGATGGCCGTTCTGACCTGGTCTGAGCGATTCTACGGATGGCGCGTAGTCGCCGCGGCCTTTGTGCTGGCCGTGTTCGGCTGGGGCCTCGGCTTCTACGGCCCGCCGATCTATCTTCAGGCGGTTCGTGATGGCACAGGCTGGTCGCTGCCGCTGGTGTCGGCGGCCGTCACCGTCCACTTCCTGTTCGGCGCGCTTGTCGTTGCCCGGCTGCCGAAATTTTACCTGCGCTACGGGCTTCCGGCGGTCACCAAGGCTGGCGTGCTGTCGCTGGCGGCCGGCATCGTGGGTTGGGCTGTCGCAGTCGAACCGTGGCAGCTGTTTGCGGCGGCGCTGTTCAGCGGCGCCGGATGGGTTGCGATGGGAGCGGCTGCGATCAATGCGATCGTCTCGCCGTGGTTCGTACGCACGCGGCCGGCGGCGCTGGCGATGGCTTACAACGGCGCAAGCATCGGCGGCGTGGTGTTCTCGCCGCTCTGGGTGGCTGCGATCGGGAAGTGGGGATTTTCGGCGGCGGCCGTGGTTGTCGGCGTCACGGTCGCGATCTGCGTCTGGATCCTGGCGGATTTCTACTTTTCCAGAACGCCGCAGCAGATGGGATTGTCGCCCGATGGCGATAGCCCCGAGGTCGCGGCCGTCCTCAGCGCGAGGGCGGCGGCCGGGCCGCTGTCCGGCGCGAGGCTCTGGAGCGACCGCGGGTTTGTCACGCTAGCGGCCGGCACGGCGCTCGGCCTGTTCGCGCAGATCGGCCTGCTCGCCCACCTGTTCTCGCTGCTCGTCCCTGCCGTCGGCGCTCCAATGGCCGGCATCGCGATCAGCGCGGCCACCGTCGCCGCGATCGCCGGGCGCACCCTCGTCGGCTGGCTGATGCCGGTCGATGCCGATCGCCGTCTTGTGGCCTGCGGCAGCTTTGCTGTCCAGATCGTGGGCTCGATCGCGTTTCTGATGGCGGATGGCAGCCATATTCCATTGCTTGTTGTTGGGGTCATCCTGTTCGGGGTCGGCATCGGCAATGCAACTTCGCTGCCGCCGCTGATCGCGCAGGCCGAGTTCGCAAAAGAAGATGTGGCCCGGGCCGTTTCCTTGAACGTCGCCATCTCGCAAGCGACATACGCATTCGCACCGGCCGCCTTCGGATTGATCCGGGAATTTGCCCCGCAGTCGGACGCGGGGACCACCGCAGCCGCGCCGTATCTATTCGTCGCGGCCGCGCTGATCCAGGCGATGGCGATTGCAGCGCTTCTAAGCGGCCGTCGACGGTCGGCCGCACCCTAGCGCCACTTCCCGGCCGTGCAATCTGCAGTTCACGTGTCGGATCGATGCCGGGCTATGCATTCCAGAAGCCGCGGAATCTGGTTGTGCGCGATGGCGGCGATCCGCCATCCGATGCGTGTTTCCGCAAGCGTGTATACGGCCTCGAAATCATAGAGCACCCACCCCACCCTCGCGGCCATGCACTTCCATCGTTAAGGAAGCCTGCGTCAGGCGCGGCGAGAGTTCGACGATCGACAGATCACGAATAGATCCGGACGGTGCCTCGAGTTCGCGATGCATCGCGATGACTTTCCCGACAGCCACCACGCAATCCTGCCTGTTCGAAAGCGGTATCAGCGCGACGCCGTCGGCATCGCCAGTGATATGGCTGGGATATGCAAAGTGGTCGGCAATGGCGGCGGCGTCCAGTCGCTCGAACGCGTCGCGATAGGAATCCAGCAATGCCCGAACCGCCACTTCGGTTTCGTTCGACGTCATAGATCCCGCTACCCGCATCTGACCAATGCATCGTATGGCTTGCGAATGTGACTGCCAGATTACATCCACGCCAACGCCCGCAGCCGAGCTGCGCGGCCAAAGAAAAAGGGAGGGCTCTGAGAAAGCCCTCCCTTGCCGGTGCTGATCTTCTCGCGCCAGGCCCGGATGATGTCTCGACCCTGCCCGCGCGACGACCAAACATGTTTGACGCCGCCTCGTGTAGCAACTTCGCCGCGCCGGATTAGCCGGCGGGTATTGGAGTGCGCGAACACTAGCAGCGCCACGCCCATCGCCAACCCCGTAGTTAATTTAACCTTAACGGCGCAAAGCTGTGCGCCGGGCGCCCGATAACGCCTCCCCGGCATGGACGCTGCAAAGCCTGTCTTGCACAACAACCAGGGGCATGCGCGTGCGCAAAGCGGGACAGATCTGTCCCTTTGGAGCGAAACGCGGGACGAGGTTCAGCCATGAAACATCCATCAAGCCGCGAGTTTTTCGCTTATTGGGACGCCAAGCGGGGCGAGGCAAGCGCGCCGGAGCGCAGCGAGATCGAGCCCCACGCAGTGCGCGAGCTGCTCGGCGATATCTTCGTGCTGTCTTATGGCAGCGCCCCCGGCTATCCGTTTCGCGTCGCCGGAACCAGGGTCTGCGCCCTGCTCGGCCGCGATCTGAAGGACCGGAGCTTTTCGGCATTGTTCGCGCCGGAAAGCCGCCGCGACATCGAGAACATCATCACTGTGGTGGCCGAGGAAATGCTGGCTGCGGTCGCCGGCATCACCGCGACGTCGCGGGATGGCTCGACGGCGCATCTGGAATTACTGCTGCTGCCGTTCAACGCCCGCGCCCATGAGCCGATGAGCCTGACCGGATTGCTGGCGCCGTTCGAAAGCGAACATGGCGTGCTGGGCGACTTCAAGCTGGCATCGTGGCGCTATCTCGGCCAGCAACCGCAAAAATTCCTTCCGCGCGCGTTGCGCAAATTGGCGGTCGCGCGCGGTCTCATGGTCTATGAAGGTTTGAGGTAGGCTCTTACTCATAAACCCTCATGGTGAGAAGGCGCGAATGCGCCGTCTCCGGACGATGCTTCGCATCGCCGGGCGAACCATGAGTCCTCGATGCTGATCTCTCGGCCTCGTCCTTCGAGACGCCGCGCGGAGCGCGGCTCCTCAGGATAAAGCGGCCTATGACGCTAGCTGATGGGCGCAAGCCAGGATTGCCTGGTCGGGAAGCATTGCCCCCTCTGAAAAAATTACAGGAGGACCTGTCGATTTTGCACCGGCTCAAACGACTGTATCGGCCAATCGGATCGCAACCCGCGAACCTGGGCACCCAATGAGGAGGCTAAGGTGACAATCGACCTCAAATATCTCGTTTATACTGCGATGCTGACCGCTGCGCTGTGGATACCGTATGTCGTCTGCCAGGTGATGACGAACGGACCCCTGCAACCGAAAGACTATATCGACCCTACGGCACGGCCGGTCCCTGCCTGGGGTCAGCGCGCACATCGGGCGTACTTGAATGCCGTTGAGGTTCTTGCGCCCTTTGCCGCGCTCGTTGTTGCCGCACAGATAGCCGGAAAGGCGAACGCGATGACGGCGTTTTGGGCCGGGAGCTTCTTTTGGCTAAGGCTAGCGCATGCGATCGTTTATTGGATCGGATTCCCGTACCTGCGGACGGTTTTATTCACTTTGGCTTTTGTCGCGGAAGCGGGAATTTTCTGGGAAATTATCAAGTAATTTTCGCACAGAATAATGCGACAGGACAGCGGACGCGCGGAACACCCAAGGCGTCCGCGCGGGTAAGGCCATCAGCGTCCGCTGAAGCGCGCCGCTCTCGCCCTCGGAAGCCTGCACCAGGATTGTCTGCTGGCGGTTCACAAAACTGACGATCAACCCACCTCATTCGGAGGCGTCGCGATCCACGGGATGATTTTACCTCGGCGCTGCCATGATTCTGGCCTGCCCAGCGGTTCTGCGGGGCTTCAATCGGATTCCGACTGTTGCGCCGAAGGTCGCGTGATTGCGCGCGCCCCGTGCAACCAGTGTAACCCCTCATTAACCCTGTTGGCCGTAGGGTCAGTCGACACCGGAAAGCCGGTTGTCGGGTGGCGAAGATGGCGTTGGCGCACAAAAAATCGATTGTTCCGGTCACCGAAGAGCGCCGGCGTTTTCAGCGGGTCAGGGTTCACCTGCTGGGCCGCTACATGCTGCCGGACCGGCGTGAATTTCCGTGCCAGATCATCAATATGTCGCCGGGAGGATTGGCGCTGCTGGCGCCCGGCATCGGCAATGTCGGCGATCGCGTGATCGCCTATCTCGACCATATCGGCCGGGTCGAGGGCAGGATCACCCGCATCATCGACAACGGCTTCGCCATGACGATCGGTGCCACCGCGCGCAAGCGCGACAAGCTCGCGGCGCAACTGACCTGGCTCGCCAACCGTGACATCCTCAATCTGCCGGAAGATCGCCGCCACGACCGTATCATCCCGCGCAACCCGATCGCGCTGCTGACGCTCGAGGACGGCACCAAGATGACCTGCCGGATCATCGACATGTCGCTGTCAGGCGCCGCCATCGCCGCGGAAAACCGGCCGCCGCTGAAATCCCTGGTGTCGCTTGGCAAGGTCCAGTCCCGGGTCGTGCGCAACCTCGAAGAAGGCTTTGCGCTGGAGTTCGTGCACGAACAGCTCGCCGAGACGCTCGAAGACGCAGTTACTGCAAGGTAAAGCGCAACCCGCCTGCCTCACTCGCCGCCTGCGTGGCTTTCCGCCCCGTAAAAGCCGCCCTTCATGACCCGATTTTTCGGGGGAACGAAGACAGCGTTACCGCGCGGTAAAGCTCCAGGCCCCCGATTTCCGGTTTTCTTGAAGCTTGATAGCGGTAGCCGGGTTGCCGGATACCCCCCTTCGTGGCTGTTGCGGCGGCCCGGCCTGGTTAACGCGGCAGGGTTTTGCCGCCGCGGCCGCAGGATTGACGGGCCCCCGCACGTTAACAGGTAAAATTTGAATCAATCCGAGTTGTTTCAAATTTTAATCGAATTTGACTCAAGTATAGATCGAATTCGCCGCAGCTTTTACTTGTATACGCTTCAAATGTACTTGCCGTACTTAGCGGCGGCGCAAATCCTTTGTGCGAAACGTGGCCAACAAGAAACGGGGGCCACAATGTTTGGGTTCAGGGGACAGGGAAAGGGATTGGCGGTTGCCATCCTGCTGGGAGTAAGCGCGGCAGCGAATGCCGACGAACGAGCTCTCTATGCCAGCCTTGGCGACACCGCGCGTTCGCCGATCGGCTGGGTCGAATTCTGCGCCGAGAATCCCGGCGAGTGCCAGGGCGGGACGTCACAGCCGCGCGACATCGTGATGTCGCAGACGGCATGGCGCGACCTGTTGAAGGTCAACCGCTGGGTCAACGAAACCGTCAAGCCGATGACCGATATGGATCATTGGGGCGTGATCGAGAAATGGTCGTTGCCGACGGACGGCTACGGCGACTGCGAGGACTACGTCCTGTTGAAGCGCAAGATGCTGATCGACGCCGGCTGGCCGCGCGAGGCGCTGCTGATCACGGTGGTGCGCGACAAGAAGGGCGAAGGCCACGCGGTGCTGACCGTGAAAACCGACAAGGGCGAGTTCGTGCTTGATAACCAGAACGAAAACGTCGTGGCCTGGACCGAGACCGGATACCGCTTCGTCAAGCGTCAGTCGCAGAGCGATCCGAACGTCTGGGTCTCGCTTG
>WNGJ01083464.1_pt1 | contig 10592 bp, 16 predicted proteins | sample 5400611 | NCBI WGS metagenome assembly WNGJ01 (sample SAMN13153375, study PRJNA577476) | soil metagenome | isolation source: 40 cm soil or saprolite under Garry oak tree replicate 1 | place: USA:California | collected 2016-06-15
CAAGACATACGCTACTGCGGTTCAAGTCCTAACAGGAGAAAACTCCATGAGAACGAGACACAAAATTGGGTTATATCTGGAAAATCAGCGGGAGACGCCGATGACATTCCGAGCGCTTGGCTTTGCAGGTATTGCGGTTGCCATGACCGCAATTCCTGCTATCGCGCACCACTCTTTTGCTATGTTCGATGCAGAAAAGACAAAGGTCCTGGAAGGCACCGTCAAGGAATTCCAGTGGACGAATCCGCACAGCTGGATCTTGATGACGGTCAACAATGCCCAAGGTCAGGCAGAACAATGGGCGATCGAGATGGGCGGACCTGCCGGTTTGGCGCGGCAGGGCTGGGTTCCCAAAACCCTTACGCCTGGCATGAAAGTCAAGACCGTCGTTCATCCGCTTCGTGACGGCAACAATGGTGGGCAGTTCATGACGGTGACGCTGCCAGACGGAACCCAGATGGGGAATCCGAACGCCGCGCCGAGCGCCAATGCCGGAGCTGGCCCCGCCAATCAGTGAGCCGAGGTGTGCGGATTTTATCTGGTCGCTCGTAGCGATCGGCTCGCGGAGTAGCGCCTTTTTGGCGTGACCGAGCGGTGTTGTGGTGGTTTTGTCTTTCGACCGCCGGTGTCGTCGTGCATTCCTGCGGTCGAGAGGTGTTGCAGTGTCATGACAACGACGACCATTCACCATTCCATCGCAAATCATCGGGCAAGCGAACGCGCAAGACATACGCTACCGCGGTTCAAGTCTTAACAGGAGAAAACTATCGACTAACGTGAAGCCGTTCGTGCGAGGAGTGTAAGAGAGAGACCAGATGGGCTGGTTACCCGGCTGGTTACAGATAGGGACACGGGACGGGCACGCTCGGCGGTGTCGCGTCCCGAAAAAAGGGACCCGTTGCGTGCTGGCTTAGACTTCTCGGAGCCCGTGCGTGGATGCGTATAAGCGCGATCACGCAGTTTGATGGACTTGTGTGCAGGGCATTTGAGGGGCAGGCGTGCGGCACGGCTATGCCGGCTTGGCCGAACTTCCCAATTCCCGTTCCCGGACGCTGTAGGGATGCCGGGAAGCGGAACTGGGAATTCGGCGCTTGGGCGCGGGTCTTGTCCTGATTGTCGGTGGTGTCGCTATCAGTTACCGGCGAGGCGGTAGCCTTCGTGGGTTTTGGCGACGCGGCCGGCGGCAGTGAGGGCGGCGAGGCGCTCGTACAAGGTGGCGGCGCGGACGCGGCAGCTCCTGCGCAGCTCGGCGAACGGCATGGCACCGGCGATGTCGGCAAGTGCTGCGGCGATGCGCTCGTCGAGCGGGCTTTGGCCCGATGCGGCCGGCGCCGCGGGGTCGGGAGGATCGACGACCTCCAATGCGAGGGCGGGTCCGCGCTGCGCAAGCGCGATGGCGATGGGTGCCAGCGACGGCGCGGCCCGATGTTCGACGGTCAGCGTCAGATCATCGCCATCGCGGCGCAGATAGAGGTTGGAATCGCCCCAGGCGTGGAATTCGGATGAGCCACGCAGCGCCTGCCCGGCGCGGGCGTTGCCGGCGCCTTTCCTGGCATGATGGACGACGAGCACGGCGACGCCATATCGACGCTGCAGTTCGCGCAGATAGGCGAGTAGCGGCGCGACCTCGCCACTGGCGTTCTCGTCGATGCGGTGCAGGCGCACGAAGGGATCGAGGATGAGCAGGCGTGGCTGCAATCGCGCCAGTCACGGACGGCTTGCTGCATGGGGTCTCGGGTCTCACCATCGATGGTGAAGTTGTTGATCACCGTTCTGATAGCGCGAGCCTAACGCTGCTGCCCGGCAACTTCTCACGCGTGATGCGCCGAAAATCACGCAACCATTATAACGTGAGTCAAAACGACTCATCGCTTGCAATGCGTTTGCGAGATATCCCTCGGTCTTCGGCGGCCCGGTGCCGTCGCTCCATTGGAGGGTGTCTATGCGTATCGTTGTTTCTCTGCTCACCGCTGTTTGCTTCATTGCTGCTGCCGAAGCCAATGCAACTGACGTTGCTACGCCGCAGTCTCAGGCTGCGCCTTCGGCCCCGAAGCCCAACCACCTGTCAGTGGATCGGCGGCCGGCAGTTCTGCAACACGTATTGCTTCTGACGTAATCGTACTTTCTGCCGACCCCTTCGGCAGCCAAAGCCCTCCGTTGCGGAACCCTTCGGAGGGCATTTGTTTTCGCCTACGGCTCATGCCCGATTAGGGCTGGCGATTTTGGCCGCTTCTGAAAACGATGAGCATGACCCTGGTATCGCAGGAACCCTAACGCATCCACCGAAACAAAGGGCGTGAAGGGCTCGTGTCGATTTGGTCGCGTTCGTCGACCGGGACAAGGGCCCACCAACAGAGAAGTTCCGGGACGTATGAGCGTGAACGTCCAAAGTCCGCAGCAATCAGAGGCAAAACGACGGTGTCTCACACCACCTGCAGGCCGGGCGCGTTCATCTTGCGTTCATCGGCGGGCCGCTGGGCGCGACTATGCCGCACCGCTGCAACTCAATGGAAACGGCTGAGTTTGACTAGCGAATGGCTGGGGTGCTGACTAATGGAGTATCAGCATCATGATGCGCAACATAGCGATTGGTTTGGCGGCAGTAACCATCGCCATAGGCAGTTCGACGCTGAGTGTGTCGGCTCTTTATGGCCAGGAGAGCGGCATCAGCAAGGGCAGCATGAGCGGGTCTGTTAGGAGCGAACGCTACGCCGAGCTCACCCCGATGCAACGCGAGCGTCTCAGGGCGAAGGTGCGCGAACGCTACGCCGAGCTCACCCCGATGCAACGCGAGCGTATCACGGCGAAGGTGCGCGAACGCTACGCCGAGCTCACCCCGATGCAACGCGAGCGTATCAGGGCGAGGGTGCGCGAACGCTTCGCCGAGCTCAGCCCGATGCAACGCGAGCGTATCAGGGAGTTCGTGCGCGAACGCTTCGCCGAACTCACCCCGACGCAACGCGAGCGTCTCACGGGAATCGTGCGCGAACGCTTCGCCGACCTCACCCCGATGCAACGCGAGCGTATCAGGGAGCTTGTGCGCGAACGCATCGAGTAGCTCACTCCGCTCGAACGCGAGCGTCACCGAGCGAGAAATCGCCACGGGCGGCTCGACGTTGGCCGTCAACTGGCTCTCCGGCCACTACACCGGAGAGCCTAGTCGAATCTTGTCCGCTGATAAGGGACCCGGAAGGCGCAAAAGCCTGACGGCGTACCGGGCGCTCTGGCGCACTCCGCGCGACTGTGCCGCACCGTTGCAACCCCGATAGGAACGCTGAGTTTGATTCACAAAGGCTGGGGTGCTCAGAGTTATGGAGTGAGCATCATGATGCGCAAGATAGCAATTGGTTTGGCCGCCGTGACGATTGCGACAGCCAGTTCGACGTTGACTGCGTCGGCCCTTCCCGGCGGAGGCACCCTCGGTGTCGCGAACTCTGGCGATGACGGCTTGACCACAGTCGGCTTCGGCCGGGGCGGCTTTGGCCCGGGCGGCTTTGGCCCGGGCGGCTTTGGCCGAGGCGGCTTTGGCTTCCAGCGCGGTTTCGGACGTGGGTTTGGCTTCGGTCGTGGCTTTGCCTTCCATCGCGGTTTCGGACCTGGCTTTGGCTTCCACCGTGGATTCGGACCCCGCGCCTTTGCCTTCCATCGCGGTTTCGGACCTGGCTTTGGCTTCCATCGTGGATTCGGACCCCGCGCCTTCGCCTTCCATCGCGGTTTCGGACCTGGCTTTGGCTTCCATCGTGGATTCGGTCGCGGGTTTGGCTTCGGTCGATTTGGTCGTCGATGGTAGGTCGACGCCTACGCGGCCTCCCGCTCGCTCGCCGGCAGCGCGCTGGCAGCAAGGCGCGCAATGGGGTGAGAAGGGACCCGCTCCATGGGACCCAAGCCGTCGCCCGAAGTGTACCCGCCTTCCGCAGATGCGAACCGACTTTTGGCCTGCTGATCTGGCAGAAGGGGGACCCATGTGCCGGGGAGCGAGCGCACAGCAGCATTCAGTTCCCCTCGCCCTCGCTTCGCTCGGTCTCGGGTCTCGGCGGCCTTTATACCGCTTCCATATCAGATTGATCTGACGATGTAAGGGAAGGACGTGATGGATTTCACGATCGCCGGATTGCGTTCGATGTAGAGTGCGGCTTGCTCAAGCTTGGCGTAGACGTCGTCCATGGATTTGAGGGCGTAGTTCTTGAAGATTTTCTCGCGAATTTCGTCCCACAGATTTTCTTGAGGGTTCAGCTCGGGAGAATAAGGTGGGAGAAGATGCAGCATGATGTTGTCGGGGACCTTGAGCTCCTCGCTGTGATGATTGCCCGCACCGTCCACGAACAGCAGGATGAGCTGGCGGGGGTACTTCTTGGCCAATGTCTCCAGGAAAATCTGGAAGCATTCCGTGTTGGGCGCCGGCATGATCAGATAGACGCAAGTTCCATCCTTCGGGCTGACGGCGCCATAGAGGTAGACGTATTCGCGAACGAGCTGGGAGGCGACCTGCGGCCTGATGCCTTGCGGCGCCCAGCACGGCCGCGGCCGGTTCATCCGGCCGAAACGCGCTTCGTCGGCAAACATTACCCGCAGCCGACGACCGCGCCGGGCGGCCGCGCGCTGAGCCCGCCTTACAGCGCGTGGAAAGCCACTTTTTTAAAATCGTGCTGAGCCGCGAGATCACGTTGGGGATGAAACGGACGCGGCATCAGCTTGCGCCAGCCATGCCGCGCCAGAAGATTATAGATCGTGCTGTTGCTGGTTTCGTGGCCGATCGCCTTTTCATATGCCGCTTTGAGCTCGTGGATGTTCAACATCTCGCCCGCCCCGGCGGCCTTGGCAAACCGCGCCATCAAGGCCTTCTCTTGGGCCAGCGTCATGTTCTCGCGCTGACGGCCGCCAATCGGCTTCGGCTTGAGGGCCTTGATCCCGCCGTGGTCAAATGCCATGTGCGCGCGGTTCACGGTGCTCAAAGAAACGCCCATCGCCGCCGCGATCGCGGGCTGGGTCATCCCGCTCTCGCGCAGCAACACCATTTGGATGCGCTCGCGTTGTGCAGCCAGGATTTTCCACCGCAGCGCTGTCTTCAGTTCCCGAATTTGTCTCTTGGTGCACTTGACCATCCGTCCCCCCGAATCAGATAGTCAAAGCGAATCATATTGCGCGCTCGAGTGCGAGGCAGAAAAATACCGCAAACCCCTCGATTCAATCAGCTCTGGAACCGGTATACCAGCGCGGCCTCTGCGGCCTTCGGGTCGTGCTTAATGCGAAAGGCCGTCTGCTTGCTAATACCCTCAGCCCTGGCGATGGCCCCGAGGCTCGGCGGCTGCGGGCTATCGAGTAGAGCGCGGACACGGGTGAACGCGGCGATAGCTCGGCTTTCGGCCAAGATAACCTGCAGGCCGGCCGCTGGCTGGCTCCAGCTTCACACGGCGCGCATGGTCGATACCGGCCCGTTGGACGGACTTGGTCACCTCCGTCTGTGCTTGGGCGGTGGCTGCCATGAAGGCGATGAGCGCATCACGCACCGCGCACTGCATCGGGTCTGCTGTCGAGCCGTCGAATGTCATCCCGTTGATGACCGTCTTGATGATGACGCCTCGGCGCATGAACTCGCGGATCGTGTCCACCACGTCGGTGTAGTTACGCCCCAGGTGGTCAACCCAGCGAACTACCAGCGTGTCCCCAGCGCGCAGCATGTCAAATAGGCGCTTGCCCTCGGGGCGCTCGGCGCTCGGTTTCGTGCGCGGTGGTTTGGTCGGTGGTGGATACGCGGGCATAGAACATGATCATAACGCAGGGCTCCGTAACGCTGTGGACCGCCGGCAACCCGTGCCGTTGGGCAGCATCTAACTCGTGCGTTACGGCTATCGCGATGAGTCACGTTGACTCGGTAGGGCATACCTCAACGGGACGGCTTTGATCCAGGATGTACATTTGCGTCCCATCGCCATGGTATTAACGAAGGCGTACTTTTGCCGGCCATTTTCTCCAACGATACTGACGGGAGCAGCTAATCAATGAGCGCCACGCAAGAACTACGCAGGTCGTATCACTCACTAACAGGCAAGCGAAGTTGTGCCCATTTTATCGTAGCTTCTGTAGCTTTCCACTCTGTCCCGTAGGGAGCGCCAGAGAAAGCGGCCTCTCTTGTCCCACGTGTTGCGGAAGCCCATTTGGAGTTGAGCGGCTAACCAACTGAGGCGCATGAGCGCCTTGGGCCCATGGCTGGCCAAAGCCGCCCGCCTCCCTAAGTCCCACTGCGTTACAATTGGAATACCAGGGCAGGCCTCCGATACCGTCGGGTCCAGAACAGCGTTCCCTGGTCTCCGACCCTCGCGGCCCGATGAGACAGGGCATGACAACCGTCTCATGACAACCGTTTCCATTGCGCGCATACTAAGCAGTTGAAAAACATGCGTCTTATGGGATGATCTGGCGGACGTATAATTAGTGAGTGAGTATCATGGCCGCACAACAAATGAGCCGCGATGAATTGCTAGAGCTTGTGCGCCAATTACCTGAGAAGACGCCAATAGCAGCCGCATTAGCTCCAGATCGTTCAGGAAAACGATCATGGATCAATTGGCTGTCGAATTACGCGGAATTTGGCAGCCATCCGCTTCGTGCGCAAAGGAACGCCCGCTTCATCTATAACCATTGGTGGGACGCACCTATATTTATCTGGCTTGCTGAGGCAAGTGGCGTCGATAAGGGTCGAATACAAAGAGCCGCTCAGCTTGCAGCCTCGTCGGAAAACTCCACAACTCAAGCTGCCGAAATTCGGCGAATATTGCCGTGGGACTTAATTGCCAAACATCTTCAGGAGAAGAGGAAAACTGCACCGACTGCGCAAGGCGACATTGGGACAGACCTTCAAGCAATTCTGAATGACAAGCGAATAACGTCTGAGACGACAAGGCAGGCCTTAATTAAAACACGACTAGGCCAAGGCCAATTCCGTATCGATCTTGAACGACGATGGAGCGGCCTTTGTGCGGTAACCGGCTGCGGAATTTCTGCGGTGCTTCGCGCGTCACACATCAAGCCTTGGTCGAAATCCTCCAAAAGCGAACAGTTAAATCCGGCCAATGGGCTATTACTGAGTGCCCATTTGGATGCACTATTTGATTTCGGCCTAATTTCTTTCGAGGATGATGGAACGATGCTTGTATCCGCACAGATCGCCGATGAGATAAAGCAATTCAATCTGCCTAACAGACTACGGCATGAGCCAACGAAGCAGGAAAAGCGATTCCTCGCCTACCATCGTCGCTACATTTTTGCGGTCTGATCTTTCTGCCGTTTCTTTGGCATTCGAATCCCGCCCTACCCGGACGGAAGGTCGGCGCCCATCATCAGCCAGCTCATTGGGTATCAGCGGACCTCTAGGGGGAGGCTGAAATCGTTGCAGCAGATAAGGCCCGGGTGGTCATCGAAAAAAAGAGGCTCATGTTGCGCCGCATTGCGGTGAGCAGGGCCACCGCCGATTTAATGCGCCGTAGGTGCTAAAGAAAATAAACGCACATTCGGCACATTTCCGAGCCCCACACGCCCCTAGCACCCGATAGGGTCCCCAGCTCCCCCAGGGTCCCTGGGCTCCCCCTTACATCCCTAGCTCCCCAGATGAACTGAAGGTGATCCGATTTCGGAGATGGGCTCTCTGCTGGCATCCGGTCCTCCTTTGGAAGCCAAAGGAGCGGACCTGAGTCGAACTCGGGACAATCGTAAGAAAGCGCCCGGTTGCCAGGAGACTGATCCGCACCGCGGGGGCATCAGGAGAAGCGTGATCAAACTTCATTCTTCGGCGGAAGGCCGAGTGCACGGAAGGCCGAGTGCCTTGGCGGTCGCAAGATTGGATGCTAAATTAGCGTATGGATTTTGGCGAACCGTTCTGGCATCCCCTCGGCAATGATTTCTTTGTACTTCAGGCGCAGTTCCCGACCAATTGCCGCCATGCTGTCGGCACTGAGTTTGCCAACGGTTGCCATCTTCGCGTCCACCGCCACTTTTTAGAGACTTTTGGTGAGCGGATTGAAGAGGCGAGGACAGCGAAATACCTGAAATCATCAATAATTTCAGGTTCATACACAATAGTGTCCGATCTGCAACACCCTGCAACATTCGATAGAGGTCACTTTCCATTCCCGGAAAGGTGGTTCTATTATGGCCTTTCCTAGGAAATGTTGGTTGGGCTTCACGGACAGGGGCAGTAGTGGCCTGTCCGTTTGAGGGGGAGGTCTCACCCGATAGGAAATCACCCCATCCCCACTCTCGGGTGAGCCTCTACTCAGTTCAGGAGGAGACCGGAAAATGATGGCGAAAGTCATCTCCATCGACCTCCCGGAAGGAGGGTTGATATGAAATTCCAGGTTGGCAGGTTCACCTGCGAGGTCTTACTCGGCGAAGACGGCAAGATGCGAGTGAGGTGGCTACCAGAGCCGCCCAAATATCTGAACAAGGCTGAGCGCGCTCAATACCAAGCCGCCCTTGCTGAATTCCTGGAACGCCTGAAACCAAACGCCCCTTATAAGAGTCTTGTGGGTATTGATCCGAGAGACCTCAGCAACGTTCCCCGCCTAAACGGCAGTGGTTGATGCTGGTTGATCCAGCAAACATCATGACCGAGCTTCTTCGATTCAGTAGGCCAAGATCGTGGCAAAACATCGGGCAGGTATCTCATACAGTCTTAGCGAAAGCGGCGAGACTGCGATTGTTCGGAAAGCACCCTGGCGGGTTTTATTTCCGGCTGAACAAGAAGATCTGGGAGATTATTTCTGGTGACGTGCGGAATTCCTATCTTATCAGTGCATACGGGGCGTCGCTGCACGGCTTAGCTCGCCTCGTCGCCACGCGCCGGCAATATTTTCGAACGTTCTTTCTCAGGAACCGTCCTGCGCTCGAACTGATGCGCCGTCTAGCCGACGAGAGACCCAAGGGCTCGACTTTGAGAATTGCCGTGCTCGGCTGCAGCATCGGCGCCGAGGTCTACTCAATCCTTTGGATCATTCGTTTGGCGCGACCGGACCTGAAAGTCCTTGTGCGTGCAGTGGATATTTCGAGGGAAATATTGAATTTTGCCGAAAAGGGCATTTACTCTCCCGACACCTGCGAGTTGGTCGATGTCCTGAGGCGAAAACGATCCTGCGCGGCGGCCGGTCTGTTCAATCGACTTTTGATTAAGCAAGGGCCGAGCCCTGTGTTTTTGGACGATTCCGCACCGTACGGAATAAATATAAGCTCGCCCACGCACCTGCTGCGTGGCGCCCGACCTGCCGAACCGCGTGACGCTCCGGGCCGACGAGAAGGACTTCCCAAGCCGGTTCGGTAACCAGGCCGTCTGGGTATCTGGTAAGTGCCCGTTGCGCTGGTTGCGCCATCACGTTTTGTCCGTCTGGGTATCTGGTAAGTGCCCGTTGCGCTGGTTGGGCCATCACGTTTTGGACAAAGTTGCCGCGTTTTATTTGCCTAAGGGTATTTACCTAGTGGTGTTCTCCTGGGTGCGATTGCTAGGAGCGGTTCGTGAAATCGATTACGTGGCGAGACACCAGCCAGACGTCTCATACGATCTTATCGAAAACGGCGGCACTGCGCTTGTTCGGAAAGCACCCTGCCGGGTTCTTCTTACGGCTGAACAGGCAGATCTGGGAGATTATTCCTGCTGACGTGCGGAAATCCTATCTTATCCGTGCATACGGGGCGTGGCTGCAAAGCTTGGTTCGCCTCGTCGAAACGCGCGAGCAATATTTTGGAACGTTCTTTTTCAGGAACCGTCCAGCGCTCGAACTGATGCGCCGTCTGGCCGACGAGAAAGCCAAGGGCTCGACTTTGAGAATTGCCGTGCTCGCCTGCAGCGCCGGCGCCGAGGTCTACTCAATCCTTTGGACCATTCGTTTGGCGCGACCGGACCTGAAAGTCCTCGTGTGTGCCGTCGATATTTCAACGGAAATATTGAATTTTGCGGAAAAGGGCATTTACGCTCCCGACACCTGCGAGTTGGTCGGCTGCTCGATTTTTGAGCGCTTGACCGCGCACGAAACCGAGCAAATGTTTGATTGGGAAGGTGACCAGGCTAGAGTTAAACCCTGGCTCCGGGAGGGGATAACGTGGCGGCTTGGTGACGCCTCTTCTCCAGAGCTGATCCATGTTCTTGGACCTCAAGACATCGTTGTAGCCAGCAACTTTCTTTGCCACATGGAGCCACTGGTTGCAGAAAATTGTTTGCGAAATATCGCGGGCTTAGTGGGTCGGGGAGGATACCTGTTTGTTTCCGGCGTTGATCTTGAGGTTCGAGCAAAGGTGGCGCATGAGCTTGGTTGGCAGCCGATTCCGGAGCTGCTTGCGGAAATTCACGATGGGGATCCTGACCTACGAGGAGGCTGGCCCCTGTGCTGGTGGGGCCTCGAGCCACTAAACCACAGGAGACGCGATTGGCAGATGCGGTATGCGGCAGCATTCCAAATTCATAGCTAGCGAGGAGCGCCCATGTCTGTTGGAACAGTGACCGAGGGCACGATACCGTTTGATCTACCACGTGACGAAGCGCAAGCGATCAGGGTGACGCTTCGCAGGATCATGTTCGCATCGATACCGAGCCATTTAGCGCGTAGGTG
>WNGJ01009727.1_pt1 | contig 10591 bp, 11 predicted proteins | sample 5400611 | NCBI WGS metagenome assembly WNGJ01 (sample SAMN13153375, study PRJNA577476) | soil metagenome | isolation source: 40 cm soil or saprolite under Garry oak tree replicate 1 | place: USA:California | collected 2016-06-15
AGCCTTCGTGGCTCCGGTCGGTCCCGCTCGGATCGCTCAGGCTGACCGAGCGTTGCTTGCTCTCAGACCCCCCGACCCGCTTGGAGCTCGCGACGGCGCGCACCGAAGCCGCGGCAGCCTTCAGCGAGCTGACTCCGCCCTTGCCGGGCGTCGCGCTCGCAACGGGAGGGACGGCGCGGGCGCTGCGCCGTTATGGACTCTGCAGGCTCGACGAAGACACGCTCGCGGCGGCGATCGAGGAACTCGCCGGCCTTTCGGTCGTCGCCCGCGCGAAACGCGCGAAGGTCGACCTCGAGCGCGCACGCACGCTGCCGGCCGGCGCGATCATCCTCGCCGAGCTGCAGCGCGTGCTCCAGGTTCCGCTCGGCGTCGCTGACGGCGGGGTGCGCGAGGGCGTGTGCACGCGTCTGCTCGAAGCCGAAGCGGCCACCGGCTAAAAGAACCAGTTCTAGAAGTTGACCGGCACGTTCTTTTGCCGACCGGGATTAGACGGACGCCCCGGCGAACCCGGGACGTCCTCCAGATCGGCGTCGCAAGCGAACGCCTCGGACCAACGCCTCAGCCCGGAGGCGGCAGGTATTCGAGCACGGCGGGCTCGCCCTCCCGCAGCTCGGCGACGCGCGTCGAGCCCTTCTGGCCGGCCTCGCCGAACAGATTCACGAGGACGTCGCCGTGCGTGCAGAGGACGGCGTCGTCGCCGAGCTCGCGCAGAAGCTCCAGCGTCTCCTCGAGGGACGCGCCTTCCTCGAGCTCGCGCCGCTCTTCGATCGGGAGACTCCTCTGCTCGCTCAGCGGCTCCAACGTCTGGGTACAACGAAGGTAGGGGCTCGAGGCGATGCTGGCGAGCTCGAATCGGGCCAGGAGACCCGTCAGACCCGCGGCCTGGCGGCGGCCCTTCTCGTCGAGCGGACGAAGGCGGTCGTCTCCCTGCCACTCCCTCCGCTTGCCGGCGCGGGCGTGCCGGACTACAAGCAGCGGCACCGCGGCTCAGCGCCAGGCTTTGCGGCCGGCCCGCCGAAGCTGCCTGAGCGTCTCCGGAGCCTGGGCCCTGGCGCGAAGCATCCGCTCGCGCTGGCGCTCGACCAGCCGTCCCGCAACGAGCGCGAGTTGCGGGTTGCTCTGGGAGAGCACGAGCTCTCGTAGGCGCTCGTCGGCGACGACTGCGTCCTGGTGCTCGCCGAGCACGTCCTGGGCATTCTTGGCGCGCGCCACGAAACGGCGGGCCGTTTTGCCAACAGACGCCTCGGCCAGCTCCCCCGCGTAGCGCGCTCGCTTGCCGCGGACGCGTAGGCGGTGGAGCTCGGTGTCGCTCGGCTCAGGCCCCAAGGCCTTCATCGTCCGCTCCAGCTTCCTGAACTCCCGGCCCGCGAGCTTTCGCACTGAGCGGCGCGTTCCGTTCCAGCGGGGGGCCTCGCCGGCCAGCTCGATCCGCCCCAGCAGCTCGAGGTAGCGCGGGGTCGACAGCGCCTCCAGCATCTCAGTGCGGGCTGCCTCACGCTCGCGTTCGATGCCCTCGACGATGAGACCGAGCGCAGCATCGTCGGAAGGCGGCAGCGTGTCTGCGTGCCGACGAACGTGGATCAAGAGCACGTCGTGGTCGCGCACGGCGCCGAGCGCTTGGCCGAGCCACTTGAGCTCCGCCCGCAGCTCGTCTGTCCACTCCCGGTCGAGGATCGGACGGGCGACCCGCAGGAAGGCGCGAAGCCGGCGAACCGCGACCCGCATCTTGTGTAGGGCTTCCGGATCGCTCCCGAGCCTCGTGCCGGGGTCGTGCGCGAGGATCTCGTCGTACTGCCGGCGGATCATCCGCTGCAGGTGCGGCAGGGCCGATCGCTTGTTCCCGGGCGTCTTCCGTCGTTCTCGGCGGCGGACGACCCGAAGGCCCGGGTCCTGGGGTTCGCCGTTGATGTCGAAGCGTTCGACGACGCGCCTGTCCTCGAGCACCTCCACCTCGTCGTGCACCTCGGCGTCCACCGAGCCGTCTTCCACGGAGCGCCGCGTCTGCAGGGTGGCCACCTCGACGAGCTCGCGCTCCCGCAACAGTCCGCGAAGCAGGTCCGCGACAAGCGGTGGCGGCTCTGTCGGACCGCCCGGCTCCGAGAACGCCACTTCTCCCGGGGCCTCGGGCAGCTCGACCTCCCAGATACTGAGCCCGTTTTCGACCCGCCGGCGGAGGGCCACCCCGGTCCGGGCGAAGCGACCGTCGGACGTGTCGTGATAGGTCGACGTAAAAACGCTGCTCACGAGCGCGATCGTAGATGAGTCGGCATCGACGCGAGCCCGAGGTGCCTCCGGCCTTTTACCACTCGTTCACCATCCGGCAGCCCATCACAGGGCGTCACGGCGGACACTTCGATTTGATGCGCTTCGCGATCGTCGCCCACCGCGCCGGCGAAACGAACATCGGGCTCATCACCCGGCGGTGGCGCTTTTTCGAGCCGCTCCTGCTGACGCCGCGCGAGGCGCTCGCGACGCTGGCGCCGGGAGATGCGGCGCTCGGCCGCCTGGACATCCGGGACGAGCTCGACGGAATCGACGACGGCCTCTGGGCTCTCTCTGCGCTCTCGGCCTCGGGCGTTCGGGTGCTGAACCCGCCTGCGGCGCTGATCTCGGCGCACGACAAGCTCGTCACCGCCCGTGCGCTCCGCCGCGCCGGTCTGCCGCATCCGGAGACGAGGCCGCTCACCGCCTGGGAAGAACCTGCCGACTGCGGATCCTTCCCGCTCGTCGTCAAGCCGCGGTTCGGCAGCTGGGGGCGCGATGTCCGGCTCTGCCGCGACCGCGACGAGCTCGACCGCTGCCTCGAACAGCTCTCGCACCGGCCGTGGTTCCGTTCGCATGGCGGGCTCGTGCAGGAATTGATCCCGCCGCTCGGCCACGACCTCCGGCTCGTCGTCGCCGGAAGCACGGTCGTCGGGGCAGTCAAACGCGTCGCCGCGCCAGGCGAGTGGCGGACAAACGTCGCGCTCGGCGCGACTCGGGAGCCGGTCTTGCCACCGCCGATCGCCTGCGAGCTCGCGGTCGCAGCCGCGTCCGCCGTCGGAGGCGACCTCGTCGGCGTCGACCTGCTCCCACTCGGCCCCGGCCGCTACGTGGTGCTCGAGATCAACGCCGCCGTCGATTTCAGCGCGGAATACTCCGTGGAGGAGGACGTCTTCGACGGAGTCGTCGCGGCCCTGGTGCGGCGCATCAGCACGAGCCCGAATTCGCTGCCGCCTGAGCCTGCCGCGGCCGCGGCCTAGCTCTCCGCCCGCTCACGCCGCACGAATCGTTTCGGCAGCCGGCCCGCCTCTAGTCAACCGCCGCCCTGGTGGGAAGCGTCCGTGAACTCGCGGAACTCCCCGGTGATCAGGAAGGCCGTCTGCTCGCCGATGTCGACGGCGTGGTCGCCGATCCGTTCGAGACAGCGGGAGACGAGGATCATCCGCAGCCCCCACTCGCGCTTGGAAACGTCGCCGCCGAGGTCGAGCACGCGCTCGACCGCGCGCCGGTTCGCTCGGTCGATCAACTCGTCGAGGTCGACCAGCGACGAGGCGCCCTCGAGGTCGCGCCGCTGAAACGAGTCGAGCGCGACGCGGATCATTTCCTCCGCGCGCTGGCCCATCTCCTCGAACGCCTGGACGAGTCCTTCGTCGGGCTCGACGTCGGAGACGAGCTTCGTCAGCTTCGCGATCGTGACGCAGTAGTCGCCCATTCGCTCGAGATGGAGGTTCGCGTGCAGCATCGCGAGCACGAGGCGCAGGTCGACGGCAACCGGGGTCTGGCGGGCGAGCAGCGACTGGATGCCCTCCTGGATCGAGAGGTAGCGGCTGTCGACCTCGTCGTCGAAGGCGATCACCTCGTCGGCAAGCTCCGCGTCGGCCTGCTCGACCGCGTTCACCGCGGCGCGCAGCGCGCGCAGGACGTAGTCGCCCTCTTCCTGGAGGGCCGCCTCGACCTGCTCCAGCTCCTCCTGGAATGTGATTCTCAATTCAGAAGCCATCGTAGCCTCGCCTCTCGGCGCTCAAACGGCCGGATTTAGCGGTCGCACCGGCAAAAGCCGCCGCGACCTTTTTGGTCGGCGTCGCAAGCGAGCGCCTCAACTCGTGAGCCATCGTACCCCTGACTTTTTCGCGGAAACACCTGGCCGCCTAGCCGAACCGGCCGGTCACGTAACCCTCGGTTCGCTTGTCGGAAGGCTGGGTGAAGATCTTGGGCGTCTCGTCGTACTCAACCAGGACGCCGTGCCCCCCGCTTTCGGAGCGCTCGAGCGTGAAGAACGCGGTCATGTCGGCGACGCGCGCCGCCTGCTGCATGTTGTGGGTGACGATCACGAGCGTGTATTCGTTCTTCAGGTCGTGCATCAGGTCCTCGATCCTGGAGGTCGCGATCGGATCGAGCGCCGACGCGGGCTCGTCCAGCAGGACGACGTCAGGCTCGACCGCGATTGCACGCGCGATGCAGAGGCGCTGCTGCTGGCCGCCGGAAAGCCCGAAGGCGCCCTTCTTGAGCCGGTCTTTGACCTCGTCCCAGAGCGCTGCCTGCGTTAGCGCGCGCTCAACCTGGCTGTCCAGATCGTCCTTCATCCCGAGCACGCGCAGACCCCAGGCGACGTTGTCGTAGATCGACTTCGGGAATGGATTGGGCTTCTGGAAGACCATCCCGATCCGCCGGCGGACCTCGACCGGGTCGACCCCGTCGCCGTAGATGTTCTGGCCGTGGTAGAGGACCTCGCCTTCGACCTTGGCCGACGGAACGAGGTCGTTCATCCGGTTCAGCGAGCGCAGGAACGTGCTCTTACCGCAGCCGGACGGCCCGATGATCGCCGTGACGAGGTTGCGATAGATCGCCAGGTCGACGTCCGAGACCGCGGGCGCCTTCCCGTAGCTGACCGTCAGCCGGCGTGTCTCGAACACGATCTCCCGGTCAGAAGCGCTCCGCGGCGCCTCACGAGGCTGAGCAATCTCGATCGGCGCCACTACGCTCATCGTATCCGCCTCCATGGTCAGCCCTCCAGCCTCTTTCGGTATCGGGCGAGCAGCAGGCGCGCGGTCAAGCTGGTCACGAGGACGAAGCTGATCAACACGAATCCGAGCGCCCAGGCACGGGCGTGATCGGCGGGATCCGCCGACTCTGACAGCACAAAGATGTCGTAGGGGATCGAGAGCACAGGCTGGCGCGGGTCCCACGTGACGGCGTTCGCGGCTATCGATGTCGTGAAGAGGAGCGGCGCCGTCTCGCCGGCCGCGCGCGCGACCGCCAGCACGGTTCCGGTGAGGATCCCACCCAAGCTCGTCGGCAGCACCACGCCGAGCACCGTCCGCCACCGGCTCGCGCCGAGCGCGAGCGCGCCTTCGCGCAGCGTGCCCGGGACGAGTGCCAGCACCTCCTGCGTCGCGCGCGCGACAAGCGGCAGCATGATGATCGCGAGCGCGAACGAGCCTTTCCAGGCCGCCTGCCCGCTGCCGATGACGAGCAAGCCGTAGACGAAGATGCCGATGATGATCGAGGGCAGGCCGTTCAGTACATCGAGCACGAGCCTGGCGAGGTCGCCGATTCGCGGTGGCGCAAACTCGCTCACGTAGAGGGCGATCAGGATCCCGACCGGCACGGCCATCGCGGTCGCCAGCGCGACGATCACGAAGCTGCCGACGAGCGCGTTCGCGACGCCGCCGCCGCCCTGGCCGAAGGTTGCCGCTGTCTTGGTGAAGAAGTCGAAGCTGAGCGCACTAGCCCCACGCTGCGCGACCGAGATGATCACGAGCGCGAGCACCGCGACCGCCGCGAGCGCGGCGAGCGTCGCCAGCACCTGCATCAGCACGTTGACGAGCTTTCGCCGCCTCGTCCGGCGACTGAGAGCGAGGGAATACCGCCCGGGGTCGACGGCCATCAGCTTCCCCCCAGGCGCTCGTGCGAGAACCGCCGCACGATGACCAGCGCCGTCAGGTTCACGAGCAGGGAGATCACCAGCAGGATGGCCGCCAGGTAGACGAGCGAGGAGATCTGGATGTTCGACACAGCCCCCTGGTATTGCTCGGCGAGCTTGCTCGCCAGGGTGTCTCCCGTTACGAACAGCGACCAGTGAATGCCGTGGCCGGCGCCGATCACCTGGGTGACGGCGATCGCCTCGCCGATCGCGCGGCCGAAGCCGAGCAGCACCGCCGCGCTCACGCCGGTGCGCGTGTAGGGAAGGATGACCCCGCGCACCATCTCCCAGCGCGTCGCGCCGAGCGCGAGCGCGCCCTGCTCGAGCTCGGTCGGCACGCCGAGGAAGAGCTCGCGGCAGATGCTCGAGGTGATCGGGACGATCATGATCGTCAGCACGAGCACCGCGACCAGCATCCCGGCGTTCTCGGGCGAGCCGCCGAAGAGCGGGATAAAGCCGAGATGGCGATGGAGCCAGGGCTCGAGATCCTGACCGACGAACGGACCGAGGACCAGGATCCCCCAGAGGCCGAGCACGACGCTCGGAATCGCGGCGAGCAGCTCGACGAGCGAGGCGATCAACGTACGTGCCCCGCGCGGCGCCAGCTCGCTCAGATAGAGCCCGATCGCGATCGAGATCGGGGTCGCGATCAGCAGCGCGGCGAACGACGTCAGGGCGGTTCCCCAGATCAGGTCGAGCGCCCCGAACTTGCTGTGGATCGTGTCCCAGCCCTGGCGCGTGATGAACGCGAAACCGAACTTCGTGATCGCCGGCCAGGCGAGCTGGAAGACCTTCCACGCGATCGCGCCGAGCAGGACGGCTGCCGCGGCCGCGGCAGCGCCGGTCAGTCCGTGCAGGAAGAGGTCGCCGAAGCGGTCGCCGATCCGTCGGCGTTCCGGCAGAGGATGCGTCGACGGGACAACGCTCACGCGCGAGGACACTAACCTCGTTCCCGCCTGGTTCCTGCGTTGTTCACCAGACCGTCACCATCCGGTCACCACGTTTCAGCCCACCGGAAAGCGTGCGACTTCGATGCTTGCGTCATCACCAACGGCGTCATCGAGGAGAAGGAGAAAAGCGTGTCACGGAGGACCGTCATGGCGGCCGCGATCGCGGTCGCTTCGCTCGTGTTCGTCGCGAGCTTTGCAGCGGCGAGCAGCACGGGCGGAAGCCTCAAAGGGGCGGGCAGCTCATTCGTGTTCCCGCTCGTCTCGCAATGGCAGGCCAACTACAAGAACGCTCAGATCACCTACGGCTCTGTCGGCTCGGGCGCAGGGATTGCAGCGATCACCGCCCGCACGGTCGACTTCGGGGCGAGCGACGCGCCGCTGACGAAAGACCAGTTCGCGGCCTGCAAGGGTTGCGAGCAGATCCCGTGGGCGCTCTCGTCCACGTCGGTCCCGTACAACGTCCCGGGAGTCAGCTACGGATTGAGGCTGACCGGGAAGGTCCTCGCGAACATCTACCTCGGCCACATCACGAGGTGGAATAACAGCGCGATCAAGAAGATCAACCCGGGCGTCAAGCTTCCGGACCTGAAGATCACGCCTGTCTTCCGCAGCGACGGTAGCGGGACGTCCTGGAACTTCACCGACTATCTCTCCAGGGTCAGCCCGGAATGGAAGAGCAAGGTCGGCGTCGGTACCCAGCCGAGCTTCCCGACCGGCATCGGCGGCAAGGGCTCATCGGGTCTGGCGGGAGTCGTTTCGCGCACAGACGGCGCGATCGGCTACGTCGACGAGGCCTATTCCCTCAAGAACGGCTTCAAGGTCGCAAGGGTTCAGAACAGGGCCGGAGTCTTCCAGCTGCCGGGCCTGGGAGGAATCAAAGCGGCTGCGGCGACGATCCACAGGGTGCCGAGCAACGGTGCGCTCTCGATCGTCAACCCGCCGAAGTCGCAGAAGCGCGCCTACCCGATCTGCACCTTCACCTACGTGATCGTGCCCCTCAAGTCGAACAAGGCCGCGACGCTGAAGCAGTTCATCAGCTGGGCGATTGCGGGCGGCCAGAAATACGCGATGCCGCTCCAGTTCTATCCGCTGCCGAAGCTCGTCGCGACCGCGGACAAGACCTTCGTCCGCAAGATTCATTCCTGATCGAAGGCGCAGCGAATCTCGAGGCCCTCGGCCGGTGCGCCGAGGGCCTCGACCTGCCCGCCCGCGGCCTCGACGACGTGCTTGACGATCGCGAGCCCGAGGCCGCTCCCGCGCGAGGCGCGGGCCCGGTCGGCACGGTAGAAGCGCTCGAACAGGCGGGGGAGGTCTTCCTCTGCCACCCCAGTCCCGTCGTCGCGGACAGACAAGACCCGGGCGCCGTTCTCGCGCCGCAGTCCAAGCACGCAGGTCGCGCCTTCGCCGGCGTGCCGGAGCGCGTTCTCGGCGAGGTTCTGGACGACGATCCGCAGCATCCGGGCTCGCAACGGCAGCTCCAAGGTTTCGTCCTCGATCTCGACCTCGAGCCCGACGCCGGCCCGCTCGGACCGCTCGTCGAGCTCAGAGACGATCTCGCGAAGCAGCGGCGCGGCCTCCGTCGAGCCGAGCGAGACGACCTCCCGTCCCGTCTCGAGCTCGCTGAGGAAGAGCACGTCGTCGATCAGCTCGTCCATCAGCTCGACCTCCGCGCGCATCTGCTGGAGAGCCGCCGCCGGGTCGCCGCCGGGCAGGCTCGCACCCTCGATCAGCGCGAGCAGGCGCGCGAGCGGCGTCCGCAGCTCGTGTGAGACGGCGGCGGTGAAGCCGACTCTCAGCTCTCTGTATGGGTCCCGGTTCACCCTCAATAAGGTAGGTGCGATGACCAAGGTGCTGATCGTCGAAGACGACGAGGTGATCGCGTCAAGCATGGCGCAGCACCTCTCCGGGGCCGGCTTCGACCCCGTCACGGTCGGCCGGGGCGAGGTTGGGCTGGCCCGCCTGCGCTACGAGGCGCCCGACGTCGTCGTGCTTGATCTGATGCTCCCCGGGCTCGACGGCTGGAGTCTGATCGAGTCCGCGCGCGCCGAGGGAATCGGCACTCCGATCATCGTCGTCAGCGCCCGGGGAACCGAGCACGACCGCGTCCACGCGCTCCAGATCGGCGCCGACGACTACCTGGTGAAGCCGTTCTCGATGAAGGAGCTCGTCGCGCGGGTGCAGGCCGCTGCCCGCCGCGGCGTGCGCGCCCAGCCGGAGGAGCGCGGCGAGGCGATCGAGATCGAGGAGCTGCGGATCGACCCGCGCGAGGTGCAGGCCTACGTCGACGGCGAGAGCGCCGAGCTGACGCCGACGGAGTTCCGGCTTCTCTACGCGCTCGCGCTCGACCGCGGCCGCGTGACGACTCGCGACGAGCTGCTGCAGAAGATCTGGGGACGGCGGGAGACCCACCGCGACCGGACGGTCGACGTCTTCGTGCGGCGGCTGCGCGACAAGATCGACCGCATCGCGCCGCGGCACACGTTCATCCAGACGCGCTACGGCGTCGGGTACAAGCTGGAGCCACTCCAAAAAGCAGAGCAGTCCGAGGAGTAAGATCAAGGGGCAAATGCGCACGATGAGGCCAGTCCACGACGAGAGCTGCTCCGTCGCCGCCTGCGCCGAGATCATCGGCGCAAAGTGGACGGCGCTACTCGTCCACGACCTCTCCGAGGGACCTCGGCGCTTCTCGGAGCTCGAGCACTCCTGCGCCGGCATCAGCCCGCGAACGCTGTCGGAACGCCTTCGCGCACTCGAGGACGAGGGAATCGTCGAGCGTCACAGCTATGCGGAGTCGCCGCCGCGCGTCGAATACGAGCTCACCGGCAAGGGCGACGCCCTGCTGCCGATCATCGCGGAGATGCGCCGCTTCGGGCACTCCTGGCTCGTAGAAGAGCCGGCCGCGGTCAGCTAGAGCTTCCCGAATTCTTTGTAGAGCTCGGCCGCGGCCCTGACGCCTAGCGGCAGGTAGTCGGCGAGCAGGTTCTCGTTAGGAGAGTGGATGTTCGAGTCCGGCAGCGCGAAGCCGGTCAGGATCGTCGGAATCCCCTTGTCGGCAAGCGCGGGCACGATCGGCAGCGTGCCGCCGCTGCGGACGAGCAGCGGGCGGGTGCCGATCGCGCGCTCGAAGGCGTCGAGGCCCAGTTGAACGGCCGGCGATCCCGGATCGACGAGACCGGGCCGGGCTGAGGAGAGCCGGGTGATCTCGAGCTCCGCGCCCTCAGGCGCCGCCTCGCGGAGCAGCCGCTCGGCCTCGGGCGCGATTTGCTCGGGATCCTGGCCGGGGGCGAGCCGGATCGACAGGTTCGCCTGCGCCTCGACCGGCAGGACGGTTTTCTGCAGCTGCGGCGAGCCGCCCTCGATCCCGTTCACGTCGAGGGAGGGCTCCGCCTCGGCGCCCGGCGTCAGCTCCGCCCAGGCGGCGAGCTCCTCCCCGGTCGTCGGAGCGATCCCGGCGCGCAGCGGCTCCGGTAGCCGCCCGTCCCTCGGCAGCACCGCGTCCAGCGCCTGCACGAGCGCGTGCAGCGCGTTCAGCGCCGCGCCGCCGAAGATCCCTGAGTGGAGGTCGCGTGCCCCCGTCCCAACGCGGACGTGGAAGTAGATGAGCCCGCGCGTCGCGACGTTGAACAGCGGCACGTCGCGCTTGAGCATCCCCGCGTCGAAGATCACGCAAGCGTCGGCGCCACGCTCGTCGGCGGCGAGGAAGTCGACGATCGAATGGCCGCCGGTCTCCTCCTCG
>WNGJ01016460.1_pt1 | contig 10591 bp, 11 predicted proteins | sample 5400611 | NCBI WGS metagenome assembly WNGJ01 (sample SAMN13153375, study PRJNA577476) | soil metagenome | isolation source: 40 cm soil or saprolite under Garry oak tree replicate 1 | place: USA:California | collected 2016-06-15
CAGCGCCAAGAAAGCCTCCGGCCAGGCCAAGGACACCCTCGAAGTCATCGACGTCGCGCAGCTGCTCGCCAGGTCGGTCAGCACCACCGCTAACGACGGAAGCCCGGCCGCCGCAGACGGGACCGCGACCGCCATTGATGAGGCGAAGCGAGCGACTCCACGACAAGGGAAACGACGAGATGGTAACCAACATCTCAGTCAGGCCGATTCATTGATGCCGAGGAGTAATCAGTGACCCGTGCGGAGACCAGGCTGACGGCCGCTGAGGCGGCCGAATCGATCGACGGTGGCGAAGCCGTCGGGATCCCATCGCTCTGGGACGCAGTCAGCGGAATGGCCGCGGCCTTGCGCCAGGGCACGACCGTGGCCCAGGAAGCCAGCCGACTGGGCGTGGAACTTACCCGCATCGCGTGGGGGCTGTCCGACGTGGCTCCCGCCAAGGGCGACCGGCGCTTCACCGATCCGGCATGGACGTCGAACCCGGCGTTCCGGATTATCCAGCAGACTTATCTCGCCTCCGCGCAGGCTCTGGACAGGATCGTCTCCCCGCTGGGCGAAGACGCCAGCGGCGCCAGGGCGGAGCAGGCCCGGTTTGCGGTCAACATCATGACCAGCGCCGCCGCGCCGACGAACTTCCTGGTCAGCAACCCCGCCGCCATCAAGCGCGCATTCGAAACTGGCGGCCTGAGCCTGGCCCGGGGAGCCCGCAACTTCGCCCGCGACGTCCGCCGTAACGGCGCGATGCCGTCCATGATCGAGCCCGGCGCCTTCGAGGTCGGCCGGGACCTGGCGGTGACCCCCGGCGCCGTCGTTGCCCGGGACGCCGTCGCAGAAGTCCTGCAGTACGCCCCGGCCACGGACACGGTATTCGTCCGCCCGGTCCTGGTCGTCCCGCCGCCCATCGGGCGGTTCTACTTCCTGGACCTGCGTCCCGGCCGCAGCTTCGTCGAGTACGCCGCAGGCCGCGGCCTGCAGACGTTCATGGTCAGCTGGCGGAACCCCGCGGCCGAGCAGGGCCGCTGGGACCTGGACACCTACGCCCGGACGGTGTCATCGGCGATTGACACCGTGCGGGAGATCACCGGCAGCCCGGATGTCAACCTGATCGGCTTTTGCGCCGGCGGCATCATCGCCACCGCCCTGCTCAACCACCTGGCCGCCGTGGGCGACCACCGGGTGCACAGCATGTCGTACGCGGTGACCCTGCTGGACTTCGGGCTGCGCGCCCCGGTCACCGCCTTCTCCGGGCGGGGCCTGGTCGCGTTCGCCGGCTACCGGTCCCGGCGCAAGGGCATCATCACCAGCCGGCAGATGGGCAGCGCGTTCACCTGGCTGCGGCCCGATGATCTGGTGTTCAACTACTGGGTGAACAACTACCTGATGGGCGACAAGCCGCCGGCCTTCGATATCTTGGCCTGGAACGCTGACGGCACCAATCTGCCCGGCGTGCTGCACGGCCAGTTCCTGGACATCTTCCGGGACAACCTCCTGACCCGGCCCGGACAGCTCAGCGTGCTGGGAACCCCGCTGCACCTGCAGAACATCACGGTGCCGACCTTCGTCACCGGGGCTGTCGCCGATCACCTGACACCTTGGAAGGGCTGTTACAAGACGACGCGGCTGCTCGGCGGGCCGTCGACCTTCGTGCTCAGCTATTCCGGGCACATCGCCAGCCTGGTCAACCCGCCGGGCAACCCCAAGGCGCACTACTGGACCGGCAGCACACCCGGCGCCGACCCCGGGCAGTGGCTGGCCGGCGCTGACAGACAGCAGGGCAGCTGGTGGGAGGCATGGGCTGACTGGGCAACGGCGCGGGCCGACGAACGGCAGCCTCAGCCTGAAAACCTTGGCAGCGAACGCCACCCGGTACTGTGCCCAGCGCCCGGGCTCTACGTGCGAGACATGGTGCCCACATGATCATCTTTGTCCGCGCGGATCGCCCGGAGGTGGGTTGAGGATGGCTGCGACGGCCTTGCCCGGGATGCCGGCGGCTGGGCAGGCCGCGGGCGGCGACATGCTGGCCCTCTGGGCGGAGGCGACCGGGCGCCGCCGGGCGGCCGGGCGTGGCCTTGGCGGGCTGCGGTTCGCGTTCTACGGGCGGGTCTCGACCGAGGACTGGCAGGATCCGGTGACGTCACGGGCGCGGCAGCGGGACCAGGCCGTCGCCCTGGTAGCCGGGCACGGGCGCATCGTGGCCGAGTTCTTCGACACCGGCTACAGCCGGACGCTGCCCTGGGCGCGCCGCCCGCAGGCTGCGGCCCTGGTCGCCGCGCTGGCTGATCCAGACCGCGGCTGGGACGCGATCGTGATCGGGGAATACGAGCGGGCCTTCTACGGCGCCCAGTACGCGGCGATGGCGCCGCTGTTCGAGCACTACGGCATCCAGCTGTGGACCCCGGAGGTCGGCGGGCGGATCGACTTTCACGCCGAAGACCATGAGGAGACCATGCTCGCGCTGGGGCTGCAGTCCAAGCGGGAAATCGCCAGGACCCGGATCCGGGTCCGCACCGCGATGGCCACCCAGACCCGCGAGCAGGGCCGCTACCTGGGCGGCCGGCCGCCGTACGGGTACCGGCTGGCCGACGCCGGGCCGCACCCGAACAAGGCGCACGCCGCATGGGGACGGCGGGCGCACCGGCTGGAGCCGGACCCTGACACCGCGCCGGTCGTCCGCTGGATGTTCGCCGAGCGGCTGGCCGGGCACAGCACCGCCCGGATCACCCGCGCCCTCAATGACGCCGGGATCCCGTGCCCGTCGGCCGCTGACCCGAAGCGGAACCCGCACCGCACTGGTGCCGCGTGGACGCTGCGGACTGTGGCGGCGATCCTGGCGAACCCGCGCTATACCGGGCGGCAGGTGTGGAACCGGCAGCACCCCGCGATCGTCAGCGAGGCCGACTACATCGCCGCCCAGGACGCCAGCGCGCCGCGCGGTCCAGCGGGCCCGGCGGCGCGACGGTACCTGCTGGCCGGGCTGCTGGCCTGCGGAAGGTGCGGGCGGCGCCTTGAGTCGGCCTGGTCCAACGGCAAGCCCGCCTACCGGTGCCGCCATGGCTACACCAGTGCGACCCGCCCTGATCCCGGGCGGCCGAAGAACCTGTACGTCCGCGAGGACCAGATCCTGCCCCGCCTGGCCGCCCTGGCAATCCTGCAGGCGGGAAGCAGTAGCTGCCCGCGAGGCACGAAACAGGCCACCGTCCAGGTCACGTCGCCCGCTCAGGCCGCGGAGCTGATCGACCGGCTGCGGGCCGGCGACATCACGCTCATCTACGACCCAGCTGTGCGGACCCTGCGGATGGACACTAGGGATTCCCTTGCCGTCTCTATCGGCTAGGACCGCCAGCCACCCAGCGGTATAGGCAAGCCAGAAAGGAGGTCAGCTACCAGGTAACGCCCGCCACGGCCGGAGGCCGGGCGCGGGCGACGATCCGGCGCGCCCGAAAACGGGCGCCCATGGGGATTTGACGTGTCCGAGTCCGAGTGTCCGAGACGTGTCCGATTTCGGTGCGATTTCCCCGGATCGGGGAAATCATGCAATAAGAGTAACACGACCGGGCCGGATATGGCTGGGTATTCAGCGGCGTGTTCGTTATCTGGTCTGTTACCTGGCCCATACGTGGTTGTGCGGCGGGCGCGGTATCTGCTGCCGAACCCCTGGTTGCAGCGTTCTCGGGGTGCCCGGCAGCCGGGCTGCGCTGACAGGGCCGAGCTACCTTCCCTGATGGGCTTGGAACGTACGCGCACGGCGCGTTCTGCAGGAGAGCCCGGGTTCCAGCGCCCTCTTATCGAGAGTGCGGCTACCGGCCCGCGCGGGGGAGGGAGCATCTCATGATCCGAGCAGCGTCGCGGATCGGGGTCGAGATCGCTTACGTGGCAGCGGTTCCGAGCGCCGAGCCGATGACCGTTATCCCTGGGAGGGGAGTTCGACGAGGTCCGACGGGTCGTGCACGGCCCAGTCCATCGCCGCGGCGTCGTTCAGCGGGTCGCCGTCGGTCTCGGCGCCCTGCAGCCAGGTCGGGTATGCCCGCACGGCACCCAGGTAGGCCCGGGGCGCGTGCCCGGTCACCGGCTAGTGCTTGAGGTGGTCTGCGTACCTCACGAGCAGTTCCGCGCTCTCAGGAGTCATACCGTCACTTCACTCCTGAGAATTCTAATTCTCAGGAGTATGGGAGGCGGCTGGGCTTCATGGCCGACCAGGCGAAACGTGCCACCCGTTTGGAATGCCGCGCCGGATGACCTGCTCTCCATCGCCCATGAACAATGCAGATGAAATGCCGGAGCCGCCGTGCGCGGCCATGCCGGCCGAGACCCTCGTGATGGACGCTGGGACCCAGAGGCAGCTGCTGTGGATTGGCGGATGCCTGCCGCTGCCGGTAGGGACGCGGATCGAGCTGGCCGAGTCGCGGGCCGACGCCGAGGTGACCAGGGTCCGGCTGTGGGGCGCGGACTCCAGAAAGCCCACACTTGTGCTCGAGGTGATGCTGATCGAGCCGGGCGAGCTCACCGACCGGCCGTAAGGAACTGGGCCAGCCGGGCGGCTCGCACGACGGGTCGTCCGGCTGGCGCACACGCTGTGCGGCTCGCGCGCGCGGCGTACGGGCGGATCGACCAGCCGCCGGAGACACGAGCGTTCCCCCGAAAGGCGGCAGTCAGATCTCCTCAGGGCGTCCATACCTGCGGTCGTACTCGGCGCGGGCGCCGTCGGGTAGCGCATCGTATAGTTCGCAGAGGCGGGCGATTTGTTCTGGCGTGAGATCGTCGAACATCTCCTGCCATGTCGGGGGCGAATGCCATTCGCGCGCTATCAGGACTTCCCATGCTTCTACGCGGCGGGTCCGGTGGTCTGCGGTGGCAAGCATGGTGGTAAGGAACAACTCCTCGGCCTGCTTGCGCTCTGCCGCGGTGATTCCCGTTTCCAGGAGCGGCGCGGGCTTGGCGGGATCCACATCGGTCAGGGCGCTGAGTACCGCCTGGATGACTTCAGGGCGGGGAGCTGGTGCATCGTCGGGAGGTTTGCGTTCGGACATGGACGAAGGCTACGCGCCCCAGCGCGCGATCAGAGTTACAGACGAGGCGAGGTACCGTCCGGGGACGTCCGCGCCAGGGACTTTACGATGTCAGGCACCAAGTCGCTGTCGGCATGCATCGCACCGCCGTCTGGCGTCTTCACCCAGTCGACGCCGAATGCGTCCCGGAAGGAAAGGACGGCACCGCAGGCCGCCGGATCGGCGCCGCGGGGGAATGTCCGGGTCCGGGATTCCTTTTCCCAGTTCAGGACCGTTCCCAGCGGTTCGGGGTTGGGCGTGCCGTAGCTGTCCCGACCGAGGTGCCAGTAGAGCTTCGCGTCGTAGGCCGGTTGCTGCCCCTCGCAGGCGTTCACTAGGGTCGCCTGGATTGCCGGGCCGCCGAGTTCGCCGTCCTCGTGGACCACCTTCAGGACGATGTGGGTCTGCGCCCCCTGAGCATTCCTGCGTTCCATCGCTTCGCGCTTGCGTTCGGCGAGGGATTCGCGGAGTTCTTCAGCCTGGAGGGCAAGCACTCGGAGCTGCTCCTCATTCATTTTGCGCTGCTCGGCGAGCTGCTCCGACTGGATGCGGATCAGCTCGGCTTGCTGCTGCGTGAGTCTCTGCTGGTCGGATACCTGCCGCTCGATCGCGTGGACTTCCTGGGCCTGCTTGCGGAACGCCAGGTACGCGAGGATGGCCGTGACGATCGCGAAGGCGGCAAGCACCGCGGTGGCGATGGCGGTGACCGCGGCAGAGAAGTCGCCGGTCCAGATGAAGCCTGCGGCGTGCGTGGCGTCGTGGCTGGTCGGCGGGGCCGGGGTTACATGGCTGCCGGGAACTGACGAGACCTGGGCGAGAGCAGGTACAGAACTGAGAACGGTCCCGACGGTGACGAGGATGAGGCCCCAGGCCTGGAGGCTCAAGCCGCCAACTACCACCTTCACGACGTTTTCATTGACCAGGGTGACCCGTTCACCGAGGCCTTCCTGGACCGCGCTGAGACGCTGCCCGGCCTGCTGCATGTAGTCCCCGAGCCGAAGTTCAAGCACTGAGTGGCGCTCCCAGAGAGTCCGGACGATCTCGGGGAGCTCTCTATCCGCTGGGAACTCGGATGGCTGGATGCCGTAACGAATTCCTACCTCTGCGTCTACAGCTGTCACATGGTCGCTGTCGGATACGTAGCGCTTACGGTGGATGAGCTGGTTGTAGGCCGCACCGACGGTCGCCTTGACCTTCCTGCGCAAGCGCGGCAGCCACTTGATCAGCGCACGCCAGAATTTCTCGCTGGCGACGAAGTCGCTCCAGGTCTTCCTGAACCCGATGAAGGCGATCGCCGCGCCAGCCGCGACGAGGATGAGCCCGAGACAGGCGCACCACCATTGCCATGACATGCAGGCCAGAGTAAGGGTTCCTCTGGTCGCACGGCATCCGGCACAGGGCGGTCCGGCGAAAGAGAATGGCCAACGTGACGGATCTGGCGAGCGGGCCCGCGGTGACCATGGCGGTGGTCACCAGCGAGTCGGGCTTACTAGAGCCTGTCCCGTAGATCATGAGACGGGATGACGGAGCCAGATCCGGATCGAGGCGACGTCGATGGTGCCGCGCCAGATGAAGTCGCGCTTGTCATACCTGGTCGCCACGGCGCGATGCTGGCGGAGCTGGCAGAACGCCCGCTCGACCACGTTGCGCTGCTTATAGGCGGCGGCGTCGAAGGAGGGAGGCCGGCCGCCTTTGCTGCCGCGCCGCAGCCGGTTCTCCACCTGATCCGCGGGCTCGGGAATCGTCGCCTTGATCGTGCGGCGGCGCAGGTGCGCGCGGATCGCGGCGCTGGAGTACGCCTTGTCGCCCAGCACCCGCCCGGGCCTGGTCCGGGGCCGGCCCGGCCCGCGCCGCGCGACCTTCAGCCGGCCCATCAGCGGGGCGAAGGCCAGCGAGTCGTGCCGGTGCCCGGCGCTGGTCACGCGGGCCAGCGGCCGGCAGCCGGAGTCCGCCAGCAGGTGGATCTTGCTGGTCAGACCGCCGCGGGACCGGCCCAGCGCCTCCCGGTTCTTGTCATTCGCTGCCGCCCCCTTGCACGCGCCGGGGCGCTCAGCGCGGCCGGCGCCAGCCGGGCCGGGTCGATATCAGCGGGCGGCTTGCGCCGCGCTCCGGCCGCATGCTGGTGCGCCCGCACCACCGTCGCGTCCACCGCAACCGTCCACGCCCGGCCCGCGGCCTCGTCGCACCCGGCGCGCAGCCGGCCCAGGATCATCTCCCAGGTCCCGTCCCCGGACCAGCGGCGATGCCGGTTATAGACGGTCTTCCAGATCCCGAAGCGTTCCGGCAGGTCGCGCCACGGGCACCCGGTCCGGGTGCGGAAGAAGATCCCGTTGATCACCAGCCGGTGATCATTCCACCGGTGCCCCTGCCGCGGATGCCCGGGCAGCAGCGGCTCCAGCCGCGCCCACTCCGCATCAGTCAGGTCATGCCGCTTCAGCCTGTCCTCATCCACGGGGTAATCCAAGCGGAAACTGCCTACCAAGATCTACGGGACACGCTCTAGCCCCTCCGTGTAGGGTCGTCGTTCACGTCGCTCGCCCCGCCGAAGCTACCCCGGTCAGGCCTGCGCTGTAGTGCATCGGACACGACGGCCAGGGCCACGGCGACGGCCGCAGGCTGATCTGTAGCCAAGACCGGTGACCTCGCTGATGGTCTGGCTGGGTAGGTCTCATTATCGCCTCGCGCCATTACCTGAGTCTGACGACTGCTCGCCTTCGCGACCTGGCAGTTCCGGGAACGGTGCGCTGGCCAACGTCGCGTTCGACCGGCGTTGCGCGACAACGTTCCGTCTGTGTTCCGCCAGAGCCCGGAAACCAACGAAAGACGCTCATCACCAGCCATCGGTTCCGTACGAGGTCAGGGATGCAGTCACGAACACAAGTCCTGATCACAGGCAGCCAGGCCCAACAACACCCAGATCTACGAGGGCAAGCGCACCAGATCAGCTACAACCGTCTCGTCGGCGGGTCGGCGACACGACCAGACGTCTCAACGCATCGAAACGACGGCCAGGGCGACGGGCAGGGCCACAGGCTGATCCGCGGCTAGAACTGTGACGATGCTGTCGATCTGGCTAGCCGCGTGCGCACTGAGGATGCTGGCAGCTCTGGCCGATGCTGCCTGCTCGGCCGCCGTGGCGAACTCGCCCGGGTTCGGAAGGTGGCCGCCGTCCCTGACGAGTAAGAGCGTCCGCGACAGCCCGGCATCACGCCGAGACCTTGATGTCGCAGACGGCACGAACGGATCACGGTTACGCCACGTCAGCCATCCGCATTCGCGCCCACTGCGTCTTCTTGAGGAAGGGGAGGGACAGCAGACCGCTAGGCCTGGGAGGGGTTGTCATGCGGATATATGTCAGTAAGTCGTTCAAGCTTGTCGCCCTCGCATCGGCGCTGAGTTGGTGTGGCAGCACCACGACCACGACCCATCACGCCACTGCAGTGCGTACCACCACGCCCCCGAGCGCTGCCCCGAGCGGAAGGAATGTTCTGATGCGCAGGCGTATCGCTCGCCCGATTCTCGTTGCCGCGGCAGCGGGCGCCGTAATAGCAACATTCGGATTGGCAGCGGCGGGGACCGCAGGCGCCGCCACGGGGTCGGTGCGGGTGGTCTACGGCCATCCCTTTGCCGGATACGACACCGCTTCAGGGTCAACAGCGGCGAGGACCGCAGGCGCCGCCACGGGGTCGGTGCGGGTGGTTTACGGCCAGCACTTCGCCGGATACGACACCGCGTACTTTGACAATTGGCGGTTCCGGTATGTGGCAACGACGGTGCCGGTGAAGGCCTGCCGGATCGCCCCCAGCAAGAACCCGGACGCCGAAACGCAACTCTGGAGCGCAAAGTGGCTTGCAGCCATTGCGGTCTTCTGCAACGGCGGTACGGGCAGTGTCGGTTTCTACATCGACAAGTCTGCCACTACCCACGCTCAGGGTGCTTTCCGGTTGTCCCCACGCGTGGGTGACCGCCTGAGAATCAGCATCTCTCGCAACGTGGCTGGTCACCAGGATTCCCTCACCGTCACCAACCTCCGCACAGGACGGAGCCAGACGGTGCGCGTGACCACGTCCACGGCGGTGGTATATCACCACGCTTTCGTAGGGTCCAAAATCGATCGCAACGCTGACGTGATGCCACTGCCGGCCACCAGCAAACTGCTGTGGACTTTCCAGAACAGCCGCGTGATCACCTACGGCGGCGTCCGCGGTACTTTCCTCGGACCGTGGGCGACGGTCAAGGAAATCGACCGCACCTCCGCGGGCGCCACGGTGATGTACCCCGGCAACTTGTCCTCCAGCGGTGCCAGCTTCAGCACTTACCTGCACGCCGCCACTTGATCACGTTCGATCATGTCCCCTGGGCTGGTCTCTATGCCGTTGACGAGTAAGCGTCAACAACGTGCGGAAGGTGCAGCAGCAAAGTGCAGCAACCGCACCGACCAGCAGTGACCCGAATCGACCAGCAAAGGCTTCTGGCCTGCACCAGCGGCCATCAGTGACCGTCATGCGACTAGTTCACACCGAGGAGGTCACAGCACTTCCCCGGCTCTCAGGTCCTGCCCGGCACGTACGAGGCGGGGCTCGCGCCGCTGAACTTGCGGCCAGCGACTTCCCCCATTCCCTGCCGTCAGAGTTCAGAGCGGTCGCAGCGACCTGGGCCAAGGCACGTCGCTGCCGCTGGTAGCTACGATCAGCCGCGCGCTGGCCATGGTGCGGGTTAACCGCTCCTCGGCGAGTTTGGCTAGGGCGCGGCGGAGATCGTGCGCGCTCAGGTCCCGCAGCGGAATGCTCCCGATCGGCATCGTGACGGGTTTGAGCAGATCCACATGTGACCGAACTGTCTGGCGGCCAGCCATCCAGGGCCTCGGCTGCCCAGTCCTCCACAGCCTTGGCCAAGGTGTAACTAGCTGAGGTCTTCAGGCCAGCCTCAGCCTTGGCAGTTCTCGGGAATGGTGCCGCCGTTGGTGTTGAGGATGGCGATGATCATGCCGACGTCGAACCCGTTAGGGTTGGCTACGGAGCCGGCGATCGTGAACATCCCGAACGCGGCGTTGGTGTTGGTCATGTTGCATGCGCCGGTGAGGCCCTGATCAGGTGTCGGTCCCGGGGTCGCCCCGGCAACGCCGACACCTGCGCCGCTTGCTGCGAGTGTTAGGGCCGTCACGAGCAGGGTTTTGCGTAGCAACATCATTGGTGCTTCCTCCCCTAAACCCTGTCCTGGCCACATGCCAGGCCGCAGGGGCACATTATGTGACACGAGTCACTGTCTCAGGTTGAGCTAGCTCTGTCCAGCCTGCCCGGCGCGACTGGCCACGCTCCACGGCGTTAGGGCTGCCAGGGTTGACGGGGACCACCTGGCCGCGGACAACCGCGGAAGCTGCAAAGGCCCCCCACCAGACTGCCGCCGGATTGTGACACGCCTCGGGTACGGCGTCAAGGGCGGCTGTGGCCGCAGGGCAACGAGCATAGGTTAAAGTGCCTGGTCAACGTACATCCCTGAAGGAGCGGGCCGGTGTCAAGCGGATTCGGCCTGCAGTTTCGCACTCG
>WNGJ01019436.1_pt1 | contig 10591 bp, 7 predicted proteins | sample 5400611 | NCBI WGS metagenome assembly WNGJ01 (sample SAMN13153375, study PRJNA577476) | soil metagenome | isolation source: 40 cm soil or saprolite under Garry oak tree replicate 1 | place: USA:California | collected 2016-06-15
CCTCCGCATCGTCATTGTCGATCTTGAGGGCATTGATCGCGGCCTCGCGCACTTTTGAATAAGCTTGGCGGGGTGCGACGTAAGCATCCGCCAACCACAACCACGCCTTTGCCATCCCGGTCCAGGCCCGACCGAATTGCGGATCTTTTTCGAGAGCGCGTTCGAAATATTCCAGGCTTTTGCGCAGATCTTCTTCGGTCGTCCTGTCGGAATAAAACAAGCCGTGTAGATAAACGTCGTAGGCAGCGGTGCTCCGGACGAGTCGCGACGACAAAGGCCCTGAGATATCCAGCTTCAATTTCAGCGCATCGACAATGGCCCGTGCAATCTCGTCCTGAAGCGCAAAGATTCCCTGCATCTCGCGCTCGAATGTTTCCGACCAAAGCGTGAAGCCATTGCAGCAATCCGTCAGCTCGGCACTGATGCGGACGCGATTCCCTTCACGACGCACACTGCCTTCGAGCACGTGGTCCACATTCAACTTGTCTGCAATTTCCTTCAGGTCCGCTTTTTTGTCTTTGAACCAAAACGAAGAACGGCGCGCGGCCACGCGCAATCCGTCAATTTTCGCCAGCGCTGTCTGAATTTCCTCCGCGATTCCCTCGCCGAAATAATCGCGCTCTTCGCCGGGACTCAAATCTGTGAACGGCAAGACCGCAATCGACGGTTCGCTTGAAGAGACAGCCGGTCCGATGTCGATCTTATCCTTCATGTCAGGCGTGCGCACGATCCCGTAGCGAGTGAAATCGAAAAACCAGGAGAGTACGAGCGCGACCGGAAACCCGAGCACGATCAGGAGAACAACAAGCCGAACGACCCAGATCGGAATATCGAAGACCGGCAACAACTGCGAGATGCCCTGGGCGAGTGCCCAGCCACCAACAACGTAGGCGATTGCAACGGTGTAGACCTTTCTGCGCTTCAGCTCGGCGAAGAATTTCTTCAGGTTCACGGCGACGAATGCGCGATCAATTGCTGAAACCGCGAGTCGTCGCGGATCGGGTCCCATTCCCAGCGATGTTTCAAATCGTTCACCGTGACACTGTAATCCGCGCTGTCGACTGCGCCGGGTGTTTTCAGCAAACGCTCGATCAACGGGATGGCCAGATCATTTTCGCCGCAGCGCGCGTAAATCAGGGCGAGATAGCAATTCATCAATACGCCATCGACCGCGTCGAGAGATTCAGGTTTGAGCTCGACCGCCCGCCGGCCCTCGCGAATCGCATCCTCTTTCCGGCCCATCAATGCGTAGGTCAATCCAAGATTCGCGTGCCGCTCCGCGCTGTCAGGTGATTCCATGACCGCCGCCTCGTAACGAGCACGCGCAGTCTCAAAAAATTTTCGGGCACCATTCACGTCGCCTTGTGCTAGCGCGATGCACCCGTAAAAAAAATCTTTCGGGGTGGTGCCGGCGTTGGTGTAGGAAAATTCATTGAGCGACGATGCGTCGATCACCCGCTTCGCGGTCGCGTAATCGCGCTCGACCATCGCGACATCCCATCGGCAGGTCGTCACCACGCCGTCCGGATCGACATTCGCCGGGATTTCCGCGATCAGCGACTTCAATAAACGGGTGTCGCCTTTCCACCAAAAATCGACGTAACCGCTCTGGGCCTTGGCCACGAGCGAAGCCGGCGCGAGCGCGCGCATTCTCTCGACCAGACGCGCGGCTTCCGGCCAACGCCGCAACGCGGTATTCGTGAACAAGAGCGTTCGAACGACGTTTGGATTTTGCGGATCGAGTTTGCTGATCTTCTCGTAGCTTTCGAGACACTCCTGCCATTTTCCCTGACGCCGCTTGATCGCGGCAATCAATACTGCGGTCTCGCTGTTGTTCGGCGACAGTCGCAACGCGGTATCGAACTCGGCCAGCGCGCGATCGTAATCCCGGTCGATCCAGTAAATGCATTGACCGAGAGCGAGATGCGCCTCGGCCAGATTCGGTTGCAACTGAAGGGCAACATCGGCTTCGACGCGGGCTTTCGTCTTCCAGGCATCAAGCGGCTCATAATAATGAAAAATCGCCGCACGCGTGGAAGCGAGTCGCGCATGGGCGAGGGCGAACTTTGGGTCGAGCCCGATCGCGGTCTGGTAGAGCTGCTCTGCTTTTTTGTAATCTTCAAGCAACGTGTCCGGATTGCGTTCAATCTGGTTCGCCTGGAGATAAACCAGGTAAGCATCGGTATTTTCGGTCGGTTTGGTTGCGATCCGCGCTTTTTCGTTAGGGCTCAACGTCACTCGCAACGCCTCTGCGATCTCTGACGCGAGTTCGCCTTGCAGGCCTAACGAGTCTGCCAGCGTCCGTTCGTAGCGATTGGCCCAGAGATGCCGATCTTTCAGAGCGTCGACCAACTGCACATTCACCACCACCCGATCGCCTTCCCGCCGCACGCTTCCTTCCAATACGTTGGCCACTCCGAGGAGCCGGCCAATTTCGCGCAGATTGTGCGCCGCCGGATCGCGAAATTGCATCACCGACGAACGGCTGATCACGCGCAAGTCGGCGATCTTAGCCAGACTCGTCAGAATGTCGTCCTGGATGCCGTCGGCGAAAAATGCGTTCTGCTTGTCGTCGCTGAAATTGGCGAACGGTAACACCGCGATGCTCTTGTCAGGGATCAGTTCACCGATTGAGCTGTAAGATGGAAGCCGCTCGTAAATCAGCACCGCGATCAGCAGCAGAAGAACACCGATAATTGTAAAATCGAGGAGACGCCCCGCGCTTTTTCGGACACCTGGATCGACATCTTCGTCCCGAACAAATCCTGCGCCTGTGAATTCGTAGAGCCACGCCAGCGCCATCGCGATTGGAAATCCAAGAAGTAGCACGACGATGACAAAGCGAACTGCCGAGTTCGGAATGTCGAAGAACGGGAAGACTTGAGTCGCGACCTGGGTCAACAGCCATGCCGCCATCCCATAAGCGACGGCCGCGCGATAGACGTGGCGGCGCTTCAGCTCGGCAAAGAATTTCGGCAGATTCACCCTGTTTCGCTGAATTAACTTTCGGAACCGCCTTTCACAAGCGCAACGTCTCTTGCATGCTAAATTGCCCGATGCCGTTTCAGCTCGAATCCGACTATAAACCTCGTGGCGACCAGGGGCAGGCCATTGCCAAGCTGATCAAGTCGGTCGAAGCGGGCAATCGGCACCAGACCCTGCTCGGCGTTACTGGCTCGGGCAAAACATTCACTATCGCCAACGTCATTCGCGAGTTAAACCGGCCGACCCTGGTGATTTCGCACAACAAAACCCTGGCGGCCCAGCTTTACTCGGAGTTCAAGCAATTCTTCCCCAAAAACGCGGTCGAATATTTCGTCAGTTACTTCGATTACTACCAACCGGAAGCATACATCCCGCGGACCGACACGTACATCGAGAAGGACTCGTCGATTAACGAAGAGATCGAGCGGTTGCGCCTGTCGGCAACGAGTGCACTGCTCACACGGCGCGACACGATCGTGGTCGCGAGCGTTTCCTGCATCTACGGCGTCACGTCGCCGGAAGATTACGAGCGAATGCTGCTGACGGTGAAACGCGGCCAGCATACTTCGCGCGAAGCTGTGCTCAGTCGGCTGGTCGATATGCTCTACGAACGCAACGATATCAGTTTCTCGCGCGGCAAATTTCGGGTCCGCGGCGATGTGGTCGAAGTCTATCCCGCCACGGCGGACGAAGAGGCAGTTCGCCTGGAATTTTTTGGCGACGAAATCGATGCCATCACCCGCTTCGATCCGTTGACCGGTCACGCCCACGAATCGCTCAGTGTGATCACATTTTTTCCAGCGAAACAATTCGTGACGCCGGCCGACAAATTGAATCGCGCGTTGCAAACGATCCGGGCAGAGCTGGAAGACCGAATCAAAGTCCTGGAATCGCAAAACAAATTGCTCGAAGCGCAACGACTCCGCATCCGCACCGAATACGATCTGGAGATGTTGCAGGAGATGGGTTTCTGCAACGGGATCGAAAATTATTCGCGACATCTCTCCGGCCGGCCTCCGGGTTCGAAGCCCTACACGATCGTCGACTTTTTCCCGAAGGATTTTCTGGTCGTGATCGACGAATCGCACGCGACCATTCCGCAAATTGGCGGGATGTATGAAGGCGATCGTTCGCGCAAGACCGTGCTGGTGAATTATGGTTTCCGTTTGCCGAGCGCGCTCGATAATCGGCCTCTGAATTTCGATGAGTTCATGAAACTTACGAACCAGCTCGTTTACGTGAGCGCGACACCGGCTGAGTTCGAAATCCAAAACAGCGTTGTTGGAAATAAAGGCTACGTCCCGCATCGGCGCCAGCGCATCGGCGAAGACGAGCCGGTTCCGTTCGTATTACCGGGTGAAACTGTGGCGGCGGTCTCAGATCGTCGATCCAGGGCAAACGGCGCTCGAAGAGCGCCGCTCCAGCAATCTCAGGTGCATATTTCGCGGACAGACGAGCCCGCCGCGAAATTCGAGGTTCGCGAGCCCGGAGCGCCGCTGGTTGTCGAACAAATCATTCGTCCGACCGGACTTCTCGATCCAAAAATCACGATCAAACCGCTCAAAAACCAGATCGACGATACGATCGAGCTTTGCCGGCAACGTGTTGAGAAAGGTGAGCGGGTGCTGATCACAACGTTGACCAAGCGCACCGCTGAAGATCTGGCCGATTATCTCCGCGACGTCGGATTAAAGGTGCGCTATCTCCATAGCGACATCGACACGATTGAGCGCGTGGAAATCTTGCGCGGCCTGCGCGCGGCCGATTTCGATATTCTCGTCGGCATCAATCTGCTCCGCGAAGGACTCGATCTTCCCGAAGTTTCGCTCGTCTGCATTCTCGACGCCGACAAGGAAGGCTTTTTGCGCAGCCAGACTTCGTTGATCCAAACTGCCGGCCGCGCCGCGCGCCATATCAATGGGGAGGTCGTGCTCTTCGCCGACCAGATGACGCAAAGCATGGAAGCGCTGATCTCGATCTCGGAATATCGCCGCACGAAACAGATGGAATACAACGAGAAGCACGGGATCACGCCGCAAACAGTCCGGCGCGCGGTCCAGGAAAGTTTGCACACGATCTTGCGCGGCCGCGAAATCGCCGCATCGGTCATCCAAGAAGCCGGCGGCAATTTTGATCTCACTGAATTGTTGCGCGAGCTGGAGGAAGAGATGCAAACCGCATCGGCGAATCTCGAGTTCGAACGGGCCGCGCTCTTGCGCGATCAAATCATGGAAGTGAAAAGCGGCACCGGGCTGACCAAGATCGAGCCGAAACGCCGTCCAGTGAAATACACCCGGAATTCGGGACGCAGGCGTTCGCGCGTTTAGGTGCAGCTCGCACGGAATTCGCTTCATCAGCAGCCATGCGCTGGTTGTTGATCTCTGGTTGCCGCGCCGTAGCCTTCGGCATAGGCGGGTCGATCCTGGGCGCGATCTCAACCCTCGCACAAATCAATGAATCGAGCTCGTTGCCGGAAATTGAATTTTCGCAGTTGAGTCAGCGCGATCCGAATCCGCTCGGCGAGAAAGCGCTCGCAATTCATCCCGAGCAATGGAAACACGCCGAAACCGAGCATTTCATTTATCATTTCGTTCACGGTTACGTTGCCACGCCGGTTTCAGTCGAAGCCGAGTTTCATTATCGCGTCATCGCGAAAGAGCTGGAGCGCGCACAACCCGCCGGCGACATCAAATCGCACATTTATATTTTTGAGCGCCCGGAAGAATGGCAGGAGTTTCAAGCCTTCGGCAAACTAGAGCCGTGGAGTGGCGGAATTCATTCGGCCGGCAGTCTCTTCGTTCAGCGAAATCCGGCGTATAAGTTCAGCAACAATCTTTTGGGTCACGAGATCGTTCATCTCGTTCTGCATCGCTTTTACACGGATGGGATCCCGTGTTGGTTGGATGAAGGCTTTGCCCAATTCATTTCGAAAGACGCGCGCGCCAGTTATGAGCGCGCTCGCGGTTACGCGGCCAAGCCGCACTCGGAAGCAATTCCCTCGCAAGACTTGATTCCCCTCAGTATCCTCACCGCCACAACGCATCCGCCTTCCGATCGCGTCCGCATTTTTTATGATGAATCGGAACGCCTGGTGCGCTTTCTGGCCGCCACCGACAAGCCGAGCTTTTTAAGCTTGCTCGATGCGCTCGCCCGGCACCAACCGCTCGAAACAGTTCTCCCGCGACTTTATTCCGGAAGATTCCCAAACATTGCGGCGCTGGAGGAAAAATTTCGCGAGTACGCCTCCAAAGATTTCGGAACTTCTTTGCAACAAGTAAATAATTAGAGGGTGGATCGAGCAGTCCCTTGCTCGATGCTATTCAAGCGGCCTTCGGCCGGATTTATTTTAACATCGCCCGACGAAGCGGACGATCCACCTTGTCGATCTTCGTTGAGCATGCGAGAAAATGTCACCGATGCCAAAAACAAAAGCAAAACCTGCCGACGCAAAAATCTACGCCGTCGTCGGTTCGGATGATGTCGAGGTAAAACAGACCGCGGCGGAACTGGCCGAGAAATTAAAACCTGCCGACGCGGGCGACTTTGGCTTCGAAATAGTCGACGGCGCGGCGGACAACGCCGACCAAGCTGCCACGCGGATAAGATCGACAATCGACGCGCTGCGAACTTTGCCATTTTTCGGCAGCGAAAAATTGATCTGGCTGAAAAATGCCAACTTTCTCGGCGACGATCAGAAAGCGCGGTCGGCGGCAGTGCAGGCGGCGCTGGAAGAATTGACTGCAACCATGAATGCCGGGCTAGGACCCGAAATCACATTTCTGTTGAGTGCGACCGAGGTCGATAAACGGCGCTCGTTTTACAAGGCGCTCGCCAAACGCGCCGAGCTCCAGGTTTTCGAGAAACTCGATTCGAGCCGCGGTGGTTGGGAAGAAGAAGCGACCGAGATGGTCAAGACGCGCGCGAAAAAGCGAAAGCTCCAGTTTGATGACAATGCGCTCGAGCTGTTCGTTCTTCTCACTGGCGGCGACACGCGCGAGATCGAAAATGAATTGGAAAAGATCGACATCTACCTTGGCCAAGAGCGTCAGGTGACTGTCGATCTCGTTCGCGAGCTCGTGCCGCTCACCCGTGCCGGCGTCATCTTCGATTTGAGTAACGCTCTGGCCGAGCGCGATCTCGAACGCGCGCTCGAATTGGTCCGGCAATTACTTGATCAAGGCGAAAGTGCGATCGGGATTTTGCTCGCCGCAATTCTTCCGACGGTCCGGAATTTATTACTCGCAAAAGATTTGATGGAGCGCCATCGCCTGCCGCGGCCGCACGCGCCCTTTCCGTTTATTTCGGCAATCAATCGCCTCCCGGCCGGCCAACCTTCAGCTCGTCACGACTCAGCTCGATCACGAACTGATTTTGACAGAAGTGGTCGTGAAGCTACTCGGCGAAGTTTAACTTTCACCGACCTGCTTGCGCGCCATCGGACCGATGTATGGGATTTCCCAGCGCGCGCCGGTGAACGCTTTCACCGTGGCAATGATCCAGAGAACGACGAAGGCAATGTTGATGATTGCGACGATAATTCCCCAAAAAAAATCCAAAAGGCCGGCGATAACCGGAATCGATCTGAAAATAAGGGCAACAATGGATGCGGCAATAGAGAAAAGGAGCCAGGCACCGCCAAGAATGATCGACTGCATCGAATAGAAGCGCACGAACGAGTCGTGTTTTTCCAAAATAAAGAAGACGATGCCGCCAATGAGCGGAATACAGGCAAGCGCCGCCGCGATATTGGAAGGGAGCCCGGTCGATTTTGGCGAGTCAGAGACCGGCGGCGGCGGCGGCGATTCGTCGGGCATAATCTAGTTACAACGGATGGAAGGCTGCTTTGTCAACTCCGAATGCTTTCGCGAGTCCCACGGTTTTCCTTTTCGGAGCGGCAAAAACCAATACCGTCTCGCTGTGATTTCGATAGAATTTCGCACCGGTCAGCATTCCTATCTTGTCCTGATTGGTCCCGGTTTGTTGGAAACCGTCGGCGAGGCTATAAAAGAAAAACTAGCGCCGTCGCGGATCGCGATCGTATCCGACACGAATGTCGCGCCGCTTTTTGCTGAGCCAGTTAAGAAAAGCTTAACATCCGCGGGTTTTGATTCGGTATTGATCACTGTTCCAGCGGGTGAGCAATCGAAGACGCTGGAGCAAACCGGCACCGTCTGCGAACAAATGCTGCAAGAGAGCCTGGATCGACAATCCATTGTCATCGGACTAGGCGGCGGCGTGATCGGCGATCTTTCCGGATTTGTGGCGGCAATTTTTCAGCGCGGTATTCCGAATGTGCAGATTCCAACCACGCTTCTGGCGATGGTGGATAGTTCCATTGGCGGCAAAACCGGCGTTAACGCCGGCGCTGGCAAAAACTTAATCGGCGCCATTCACCAGCCTGTGCTCGTCATCGACGACGTCGAGATTTTGAAAACGTTGCCGTCGCGCGAGTTGAGTCAGGGGTTCGCCGAAATCATCAAGCATGCGATCATCGCCGACGCAGAAATGTTCCGTCAGCTACAAGATGTCGATCTTAACAATGTCGATTTTGCCTCGCTCATTCGCCGAAATGTTGAAATCAAAGCGCGGATCGTAGCGAATGACGAGCGCGACCGAAACGGTGAGCGCGCCTTGCTCAACTTCGGTCACACGGTCGGGCATGGCGTCGAGCGCGCGACTAATTACCAGGGAATTTCGCACGGCGAGGCGGTAAGCTTGGGAATGGTTGCCGCGTGCGATGTCTCGATAAATAAAGCCGGTCTTCCCGAGAAACAGCGCAATGCGATTGTCGATCTCTTGCAGAAGTTCGAGTTGCCGACAAAACTCCCGCCAAATTTTCCACGGCAGAAGATTTTCGACGCGCTCAAGTTCGACAAGAAATTTGAACGCGGCGAGATCCGATTCGTGGTCACGTCGAAAATCGGTTCGGCAAATTTATCGCGCGATGTGACGATGGATGATATTCGCGCGGCAGTGGGAGCGTTATAGGCCTCGCGGTTGCGATAATATTCGGCCAGGCCTTCGGCCACGCTGTCCGCGTATTCGCGAAAAATACTTTTGCGTGCGACGCCGTTGATTTCCTTTAGGCCGTCGTAGTCGCCGGCTTGGATGCGCGCGAATCCGTCCTTGCTGTTCATGACATAGGGCTCGCAGTAAACGACCGGGCAGCGATAAAGCCGCGTGGCCAACAAATTGCGCGCGTAAACGTATCCACTCGAACCAACCTTGGTCGTAGTGAGCGTGGTCGGATATTGATAAGGCGGAAGGCCGGTCGCTTTCGCCATTGAAAGCGCGACGGTATCGGCAATCGGGAGCTCTTCGTCGTAAGCGCGGCTGAGCAAGCGGCGGATCATCTCAAAACGTTCGTCATCGAGGTCGAGCTCTTCTTGCAAATACGATCCGTTCACGAGCAGATGGAGATGATTATTGTCGATCAATGTCGGCTTGCTCGGATCACCCCAGCCTTCGGCATTGAAATGCAGGCAAAGCACAAGATCCGGATGCAGCTTTGTGTTCACGAGCAGGGCGCGGCGACGGATCTCGCTGTAGCGGTAAAACAACATTTCGCTTTGCCATCGGATTGTTTGCTCTTTTTCGGGATCGTTTGGATCGAGAACGTCCCCGCCCATGCGGGGTTGAGGCAGGCCGTTTCTGATAAGGATTTTTCGGGCGAGTTTTTTGAAATCCCCCGGCCGCTTCGGAGTGATCGGGTCGGTGCTGTTGCGAACGTACAAAACTGTGGCGCCCAGTTTTCGCAATCGCGAAGCGAGCATCCGCGATACCCGCAATGTCAGATCGCCTTCCGTCACCGGTTTTGTGTCGCCCACTTGAAACCAGCGCTCCTCCATCTTCGCCCATTTCCCGCCGAGATGACCGGGATCGAGCGCGACGCGCAATCCCAAGAGCGGTTTTCCAGGCTTGGCCGACGGCAGCGACTTAGCAGGACGCCAAAGTCGCGGAGTATGAGCCTCCGAATTCGCATCCGGCGCAAAACGCAGAGTGAAAACGTTGTGCGATTCGCGGTTGGCAAGAATCTGCGCGGCGTCATTGTCGATCTTGATCAAGTCTGCCGCGAATCCGTGTGTGCAATAGACGTCGTTGATCAGATGCGTGAATTCGTCGTGAGTAATGGTTTCCTGATAATGCTCGAGCACCTCCCACTTTGGTTTGCTGCCGAGAACTCCGAGGTTGTCCGCGCCATGTAGCGTCAGCGGAAAGAGCAACAGGAGAAATAACGAAGGACGAATGACGGAATTACGAATTAATGACAAATGACGAAGGACGAAACCTGAGGCGGCGCCGAAACCGCCAGACAGGCATTCGTCATTCGGGCTTGAATATTCATTCGTCATTCGAGCTTCGTCATTCATTCGCCATTCGTCATTTATTTCGCATCGACGTTTTGAACCTCTTCAATACGATCTTGTTCAATGCTAACGGTTCTTTTTCTCGGTGACGTCGTGGGCGAGCCCGGACGCAATGCCGTCATCGCCCGGCTGCCGGAACTAAAGGAACAGCACGGCGTCGATTTTATCGTGGTCAATGGCGAAAACGCCGCCGGCGGCCGTGGCATCACCGGCAAAATCACGATCGATCTTTTGCGAGC
>WNGJ01010425.1_pt1 | contig 10590 bp, 9 predicted proteins | sample 5400611 | NCBI WGS metagenome assembly WNGJ01 (sample SAMN13153375, study PRJNA577476) | soil metagenome | isolation source: 40 cm soil or saprolite under Garry oak tree replicate 1 | place: USA:California | collected 2016-06-15
CTGATCGCGCCGTTCGGTGACCCCGGCGGCGACAAGCAGCTCGCCGTCGGGCTCGCCCGAGTCCTCTTTCCGATCGTCGTTCTGCTCGGTCTCTCGGGCGTCGTGGTCGGAATCCTGAACAGCTACGAGGAATTCGCAATCCCGGCGCTGACCCCCGTTTTCTGGAACGTCGCGATCATCATCGGCCTCGTCCTCGGCGTCCCTCACGCGCAGACGATCGACACCAAGCTCTACGTCTATGCCGTCTCGATCGTCATCGCGACGCTGATCCAGTTCCTGCTGCCCCTGCCGTGGTTACGCGGCCGAGACGGTCACCTCCAGCTCGTGATCGACTGGCGCGACCCGGCCGTGAGACAGGTCTTCGTGCTGATGCTGCCCGTCACCCTCGGCCTGGGGTTGATCAACTTCAACGCCGTCGTCGACTCGGTGTTCGCCTCGCGGCTGATCGATCCCGAGTTGGCGCCGACCGCGATCGACCGTGCTTTCAGGATCTACATGCTGCCGCAGGGCATGTTCTCGGTCGCCGTCGCGACCGTGCTCTTCCCGTCACTCTCTCGCCTCGCCGCCCGAGGTGACGTCGACGGTTTTCGCTCGACCGTCGGCCTCGGCCTGCGGCAGATCGCCTTCCTGCTCGTGCCGGCGAGCGTCTTCGCGGCCGTGCTCGCCGAGCCGATCGTCCGGCTTATCTACCAGCGTGGTCACTTCGGACCAGGCCAGACGCCTGTCGTCGCCGAAGTGCTGGCGGCGTTCTCGCTTGGTCTCACCTTCAACGGCGCGATGCTGATGCTCAACCGCGCCTTCTTCAGCCTCCAGTCGCCGTGGATCCCGACGGCGGTAGCAGTCGCCAACCTGGCGTTGAACGCGGCGCTCGACGCGGCCTTCTACCACGTGGGGGCCTGGGGGATCGCGCTCTCGACTTCGATCGTCAACATCGCCGGAACGGCGTTGCTGCTGATCCTGCTCCGGCGGCGGCTCCAGCGGATCGAGTTCGCTCGGACGGCGGACGCTGCCGTACGCATCGTCGCCGCGTCGACCGTGCTTGCCGTGGTCTCCTACGGCGTCTGGCGCGGACTCGACGCTGCCCTGGGCCGAGCGCTTTGGGCCCAGCTCGTCTCGGTCGGCGCCGCCCTCCTCACCGGCACCGTTGCCTACCTCGTTTTCTGCCGTTTGCTGGGGGTTCGCGAGCTGAACGCGTTGCTAGCCTTGCGAGAGCGCCTCCGACGGCGCTAATCGCGCATGGACCTAGACCACATCCGCAACTTCTCGATCATCGCGCACATCGACCACGGCAAGTCGACGCTGGCCGACCGCATCCTCGAGTTGACCAAGACCGTTTCGGGGCGAGAGATGCGCGCCCAGGTGCTGGACACGATGGAGCTCGAGCGCGAGCGCGGGATCACGATCAAGGCCCAGGCCGTGCGGGTCACCTGGAAGGGCCACGAGCTCAACCTGATCGACACGCCGGGCCACGTCGACTTCACCTACGAGGTCTCGCGCTCGCTGCAGGCCTGCGAGGGCGCCGTCCTCGTCGTCGACGCCGCACAGGGTGTCGAGGCTCAAACCGTCGCCAACGCCTACCTGGCCATCGAGAACAACCTGGAGATCGTCCCGCTCGTCAACAAGATCGACCTGCCACAGGCGAATCCCGATGCGGCCGCGACGGAGATCGCCGAGCTCGTCGGCGGGAAGCCGGAAGACGTACTGCGGATCTCGGCCAAGACCGGAGAGGGCGTGGCGGAAGTGCTGGACGCGATCGTGGAGCGAATTCCTCCACCCTCCGGCGATCCCGCCGCGCCTCCGCGGGCGCTCGTCTTCGACTCCTCCTACGACCAGTACCGCGGCGTCGTCGCCTTCGTCCGCATGGTCGACGGCGCGTTCGCCGCCCGCGAGCCGCTGCGGGCGATGGCCCAGGGCACACGCTTCGAAGCCGAGGAGGTCGGGTTCTTCTCCCCGACGATGAAGGCCGCGGAGACCCTCGACGCCGGCGAGGTGGGATACGTGATCACCGGCCTGAAGGACGTCAGCCGTCTCCGCGTCGGCGACACGCTCACCTCCGAGCGGAATCCTGCGCCCGAGCCGCTGCCGGGCTACAAGGACGTCAAGCCGATGGTCTTTGCCGGGCTCTTTCCGACCGACTCGGACGACTATCCGGATCTGCGCGATGCGCTCGAGCGGCTGAAGCTCAACGATGCCGCCCTCTTCTACGAGCCCGAGACGAGCCGGGCGCTCGGCTTCGGCTTCCGCTGTGGCTTTCTCGGCCTGCTGCACATGGAGATCGTCCGCGAACGGCTCGAGCGCGAGTTCGACCTCGACCTGCTCGTGACCGCGCCGAACGTCGCCTACCGGGTGCTCGAGCGGAACGGCGAATGGGTCGAGGTGCACAACCCTGCCGAGATGCCGCGCGAAGTCGATGCCGTCGAGGAGCCGTACGTTCGCGCCTCGATCATCGTCCCGAAGGACTACGTCGGGCCCGTGATGGAGCTGAACAACGATCGGCGCGGCCGCTTCGACCATCTGGAGTATCTCTCGCCCGAGCGGGTGCTACTCGCGTACGAGCTGCCCCTTGCCGAGATCGTGCTCGACTACTACGACCAGCTGAAATCGCGCACGCGGGGGTACGCGAGCTTCGACTACGACTTGGCCGGTTTCCGCGAGGGCGAGCTCTCGCGCGTCGACATCCTGATCGCCGACGAACCGGTCGACGCACTCTCGATGATCGTTCACCGCGATGCGGCGTACTCGCGCGGCAAGGCGCTGGTCGAGCGTTTGCGGCAGGAGATCCCGCGGCAGTACTTCGACGTGCCGGTGCAGGCGGCGATCGGCTCGCGGGTGATCGCTCGCGAGACGATCAAGGCGAAGCGCAAGGACGTGCTCGCGAAGTGCTACGGCGGCGACATCACGCGGAAGCGCAAGCTGCTCGAGCGCCAGAAGGCCGGCAAGCGCCGAATGAAGCAGGTCGGCGCGGTCGAGGTGCCGCAGGAGGCGTTCCTCGCGGTGCTCAACCTGAACGACGGGAGCAAGAAATGAGCGACCCGGTGCGGCACCTATACGTCCACCTGCCGTTTTGCGCGCACCGCTGCGGCTACTGCGATTTCGTCACCGTCGTCGGCCGCCGGGGCCAGCACGCCGCCTACGTCGACGGCCTGCTGGCCGAGCTCGAGCTGGAGCGGGAGCCGCTCGCGCCGGAGCTCGAAACCGTCTTCCTCGGCGGTGGGACACCGACTTTCACCGAGCCGCGGGAGCTGGAGCGCCTGTTCGCAGGGCTGCCCGCCGCGGCCGAGGTCACCGTGGAGGCAAACCCGGAGACCGTGACCCCGGCGCTGGCGGCCCTGCTTCGGCGGTCGGGCGTCAACCGTGTCTCCCTCGGCGCCCAGACGTTCCAGGCTGCGCTGCTCAGGGTGCTCGACCGTGTTGCCGGTCCTGACGACGTCCGACGAGCCTTCTATCATCTTCGTGATGCCGGATTTGACAACATTTCTCTGGATCTCATCTACGGGATCCCGGGGCAGAAGCCCTCCGATCTCGACGCCGACATACACGAGGCGCTCGCGCTCCGGCCCGAGCACCTTTCCTGCTACGAGCTCGAGGCCAAGTCGGGGACGCGGTTCACACACGCGCACGGCGAAGAGCTCCAACGCCAGGCGGAGGCGATGGAGGGCTACTTCGCGTGTGTCGTCGAGACCCTCGTCGGCGTCGGTTACCGCTGGTACGAGACCGCGAACTTCTGCCGCGCCCCCGCCGCCGCGGAAGGCCGTGATCTTCGTTCCCGCCACAACCTGGCGTACTGGCAGGGGCGTGACTACCTCGGCCTCGGGATCGGGGCGGTCTCGACGGTGCACGGAACCCGCTGGCGGACGACGCCTCGGCTGGGTCCGTACCTCACGGCACTCCGCGAGGGCCAGAGACCCTTGCGCGAGGTCGAGCCGCTCTCGGAATCGGTGAGACGTGCGGAGCGAGTGATGCTCGGCCTGCGGCTCGACGAACCGCTGCCGCTTGCTCCCGTCGCCGAGGAGCTCGACGTCCGGGCGCTGAGTCGCCTCGAGCGGCTTGGGCTGGCCCGCCGAACCTCCCTCGATGGCCGGGCGGCGGCTGGGGAGGCGGGCGAGCGCGAGGCCGCCTTGACTCTGACGACCAGGGGCAGGCTGCTCGGCGACGCGGTGACGGCAGACCTGCTCGCCTAAAATCCCCTGCAGAGATGAGGAATGCAGCCCCAACCGAGCTGACCGATCGACAGCGGGCGCTCCTGCGCGGCCTCGTCGAGGAGTACGTCGCGACGGGCCAGCCTGTCGGCTCGAAGACCCTGATCGAGCGGATCGGGCTCGCGGTCTCCTCATCCACTGTCCGTGCCGAGCTCGCCGAGCTCGAGTCGCTCGGATTGCTCACCCACCCCCACACATCGGCGGGGCGCGTGCCGACCGAGGCCGGCTACCGCCGTTACGCGGACGAGCTGCTGGAGCGCCTGGAGCCGCAGCCGGTGCCGTTCCCGCTCGACCTCAGTGCTGCCCAGGCCGAAGTCGACTCCGCGCTTCAGGCAACGACTGAAATGTTGTCCGACGTAACCCGCCTGCTTGCGCTCGTCTCGGCACCGCCGCTCGAGAGCGCGACGATTCGCCACGTCGAAGTCCTGCTCCTGCAGCCGCGGGTCGTGATGGTCGTCGTGATCACCTCTGCAGGAGCCGTGACCAAGCGCGTCTATGCCTTTGCCGACCCGGTGGACCCCGGGCTCGCGAACTGGGCCGGCCAGTATCTGAGCGGCGCGCTCGTGGGCCTGCAGCCCGGCACGCATCAGCTACGGCAGCGGTTCGAGGACTCGGCGCTGTCCGAGCGTGAGGCCGCCTTCCTCGCGACACTTCGACCGACGTTCACAGAACTCCTCGACGGCCGCCAGAGTCTCTACGTCGGAGGCACCGCCGGGCTGCTCGAGGGCGCCCGGGGCGACGAGCTCGACGCCTACCAGCGCGTGCTCGAACTGCTCGAAAAGCGCGCCGCGCTGTTGGGCGTTGTCAGCCAGGCGCTCGATCCGCGCCGGCCGTTCGTCCGGGTCGGCGTCGAGCTCGAGCACCCCGATCTGCAACAGCTCTCCCTCGTCGGCGCTGCGTATGGTCTCGCGAACAGGACGCTCGGCGCAGTCAGCCTGCTCGGGCCGGTGCGGATGGACTACGTCACGGCGCTTCGCTCGGTTCGTGGAGCCGCCTCCGAGCTCTCCCGCTTCGTCGAGGAGATCTACGAGGAGAATTAGCGTTGACCGCTGGGGCCGGAGCTAGGCTGAGCTGATGGCGACGACCCAGCGGGACTATTACGAGGTGCTCGGCGTCGCACGTGGGGCCGACGAGGGCGAGATCAAGCGAGCCTTCCGCGGGCTTGCGCGCGAGCTGCACCCGGACGTTTCCGAGGCCCCGGACGCTCAGGAGCGGTTTCGCGAGGTGGTCGAGGCCTACGAGGTGCTGTCGAAGAGCGAGACGCGTGAGCTCTACGACCGTTTTGGTCATGCCGGACTCCGCGGCGGCGGCTTCACCCCGACGCAGTTCGACCTGGGCAGTCTCACCGACCTGTTTGCGGCCTTCTTCGGTGACGACCTGTTCGGGGTCGGCGGGCGGCCTGCGCGGTCGCGTGGTGCGGACCTCGCTGTCCAGGTCGAGATCGAGCTCTCCGAGGCGGCTGGCGGAACGAACCGCGAGGTCCCCTTTCCGGTCGCCGTCACGTGCGCCACGTGCTCCGGTACCGGCGCCGCAGCTGGAACGGCTCCCGTCACCTGCGGGACCTGCGGCGGCTCGGGCCGCCTGCAACACGTCTCGCGGAGCGCGTTCGGTGAGTTTGTCCGCACACAGGCGTGTCCGGCATGCCGCGGCGCCGGGCAGCAGATCGAAGCCCCGTGCCCCGAATGCCGCGGGGACGGTCGAAAAGTCGAGGAGCGAAAGCTCGAGGTGGAGATTCCGCCCGGGATCCACGACGGTCAGCAGATTCGGATCTCCGGCGAAGGTCATGCGGGCGGAGGCGGCGCGCGTGCAGGCGATGTCTACGTTCAGGTTCACGTCAAGCCCGACCCGCGCTTTGTGCGCGAAGGCGACGACATCTTCTCGACCGTCGATCTGACCATTACCGAAGCTGCCCTCGGGGCCGTCGTCACCGTGCCAACTCTGGACGGCGAGCACGAGCTGGAGTTTCCCGAGGGGACTCAGCCGGGTGAGATCCGAGTCCTGCGCGGGCGCGGCATGCCGGTCCTGCAGGGATTCGGCCGCGGCGACCAGCGCGTTCTCGTCAACGTCGCCGTCCCGCGCCGACTGAGCGACGAGCAGCGGGGGCTCCTGGAAGAGTTCGCGAGCTCGACGGACGACGAGACCTACCGCGTCGACGAGGGGTTCTTCGAGAAGCTGAAGAGCGCGTTCCGCTGAGCGGTCTCCGGCGTGTCTCCGTCACGATCGACGGCGAGACCGCCGAGTCCGCGCGGGCCGAGATGCTCGCCTTGTTCCCGGAGGGCTTCGAAGAGTCCGAGCGCGGCGACGAATTCGAGCTGTCGGCCTACACGGACGAGCAGGGCGAGGCCCGGATGTCCGCCGTTTTCGGAGCCGTTGCGGCCAAGGAGGTGCCCGCCGACTGGGAGGAGCGATGGAAGCACTTTCACCGGCCTGTTCGCGTGGGGGGAATCTGGATCGTCCCGCCCTGGGAGCGGAATTCGAAGCAGGGGCACTCGATCACGATCGATCCCGGCCGCGCCTTTGGCACGGGGGCACATCCGACCACGCGGCTCTGTCTCGAGTTGATCAGCGAGCTCGCACCGGGCTCGTTGCTCGACGTTGGCTGCGGTTCCGGCGTCCTGACGATTGTCGCCGCGAAGCTGGGGTTCGCCCCGGTGGTCGGCGTCGACAGCGATCCGCACGCGATCGAGGCGGCGGGCCGGAACGCGGCCGCCAACGGCTTCGAGCTCGATTTTCGTCGGGCGGATGCCCTCGTCGACGCGCTGCCGCGGGTTGAGGTAGCGGTGGCGAACATCAACGAGAAGCTGGTCGCCGCGGTCGGCCCGCGGCTGGATTGCCGGTTGCTCGTCACCTCGGGGTACTTCGAGCCGCATACACCCACGGTGCCGGGCTTTCGGATCACGGAACGCCGGACGCTCGAAGGCTGGGCGGCCGATCTTCACGCACGGGAGTAGCATCCCGCGCCGTGGCGTCCTTCTCGATCCGGTTTCTGGGGTGCAAGGTGTCGCAAACCGATGCACAGGAGGTGCGTGAGCGGCTGCTTGTAGACGGTCACACCGAGGCGCTCGACGCGGATGTCGCCGTCGTCAATACCTGTTGCGTCACCCACGAGGCACTGCGGAAGTCCCGGCATGCCGTCTCTCGGGCCGCGCGCACCCACAGACGGGTGTATGTGACGGGGTGCGGAGCCAATCTCGCCGGTGAGGCGTTCACCGGAATGCCCGCCAACGTCACCGTCGTAGCGCGCCCTAGTGAGCAGACGCCGGCCGCGGTGGCGGGCGCCGTCGGCGCGATCGGCTGCGTTCAGGCCGACGCCCGGCTCGAGCGCGTGCGGGCCTTCGTGAAGGTTCAGGACGGCTGCAGCTTCTCGTGCAACTTCTGCGTCGTTCCGCTCGTGAGAGGTGCTTCGCGCAGCCGGCCCGCCAGGGCAGTCCTCCAAGAGATTCGCCGTCGGGTAGCCCAGGGTCACGTGGAGGTCGTGCTGACCGGCATCAACCTCGGTTGTTATCGCGATCGGGAAGCTGGCTACTCGCTCGCGCGACTCGTTCGCGTGGCAGGAGCGACGCCGGGCCTCTCGCGCCTCAGGCTCTCGTCGATCGAGGTCAATCATGTGAACGACGAGCTCGTGGCGGCGCTGCGCGAGACGCCTTCGCTTGCGCGGCACCTGCACGTTCCGTTGCAATCCGGCGATGATCGCGTCCTGCAGGCGATGGCACGGCGCTATACGAGTGGGACGTACCTGCGACGACTCGAAGCCCTCGAGGACTTCAACTTAACGACGGACGTGATCGTCGGCTTCCCTTCAGAAGACGAGCTCGGGTTCCGCAGGACGCTGCGGCTCGTCCGCGCGGCCGGGATCACGAAGGTGCACGTGTTTCCCTACTCGCCGCGTCCCGGGACCCGGACCGCGGCAGAAGATTCCGTCCCGCCGGCCATCAAAAAGGAGCGCAGCGCGCGCCTGCGGGCCCTTTCGCAGCGGGCCTGCCTCGCCCGCTGGCGCTCGAAGCTAGGCAGCGAGGACCTCGTGCTCGTCGATCGGCCGGGGCGCGGCTACGGAGACGACTACTCGCCGTGGCTGGTCGACGCTCCGATCGGCGAGCTCGTCCGCGTCCGTGCGGCGCGGGTTTCGGAGGAGGGGATCCTCGCTGCCTGACGACTGCCTGTTCTGCCGGCTGGTGCGTGAGGGCGACCACGTCCGCAAGGCCGACGGCTTCGTGGCGATCAACGACATCAACCCTCGCGCGGACGTCCACCTCCTGGTGATTCCGGAGCGGCACGTGCCGAGCTTCCGTGAGGTCGGCGAGTTCGAGGCGGCGGAGGCGAAACGAATGCTCGAGTTCGTCGCCGACACCGCTCGCGAGGCGGGCCTCGACGACTACCGGGTGATCGTCAACGTCGGTGAAGGCGCCGGTCAGACCGTCTTCCATCTCCACTGGCACGTGCTGGGCGGCAGGACGACGGGGTTGCCGTAATGAGCCTGATCGCGCGACTCGAGGATGAGCTCAAGCGGGCGATGGTGGCGCGGGAGCAGGAGCGCCGTGACGCATTGCGTCTGATCCTCTCCAGCCTCCGCTCGGCGGAGAAGGAGCTGCAGCGCCCGCTGCACGATGACGAGGAGCTGCAGGTGCTCCAGCGCGAGCGCAAGCGTCGGCTCGAGGCGGCGGAGGCCTTCCGCAACGCGGGCCGCGAGGAACAGGCGTTGAGCGAGGAGCGCGAGCTCGCGGTGCTCGAGGAGTTCATGCCTGCGCCTCTCTCCGAGGAGGAGCTCGAAGAGATCATCGACGACGCGATCGCGGAGGTCGGCGCGACGAGCATGCGCGACCTCGGTCGCGTGATGGCCGACGTGATGCCGCAGGTCTCGGGCCGCGCCGACGGCTCGGAAGTGAGCCAGCTCGTGCGCGAGAAGCTCGCCTGAGCGCGTAAGCCCGACAGACCTGGCGCGGCCCCAGCTTTCGCGACCTCGTGCCTGCGCCCCGTTCTACGTGCCTGCGCCCCGTTCTAGGTTGACGCGCGCGCACCCCCACCCTCTATTTGGGTGGGGCCTCGCCCTCCTCCCTCGTGCTCGACGCTATCGAGGAAAGCCCTACGTGTGTGAGACCGCGGCGTCACGATTGTGGGACATTTCGCGGCGCCAGTTCGGGGATCCCGCAACTCCGCGCACAGCCTGCCTCGCGGCGGCGGAATCGCACGCGCGGTCCCTACACTGAGGCCCGGTGCAGGAGGTTTTCTCTGTCTCGAATGAAGTCGCGGCCGAGCTCGCCACGATCGGCGACGGCGTCCTCGACGCGTTGCGTGACCGGCTTCGGTGCACGATCTTGCTGCGCGGGAACCGCCTGACGATCGAGGGCGACGACCCGCATGTCGAGCAGGCCCGGGCAGTGGTCGACGAGCTCGCGGAGCTTGTCGAGGGCGGCCACGAGATCAGCCCGACGACGGTCGACGCTGTGGTCTCGGCGCTCGAGCAGACGGAGGACATTCGCGAGGTTTTCGACGACGTCGTCTGGCGACATCGCGGCAAGAAGATCTCGCCGAAGACGGTGACGCAGAAGCGATATGTCGACTCGATCCGAAGCCACACTGTCACGTTCGGGATCGGGCCGGCCGGGACGGGCAAGACCTATCTGGCGATGGCGCTCGCAGTCGCGGCGCTCTCGAACCGCGAGGTCGGGCGAATCATCCTCACGCGTCCGGCGGTCGAGGCGGGCGAGCGGCTCGGCTTCTTGCCGAAAGTCGATCCATACCTCCGTCCGCTCTTCGACGCTCTCTACGACATGCTCGAGCCAGACCGGCTGACGGCACACATGGAGAAGGGCGTGATCGAGGTCGCACCTCTCGCTTTCATGCGCGGCCGGACGCTGAACGACTCGTTCATCATCCTCGACGAGGCCCAGAACACGAGCCCCGAGCAGATGCAGATGTTCCTGACGCGGCTCGGTTTTGGCTCGAAGGTCGTCGTCACCGGCGACGTCACCCAGGTCGACCTGCCGCGCGATCAGGCCTCGGGTCTCATTCAGGTGCAGGACATCCTCTCGTCTCTCGACGGCGTGGCGTTCGTCCGCTTTGGCCACGAAGATGTCGTCAGGCACAAACTCGTGCAGCGAATCGTGGAGGCGTACAGGTTGCACGCGGAGGAGACCGGCACCGAGCGGAGCAGATAGGAACGTGATCGCCGTCGAAGTCTCGAATCGAAGCGGCGTCGAGGTCGATGAGGAAGGCGCGAGTGAGCTTGCGCGCGACGTGCTTACGGCCGAAGGGGTCGAGGAAGCGGAACTGGGCCTCCTGTTCGTTGGTCCCGACGAGATCCGTGCCCTGAAGCGCGACCACCTGAAGATCGATGAGCCGACCGACGTGCTTTCGTTTCCGATCGACGGCCGCGAGCGCCTGCCGGGGGGAG
>WNGJ01009068.1_pt1 | contig 10589 bp, 7 predicted proteins | sample 5400611 | NCBI WGS metagenome assembly WNGJ01 (sample SAMN13153375, study PRJNA577476) | soil metagenome | isolation source: 40 cm soil or saprolite under Garry oak tree replicate 1 | place: USA:California | collected 2016-06-15
CGAGGGGGCCCACGGGGGAAACCGGGTTTCCCCCGTGAAGCGAGCGCGAAGCGCTACGCGGGCGCTCGTTCGATCTGGATTCGCGGCAGCCAGCCAAGCCAGGTCGGCAGGTACCAGTTCCAGCGGCCGAGCAGCTTCATCGCTGCGGGGAGGATCACGGAGCGGATCAGCGTCGCGTCGATCAGCAGGGCGATCGCGACGCCGAAGCCCATCTGCTGGAACTGAACGAGATCCCCCTTGGCGAAGCCTGCGAACACGGCGACGATGATCAACGCCGCGCCCGTGATGATCCGGGCGGTCGTGCCGACGCCCCACGTGACGGAGGCCGTCGTGTCTCCGGTTTCGTCGTAGCGCTCCTTGATCCGGCTGAGCAAGAAGACCTGGTAGTCCATCGAGAGACCGAAGAGGACGGAGAACAGGAACAACGGCACCCAGGCTTCGATTGCATCGACCTGCTCGAAGCCGAAGATGCCGTTTCCAATCCCCTTCTGGAAGACGAGCACGATCAATCCATAGGCCGCGCCAACCGAGAGCAGGTTGAGGACGATCGAAGTCCCGGCGACGACGATCGAGCGGAACGCCACCGTCAGCAGTACGAGCGTGAAGCCGAGCACGAAGATGAAGACGTAGGGCGTCGGATTCGTGACCGAGTCGGCGTAGTCGACGTTCTCGGCAGTCCTCCCGCCGACGAGCACGCGGGCAGGTGTGCCTCCGAAGAAGTCCGGGATCACATTCGAGCGAAGATTGCGGACGGCAGTCAGCGCCTGATCTCCGGCGTCGTCACCACGGATGGGAACGTCGAGCGCGGCCACCTGGCCACCCGGCGCGAAACGCACCTGGCCCCGACCGAACTCCGGATCGGTCGCGAGTCGTCCCTGCAATTGTCTGAGCGACGAGCGAACTTGCGGATCGGAGGCGTGGTCGACGACGACGATGCGCACGGGGTTTGCGGTCGCGCCGCGGAAGTTCTCCTGGAGCGCGAGATATCCCTGCTTGGAGACGAACCGGTCTGGCAACGTGCTGACGCCGTTCGTGCCGATCTTGAGTGAGAGGACAGGGATCGCCAATGCGATCAGGACGCTGCCGGCGAGCACGAGGCTCAGTGCCGGCCGGCTCACGACGCGCCTGACGACTGCGCTCCAGAAGCGTCCCTCGCTGGTACCGCCGACGAGCGGGATCCGCAGTGAGTTGACGCGGTCGCCGAGTAGGCCGAGCAGCGCCGGGAGCAATGTCAGGGCCGCCGCGAGGGAGGTGACGCCGACGAGAATGGCTCCGGCGGCCAGGCTGCGCATGATCGTGTTCGGCACGATCAGCATCCCGAGCATCGCGATCACGAAGGCCGTGCCGCTGAAGAGCACGGCACGGCTTGCCGTGGCGCCCGCCGCCTCGATTGCCTGGGACGGCTCCCGCCCGCCGCCGCGCTCCTCGCGATAGCGGGAGATGACGAACAGCGAGTAGTCGATCCCGAGCGCGAGGCCCATGCCGGTGAGCATGTTCACGACGAAGATCGACAGTTCCCAGATCTGGGAGACGACCGCGACGAGACCGAGGCCGCCGACGATCGCCAGCATCGCGAGCAGCAGCGGCACCAGGCCCGCGACGACCGAGCCGAACACGAGCACGAGGATGATCAGGGCCGCAGGGAGGCCGAACTCGAGCTCACCGCTCTTGAGGTCGTCCTGGGAGAGCTGGTCGAAGTCGTTGTCGCGGACGTTGTTGCCCGTGATCGCAGTTTCGAAGCCAGCGCGGCCGTTGTTCCGCTCGACGAGCTGGTTGATCGGCTTGATGTCGCTCGTGTCGTAGACGCTGATCGGGATGATCAGTGCGTGCTTGTCGCTCGAGACGAGCGAGGGATCGTGAGTCTGATAGTAGATCTGGGCGTTGTGCACCTTCCGCGTGGCCCTGCCCTCCCGGGCGAGGGCGCCGACGAAAGCGCGGAAAGCGGGCTGGTCGACGGTGTAGCGGTTGGAACGCACGAGCACGATGTCGCTGAAGTCGCGCCGCGCGTTGTACGGGAAGGCGCTGAATTCGATTCGCTCGGCCTGCCGGAATTCCGGGTTCCCGGCGGCCCCGCCGTTCGAGGTCAGGTTGCCGGGAAGCAGAAGCGCGATCGCCGCGAAGGCGAGCACGAGCGCCCCGATCCAGGCGCCGATCGTGCGCCACGGATGCCGGCTGCACGCCCTCGCGAGACGTTCGGTCACGCCTTCGAGTTTCCCGGCTTGGCGCCTCGGCGCAACTGTTCATCGATCGACAACAGCGGAAGCTGGAACGTCTGGACGGCGTCGTCGTTGGAGACGACGTTGTCACCGTGCTCGAGCATCTTCAGCAGGTCGCGTGTGAGCGGGATGTTCCCGGGCAGGCGCTCGGTGACGAGCGCGTTGACGCGCATCAGGCCAATCGGGACGTGGAGGCTCGGGCGCCGGCGGATTCCGAGCGCCGTCCTGAGCTGCTGCCAGAACTCGTTCCAGCTGACGATGTCGGGGCCGCCGAGCTCGAAGGTCCGGTTGGTGGTTTCTGGTTTGTCGAGGGCGGCGGCGAAATACGCGGCCACGTCATCGACCCAGATCGGCTGGATCCTCTGCTCGCCCGAGCCGATGATCGGCGTCACCGGGGTCAGCTTCGCGAGCTTGCGGAAAGTCGGCAGGATGCCGCCGTCTGGCCCGAAGACGAAGCTTGGTCGGAAGATCACGTGCTCGAGCCCTGAGTTCTTGACCGCCTGCTCCATCTCCCACTTGCCGTGGTAGTAGGGGACGAGGTCCTTCGAGTCCTCGCCTGTGCCGAGGGCGCTCATCAGGACGAAGCGCTTGACGCCGGCGTCCTTTGCGGCCGCGACGAGGTCGCGGGTTCCCTGCTCCATCACCCGCTTGAACTGCTCCTCTTGGCCCTGGCGGATCGCGACGAGGTGGACGACCGCATCGACGCCTTCGACCGCGTGTTGGAGGCTGACGGTGTTCGTCATCTCGCCGACGACCGGCTGGCCCGGTAGATCGCGTGAGCGGGTCGAGTCGCGGACGAGCAGCTTCAGGTCGTGTCCTTGGTCGGCGACCGCCCGTACCACGTGCGGGCCGACGAAGCCCGTCCCGCCGGTGATCAGGACTTTCACTTAGTCGGCTCGCGCTCGAAGTTCTGCCAGTAGCGGCTCGGCGTGGGACCCATCTGGCCTTGGTACTTCGAGCCGAGGTTGCCGCTGCCGTACGGGTTGTCGGCCGCCTCGGAGAGCTGCATGAACGAGATCTGGCCGATCTTCATCCCGTGGTAGATCGTGATCGGGAGGTTGGCGACGTTGGAGAGCTCCAGCGTGACATGGCCGTCCCAGCCGGGGTCGATGAAGCCCGCGGTCGAGTGGATCAGCAGGCCCAGGCGCCCCAAACTCGACTTCCCTTCTAGTCTTGCGACCAAGTCGTCCGGCAGCACGATCCGCTCGAGCGTCGAGCCGAGCACGAACTCGCCGGGGTGGAGGATGAACGGGCGCTCGTCGTCGATCTCGACGAGCTCGGTCAGATCCTCCTGCGGCTCCTTGACGTCGATGTAGGCGTAGCGGGCGTTGTGAAAGACCCGAAAGAAGCGGTCGACGCGGACGTCGACGCTCGAAGGCTGCAGCAGCGACTCGTCGTAGGGCTCGATGACGATCCGCTGCTCGTCGAGGAGCCGAGCAATCGTGCGGTCGGAGAGAACCATCGTGGCGATTCTACGGAGCGGTCTCAGGGACAGGCACCTTCGGTGCCTGTCCCTACAGGCGGTGGGAATGTCGTTAGCGGCCGCCGGCTGCTGCGCCTGCGCCCGCCGGGCGCAGCGGTGCTGCCGGTACGCGCAGGATCCGCGCGACCGGTTGCGGTAGCCACCAGTTCCAGCGGCCGAAGAGCCGGACGAGCGAGGGCACGAGCAAGGTCCTGATCACGACCGCGTCGAAGATGATCCCGGCCGCGAGCCCGATCCCGAACTGCTTGATGTCGAGGCCCGGGCTGCTCGAGAGCACGAAGAACGCGAACATCAGCACCAGGGCTGCGCTGGTCACGAGCTTCCCGGTGCGGGCGAGGCCGAGCTCGACCGCTTTTGCGGTGTCGTGGGTCTCGTCGTATTCCTCTCGCATTCGCGTGATCACGAAGACCTCGTAGTCCATCGAGAGGCCGTAGAGGAAGGCGAAGATCATCAACGGGATCCACGAGATGATGGCGCCGGTCGCCGGCACACCCCAGATCGCTTCCGAGCCGTGGCCCCACTGGAAGATGAAGACGATGATCCCGTAGGCAGCGCCCAGGGAGATGAGGTTGAGCACCACCGCCTTCAGCGGCAGCAGGATCGAGCGGAAAGCGCGCATCAGCAGGATGAAGGTCAGCAGGATCACGAACGCGAGCACGTACGGGAACTTGCCGTAGACGGCGTGGACGAAGTCGCGGTCCTCGGGAGAGACGCCGCCGAGCGTGGCCTTCACGCCGGTCGAGGGGAGGACGTCATCCTGGATCCTCGAGATAGTCTTGGAAGACGCGCTCGAAGCTGAGTCTGAGGTCGGGAACGCCTCGACGAGAGCGTCGCCGCCGCGCCGCCACTGCGATGGCGCCACGGCGGCCGCGACTCCGGGCGTCCCTTTGAGCGCCGAGACGACTTCACGCGTTGCGTTCGGGCCCCCGTTCTCGACCAGCGCGACGTAAGGCTTCATCACTCCCGGTGAAATGTCGGCCCGGGCAAGGGCGTCGCGCCCCTGGATCGCGTTGCCGCTTCCTGGATAGTCCTTGAGCTGCGCCTCGGCCGGATTGATCTGGAGGCCCGGCACGAGCAGGACCGCGACGATCGCGATCCCCAGCAGGGCCACCGGAATCGGCCGCCTGACGACGATCTGCGCCCACCGGTGCCAGAACCCGTGCGTCGGATCCTGCCGCTCGACGATCCGCTTCGGCATCACCCGCAGCCGGTTGATCTTGGGTCCGAGTATCGCCAGCATCGCCGGCAGCAGCGTGATCGAGCTCAGCACCGAGACCGCGGGGATCAGCATGCCCCCGATTCCGATCGACCTGATCACGGGAATCGGCAGAATCACCATCGAGAGCAGACCGATCGCCACCGTGGAGCCCGAGACGATCACCGAGCGACCGGCGTGGCGCATCGTCTCGATGATCGCCGTGTCGGTGTCCTCTCCGTTCGCGAGCTCCTCGCGGAAGCGGAAGATCATCAGCAGCGAGTAGTCGATCGCGACACCCAGGCCCACCAACGCGACAAGGAACTGCACGATCAGCGAGACCGATGTGACGTAGGTCAGCAGATAGACCAGCGTGAAGGTGTTGAGGATCGAGCTGATGGCGATCCCGATCGGAATCAGCACGGCGGGCACGGTCCCGAACACGAACAGGAGGATCACGATCGCGCCGAGGCCGCCGATCAGGGCCTCGAGAAAGACACTCGGGCCGTTGTTGTCGCCGCCGCTCGAGGCCTCCTGCAGGGCGTCGCGCCCGGTCAGGTAGGAGGTCACGCCGGGCGGTGTCGCCTCCTTCAAGGCGGTCCGCGCCTCGCCGATCTTGACGTTGCCGTTGAATCCCTGGTTGCCGGGCGGGTAGAGCTCGGCGAAGGTCGTGTGGCGGTCGCGCGAGACGTACGCGTCGCTGCCGGTCGAGAAGTAGGAGCTGACACGCGAACCTGGGTTCTGCCTCTCCGCGGCCGCGATCGCCTGCTTGATCCCGGTGACCTTGGTGACGTCGCCGTCGCTCTGGAAGACGGCGACGAGCGGAGCATTCTCGCCGGTTCCGAAGGTCTTCAGTGCGCGCTGGTTGGCCTCGTAGGCCGAGTAGCCCGGGATGGAGAACTGCTCGAGCCAGCGCTTCGAGACCGCGTTCGCCGAGTAGGCGCCGATCAGCGTCAGCGCGAGCCAGAGGAACACGATTGCGCGCTTGTGGCGGAGCACGAGACGGGCGAGAGCGGTCATAAGCCGGGCACCATAGAGATTCCGAACGACCGCGCGCAAGGGCCATATTCCAGGGGTGAATCGGTCCTATACACCTATTCAATCCGCCGGTCGCTCATGTATCTTCGGAGGCATGGCGATGACGCGAACGATCGAGCTGAAGACGGCGATTCCGGGGCCGAGATCCCGTGAGATTCTGGCCCGCAAGGAGCGCGTGGTCGCCGACCCACTGTCCGTCTTTCTCCCCGTCGTGATCGAGGAAGGCCGCGGCGCAACGCTCACGGACGTCGACGGCAATACCTTCATCGACTTCACCGGCGGCGTCGGCTGCCTCAACGTCGGCCACTCGCATCCGCGCGTCGTCGAGGCCGCGCAGGAGCAACTCGCCAAGTTCTCCCATACCGACTTCACGATCGTCCCCTACGAGGTCTACGTCACGCTCGCGGAGCGGCTGATCGGGGCGTCTCCGTTCCGCTCACCCGCCAAGGCGGCGTTCTTCAACGCCGGCACGGAAGCGGTCGAGAACGCGATCAAGTTCGCGCGCGCCTACACCGGCCGCCCGGCGGTGATCGGGTTCGAGGGCGGTTTCCACGGCCGCACGCTGCTGGCGCTTTCGCTCACGTCGAAGACGCATCCGTACAAGGCGGGGCTGGGGCCGTTCGCGCCCGAGGTCTACCGGGTGCCGTTCCCTAACGATTACCGCGGGCCGAGCGCCGACGAGGCGCTCGCGGCCCTCGAGCGCGCGCTGATCACGCAGGTCGCCGCCGAGACGGTCGCGGCGATCGTGATCGAGCCCGTCCAGGGGGAGGGCGGCTTCGTCGTCGCGCCGCAGGCGTTCCTCGACGGCGTCCGCCGCCTCTGCGACGAGCACGGGATCGTCATGGTGGTCGACGAGGTCCAGACGGGCTTCGGGCGCACCGGCAAGCTCTTCGCGATCGAGCACTACGGAATCGAGCCCGATCTGATCACCGTCGCGAAGTCGATCGCAGCCGGCTTGCCGCTCTCCGGTGTGATCGGCAAGGCCGAGATCATGGATGCGCCCGTCGATTCGGCAATCGGCGGCACCTACGTCGGCAACCCCGTCGCGCAGGCGGCGGCGCTTGCCGTTCTCGACGTGATCGAGGAAGAGGGTGTCTGCGAGCGCGCCGCTCAGCTCGGCGAGACGATTCGGGCCCGGATGGAGTCGTGGCGGGAACGCTGGCCGCAGGTCGGCGACGTCCGCGGCCTGGGCGCGATGCTGGTGATCGAGCTGGTGAAGGAGCCCGCGAGCAAGGAACCGGACCCCGATACGGCGACCGCGATCGTCGAAGCGGCCGCGGAACGGGGCCTCCTGCTGCTCAAGTCCGGCATCTACTCGAACTGCATCCGCGTGCTCGCACCGCTGGTCCTCACCGACCCCGAGCTCGACGAGGCTCTGGCGGTCTGGGAAGAGGCGCTGGACTTCGTACTGGCGTAGTTCCGCCCCGGCGGTACGGTGACCGTCGTGAAGAAGTCGGCGCACGTGGTCGCCGCGGTGGTCGCGTTCCTGATCCTCGGCACGGCCGCGGGCGCCGTTCCCGGACGAGCGTATGTTCTCTGGACGGGAAGCAAGGTCTACGTCACCGACGACGGCCTAGCCTGGCGCCAGGTGACGCCACGCGGCGCCGTCAAGCCGGGTACCTTCAGGGCGATCGATGCCGTGGCGTTTCGCGGGACGCGTGAGGGCTGGCTGATCGCGAGCGACTGCGCCACTGGACGGGGCTCGGTCTACCGGAGTTTCGACGGCGGGAGGAGCTGGAGGACCTATGCGTTCCATGCCCACTCGTGCGCGGGCGGAGCGAACTTCTCGCTCGACGTTCTGAACGGCAAGCTGGCGTGGGTCCTCCAAAACGAGCCCACAGGCCCGACGGCGCGCCTCTACCGCACGACCAACGGCGGCCGGACGTGGCACGTTGTCCGCAAGCTCGCGGAGTACGGCAAGGTCGCCTTTGTCAGCCCGACGACGGGTTGGCTGGCGGGCCTGCGCCTGTTGCAGACGGTCGACGGCGGCAGGACCTGGCACCTCCAGTCGCTTCCGGCTCCGCGCGGTTACCGCGGGCGGCTGGTTCTGCTCACCGCGCCCCGCTTCTTCGGACGGCAGGGCCTGCTTGCCGGCCAGTATGGAGGCGGCCATCCCGTGATCGGCTTCTACCGGACGAGCGATGGAGGCCGCCGCTGGCGTCTGCTCGCCACGTTGCCGGGCTCGGCGCCTGGGGTCTTTCCCCAGTTCGCAGTCAGCGCGGCCACGGCCTCGGCAGTCTGGCTGCTGACGGCGGGCGCGAAGCCAGCCGCGTACGTCACTCGCGACGGCGGTCGCCACTGGTCGAGTCACGCGCTCGCCCGCAGGCTCTACGCGCCGGTTGCGCTCAGCGCGCGCCTGGCCGCGGCTTCCGATTTTCGCGGCAGGCCGTACATCACCCGTGACGGTGGGCGCACCTGGAGGCCTCTTAAGCTTTAGCTCGCCGGTCCGGGCATCCTTCAACGCGTGGTCGGAGAACTGATTGCGGGCCGGTACGAGCTCGAGGAGCTCGTCGGCTCAGGCGGCATGTCGAGCGTCTACCGCGCTCACGACCGCCTGCTCGAGCGGACGGTTGCGCTGAAGATCCTGCATGAGCAGTTCACCCGGGACGACGACTACGTCGAGCGCTTTCGCCGGGAAGCACGCGCCGTCGCGCAGTTGGCCCATCCGAACATCGTCACGGTGATCGACCGGGGCGAGCAGGACGGGCGGCAGTTCATCGTCTTCGAATACGTCGACGGGATGAATCTGAAGGAGCTGATGACTCAGGAGGGCCCGCTGAGCCCTCGCGAGGCGATCGAGCTGTCCCTGCAGGTCGCGCGCGGGCTCTCGTTTGCGCACGAGAGCGGGCTCGTCCACCGGGACGTCAAGCCGCAGAACGTGCTGCTCGACGCCGACGGCCGCGCGAAGGTGACGGACTTCGGCATCGCCCACGCGGTCGACGTCGACGGGATGACGATCACCGGCACGATCATGGGGACGAGCAACTACATCGCGCCGGAGCAGGCCCGTGGCCAGCCGGTCGACGAGCAGACTGACGTCTACTCACTCGGCTGCGTGCTCTACGAGCTGCTCGCCGGCGATGTTCCGTTCGACGGCGACAATTTCGTCGCGGTCGCGATGCGGCACGTGAACGACCCCGTGCCCAGTGTCCGCGACGTTCGGCCTGACGTGCCCCCGCGCCTCGACTGGGCGATCCAGCAGGCGATGGCGAAAGATCACGACGAGCGGTTCGAGTCGATGGCCGACTTCGCCGCCGAGCTCGAGGCGTGCCATGCCGAGCTCGACGGCAACGAAGGCGCCACCATCGTCGTGCCCCCGCGGCCGCGGCCGCGCGCGAAATCGCGGCGCCCGGCCCGCGCGCCGAGGCAGTGGAGCATCTGGCCACTCGTCTTGCTCGGCGTCGGCCTCGCCGCCGTTGCGGGCGGGCTCTCGGGGGCGATCCTGCTTCACGGCAACGGCAACAGTGGAACCGGCGCGGCGCCGCCCCGCCCAACCGGGCCCGTTCAGTTCAAGAGCGCCACAGCCTATGACCCGTTCGGCGACGGCCAGGAGCATGACGAAGCCGCACAGGACGCGATCGACGGGAATGACGCGACGCCCTGGATGACGGAGCACTACAGGAGCTTCACGAAGCAGGGTGTCGGGCTCGTCGTCGGCGCCAACCGTGCCGTGTCCCCGAAGACCATGACGATCGTCACCGACACCCCCGGCTTCACGGCCGAGATCAAGGCGGGAGACTCGGCGACGGGGCCGTTCCACACGGTCTCCAACTCGCGGACGATCGCGAGCACGACCGCGACCTTCAGTCTCAACGGCGGCGGCCGCTACTTCCTGGTCTGGATCACCAATCTCGGCGCCAACGATCAGGTTCGGATCGATGAGGTGAAGGCGCGCTAGAAGCTAAAACTGCAGCCTTGAGCGCCGTTCGTGGCGCTCGAGCGCGAGCTCGACCAGCCGGTCGAGTAGCTCCGAATACGGAATTCCCGAGGCTTCGAACAGCTTGGCGTAGACGCTCGTTGCGGTGAAGCCGGGGATCGTGTTCAGCTCGTTGACGAGCACGACGCCGTCTGCGTCGACGAAGCAATCCACGCGCGCCATCCCGTCGCATTCGGCTGCGACGAAGCTCTCGACCGCGAGGTGCTGGACGCGCTCGATCTGCTCGCTCGAGATCCTCGGCGGGACGATCAGGTCCATTCCGCCCTCGTCGTACTTGGCCGAGTAGTCGTACCAGTCGGGGGCGTCGAAACCGTGAGAGACGATCTCGCCCGGGAGCGATGCGATCGGGCTGCGATTCGAGCCGAGGACGCCGCACTCGACCTCGATTCCCGCGACGAACTCTTCGATCAGCACCTTCTCGTCGTGGCGGAAGGCGAGCTCGACCGCCGGCGCCAGCTCCTCCTCCGATCGCACCTTCGTGATCCCGACGGAGGAGCCGAGCCGCGCGGGCTTGACGAAGACGGGGTAGCCGTACGGGTTGGCGAGCTCGTCGCCGACGCGCAGGGTGATGTTCCGCGTCACGGGAATCTGGGAGTCGCGCATCACCGCCTTGAACTTGTCCTTGTCCATCGCCAGCGCCGAGCCGAGCACACCGGCACCGACGTACGGCACGTCGGCCAGCTCGAGCAAACCCTGCACGGTGCCGTCCTCGCCGAAGGG
>WNGJ01009069.1_pt1 | contig 10589 bp, 14 predicted proteins | sample 5400611 | NCBI WGS metagenome assembly WNGJ01 (sample SAMN13153375, study PRJNA577476) | soil metagenome | isolation source: 40 cm soil or saprolite under Garry oak tree replicate 1 | place: USA:California | collected 2016-06-15
GAAAGCTACTACTCATTGCCTATCGCTCCATGATTGACGGTACATGGGCTAGGCTGAAGGCGTGTTCAAGCGATACCTGTCGCTACGCCTTCTATGACAATTCGAAGAATCATACGGGGAAGTGGTGCAGCATGGCCGTCTGCGGCAACAGAAATAAGGTGAGAAAGTATCTCAAGGAACATCAAGCCTAGAAGATTGTTCTTGGTCCCGGCTCTCGATAACCGCAGCATCCACCGATCTCCCGGACGCTTGTTAGCCTAGAACCGAAAGTAGGGAAAAACAGTTCTGCGTCACGAGACTCGTCAACATACCTATATTTTCTAGAGGGCCGTTAGCTGACCGGATTTTAACGCAGACCGCTCAACCTGTCCGTATCACCAGTCACGAATCCCCCGCCGACCTATACATCGTCATGGACCCTCAGCCGTTTCCAAGGCGATTCCTAGGGAACATCAGGTCGCTGACGAGGATCATCTGCAATCAAGGGAGATGGATGGAAAGCTGCTTGAAGAGTTGTTCGTTCAGTGCGGGTAGCATCGTCATCAGGTGGTCAGCGGTTCCAGCGGCACCAGAGAACAGAGGAATCGTTACGGGTCTGTGGATTGCAAGAACGTCCGTGAATGTCACCTGAGCGGCAGGATCCGTTGCGAGTCACGCCCTTAGGAAATTGATGGCTGCTCGTTCAAGTCCCTTGGGATCATGTTTCGCGAGGGTCTTTCTCGCAAACCTGATGCCATACTTCCTGAAGAACATCATGTCTTGAGGAAGAAGGAATGCGACTACGACCGCTTCGACATTTGAAGATTTGATGTCGAGTCCTTGCTCGGCACATTTCAGTGTCCTGTACTTCAATGCTTGATGCGCGCCTGGAGTTGGATAGTCCGTTTCAACCTCCACAACGCAGTATTTACCTCCGGGTCGGTCGAACACAATGTCCGCTCTGTCTCCGGAATCGAACCTATACTCTTCATGATGCCTTAGAACGGGGCCTCTTACAACAATCTCTGGATGATTTAGAACCCATTCTTTCAGTCTCTTGTGTTCCTCGCCTTCACCACCCCGTCCATATTTTCTTTCGAGCTCGCGCTCTCTGACTATCCCACCGTTCCGGAGCCTCCATGGCACTCGTCGCTGAATGCCGAGCCTGACATTAGTCAGTCTCCAGAGCGGTGATCTTTCACTTACCCTTAGGATAGTGCTATCGAACCCAGGTATTCTAGCCGGTCTGCCGCGGTCCCATTCGTAAGCGACCAGCCATTGCACGTTCCTCACATGCGAGAAGAAATCATTGTCCAACTCGGTCCTATACTCGTATGGCCCCTTGACAAGAGCAACCCCGAGAATGTCGGTCTGTCCATTTGCTACGACAATGCAATCTCCTTCTTCCATGCTTGCGAACTGCTCGAACTGGCGGCGCCAAGTCCTGGTGAGCGATATCTTGTTAGTGTTGGGAACTTCGTCCCATCTACGATAGATCCCCCGCTTCGATAATCCAATAAGGCTACGCTGTCTTGCAAAATTCCAAAGAACCTTACGCGACGATCTGGTCGCATAACTGAGGTGCATTAGATAGAAGTGATCTCTTTGAGTCTGACCCAGGATGTCTTTTACCCTTCCAGCTGACAACGGCGAGACCGACCACAGAGATTCCTTAATACCTGTCGATCCTAAGAGACCTGTTGCTTTTGGAAGCATAGAAGCGCTTATAGTTTCTTCTGGCTTCGACGATGACTATAGATGAAATATCGTGAGAATCGCCATTATTGGTGACGTTCACCTCGGTTGCACCAAGTATACCGACAAACGAGTATCCGACTTCGCGAAACAGTTCAACGCGGCAATAGAAGGTGCTCTTGACAGGAAAGTGAATTGCATCTGCCTACTTGGAGACATCTTCGATAGCAGCGCTTATCGGAGGAGCATAGACAGCTTCGCTAACGCTCTGGGTACTGTTTCACAACAGCTCGTTAACATTAAGGAAAGGAACATTCCAGTTTTTGCGATCGCAGGCAACCACGAGTACGGCAGAGGAAGGGAGGCAGGCGAGGTCAGAATCCTCAACGACCTAAGATTCCTGCGCTTGCTCAGAGATGAGACAGTTGATTATGAAGGTTTTACAATCACTGGCGTCCCCTGGAAGAACGATCGCGAGGTTCTAGAACAGACTCTTCGAAAACTTGCCCCGAGATCACCGAACTCGATTCTTCTACTCCATCAGTTTTGTTTTGGTTCGAAATTTATTCCTTCCTTTCTGTGGGAAGTGACAGACAAAGAACTGAGTCCCTGGAGATTCGTATTCACTGGTCATCATCACCAACACGAGGTTCTAGGTAAGGTCATAGCTCCAGGATCGATCGAGATACAAAGCCCTGACGAGTCATCCAGGAAAGGTTTCGTCATCGTTGACACTAATTCTGGTCGAAGCGAGTTTGTTCCCTTGAAAAAGTCTCGCGACATGCCTTACTTGAACCTCGATGCTTCTGGAAAGGAAGTAAGAGAACTCGAGAAAGAGATAACCAATTGGATCCTCAACAACAGCTCGCCCGGAGCTCTTCTCATTATTCGTTTGAAAGGCAAGTTGAGGTCTGGAAGATCTTCTGACGTCAACTGGAGAGGGCTTCGATCTCTTGCCATTCAAAGGCAGTGCTTGGCACTCGTGTTTGAGGGTGGTTTAGAGGACGTCATTCGAACGGCTTCGCAGATTCGACTGACGGTCAATTTCAGCGACGTAATAGCGAAACGATTTGGTCCGAAATCCCAGAAGGCATCTGATTACGTCGAGAAGCTAAGGGAAACGGGTGACGAGTTCGGAACGCAGTTGCTAGACGAGATTCTTCAGGAGCCCGGAAGAAAGTGAAACTACAGAGGCTGACGATGAACAACTTCAGATCTTATGAAAAGGGAATCATGGAGTTTTCGAGTGGACAGAACTACATCTTCGGAAGGAACTGGCAAGGGAAGACCTCCGTCATGGACGCAATTGGGTTCGCGCTCTTCGGGAAGCGCGCCTTTCCAACTCGAATAGTTGGCTCAGCTGTGAAGACCGAACATCTGGTCCACGAGGGAGCAGACAAGGGGTTTGTAGAATTGACATTCGAACACAATGCCAAGCAATACGTCCTCCGTAGGGAATGCCCGAGGGAGAATTCTACGCTCACGTCTGAGGGCAGGACCCTTGGCTCGACGTCAGTCACTGTTAGGGAGGCTCTCCAAGAGCTACTTGGCCTTGACGATGATCTGTTCGTCAATGTCTTCTATTCGGAGCAGGACGAGCTAAGGAAGGTTCTTTCGATAACACCAGAAGAGCGTAAGGTGTTCATCGAATCCATTCTTGGTTTTGAGTATCTGAAACAGCTGAAGTTGAGTACAAAGCACGCGGTGGACGGACTGCAGAATTGGCTGGAGGGCTTCATGAGTGGAAACATAAAGACAGCCGTGGAAATGAGCGAAGAAATCGGAAGCAATGTCAATGAAATAAAGACCCGCCTCGAAGTCATCGGAAAGCAACTGCGACCCCTTGAGGGCATCGACAAGAAAAAGTCCGACTCCGACAAAATAATCTTAGAGTACGGCGAAAAGCAAGAGAAGCTCTTGGATCGAGAAGCAACCCTCGAAGAACGCAAGAACACTCTTGAGGATACACTGAAAAAAGTCGCTACTGGCAAGTGTCCAACTTGTACCCAGCTGATTCCTAAGGATCTTACGAAGAAACTCGTGCTGAAATTCACACAAACAATGGAAAAAATTGACACCGAGTTGCACGCTGCAACAACTCAACTCGCAGAAGTGGAGAAACGATTGGAGAAAGCTTCAGCGGATGCAATCGCATCTGAGGGTCAGACGCTACAACTCATGAGCCTGAGCACTTCCAGGACGGAACTCGATACGCAACTGAAGACAGAGGACAGGCGATGGAAAGATCTGAAGAATCAGGTCTGTGCCTACGAGAACAAGAACATCGTTATGAAAAGGATCAACGAGGAGAAAGCTTTCCTGTCCGAACTCCAACTAGTAATCGACGACTTCAGATTGCAGTTGCGCAAGTCGATTACTTCGGACCTGGAAAATGGAGTCAACTCCTTCATGAGCAGATTCGCTGATGGCGACTTCGACGCAAAACTTAGAATCAATGATGAGTTCGGATTCGACATGATTCTTCATGATAACCCTGTTCCCTTGTTTAACCTCAGTGGAGCAGCACGTGACATACTCGCACTTTCATTGCGTTATGCTCTGTACACTATCGCCTCGAAAGAGCTCAACTTCTTACTCTTGGACGAGCCTACTCATCATTTCGACGAAGCCAACACCGTCAAGCTGAAGAATGCTTTGAACGAATTGACAGAGCAACAACTCGTCATAATAACGGTCCATGACGAGTTCTTCGATGCGGTCGGGAAGAAGTTCATTGTCGAGAAGAACACCGAGTTCAATTCTCTGATAAGGGAACTTACGTAGCAAACGATGCCGGTCTTCTACAAAGCCCGAAGACTCGACTTTTCCATGGTCCTCTCCACGAGTGGGAGCTTCCCATGACCGCGACTTGGGACATGATCTTCTGAGTTCTGGAAGATTCGAAGGCGTACCCCTTCCAGAGGAGGTCCAGAGGCTCGACGAAATGATAGTCAATATTAAGCGGGATCTGATCCAAAATCCGAAGAGTCTCGAGCCTCTTCGGAAGAGTTGGAGAGCACGCCAACGAATGCGAGTAGCCAGTAAACTTAGTCGATTCTATCGCAGGCGCTTTGGAGAGCCCTTACCTGAGCTGAAACATGGGACGCTGGTGCGTTTCAATCCTCTAGAGAGTCGCCAGAATCCTCAAGAATCCGAGAACTAAATGGATGAGAGTATCGCGAGAAATAGGGTCCTATGAAACCTACATGTTTACGCGTATAGGACAATCCTATTCGAAAAGAACGGTTGACTCTATCAGCCGATTTGGCGCAGAGATTGGAGAATCACTGATGCCCGCTTCTTGATTCTCTCGACCCTCCGTTAATGAGGAAGACTTCAGGTAGAACGAGGAAACTAATACCTCACAGAGCCGACGAGGTGCCATCCAAGACCGATGCGCTGGGCCTCAACCATGACCCCCTCCTCACGAAGTTCGGTTATCGAATGAGAACTTGCGTAGTCCTCCAAACCCTTGATGAGATCGTTTGCAAGAGAATCGCGCGTCTGCTGATCATCGGCTTTTCCCCTAGTTACACTGTCTGGAAGTATGATGATGACTGGCTCAGGCTTTGTCGTCAATTCGCCCGGGACGATCGGAAGACCCAGAGATGTGATAGCTTTCCGTCGAATTTCTTCAAGGTATCGTTCACGCAATGCAGAGTTGTTGAACAATTGCAACTGCGAGGGCATGAATCCGAGCTGAGACATTAATCGACAGAAAAAGGAAGTCGTTCGCACTATTAAAATGCCGAACAGAGAATGACCGTGGTGCTTATTCGGGAGCAATGGGCCATGATATGCTCTTGCTGAAACCCCCAAGGAATCCTAGCAGACCCGCTTTCCACCAACGAATGAGTGTTCCCCCGGCCTAAGTCTTGTAAGCTAACCTGGATAGACTGTTCCAAATCTCTTCGTACAGGTCGTCTCTTTTCTTGTCGGAATAACTATTGTAGGTTAGTTCGAGGACTCTGTATCCTCTCTTTCGTAAGAGGGATCGTACCTCTTCATCCTTCGCCATCTGCGTTGTCCCGAGATGAACCCAACCGTCGACAAACGCGAGCAATGGTCTGGATTCCAGCGGGAAGTAGAAATCAGCAGTGGTTATTGGTATCTCGACTTGTGTCTGATATTGAATTCCGTTTTCTTGTAGTTTGATTGCTAGTTCTGTTTCCATTCGTGAGGGGCTAGAATGTAGTCGTTCGCGCCAGTCGCTCCGCTGACCCGACATCTTTGGCATTGAGCCATCGCTCGGTTATCGCTCAGACACTCGAACGAAACTGCTGCTGCGGGCGATCCGCCATGATCGGAGACAACCCGGACACAATCACGGATTAGCACAAAAGCGCAGGACCCGAATCTCGAACGACAGTTGGCAGATGCTAAGGCCGGGCGAAGAAGTGGTACGCTGAAAAGGGCGTGCCGAAACCCGGGGAACAGGGACAAGAAAGCCGTTGTGAACTACTTCAGATAGCTCGGCCACCAGCGAGAGAGGCGGTCGAGAAAACAGAAGAACTACAGGCTAGCTTATCCGGAGCAGAAGGAGCGGGAGAAGGCTCGCTAGAAGACAGAGGCAAACAAGGTCGCACACCGAGCGGCTGTCAGACAGTACAAGGCTCGACACAAAGCCCAAATGTGACTGCGACATTCTGAGTGAAGAAACATGAATGTCGACGGATAATGCCCATAGGCATGTTTCAGGCAAGTCTTATTAGGTAAGGCTTCATTTCCTGAAGGAGGCTATGACCAATAGCGAGACGATTTTGGCCGACATCCGCTCCTACATACGAACCATGTCGGCCGTCGCTGCGAGGACTCTTGCACCGCAGGTGCTCGACATCTACGAGAAGGCGATGGTCTATGAAAAACTGGATGGTAACACTACTCAGACGAGCATCGAGCAGGCGACAAAAATCTCGCAGGCAACTCTCAGTTTTTGGCTCGGGAGATTTACTGAGGCTGGACTAGCCTCTCCGCCTGACGAAACCCACAAGGGCCACAAAGCGCTGTTCACTCTGCCCGAGCTAGGAGTGGACACTGCAAAGCTCAAGAAAAGGGCCGTCAAGGGTCAGACTCAACCCCAAACACCGACAGTCGGAGGAGTTGCATAATCGGATTGGACGAGAAACAGTTTGCCATTCTTATCGACAAGATCGACAAGCTTCTGAAGCTTCAGACCGTCGAGTCGGTCAAGGGCATACCAAGCGAACGCGACAAGGTTGAGTTCCTAGATGGCTTGGGATTTAGTGCAACTGAGATGGACAAACTGTTGGGAAAGAGTTCCGGATATTCCAGTGTTGTTCTCTATCAACTGAAAAAGAAGAAGACTACCAAGGTGCCGGAACAACCTCAGACTCCACCTCAAACTATCGCGACGACCCCGGAAGCAACCGTATGAATGCCCAAGAGTCCGATGAGCTGAAAGTTCTCCGAGAGATTTTGAAATGGATGAAGTTTGCCGGAATGAATCAAGTACAGAGCGTTCTAGAGACAACTCTGAATACTCCGGAAAGGAAGTTGGTTTATCAGATGAGCGACGGGACGAAGGGGACTATAGAAGTTGGTAAGGTCTCCAAAGTTGGAAGCCCGACCAAAGTAAGCACTCTGTGGAAGGAATGGAAGCGCAAGGGACTCGGAGATTCACTAAGCGTTCAAGGTGGAGATCGATTCAAACGCACATTCGACCTCGAGGACTTCGGAATTGAGGTTCCACAGATAGTGACTTCTCCGGCCACGGCTCAACCCCAACCAGCACCCACGCCGGTACCCAACCCTGTACCTTCGGGAGGAAGTCCAAGTGCCTGAGGAGACCGAGAAAGACATCCTCAAGAAAATTCTGACTGTCCTCGAAGGCCAGAGGGATCTGTCCCTAGTGTTAAATCAGGAGAGGCTAGCTGAAGTGAAGAAGAGCCTGCTAAAGCCCGGCACGATCGAGAGTCAGGTGTACGACTTGTGCGATGGTGTGAACACGACTCAGTTGATCGCAGGCAAGATACAGAAATCGATTGACTACACTGGTGCGGTACTAAGCAATCTTCGGCGGAAGGGCTTGGTGAGATCATTCGACAAGGGTGGAGACAAGGTCCACGACCAGAGTTTCTAGGAGAGGATCGTCTCATGAGTGATGGCAAAGTTTACGACAAGCTCGAGGAAATAGACAACAAGCTAGAACGAATCAAGAGCGATACGCACAATCTCAACAGACTCGCTACCCTGAGGGATCAGGACATCATAGTGAATGAGCTCAGGAAGATCATCGGACGATCGGAGGTACGCGCCGCAATCCTACACTTGACCAAGGAAGAAATCAATGCTCGGGACCTAGCATCAAGGCTAGGCATAGCTCCCAACAATTTGGCCGCGAGCATCGAACCTTTCCTCGGCAACAAGGGATACATTACCGCAACCAATCGAGGACGCGAACGGTACTTCCAACGCTCTGAGCTGGTTGACCTTGTTGGATTTGAGTCGATAGAAGATTTCGACAAGATGCTCCAATCTTGGGAGCAGAAGAGAGCCGCCACTGTAACATCGACACCAGCGACGGCGACAAGCTCTGCAACCGGCGGTAGTGCAAATGTCCCTTGAGTACGACTATCTTATCGCTGGAGCAATCGTAGCCCATACAGTTGTTGTATTCCTTATCGGACTTGGGCTTCGGAGAAGCGAAGACGAGAGACAAAAGATTCTTTGGATGCTGACTCCGGGACAGGCAGTAGCTTTCCCTGTCATCCTTCTGCTCATTTCTAGCATATGGTACCCATCTACGCTGCTAGCCTTGCTGTCGTACAACGTCTATTCACTCGTCATCTCTTTCGTCGCTGTGTTCGAGATCCCCGGATACCTGATGCTCGCCCGATACGATGAGAGGATCGTGGATGCTCTCGAGAAGACCCGTGACGATCTACTTGCTCTGAGTTTCTCCTTCGATGCTAAGCTTCTAAGCGATGGCTGGTCAACGAGGAAAGACATTCTAAAACCTACTTACTTGTATCCGCTGATCGATGGTTTCATTTCGACATGCGAGCGTCTCAGGAATCTCGACAAGACATTCTGGCAGTCGGTTCTCAGTGAAGTGAATACTTCGATAAGGTCGATCTCTGAGAGAAGCAAGCATCCGGCCCCGAAACTCATCGACATCCTAACACTCTCAGGACTGTCTTTCCTCATCGCCGAGTTTCTTCGCCTGCTGGGATAAAGTCGGCTTAAAATTCCCTTCGGGCCGTTTCCAAAAATTTCGTTGTGTTGGTATAATGAAACCCCCACCCTGAGCCGTGCCTGTTTCTCCTGAAGACCTATGTCAAAAGAAGCACGCGGTCATTCGGTTCTCAATGATCAGCGAGCAGGTCGTCAAGGAAGTCTCGCTCTCTCTGAGAGATGATTTTCTGTTTTTCCTTCGACAATGTTGTGTTCGCGGATAATCCTGATTGGTCTGACTGTTACTGTTCGGCGTATGAGAATCCGTTCCGGAGCTAACTAGGGTCCGTTGTAGCAAGAGCGTCCAAGGCGTCCAAGAAAGCTTCCTCACGGCCTATCGGAAAGACCCCTGAGGCGGCGACGGTGTGGCCGTCACCGAATCCACCCAGCGCTGCGCATGAGTCAGGCAGTATCCTGGATAGTGGTGGCCGCTTGCCGGTCTCTATCATCTTCGATAGCGGTTGGGGGGCTCGTCCCGAGACCTTCACCAACGGCGAGGGGAGCCGGCCCCATCCTGGCACCTCTGGTGGTACGTTCATCATTCCTATGAGGTACTTGACAGGGTTGACGAATCTCTGGTAGCTGAGATAGGAACAGAAGCTTCCCACAACCTTGCCGCTCATTCCTTTGTAATTCTCCTTGGCATAGAACCATTGGACATTCTTCATCTGGGTTAGTCCGCCGTTCCGGATCTTTTCCATCATTCGCTGGTTCGCACTTTTCCTCTCCTCCTCGAATCCCTTTGCCGTTTCCAAGATCTGTTTCTCGAATCCGTTGATGCATGCCGACAGACCGAGTTGTGGGCCGCCACGATAGTAGCCCACGGACCCGAGAACGTTCAATATAGAAGAGGCGCGTGACGGAGAGAGCCAAGGCACAGCTCCGTCGAACTTGACGGCTCCACTCGGGGTCCGTTTGACTTCTCCCGTCTTCTCGCCATCTTGTATGGGAATCTTGTTGAGACCCTGAGCTTCGCCAGGTATCTCTGTAGAACCTATGATGGCAAGAGGCGCAAAGGCAACGAGCGAAGTGTCTACGGTCCTGGCGAACAAGTACGCGACTGTTGACGAAGACGCGTCCTTTTCTCCGGAGAATCCGTTGAGTTCAGGGTTGAGGTTGTGGACCAACGGGTCTCGGCTTTCGGATGTGTCATGATGGTCCAAGATAACAAGGATACTCTTTGACCTGTTCTGACTTTCTAGCAGTTGAACGTGCCCGGAGCCTAAGTCCGAGAAGACGACTAGACCCTGTGATCCTCCTTCGACATCTTTCACAACTTCAGGGTAGAGCTTGTCGAGACAAATGAGTCGTGTCTCAATGCCTAGCTTCTCGATCGCGATCTTTGTCAGGGCTGCGGAGCAGAGGCCGTCAGCTTCATCGTGATGGAGGATGATCGCGTCCTTCAAGCCCGACTGTACTATCGTTTCCTTAGCCTGGGCTAACTTGTTAAGGAAAGACTCGAGTTGTGCCGAGTTATTGTAACCTGGGCTGGGGCTTTTTCGTTCTCCTATTTTTTTGTTGACGGAAAAACAACCTAGACTCAATGGAAAAGTCACAATTGCTCGGACCTGCTTTGTTCTCCATAGTCGTGGGACTCCTAGGGGTTATGCTAATCCCTTTTCAGCAGTCTTGTCCTCCAGAGCCTCTTGGCGTTCAGTGCTCTGGATATGTAACTCCCGCCATCGACCTCGCACTCCTCTACGCCTCTGTGGCTGCAATCA
>WNGJ01010257.1_pt1 | contig 10588 bp, 5 predicted proteins | sample 5400611 | NCBI WGS metagenome assembly WNGJ01 (sample SAMN13153375, study PRJNA577476) | soil metagenome | isolation source: 40 cm soil or saprolite under Garry oak tree replicate 1 | place: USA:California | collected 2016-06-15
GCACGCAAGACGCGCCAGCCTACACCGGGGACTCAGGCCAGGGCAACCGTTACCGCGACTACTTTTCGACCCGTTCTCGTTTGGCGTTGACCGTCGACACGCGCACCGCCACCGAATACGGCGTCGTCCGTACCTTCGGTCAGGCCGATTTCCAGTTTGATACGCTGGGTGGCTCGACGTTCAACCCCAACTCTCTCAACACTACCCTCGGCAACAACGGAAACCTGCTGAACTCCGTAGGCGGCGGCTACACCGCGGTCGAAATGGGCTTCATCCAGTTCGCCGGGTTCACCTTCGGTAGGTCTGCCTCAGCTTATGCGACGCCTTGGCATGGTTATCCGGGCAACAACAGCTCGTACCTGCTCGGCGGTCATGACACCGTCACCGGCGTGAACAACATCCAGTACACCGCCCAGTTCGGCAACGGCGTGTCCGGCACCATCGGCTTGGACGACCCGACGGTGTACAACCGCACCGCGCTGTATAACCTGACGACCCCCATCAATGCGGTCGGCACCACCGGCAACGCTTATGGTGGCGTGCGCGCTCCCGACATCGTCGGCAACATCCGCATCGACCAGGCCTGGGGTCTGTTCCAGATTTCGGCTGCGGGCCATCTTGTGGACGGTTCGTATAACACTCTGACTACCTCAAATGCGACTCCGACTGCGTTGTCGGAAATCAGCGGCCACCCCGACGACAAGTGGGGCGGTTCGGTGATGGCTGCGTTGCAGATCAAGAACATCCCGACCGGCGCCGGCGATGACATCAAGATCGACGCTTCCTACGCCAAAGGCGACACCAAGAACGTGATCGCCACCAGCGGAACCTCGCCCTCGTTCGCGATGTATCCGTACTGGTCGTCGAGCCTGTTCGGCAGCTACTCTGCCGTTCGCTACAACGGTGCGGTGGGCGATCTGACCTCGGCCAAGGGGGCTTATTGCGCGGCCTATATCGCCGGCAACCCTGGTGCCAAGTCGGCGGATTTTTCCTGCAACCCCGACTTCAACGTCTCGCAGCTCGGTGTGATTACCCGCTGGACTCCCGTCAAGAACCTGACGTTCTCGGCTGAAGTCATGTGGTTCCACCTCGACCAGAAGTTCACGGGAACCTCCGTGCTCGGCCCGTCGGCTCCGAAGCCGGCGACCACCTACGAGTTCAAGGACCAGGACACCGTGTCCTTCAACGTTCGCGCTCAGCGTAACTTCTGATCGCGATCGCCTGACAACTTTCCAGGAGAATCCCCGGCAGGAAACTGTCGGGGTTTTTCGTGAGGCGCGCGGTGCGCCGTTCTGCTCAGCGTCGTTTTCACAGCCAACGCCGTGTTGCCTTGCGAGAGTCTTCTTCTGGGCAAACGGCTCGAAGGGAAGGCTGCGGTTTCAACATAGCCGCTTACTAAAAAAGCTTATTTACTTAAGTAATTTTACTAGATAGTGTCCGTAGCAAGTTGGCGGTTTGTCTCGAGAGAACGAACACCAGCTTTATGATAACCTCCAGAGCCACCGGCAATGCCCTGCCGGTGGCTTTTATCTTTCCGCTGGCTCGATTACATGGCAGCGAAATTCCGGCTGGATGGCGGACAGGTTTTGGTTCATCCTGAGTCGATATTTCCAGACCGACTGCTCCAATTTCCGAATCTAACAGCTCCGCAAACCAGCGGCTGATCCTCGACGAGTGCCCGGGAAGTGGAATCTCTAGCGCTGCCGCCGGCCGAATAAAGCCGGGCGGATTCATGCAGTTAGGAAACGGGCCGGCTCAAGCCGGCCTTTTTGACTTTTTAGCCACAGTTGCGCCCGGACCTCGTTTGTTCATCTTTCCTTCATAGAGAAAAGCGCTTTTGCTGGGGTGAGTTAGACCCCCGTGTCCCAGACGGGGTGGCTGGAATCACGGAAAAATCATGCTGGATCTTGCAATCGTTGGCGGCGGTCCCGGTGGGCTGATGAGTGCCTGGTACCTCAAGAAGAAGCTGGGCGAGCTTTGCCGTGTCACCATTTACGAAGCGTCCGATCGTGTCGGCGGCAAAATCCTGACGCGGAAATTCGATTCGGCACCGGCGATGTATGAAGCCGGCGTCGCCGAGATCTATGATTACTCGATGACCGGCCCTGATCCGCTGCGCGAGCTGATCCAGCATTTCGGGCTGCAGACGATTCCGATGGACGCCGAGCAGGTCCAGCTCGATGGCGAGTTGCTCAACGACGTGCCGGGGATGCGCCGCAAATACGGTGCGAAGACCGCGGAGGCGATCGAGGCGTTCCGCAAGCTCTGCACCGAGATGGTGTCGCCGGTCGAATATTACGAAGGTGTCGGCGCCCACGATAACGAGCATCCGTGGGCCTACATCACCTGCGAGGAATTGCTCGACAAGGAAGTCGACGATCCCACCGCCAAGCGTTTCCTTAAGGTGATGGCACGGTCCGACCTCGCGACCGAGAGCCACAATACCAACGGGCTGAATGCGCTGAAGAACTTCGTGATGGATGTCGACGGCTATATCGGCCTGTATTCGATCCAGAACGGCAATGAGCAGTTGATCGAATGCCTTCAGTCGGAAGTCGAGGCTGATATCCATCTCAACCACCGGGTTCTCAAGGTCGGCAAGACCGCGGCCGGGCGCTATCAACTCAACATGATGAATGGCAAGGGGCCGGAGACCCGGGATTTCGATCTCGTGGTCATGTGTCTGCCGCACTCATGGCTCGCGACCATGCGGTGGGAGGGCGAGCAACTGCGCAAGTCGATGGTCAAGCACGTCGCCTATTTCGACCGGCCCGCGCACTATTTGCGCGTCTCGATCCTGTTCGACACCCCGTTCTGGGGCGAGAAGATCCGGGGCGCGTGGTTCATGTCGGAAGCGTTCGGCGGCTGCTGCGTCTATAATGAAGGCGCGCGTCACGATGTCGGCAAGCACGGCGTCCTGAACTGGCTGATCGCGGGTTCCGACGCGCTGGCTTTTGCCAATCTCAGCGACCAGGAACTGATCGATGCCGCATTGAAATCTCTGCCGGCCTCGCTCGGCGACGTGCGCGCGCATTTCGTCGAAGGCAAGATCCATCGCTGGCTCTCGTCGGTGAACGCGCTGCCCGGCGGCCTGCCGGCGCGCGACGTCATGACCAACCACCGGCCCGAACCGAGACAACATCCGGGCCTGGTCGTGGTCGGCGACTATCTGTTCGACTCGACCTTGAACGGGCTGCTCGATTCCTCCGATGCCGCCACCGACATCATTCTCACCGAGATGATGCGGTTGCGCCGCGCGCGCGGGCAGGGTGGCAAGCCTTCGTCCGACAAGATCGACCGCGCGTATTTCGCGAACTATCGCGGGCTCGGCTCCTACCATGAGGTCTGGAGCCAGTTCACGGATCCGGCCTATCTGATGGACCTCATCAAGATCGTCTGGAACCGGGCGAGGGGCTACAAGCTCCTGGTCGCGGGTTCCGCCAGCGGCGAACTGGTGGGCGCGCTGCGCGAACGCGGCATCGATGCATGGGGCATCGAAAACAACCGCGCCGTCCACGCCAGGACGCCGAAGGCGTTGAAGAAGTTCAACAAGCTCGGATCGATCGTCGACATGCCGTTCAAGAACGCTGAATTCGATTTCGTGTTTGAGACGAGTTTGTGCCATGTCTCGGAAAAACAGGTCGCGCGCGCGGTGCGCGAGTTGAACCGTGTCATGAAGACGGGTCTGGTGTTCGGGTCGGTGACGTCGGACATGGCGCCGGCGCTGATCGACCGCTATGACCTGCTGCGCGGGGTCAAGAAGCTGGGCACCTGGTGGGAATGGTCGGAGCTGTTTTTCAACAATGGATTCGACCTGTCGATGCACCGACGCGAATGCACGGACGCGCTGTGGGCGGCGACGCTGGCGGCCAACAAGGGACCGGGCCAGTGGTATGCGGACTCCGACAGCCTGCGCTATTCGTTTTTCGACAAGATCGCAGCCGACCATTGAACTAGTGCAATGATCCCGGCGAACGGTGGGACCACGAGCGTAAGCGCAACTGCGCTTATCGCCATCGTGCCGTCATTGTTGGCACGTAGGGTGGATACCTTCTGCAACAATCAACACGGCGGATATGGGTCCCGGCGTTCGCCGGGACGACCCCGTGGAAATTCGTTGGCAGTTGCTTTACTGAACGCGTAGAACCACGAGGTCGATTTTGCGGTCATGCCGGCCGTGCAGCATCGGTTTGGTTTCATGGCGCGCAAGCCTCCATCGCCGGATTATCAAAAGCCCACCTCGGTGGACGGTCCAGCCGAACCGGAGCTCGAAAACAAGTCTGCCGCAAGTACCGAGCCAGCCAGCCGCGTCATCGCCGACCAGACCGCCGCATCGGCTCCGGACGATGACGATGAAGATGAAGACGAGCTCGAACTTGACGATGATGAGGGCGATGAGGATCTCGTCGTCTTTACCGCGAAGGAAGCTGCCGGCGCGCTTGCAACCATCTATGCCTTCGTCAAGCCGTTCCTGAAAAACTACAAGACAATACTGACATTGGTCGGCCTCGGGGTCCTGGTCGAGACGCTGTTCAATGTCATCATGCCGCTCAGCCTGAAATTCCTGATCGACGATGCGCTGGGGGAGGAGGATTTCCAGGCGCTTTATATCATCCTCGGCGTGCTGGCGGCCGCTGGCGTCATCACCTCGATCGTCGCCGTCTGGTACGAGCGGTGGGACGCGCGGCTCGCGGCATCCGTGATTTCGGATGTGCGGTCGCGGCTGTTCGAGCACGTCCAGGACTTGCCGTCGGCCTATTTTGCCCGCACCAAGCGCGGCGAGATCCTGTCGCGCTTTTCCATCGACTTGTCGGCCTTCGAGGGATCGGTCAAGAGTTTTGCCAACAGCGCGGCATTGCCGTTCCTGGAATTGATCGCGGGCATCGTTCTGATGCTGTTCCTCAATTGGCAACTCGCTGTGGTGTCGCTGCTGGTATTCCCGATCACCCTGATCGGCCCGCGAATTCTGACACCAAAGGCGGTGCAGGCCAATTACGAGCAGAAGCTGAACGAGTCGGCGCTGCTCGGCATGGTGCAGGAAAATGTCGCGGCGCAGGCGGTGGTGAAGGCGTTCAGCCTGCAGCGCCGCACGCTCGGCTGGTTCACCATGCGCAACAACGATGTCCGCCACAAGACCGCGTCGGCGCTGTTCCTGTCGACGATGGTGGAGCGCACGGTGACGATCTCCGTGTTGTTACTGCACCTCGTGGTGCTGGCAATCGGCGCCTATCTCGCCACCAAGGGCCAGATCACCATCGGCACCTTCGTGACATTCGAGAGCGCGTTCTGGGAGGTCTCCTACAACATCGCTCACCTGATGCATTTCATCCCGGTGTCGATCCAGTCGGCGGCGGCGGTGCGTCATATTCAGGAATTGCTCGACGAGCCGAGCCGCGGCGCCGACCGTGCGGGTGCGCCCGACCTGCCGCGCATTACCAACGACATCACCTTCGACCGCGTGACCTTCAAATATGAAGGTAGCCAGACGCCGGTTCTCGACAATTTGAGCCTCAAGCTCAATGTCGGCAAGACCATCGCCATCGTCGGTCCGAGCGGCTCCGGCAAGAGCACGCTGCTTAACCTGATCCTTCGCCTCTATGTGGCGGATGAAGGCCGCGTGACCATCGACGGGGTCGACATCCGCAGGGTGACCCGCGAGTCGCTGCGCCGGAGCATGGCGGTGGTATTTCAGGAAAACATGCTGTTCAACATGTCGATCCGCGAAAACATCCGGCTCGGCAAGGAAGGTGCGACCGACGAAGAGGTCGAGCAGGCGGCGCGCAAGGCGGAGATCCATCGCTACATCATGAGCCTGCCGCAGAAATACGACACCCCGGTCGGCGAACGCGGCGATACGCTGTCGGGCGGCCAGCGCCAGCGCATCGCGATTGCGCGCGCGATCGTCCGCAATCCATCGATCCTGCTGCTCGATGAGGCCACTTCGGCGCTCGACCAGACCACCGAGGCCGCGATCAACCGCACGCTTCTGAAGGTGGCCAAGGACCGCACCATGATCTTTTCGACCCACCGCCTGACGTCGGTGGTCGAGATGGACGAGATCATCGTGATTTCAGGCGGCAAGGCGATCGAGCGCGGCTCGCATGCCAAGCTGCTCGCCGCCAACGGTGTGTACCGGAAGCTGTGGGACGACCAGAGCCATACGCCGCATCAGGCCGGTCAGGCTGGCGACGACGATGACGATGATGAGGACGACGAGGATTGAGACGGCCGTCGTCACGCCGGCGGGTTCATCGCAGCTGTTGGGCAGCCAGCTGGCGTGGGGCAGATCCGGACAAAAGCCGCTCGCGGACCGATCGCGATATTCCCTGAGACAACCGGAGCATAAAGCGCGCCCAGCGCTGGGTGCGCCACCACAGGCCGTTGTCGATCGACAGCGAACGAAGATGATAGGCCTTTGCCAGGCTTCGAGTCTCGCACGCCATCTTCTCCGGGTCGTGGTAGAAGCAGGCAATCTTTTGGGCGTCCATGCCTTCGGTCGAAAGCCATTGGGGGATGTGAGCGTTGCAGAGGCGGCCGACGTCGGTGAACACCTTGGTGGTGCCGGTTCCGGCGGCAGGGCAGGAGGTCGAGAACGCATCGCCGACCAGGACGATGCCCGGCTGAAGATGACGCTCGGTGGTGGTGAGATCGGCCGGCCTGATCCCGACCGGTCCGTTCACTTTGAATTCGCCCATCATGCGCTGCAGGCCCGGCATCATCGCGCGCATGGTTTCCTCGGGAGCCTGCCGAAACCTCGAAAGCCAGGGGTCGGTCATGTCGCGGTAGACCATCAGATTCGCGCGCATTGCCGCGCCGATCGGAAACAGCGTGAGGTAAGCCATGCGTGCGCTTGTTCGCTTCGGCCAATAGGTCAATGCCGGGAAGCCAAAAGCTTGGCGGCCGACCGGCTCGACATCGAAGCCGAGGGTAACCGAATGGCATTCGCTGATGACGCGGCGCTTGAGGCCAAGCGCATGACGGATGCCGGGGTTCAAGCCGTTCGCCAGCACCACCAGCCGCGCCGAGATTTCTTCGCCGTTCGCCAGCACGACCTTCTGACGCTCTTCGCTGTTCGAAACGGCAAGAGCCTTGGCGCATATCGTCGGGACATCAGGCGAAATTTGCGCGCGCACGGTGTTCACGAGGGTGTCGTACATGACGCCGTGCTGATCGCTCGGCTTCTTGGCGACGACATATCCAAAACGCGCTTCCCATACTTCGCCGTCGAGCGTGGTTGCGCGCAAGGTTACGTCCGCAAGACCGGTCTTGCGCAACAGATCGATCTGATCGCCGCCCAGTTTTTCGCAGCGCAGTTCCGGCGGATAGATGGTGTGAGGGTCGATCAGGACGGCCGGGATGCCCGCGCGTCCCAGCATCGCCGCGGCGGTTGAGCCGGCGAGACCACCGCCGACGATGGCTACATCCGTATACCGCATGTCTTTGGCCTTTGATCCCCGGCCCTATCATTGCGCCGTAAAAGGCAAAGAAATCTTGAAAGCAACCGCTTGAATGGGCGCGCCGGCGGTTGCCGACTTAACCGAAAAGCAATTTCGGACGAACAAGATCACCGCCGCGCCGCTGTCGCCCAAAGCATGGTCCGATGATTTCGGTAACGATTGATTCACCTCATCCGGACATCGGCCCGCAGTGGGACGACCTCATCACGCGTGCGTCCTCGAACGTCTTCATGAATCCCGCGGCGCTGCAGGCGGCCTGCGAGACGAATTTCGCCCGCATCAAGATGTTGCTGGCCTGGGCCGAGGACACCGGGCCGCGCAAGCTCGTCGGTATCTGGGCCTTGCATCTGCGAAAGGTCGCGCCGCTCTGGCCGATGGTGCTCGAAGCGCTGCCTTACAACTACGCGTTCCTGTCCAGCCCCGTCGTCGATCCAGCCTTCATGGACGAGGTGATCCCGGCGTTCTTTGCCGCGATCGAAAAAAGCCCGTCGCTGCCGAAGGTCGTCAGCCTGAAGTCCTTTGACGCGGAATGTCCGAGCTATCCCGCCATGCTGAAGGTGCTGGCCGGACGCGGCATCGCGCCATTCATCCTCGCTGAGACCGCGCGGCCTTTCGTGACGCGGGAGTTCGGCGTCAAACGATCCGGCTCCACCCGCAAGAAGCTAAGGCAGGACTGGAACCGATTGTCGGCGTGCGGCACGGTGGACGTCGTCAATGATCGGACGCTGGATGGCGCTCGTCACGCATTTGAAAGCTTTCTGGCGCTGGAAAAGGCCAGCTGGAAGGGGGTCCAGGGCACCGCGTTGCTGTCCGATTCCCGGGATGCCGCCTTCGTCAGGCGCATGTTTCACAATCTGGCCGCCCGGCAAGACGCCTCGGTCGCCCTGCTGCGGGTCGATGGCGAGGCCATTGCCGCGCAGGTGCTGATGTATTGCGGCGCCACCGCCTATACTTGGAAAACCGCCTTCGATGCCAGATACAGCAAGTATTCGCCGGGTACCTTGCTGATCGATCGGATGACCGAGGAGCTTTTCGCCGGGCTGGACATTCTGGCGATCAATTCCTGCGCCGCCGAAGAAAGCTTCATGGCCCAGCTGTGGGCCGGGCGCCGCACCATGGTCGACATGCTGGTCCAGGTCGGCACGGGAAAATCGCTGGCCTACCGCATGGAAGCCGGCCGCCAGCTTGGCTACCAGCGCCTTCGCAGCCTGCGAGACCGGTTCCGGAACCCGACTTCGGCGTCGATTCCTAAGAAACTGGGCATGGCGTCGCTGCCGTAACCAACGCCATTCCATATATTACCCGGGTAATATATGGAATTCGGCCGATCCTGCATTTTGACGTCAATGCCAGCGGAAGCAGGCGCCCCAGCGGTTCGCAGGATACGCTACTCCCTTGTGCGAGAGGCGTGATTCAGCGCAGCTTCGAATTTCGGCCGAATGCGGATTCCGCAGGCGCCAGAGGCGTTTCTTCCGCTGTCCTTTCGTCTTGACTTAGCCAATCGCCGCCGATACAACCCGCGCACTTAACGACAGGCGGTGAGCGACGCCAGAGTCGGAACGGATCACCTTTTCAAATCCCTGGGCAAATTTCTCTTAGGGATCGGGACGGGCACCAACCTCGACGAATGCCGCTCAAACGCTGTCGAATATAGCTAGGCAATGCCAGGACGATTTTGGTTCTCCAGAGCAAGTTCTCTTGAGATTGATTTCGGATGCATGACCTCGGTACCCAACTGAGCAGCGTCAGCTGATTGGTTACGACCGCGGTCCTCTGTGGCGTCGAAGCGCTTTCCGCTCAGCGATGAGCAGTTGGCGCGATTTCGCTTTGCGCGGTCCAATTCGCGCGAGGTGACCGGATGGGACGGATAATCCCGGCAAGAATTTGCGGAGCCGTTTCCCGGTTCCGCGCGAATATAGAGGGTGAAGGCTGACATGCCGACGATCAACCAGCTGATCGCAAGTCCGCGTATGGTGCAGAAGTCGCGCAAGAAGGTGCCGGCGCTGCAACAGTCGCCGCAGAAGCGCGGTGTTTGCACCCGCGTCTACACCACGACCCCGAAGAAGCCGAACTCGGCGCTTCGCAAGGTCGCAAAGGTGCGCCTGACCAATGGCTTCGAGGTCATCGGTTACATTCCGGGTGAGGGTCATAACCTTCAAGAGCATTCGGTGGTCATGATCCGCGGCGGCCGCGTCAAGGACTTGCCCGGCGTGCGCTATCACATTCTCCGCGGCGTCCTCGATACGCAGGGCGTCAAGAACCGCAAGCAGCGCCGTTCGAAGTACGGCGCGAAACGTCCGAAATAATCGGGAACCGACAAGATGTCTCGCCGCCATTCTGCTGAAAAGCGTGAAGTGCTTCCGGATCCGAAATTCGGAAACATCATCATTACCAAATTCATGAACTCGGTGATGTACGCCGGGAAGAAGTCGGTCGCCGAAGGCATCGTGTACGGTGCGCTCGGCATGATCGAGACCAAGACCAAGCAGAGCCCGCTGCCGATCTTCGAGCAGGCGCTCGAGAACGTGATGCCGACCATCGAAGTGCGGTCGCGCCGCGTCGGCGGCGCCACCTATCAGGTGCCGGTCGAAGTCCGCTCGGTGCGCCGGCAGGCACTGGGTATCCGCTGGCTGATTTCGGCGGCGCGCGAACGCAATGAAAAAACGATGACGGAGCGGCTCTCGGCCGAGCTGCTCGACGCGTCGAATGGCAGGGGAAACGCCGTCAAGAAGCGTGAAGACGTGCACCGGATGGCGGAAGCCAACCGTGCCTTCTCGCACTATCGCTGGTAACGGCGAAGCAACGGATTTAAGGAACAACCCATGCCCCGCGTTCATGCCATAGAGAACTACCGCAACTTCGGTATCATGGCGCATATCGATGCCGGCAAAACCACGACCACCGAGCGCATCCTTTATTACACCGGCAAGAGCCACAAGATCGGCGAAGTGCACGAAGGTGCCGCGACGATGGACTGGATGGAGCAGGAGCAGGAGCGCGGCATCACGATCACGTCGGCCGCGACCACCGCGTTCTGGAACGGCAAGCGTCTCAACATCATCGACACCCCCGGCCACGTCGACTTCACCATCGAAGTCGAGCGTTCGCTGCGCGTGCTCGACGGCGCGGTG
>WNGJ01016823.1_pt1 | contig 10587 bp, 9 predicted proteins | sample 5400611 | NCBI WGS metagenome assembly WNGJ01 (sample SAMN13153375, study PRJNA577476) | soil metagenome | isolation source: 40 cm soil or saprolite under Garry oak tree replicate 1 | place: USA:California | collected 2016-06-15
CCTCGCGTCACGCGGGCAGGCAGAACGAACAGCACCTCAGCAAGGGCGAGCGCGAAGGTGAGGCACCGCTGCGCCTCCTGCGGTGTCGGCAGCGGAGCATCCTCGTCAGAGTGGCGCTGGTCGTTCGCGTCCAGCCGTACTTGGTGCGCCCACTTCGCCATGTCATCGGTGATGAGGTGATCGGCAGCAGCCTTGTCGATCCGTGCCTTGAGACTCCCTTCCTTCAAGTCCTTGGCCTTTAGCATCGCGTCCACAGCCGAGGCGCTGAGCATGAGGGAGCCAGCGGGCTGGCCCAAGCTCTCCTGTGCCTGCCGGAGATACTCGGCGGCACGCGAAGGAATCTGATCGGAGATGGTATTCGCGGAAGGAAGACACTCACTCATCTCTTGACCGTCGTTCGGCGCTGAGGCGAGGACGAATTGCTGGCAGACCGTACAGACGAATGTCGCCCAAAAGCGACCGGCGCTGGTGGCTTGCCATTGACGATGAAGAAACGGTTTGGCGATGCCACAGCGAGGACACCGCGCCAAGTCCAACGTCGGCCCAACTCTCGGCACGGCGAGCAGGATGACGCGGTTTCGCCAACGTCGTCAAGGAGGCAGCGGCGGCGCGAGCACGTGGGCCACAGGCGCGGGCCACTCGTGGTACACTCCGCGCCAACTCTTCCAGCGAGCGAGAATCGCAAGAGTGCGATTCATCGACGCGGGGTTACGAGACAGTCGCGGAGCGGTCAGCCCAAGCCTTCCCTCCGGGCGCGCCATTTCTCTTCGCTGTTGACAGAGGCGTGCATGAGGCCGGTCTCGGAGTGCCCCTGAGCCGGAGGTCGGGCTCTACTCCTCCTTGTAGCGGTCCGCCATCCTCATCTGGTCCGCGACGCCGATCATCTCGTTGAAGTCCGAGAAGTGCATGTAGCGGTCGGTCAGCGAGAGCACGTCGTCGCGCTTGCGGACCTCGCCCAGGAAGTCCGCGATCGCCTTCACGCCGACGAGCAGCGTGTCCACGGGCAGCAGGATGATGGCGAAGCCCAGCTCGCGCAGCCGCGCGAACGGCAGCAGCGGCGAGCGGCCGCCGGGCGCGTAGTTGTAGAGCAGCGGCGTGTCGAACGCGCGGGCCACGCGCTCCACCTGCTTCTCGTCGCGCGGCGCCTCCACGAAGAGCACGTCGGCGCCGGCCTTGACGGCCGCCTCGCCTCGCCGCAGCGCCTCGTCGAAGTCCATCGCGGAGATGGCGTCGGTGCGCGCGATGATGAGCAGATCGCGATCCGTGCGCGCGTCGGCCGCCGCGCGGATCTTGCCGGCGAACTCGCCGCGCGGGATCACCTGGTGGCCCGAGAGGTGGCCGCAGCGCTTGGGCGTCACCTGGTCCTCGATGTGCAGCGCGGCCACGCCGGCCGCCTCGTACGCCTGCACCGTGCGCCGCACGCTGAGCGCGTTGCCGTAGCCCGTGTCGGCGTCGGCGATCAGCGGGATCTCGACGGCGGCCGCGAGGTTGCGCGCGTGGTCGGCCATCTCGGCGAGGCCCGCGTAGCCGAGATCGGGCAGTCCCAGGCGCGAGGCGGAGGTGCCGTAGCCCGTCATGTAGACGGCGGGGAAGCCGGCGCGCTCGACGAGGCGTGCGGAGACGCCGTCGTAGGCGCCGGGGACGACGAGCCCGTTCTTGGTTTCGACGAGACGGCGGAGGTCGGCACGGCGGCTCATGGTCGCTCCTCGGTGATGGCGCTCACGCGACGGCGCGGGCGCGGGCGATGCGGCGGTCGAGCGCGGGATGCGAGAACAGCAGCGCTTCCTTCAGCGGGTGCGGCCGGCGCTCGGCGAGGTTCAGCGCGGCCAGGCGCTCCATGGCCCCGATGAAGCCGTCCGGGTCGCGCGTGAGCGCCAGCGCGAAGTCGTCGGCCTGGCGCTCGACGTAGCGCGAGAACGCGTTGACGAGCGGCGTGAGCAGGAGGCCGAGCGCGGCGAGCACCAGCGCCAGCCACGGCAGGCCGGCGGGATCGGCGACGCCCGCGTAGCCGAAGCGGCCGACACCGGCGCTCAGCGCGTGGCTCGCGACCCAGAACGTCACGACGCTCAGCGCCCCCTGCACGAGCAGGCCGCGCCACAGGTCGCCGTGGGCGTGGTGCCCCAGCTCGTGGGCGAGCACGGCTTCGATCTCCTCGGGGCGGAAGCCGGCGGCGAGCGTGTCGTACAGCAGGATGCGCCGCGTGCGGCCGAGCCCGATCACGGCGGCGTTGGCCGTCCGGCTCTTGCGCGATTGATCGGCGATCCAGACGCCGACGGCGCTCACCCCGGCCCGCTCGGCCAGTGCGAGCAGACGCGTTCGGAGCGTCGTGTCGGCCAGCGGCGTCAGGCGAAAGAACATCGGCAGGATCCAGATCGGCAGCACGGCCGTGAGCGCGATGGCGAAGGCGAAGGCGAGGGCGGCGGCCGCGAGCCACCAGAGCGGCGTCAGGCGCAGCAGCGCGTAGACGACCTCGACGCCCGCCAGCCCGATCGCCGCGCCGAGTGCCGCGGCCTTGGCGCGGTCGGCGAGCCACGCGGGGAAGGGCTGGTGCAGCAGACCGTAACGCCGCGGGAGGACCCACGACGAGAGCCATGCGAATGGCACGCCGAGCAGCGCGTGGCCCGCGCCGAGCGCCGCCGCCACGAGCGCCACCTGGCCCGCCGCGCTCGCGGTGACGCGCGCGGCGAGCTCGGCGAGGATCCGACCGCCGCCCAGGAGCAGCACGGCCGCGAGGAAGGCGGCGCCGAGCACGAGCCTCGCCAGGCCGAGCAGCAGCTGGAGGCGATGATAGCGGCCCGACTCGAGGGCGGTCATGCGGCGATTGTACACAGCCGGCGGGCGCGGCATACTCGGCGGACATGCGCACGCTGCTCGCGTTGCTCGTCGTCACGCTCGCCGCCGGCGCCGCCCACGCGCAGGACCGGCTCGACGCGCTTGCCGCCGCCGTCGACCGTGGCGCCGCCACGCCGCGCGGCGAGGCGGCGACGGTGGCGCGGATGGCCGCGGCGCTCGCCCGGACGCCGGCCGAGGTGCGCGCCTCGCGTGCGGCCACGCGGCTCGGGTGGGGCGACCTCTTCATCGCCCATCGCCTCGCGACGCGCGGCGGCCATCCGCTGGAGAAGGTCGTTGCCGCGCGGCGCACCGGCACCGGCTGGAGCGAGATCGCCGAGGAGGCGCGCGTCGATGCCGCCGCGCTGGCGGACGACGTCGCCGCGGCCTGGCCCGACGTCGCGCGCGCGGTGCCCGCGACGGTCACGCCGCCGGCGCCCACGACCACGACGCCCGCGCCCCCGGCCACGCCCGCGCCCGCCGCCACGCCCGCGCCTGCGCCGTCCGACGACATCCGGGACCGGATGATCCGCGGCGGCGGCACGCGCCACTAACCGCGCTGCGGCCTGCTGCTACAATGAACGGGCGTTCAATCACACCTTTCGCGTAAGAGGAGCCCCATGTTCGATTCGGTCGAGGACGTCCAGCAGCGCTTCAAGAGCGCGCGGTACATCGCGAGCCGGCGGATCTCCACCGTCGTCTACCTGTCGGAGCGCATGGGACGCCCCGTCCTCATCGAGGGACCGGCCGGCGTGGGCAAGACCGAGCTGGCCAAGACGCTGGCCGACATCACGAGCCGCCCGCTCATCCGCCTGCAGTGCTACGAGGGGCTGGACGAGGGCAAGGCGCTCTATGAATGGAAATACGCGAAGCAGCTGCTCTATACGCAGCTCCTGAAAGACAGGATCGGAGAGCTGATCGCCGACGCGCCGTCGTTACCCGACGCCGTCGCGCGCATCGCGGGCCAGGACGATGCGTTCTTCTCCTATCGCTTCCTGTCGCAGCGGCCGCTGCTGGCGGCGATCCAGTCCGACACGCCGGTGGTGCTGCTCATCGACGAGATCGACAAGGCGGAGCCCGAGTTCGAGGCGTTCCTGCTCGAGGTGCTCTCGGACTTCCAGGTCTCGGTGCCGGAGCTCGGCACGGTGAGCGCCAAGCACATTCCGCTCGTCGTGCTCACGTCGAACAACGCGCGCGAGCTGTCGGACGGGCTCAAGCGGCGCTGCCTGCACCTCTTCATCGATTTCCCCGCGCCCGCCGAGGAGCTGGAGATCATCCGGCTCAAGGTGCCCGAGATCCCCGCGAGGCTCGCCTCGGCGGTGGTGGCCGCCGTGCAGAAGATCCGCGCGCTCGAGCTGCGCAAGCCGCCCTCGGTGTCGGAGTCGCTCGACTGGGCGCGCTCGCTCGTCATCCTCAACGCGCAGGCGCTCGACCCGGCGCTGGTCGAGTCCACGCTGACGATGCTCGTGAAGTACGAGAAGGACCTCGAGCGCGTCAAGGGCGCCCTGGACAAAGTTCTCGCGCCATGAGTGCGGGCGCCGAGGCGCGTCAGACCGCCGGCGCCGAGGCGCGTCCCCGGCCAGTGATCCCCCGACCGTCGGGCGGCGGAGCCCTGCGCAGCCGCCCCGACGGCAAATAAGATGGACGAGCGAATCCTCGAGTTCATCGGCGACTTGCGCCGGGCCGAGCTGCGCATCTCGCCCTCGGAGGCGCTCGACGCGCTCGCGGCCAGCGCGGAGGTCGGCCTGACCGACCGCGAGACGTTCAAGGCCACGCTGGCCGCCACCCTCGTCAAGGAATCGCGCGACCTGGCGACCTTCGACCGCATCTTCAACCTCTATTTCCTCGACCTCGAGGCCCTCGGCGAGGGGATCAAGAAGGCCCTCGGGCCCGAGGACCCGCGCGTGCAGGAGCTGCTGGATCGTCTCGTCGACGAGGAAGGCCTCGAGCTCGACGATCTCACCGAGCTGCTGATGCGCGGCGAGGGGAGCGAGATGGAGATGGCCATCCGCGCGGGCGGCCAGAACGCCGGCCTCGAGCGGCTGATGTACTTCCTCCAGGTCGGCTACTTCTCGCGGAAGATCTCGGACAAGTTCGACTGGTCCGCGATCGAGCGCGACATCGAGAAGATCATGCGGATGCTGGAGGCCCGGGGCCTCGATCCCGGCCAGCTCGCGCGCATCCGCAACTACCTCGAGCTGCGGCTGGAGGCCTTCAACCGGATGATCCGCCAGCACGTCGAGCGCGAGCTGGAGCGCCGCGCCTACCGCCAGGGCGAGAAGCTCACGCGCGAGGTGCTCTCGGACAAGCCGCTGTTCGCGCTGACGCCCGAGGAGGTCGCGCAGATGAAGAACGTCGTGGCGCGGCTGGCGCGCAAGATCAAGGACGCGCTCGCGCTGCGCCAGCGGCAGGAGCAGAAGGGGCGGCTCGACACGCGCCGCACGATCCGCAAGAGCCTCTCCTACGGCGGCGTACCCATGGAGGTCTTCCTCAAGCGCCGCCACCGGGAGAAGCCCAAGCTCATCACCATCTGCGACGTCTCGGACTCCGTGCGCAACGCCTCGCGGTTCATGCTGCAGCTCGTCTGGAGCCTTCAGGAATGCTTCAGCCGGGTGCGCTCGTACGTGTTCGTCTCCGAGATCGCGGAGGTCACCCAGGCCTTCGCCACGTACCCGGTGGAGCGCGGGATCGAGTGGGCGCTGAAGGCGGCGCCCGTGGACTACCACTGCCGCTCGGACTTCGGCTTCGCCTTCAGCCGCTTCGCGAACACCGAGCTGGAGTCGCTCGACCGCAAGACGACCATCCTGGTGCTCGGTGACGCGCGGAACAACTACAACGACCCGCAGGCGTGGGCGCTGCGGCTCATCCGCGAGCGCGTGAAGGGAATCATCTGGCTCAACCCCGAGGGCCAGTGGGGCTGGGGCATCGGGGACAGCGTGATGCCGATGTACGCGCCGGCGTGTGATCTCGTGCGCGAGTGCCGCACGATCGGCCAGCTCGGCGAGGTCGTCGACAACCTCGTCTACCACTGGTGGCGCCGGGGCCGCTGATGGCCTCGCGGTTGCACAGGCGCAGGGTGATGCGCCAGTTCCTGATCGGCGTGCTGCTCGCCCTCGCCGTCGCGTTGCCCGTCATGCTCGTCGCCCCGCCCGTGATGCCCGCCGACGAGGACTGCACGCTGATCGAGGACTTCGGCCGAGCGAAGGTCGGCGAGTTCCCCGCCGGCTGGAAGCCGCGCAAGGACGAGGGCAAGAGCATCTACGCGGTCCAGGAAGAGGGCGGCAAACACTTCCTGCGCGCGGTCTCCAAGGGGCTCGGCATCCAGGCCGCGCGCGAGGTGAAGGGCTGGGACCTCGCGGCCTATCCCGTGCTCGCGTGGTCGTGGCGGCCGCGCGAGTTCCCCAGGGGCTCCGACGAGCGGGAGTCGGACGGCAACGACAGCGTGCTCGCCGTCTACCTGCTCGTGCCGCACTCGCGCGTCACCGGGCCGAAGGCCGTGAAGTACATCTGGAGCGAGAAGGTCCCGGTCGACACGCACCTGACGTCCAACGCCGGCCTCACGCAGGTGCGCGTGCTGCGCAGCGGCACCGAGGGACGCGGCGAGTGGCGGCAGGAGAAGGTGAACGTCCTTCAGGACTACCAGAGGTACTTCGACGTGAAGGATCCACCGAAGCCCGCCGGCATCGCCGTCCTCACGGACTCCGACGAGACGAAGTCGTCAGCCTCCGGCGACTACGCCGACTTCCGGATCTGCCGCGAGTAGCGCTCAGCGTCTAGGACGGAACGGGGCCAGGGCCGTCCGCAGCGCGCCGAGCGTGTACGGCTTGGCGACCACGAACGCGACGTGGCTCGCCTCCTCGGCGCTGAAGTCCGCCGAGTTCGTCCAGCCGCTGATCAGCCCGACCGGCAGATCCGGCTGCCGCGTGCGGAGCGCGCGCGCCACCTCCCAGCCCGTCATGCCCGGCATGCCGAGGTCGGTGATCACGAGATCCACGCGCTCGCCGCCGTCGAGCACCGCCAGCGCCTCACGCCCGCCGCCGGCGCTCAGCACGGTGTGACCGTCCTCCGCGAGCGTGTCGGCGAGCGCCTCGAGGACCGCGGGCTCGTCGTCCACGATCAGGATCTTGAGCGGCGCGGCCGGCGACGGCGTGAGGGGGATCGTGTCGGGTGGCGGTGTCACGCCGGGGCGCGGGATGCGCAGCGTCACCACGGTGCCACGGCCCTCCGCGCTCTGGATTTCCATCTCGCCGCGGTGGCGCTGGATGACCCCGAGGCTGACGCTGAGGCCGAGCCCCACGCCCTTGGGGCCCTTGGTGGTGAAGAACGGCTGGAGCGCCCGCTGGCGCGTGTCGGCGCTCATGCCGGCACCCGTGTCGCCGACCGAGCAGTAGACCCAGCCGTCCTCGGTCCACGTACGGACCGAAAGGCAGCCGCCCTCGGGCATCGCGTCGAGGGAGTTGAGCACGAGGTTCATGAGGACCTCACGCAGCGCCGCGGGAGCGCCCGCCACCACGACGTCGTCGCCCGGCTCGAAGCGGATGTCGATCATCGCGTGACGTAGCTGCGCGGTGTCCTGCCAGCGCGGCCGCGTCAGCTCGATCACGTCGGCGGCCACCTCGTTGAGGTCCACGCGGGTGGTCTCCGGCACGGGCTGGGCGGCCGCGAAGCCGAGGACGCGGCGCACGACCTCCGCGGCGTCGCCGACGGCGCGCTCGGCCGTCTCGAGCGGCTTGCGCAGCACGGGGTCCTGCACGCGCATCAGCAGGAGCTGGAGGCGGCCGGAGACGACGGCGAGCAGGTTGTTGAGGTGGTGCGCCATGCCCGAGGCCATCTGACCGAGCGCCCGCCCCGTCTCGCCCTCGACCAGCCGCGTCTGCGCCGTGCGCAGATCCTCGACGACGTTCTGCAGCCGCTCGGTGCTCAGCCGCGACTCCTCGAGCAGGCGCGCGTTCTCCAGGGCGTAGGCGACGTGCGCGATGAGCGTGCTGAGGAACTGGAGGTCCATCGGCGAGAAGGCGCGCGGATCGACGGGCGAGCGACCTTGCCCGCGATGCCCTCGCCCAGCGGCACTTCGGCGCCGACCGGGATGTCGACGCTGTCGCCGCGTGCGGCCACGACGCGCAGCACGCCGGCCTGGCGATCGAGCAGCATGATGGAGCCGATACTCGCGCGTACCGTGCGCATCGTCCGCTCGAGCACGAGGGCGAGCAGCTGCTGCATGTTCGGCACCCGCGCCGCCAGCTCGACCACCTCGTTGAGCGCGCCGAGCTTGAACACGAGATCCTCGAGCCGCTCGGTGGAGCCGCGCAGGTCGTCGAGCATGCGCGTGAAGGCGTCGCCGATCTGGCCGATCTCCGTCACGCGCCCCAGGCCCGGGATGGTGGGGTCGGTCGGGCGCCCGGGCTCGCCCGGCCCCGCGAGCGCGCTGGCCAGCCCCGCCACGCGGTCGACCATCAGGCGGAACACCACGAACCCGAGCACGGCCACCGTGAGCGCGAGCAGCACCGCGATCTCCGCCTCGAACGTCCAGAGCGCGCCCGTGCGATGGAGGACGAGGACGGCGAGCAGCAGCGGCAGGAGCGCGGTCAGCGCGAACACGACCGACGCCGCCTCGCGCAGACCGACGCTGCCGGCGAAGATCCGAGCGGGCTTCATGCGGAACCATTGTAGGTGAGGGCGCCGCCCGCACGCGCTGGTAAGATGGCGGTCATGTCGCGCGTCGCCTGCGCCGCGCTCCTCGCCCTCCTCGTGATGCCCGCCGTTGCCCTCGGCCAGTCTCTCGACGAGCGCGAGTTCGCGACGCTGCTCGGCCAGGCGGGACAGGCCTACGAGGAGGGCCGCTATGCGGAGGCCGAGACGTTGATCCAGCGCGGGCTGCGGGTCGCCTTGCGCTTCGGGCCCGGCGACCTGCGCGTCGGTCTCGCGCAGCGCAACCTCGCCCTCCTCTACCGGATGCAGGGCCGCTTCGCGGAGGCGGAGACGCAGATCCGCGCCGCGCGCGCGATCTTCGACGCGGGGCGGGGCCCCGACGACCTCGAGACGGCGGCGATCGTCAACATCCTCGGCACCGTCCGCGAGGACCGCGGCTTCGTCCGGGAGGCCGAGGGGCTCTACAAGCAGGCGCTGTCGATCCGGGAGAAGTATCTGGACCCCGACCACCCCGACATCGCCTGGAGCCTCAACAACCTCGCGATGAACTATCGCTCCCAGCGGCGCTACGGCGAGGCCGAGGGGTTGCTCGCGCGCGCGCTGAAGATCTGGGAGCGCGCGCTCGGCCCCGAGCACCCGCGCGTGGCCACGGCGCTCGACAATCTCGGCACGACGCACCGCCTCCAGGGCAAGCTCACGGACGCCGAGGCCGAGCTGCGCCAGGCGGCGCGGATCTGGGAGCGGCTCGGCCATCCCAGCCAGGCCGTCTCGCTCAGCCACGTCGCCGCCCTGCTCGTCGACCAGCGGCGGCTCGAGGAGGCGGAGACGGTGGCCACCCGGGCACGCGAGATCGCCGAGCGTGGGCTGGGGGCGGCGCACCCCGCGACGGCGGCGAGCCTGCAGACGCTGGCCGTCGTGTATCGCGAGCAGAGGCGCTTCGACGAGGCGGAGCCGCTCTTCCGCCGGTGCGTCGCCGCGCTCGAAACGTCGTACGGAGCCGAGCACATGGCGGTGGCGATGGCGCTGGACGATTGGGCGCTGATGCTCCGGCGCGCCGGCCGGCCCAACGAGGCCGCGCTCCTGCTCGAGCGGGCGAACGGGATCCGCGCGCGCGCGGCGCGGCTCAATCCGCCGGGCTAGGACCGTCGCTCGGCGCGCGCGCGCGCTCGCGCAGGCGCGCGCAGTGATCCGCGTTGTCGGCGCGCGCGGTGAACCACACGTAGTCGAACGGCAGGCGCGCGGCGCCGAATCGCGCGGCGTAGTCCGCGGGCGCCGTCCAGCCATCGACGACCTCCAGGAACGCGACGCTGGCCACGTCGGCGTCCGGCGCCAGCACGGCCAGCGCGCGCGGCACGCCATGATCGGTGCGCACGTGGCCCGCGCCCGCGATCAGCACGGCGCCGTCGCGCTGGCCGGCGACGAGGCGCTCGGCCATGTGCGCGTCGCGCGCGCGCTGGGCCACCACCATGCCCGGCACGAGGGCGTCGGGCAGCGCGCCACAGTGCGCGGCGCGGATCTCGTCCTCCAGCGCCGCCTGCGCCGGCGCCGCCCGGTCCAGCGCGTGGCGCCGCACGAGCGCCGGATCGAGCGCCGCCAGGTCGCCGCGCGCCACCGCGCGCGCGGCCGTGGCCGGCAGGTTGGCGGCGACGACGGGCAGTCCGGCGGCGAGCGCGATCTCGGCGATCGGCTGGTAGAGGCGCCACTCGGGCCAGCCGGAGGCGCGCCAGCCCACCGCATCGCCGAGGCCCGCGGCGTCGCGCGGCGAGGTCGCGAGGTGGCGCGCGAGCGCGGGCGCCTGCGTCGTGTCGAGCATCTCGAAGGCGACGGCGGGACGGCGGCCGCTCTCGAGCATCCGGCGCAGGAGCCACGCCTGGAACTCGTGGTGCTCGGGATGGTCGTGGCGCTCGCCGAGGAGCGCGAAGCGCGCCGCGCTCACGGCCGCCGCCAGCGCGTTCATCGCCACGAAGCGGCCCTGCGCGACGTTCCAGATCCGGCCGGTGAGCGGATGGTCGTGGCCGAGCCCCGGCGGGGGCGGCTCGGCCGCGCGCGCGATGGAGGCGACGACGAGGAGGAGGAGGGCGAGGGTGGCGAGACGTCGCATCACACGGC
>WNGJ01028901.1_pt1 | contig 10586 bp, 9 predicted proteins | sample 5400611 | NCBI WGS metagenome assembly WNGJ01 (sample SAMN13153375, study PRJNA577476) | soil metagenome | isolation source: 40 cm soil or saprolite under Garry oak tree replicate 1 | place: USA:California | collected 2016-06-15
GTAAATTTTCGAGGCACGCACCGTTGATTCACCTCGACCCTAGTCCCCGGCTCCGTCAATAATTGTCACAATTACACACGAATTTGTCTGTTTCAAGCTCCGCCCCGGAAGAGTGTTCAAAACAATTCAAGTAGTTAGCCTCGATCTTAGAAGGGCGACTGCTGGCATAGAGGTTGCCCGACTATCTTTATGAGGCCCTCGCTCAAAGCAGACCAAGCCGTCAAGTGGGATCGTTAACTCAGATCGGCCCAGAGAAGGGACAGAATGGCCGCAGCGACACAGGGAGTGACGACTCGTCCGGCGCGCCTCGAGACCCTGCTCGAGATGACCCGTCAGCTTTCGCAAATCCTGCCCCTGGACACGCTGCTGGGGAAGATGGCGCAGGCGTGCGGGTCGCTCCTCGACTCGGATTCCGTGGGGATCCGAGTGGTGGACGGCAATGATCTCGTGCTCATGGGCGTATGGGGCGATGCACGGACTGCCATGCCTACGCCGAGGATCAAGACGGGCGAAAGCCTCACCGGCATTGTCGTCGCCACCGGCGAACCACTCCTCGTGTCAGACCCTGCCAACGATCACCGACTCACGCCATCGCATCGAGAGGCTTATCAACGCGGTGGGTACCGCGCCTTCCTTGGTGTACCCCTCAAGCTTGGTGACCACGTGTTGGGGGCGTTGAGCATCCGTACCCAGCGGGAAGAGGGATTCTCAGCGGAAGATGTGTCAATCGCCACGGCGTTTGCTGCTCAGGCGGCGATTGGTCTCGAGAATGCTCGCCTCTATCAGCAGACCGAGGCCCGCGCGGAGAAGCTCAAGGCTCTCAGCAGGCTGACCCGGCTGATGACCTCAGCGGAAGGAAGCCCTCAGGTCTGTCAGGCTGTCGCACGGGCGGCCACGACCTTGCTTGGAGCGGCGACCACTCGCGTATCAGTTGCGGATCCCGTGGCACGCGTCCTGCGCACCGAGGGCGGATTCAGCCTCGACCCCGAGGTGGAGCTGATTGTGACTGAGGTCCCCACGATCCCCTATGGAGAGGGCCTCACTGGGCGCATCGTCGAATCACGGACCCCAGACTACATCTCGGACATTGGTGACGCTCCGCAGCTACAGAATCGGCGCCTGTCTACCGTGGCACGGCTCCGTGGCTTTGCCGGCCTTCCCCTGATCGCCGACGACCAGATCGTGGGCGTGCTCGCCATGTTCTTCCATGAACGGCGGTCCTTTACGGCGGAGGAACGGGAGCTGATGTTGCTCCTTGCCGACCAGGCAGCGATCGCGATTCGCAACGCCCGGCTTCAGCAGGCGTTACGGACTCGCCAGACCCATCTGGAGACCCTCCTGGAGGTGAGCCGCCAGCTATCCAAGATTCAACCGGTTGAATCGCTGCTCACGACCATTTCGGAAGCATGCGGACACCTGCTCGACTCGGAATCGGTCGGTTTCCGGCGCGTCGAGGGGGAGGAACTCGTGCTCGCGGGCTCGTGGGGCGATGCCAAGGACGTCATGATCACGCCTCGTCTCCGGATGGGAGAGAGCCTCGCGGGGCGCGTCGCTGTCGGTGGCGAGCCCCTGCTAGTCACTGACCTCGCCAACGATCCTCGCGTGACTCCGGCTCATCGAGCGAGTTTCTGCGAGCACGGCTATCGGGCGTTGCTCGCCATCCCTGTCAAGGTCGGGGAACGGGTTGTGGGCGTACTCAGCGTGCTGTCGCGGCGAGTCGAAGGATTCTCCGCAGAAGACTTGATGATTGCCACGGCCTTCGCGGCACAGGCCGCCGTGGCCCTCGAGAATAGCCGCCTCTACCAGGAGACGCAGCGGGCCTACGACGAGCTCTCCCAGACCCAGGATCAGCTCGCGCAGGCGATCAAGATGGAAGCCATTGGGCATCTCGCGGGGGGCATCGCCCACGATTTCAACAATCTCCTGATGGTGATCATGGGGCGGGCTGAGGTCGTTCTGAGGAGTCTCGACGCCAAAAATCCGACACGCTCGGCGATCCAGGAGATTACGCAAACCGCACACCGGGCCGCCGACTTGACCCGCCAACTGCTCGCCTTCAGCCGGAAGCAGGTGCTCCAGCCGGCGGTGCTGGATTTGAATGCCGTTGTCTCGAAGATGGGCGAGATGCTTCGCCGATTGATCGGGGAGGATATCGACCTCGTCACCATTCTTGACCCGGCCCTCGGCCGCGTGAAGGTTGATCCGGGGCAGATCGAGCAAATCGTGATGAATCTGGCCGTCAACGCGAGGGATGCCATGCCCCAGGGGGGCCGGCTCACCCTCGAGACAGCAAACGTTGAACTGGATCCCGCATATGCCCGGAAGCACGCCGGAGCGCAGCCTGGGCCTCACATCATGCTCGCGCTCAGCGATACTGGCATCGGCATGGATCCGGCAACGCAGGCTCGCATTTTTGAACCCTTCTTCACGACGAAGGGCCCGCGCAAGGGCACCGGCCTGGGACTCGCCATGGTCTATGGCATCGTCAAACAGAGCGGCGGCAACATCTGGGTCTATAGCGAGCCTGGCCAGGGCACCACCTTCAAAATCTATCTGTCCCAGATCGAGGACCCCCTCGACGGAGCCCACGAGAGTTCGACACTCGCCGCGCCATGCCGCGGCAGGGGAACTGTTCTTGTGGTCGAAGACGAAGACGGGGTTCGCAACTTGGTGCGCGACATTCTCCAGACCGCCGGCTACACGGTGCTGGAAGCTCGTCATGGTGCTGAGGCGCTCGACGTCTCGGAGCGGCACGTGGGCCCGATTCACCTCCTGCTCACGGATGTGGTCATGCCGGAGATGAGCGGGCGTGAACTGGCCCAGCGGCTCGCCATCCTGCGGCCAGCCACGAAGGTGCTGTTCATGTCGGGCTATACCGCCAACGCCGTCGTGCATCACGGAGTGCTCGATCCTGACACGGACTTTCTACAGAAGCCTATCACGGCGGCGGTCCTGACCCGAAAGGTGCGGCAGATTCTTGACCTCGGCGCAGCGAAGTAATCTCGCCCTGCCCCCTTCCACCTCACTTCGGCGAGCCAATTTGGGTGGCTGCGCCAATGATGCAGCGTCTTAGCGTTCGGGGCTGGGAGATCGACCACGATCGCGTTGCGACATGGGAGGCATACCAGCGCTCTGGCCCCACGGGGCCTGAAAAGTGTGGCTGCCTGTACTGTCGGAACTTCGTCGCTGCACGCGCCGTCGCGTATCCGCCGGCTCTCCGGGAATTGTCCGTCAAGCTGGGGCTGGAATCGCCTCGTGAGTCCGAGACCTGGGAGTATGGGCCCGAACCGGGTCAGGATCGGCTTTATGGCGGCTTCTTCCACATCATCGGCTCGCTCGTGAAAGCCGCCGAATCAACAGACGGCGAGCCCTTCCTTTTCAGCCCTCGTAAGAACCTTCTTCCTGCCGGGTTTCCGCGAGACCCGATTCTTCAGGTGGAGTTCCATTTTCGCGTTCCGTGGGTCTTGCAGGAAGCGCCCACTGATGTTGCAACCACCTGACGCGCGGCTGCAGCGGACTCGAGCCCTCGCTTCGATCGGTCGCTCGCCGCCATGATCAGTCGGAGTTCATCAGCATGGCTGGCAGTCTCCTCGCCGCGCCCTGCCGTCTTTTCACTTCTTGTGTCACCGAGACTCGGTTTCTGACAGAGTTCGTGACACGAGGAGCCTCGACGTCGATAGGCCAAAGCTCGATGCCTTCCATTTCGTAGAACTTCTGCAGGGTGCCTCTTCTGCTTTCTAGCGCAAGCGCCGCGCCTTCAGCCATGCGATGAGCGCCGACGGATCATCGGTAATGATCGCGTCCACACCGGCATCCGCCAGCCTCGCCCAGTCGGCCGGTCTGTTAACCGTCCACGGCACCACGTCGAACCCGGCCCGATGAGCCTGGGCAACGAGTTCCGCGGTAACGAGGCGGTGCTCGGGGCTAAGAAGCGTGGCGTCAAATTCTTTGCCCACCGTCATCCAGTCTTGTTGTTTCTCGAAGAGCGCGGCGCGCCGAATACCCGGAGCCAGACGTTTCATGACGCGCAGGGTCCGGGGATCGAAGCTTTGTAGAATGACGCGGTCATCCAGTTCGTGTTTGCGAATCTGATCGAGCACCAGTTGCGCGAAGGCCTCCGGATCGGGTGTCAGTTCGGGTTTGTCGGCAAAGATTTTCGTCTCTACATTGAACTGAACCGTGTTTCCACGCCCCAGGGAGAAGACGTCGTCGAGCGTCGGAACGCGGGTACCGGCGACGGGTACCTGGTCCGGGAAATTGGGGTTCTTTTTGGCTCCGCAGTCGTACTGGTGTAGTTCAGCGAGTGTGAGGGAATGGATGGCGACGCCGGGGTTCGGACCGGAGCAGATCGTCGGGTTGATCAATGGATCATGCGAAATGACGGCGACACCATCTTTTGTCACCGCGACGTCGAGTTCCAGCACGTCGACACCCTGATCGAGCGCGTACTGAAATGCCGGGAGAGTGTTCTCCGGCCTGCGTGCACGCGCGCCCCTGTGACCGTGCACCAGAATCCTGCGTTTATCGGCGGCAGCGAGTTGGGTACCTATAAGAAGCGAAGCAGAGGCCAGCGCTGTAAGAGTAAACGCCCGTCGAGAGAGAGAGGGTGGAACCATGATGATTCACGAATCGGGCACGATCCTATCATAGGGGTTGACGCGTGCCGCCAGACTGAACATGGTTGCTACATGTGGCCGCAGGTCGGAATATTCCTCCTCCTCTTCCGAGCGTGGACGAGCGTAGACTGCTGAAACCACGTCAATCTCAATCGTTCGGGACTCGGCTTAGCTCCGACGGGCTCGAACCCATTCGGGGGCTTCTGATAGGGCATGTCTGAGTGGGAACGTTGTTTCCTTGTTTGTTTGGCTGACGATCGCCCTCGTGGGGCATCGGCGCTAGGGAGGAGCCGCAGGGACGCGCCCCACTCGCGACCCACGGATGACGGGCAGCCCAGGTCGGAGTATGCTCTCTTGCCGGATGCCCCGCTTCCTCAACCCAAAATCAGAGGAGGAGATCAAGCGATGAAGCTCTCGCAGGTCCGGGGAGTCGTGCCGCTGCTTGCGGCAGTGAGTCTGCTCACTTTCGCCTGCACCTCGCCGCCCGAGGGCGAGAAGAGGGCCGCCGACGCGGCGGTGAGCGCCGCTACGGCGGCGGGGGCCGACAAGTACGCTCCCAGCGAGTTTGCCGCTATGATGGCCGCCGTGAAGAAGGCCGAATACGAGATGAGCAATAAGGCCTACAAGAAGGCCAAGGCAAGCTACGAGGCCGTGAAGGATCTCGCGGAGAAGGCCACCAAGGCGGCGGCGGAGAAGGCCGCGACGGCGGCGGCGGCCGAGAAGGCCGCGGCCACGGCGGACGCCGAGAAGCAAATCGCCGATCTGGAGGGGCGCTGGAAGGAGCTGCAGGGCCAGGCGGAAGCGGCCGGCAAGAAGCTCAAGGCCGACCAGAAGGCCGCCTGGGACACCGACGCGAAGGGCGTGGCCGAGGCCCTCGAGGGCGCCAGAGCCGCTGTCGCCATCGATGCCGCCGCCGCGAAGGCGAAGCTCGCGTCCATCCCCGCCGTCCTCGACAAGTGGGCGGCCGATCTTGCCGCCCTCGCCGCGCCCGCCAAGGACAGGAAGAAGCCCGCGGCCACGAAGTAGTGACGAGCCTCTCCATGTGCTTCGCATACTTGAGCTCGGAGAACTGGTCGAGCGGGCCACCAAGTTCGACCTGGTCATCGACTTCAAGACTGCGAAGGCCCTCGGGCTGACGATCCCGCCGTCGCTGCTGGGGCGAGCGGACGAGGTGATCCAGTGATGGACCGACGGGCGTTTGTTGTTGGTGCTGGTGCGGTTCTCCTTGCTGCGCCGCTCGCTGCCCAGGCGCAGCTGGCAGATAAGGTCTCACGGATCGGTTTCCTGTTTTACGGTGCTTCCGGACCGTCGCCGGAACTCGACGCCTTTCGGCAAGTAACGGGCAGGTAGGGCGACTGCCCGAACTTGCGGCCGAGCTGGTCCGTCTCAAGCTCGACGTCATCGTCACTCCAGGTACGCCAGCGTCTATGGCCGCCAAGAGGGCGACCAGCACGATTCCCATCGTTTTCGCTGGCGTTGCCGATGCGATTGGCGCCGCGCTCGTCGCAACCTTCGCGCGACCGGGCGGGAACATCACGGGGTTGACAAGCATCAGCGCGGAGTTAGGCGGGAAACGGCTGGAGCTTCTGAAGGTTGTTGCCCCCAAGACTTCCCGCGTGGCGGTCCTCTATAATCCGGCCGACCGATCCAATGTGCTCGTATTGAAGGAGCTGCAGGAGTCGTCCCGGGCACTAGGCCTGACACTGCAACCGCTCGCGGTTCGAGAACCTGGCGAGTTCGAGGGCGCCTTTGCCGCGATGACCCGAGAGCGCGTTCACGCGCTCTTCGGGGCGGCAGGTGTTCTGACCACGGAGCACCGAAAACCCCTCGTGGGCCTCGCTGCCAAGAGTCGTATACCGGCGATGTGGGGCGAACGGCAGTTCGTGGAGGCTGGCGGCCTCATGTCGTATGCGGTGAACTTTTACGACGAGGTACGACGGGCGGCCACCTACGTGGACAAGATCCTCAAGGGTGCCAAGCCCGCCGACTTGCCCGTGGAGCAGCCCACCAAGTTCGAGCTGGTGATCAATCTGAGGACCGCGAAAGCGCTCGGGTTGACCGTCCCGCAATCGCTCTTGCAGCGGGCGGACGAGGTGATCCAGTAGGCGCTTGGTCGGGTTGTGCCCAAGCTGTGCCCAACTCCGGCGCATTCGTGGTCATTCCAACACACTCCAGCGCCTGACGCCGTCGCGAGCCTGTTGTTCAAGATCAAACATTTCTGTACACTTACGCGAAGTGGGCGATAGGACTGGGACTGGCCATCGATCCATTTCGGAAATTCCGGGTGAAACCTCTCTGAAAGGAGATCTTGACCATGTGCGTGGACGACGATTCCTTTCCTCCGATTCCTCCGATTTCGGGCGGCGCGGCCGGATCCCATGACCTGCAACTGACCTCGAGCGACGGCACCCGCTTCATGGCCCACGCGGCTCGCGCGGCCAAGTCCACCGGGGCGGGTATGGTGGTGATCCCGGACGTGCGGGGCCTGCACCCGTACTACAAGGAACTGGCCGACCGCTTCGCAGAAATCGGGGTGGACGCAGTGGCGATCGACTTCTTCGCGCGCACCGCGCCGTCGGAGGACCGCAGCGAGGCGTTCGACTTCATGTCGCAGGTGCCCCTGACCAAGCCGGAGACGCTGCAGGCCGACATCGCGGCCGCCGCTGCGTATCTCCGCACCGCCGACGGCGGGCAGGTGAAGTCGCTCTACTCCGTGGGCTTCTGCTTCGGCGGTGCGCTGTCCTATCTTCAGGCGGCGAGCGGGCTCGGCTACGCCGGCGTGATCGCCTTCTACGGCTGGCCGTCTGGGCTCAAGCGCTGGCCGGACCGGCCCAAGCCGGTTGACGCGGTGCCGCGCTACAAGTGTGCGGTGCAGTCGATCTTCGGCGGCGCCGACGAGGGCATTCCGCCGGCGGACGTGGAGGCCTTCGACGGGGCGTGCCGCAAGGCGGGGATCAAGCACGACCTCAAAGTGTACCCGGGGGCGCCGCACAGCTTCTTCGACCGGAAGTACACCGAGTTCGCGGAGGCCTCGGCGGACGCCTGGAAGCGCGTGCAAGCCTTCGTCAACGGAAGGTAGGGATCACCTCGCGGGTAAGTGCTGCGGTGCCGCCACCGCCGCATGTTTCCCATCCTTCATCGTCATGCTGATGTGAACTTGCGACACGGTTGGCTCCGATCTTGTGTGCCGCTTGGGTAGCCGCTTATGCCGCGTAGCGCTCCTCGACCGTCATCGCGAATACAACCACGCCAACGAGACCGATCAGGCCCGCCATCCAGAACGGGAGGGCAGGCGTGACCTCCCAGAGCAGCCCGCCGATGAACGCGGCGGGCGTGATAGTGAGGCTCCGGATGAGGTAATAGAGGCCGACGGAACGTGCCCGGAGCGATGGCGCCGCGAGATCCACGATCAGCGCTTTGCGGGACGGCTCACCGATCTCGCGGAGGCCACCCACAACGAACGCGGCCACGAGCGTCGCGAAGTCACGCGCGAGCACCACGGCGACGGGGAAGAGCGCAAAGGCAGCGAAGGTGGCCATGACGAATGGTTTGCGACCCATGCGGTCGGCGAACCGGGCCACAAGAATGTAACTCACGATCGCCGTGGTCATCTGGACGGCGACGAGGACGCCGTAAGCTGGGGCGCTAATGCCGATCACGTTGATCGCGTAGAGCACGAGAAAGACGTCGACGAGACCCTCGCAGGTGCGGATGAAGATATCCGAGGTGAGGAGCCAGCGAAGCGGTGTCGGCAGGGATCGCCACACCGCCACGATGTGCGTCGGGACGGGATCTGGCATTACCGGGATATTGACGCGGCTGACGACTCCGAGCGTCACCATCGAGAGGACGACGGTCACGACAAGCCCGAGATGAACACCGGTCTGCAGGCCGTACGCCGCGATCGCCAGGCCACCGAGGATTGGCGCGATGGCGATCGGCACACGCCGCAAGATCGATTGCACCGTGAATCCGAGCGCCCGACGGCCCCTGGGCAGCGCGTCGCCCACGACCGCGAAGAGCGTCGGACTGGCCATGCTCGACCACGCCATGACGAAGACGAGGCCTACGAAGACGAACGGCCACGATGGAGCCAGCCAGTACAGGACGTAGCCAAGTGTGGCCAGCGTGACAAAGAGCAGCAGCGCACGGCGACGACCGTATCGATCGGCGATCCATCCACCTGGATACTGGTACACGCCGTCGAGGAAATCCTCACAAGTCCCGAAGAGCCCGATGGCGGCAACGGGAGCACCAAGCATCTGCAAGTACTTCGGCAGGAAGCGCTTCCAGAGGTTCTCGCCGAGTGCGAGCAGGAACATTGCGACGGAGACGGCGACAATGTTGCGCTCGAGCCCGAGTGCGTCGACGAGACGTGATCGGGCTGAGGTCACGGCCGCTCGGCGTATGTTCCCGGTGTGGCCGAGGGAATCACGGCCGGGTGAGGCCAGCTCGGCAAGCGGTGTGGCTCCTTAGATGCGCTGCGACGTTATTTCGAGATTTTGACCAGAGTCACGGCATTGACCAGGCTGTTGGCGAGGACGAAGTCGCCCTCCCGCGTGACCGAGGTGTTGCGGACGATGTTGCCGCCACCCGGAATGGCCCAGCTCTGAAATGTCTCAGTCTGCGGATCGAAGCGCACGACGGTATTCGGCGTCGTGCCGGACTCGCTATACCAGATGATGTCGTTGATTGCCGAGATCCCGTAGGGCTCTGACCTCGGCCCGCTCGGCGACAGCCACTCGGTGACCTTGCCGGTGGAGGGATCGAGCCGACCCAGATATCCACGTGAGAAGTCCGCGTACCAGACGATGTCGTCGCTCGTGATCGTGATCCGGCGTGGCCGCGAACGCGCATCCGGCAACGGATACTCGCGAATCTCCAGCGTCTTCGGGTCCACGCTGCCGACTTTATTGGTACCGAACGCGACGTAGAACACCGTGCCCTTCGAGTTTACGGCCATGCCATACGGGCGTGATTTCGGCGTCGGCGGTGTGAGCAGCTTGATCTCACCCGTCTTCGGATCGAGCCGCCCCACCCGGTTGGCATTCTGCACCGTGAACCACAAGATCCCACTCTGGTCGAAGATCAGCGTGTGCGGATCCGTGGCGTTGGGGTCCGGCATCTTGTACTCGGCGACTGCACCCGTCTTCGGGTCAAGTGTGCCGACCAATGCCCCGGTGTTGCCGGTGTACCAAATCTTGCCATCCCTATCCTCAACCAGACCATGCGGGCCGGAATGAGGCGTCTTCAGGCGATATTCCTTGAAGCGGCCGGTCTTGGGATCGAGCCGACCGAGCACGTTGGTCATCTGGCCCGTGTACCAGATTGATCCATCCCTCGTCGCGAGGGGATCATGCGGCCGCGACCCGGGGGTGGGCACCTGCCATTCCCTGATCGAGACCTTGGTGGGGCCAGGGACCACCACGCCCACGGGCTTGGCCTTTTCCGGGAAGTTCTTGGTCAAATACTCCGTCATCGTGACGGCCTGATCGGCAGGCAGGGCTACTCCATGATTGGCCATCATCCGCATGACGGTGCGCCAGCCCTTGGCCGTGTAGCCGGCGCCGACCCGCGCGGCGAAGGGATGGCAGCTATTGCAATGAGCCGTGACCAGGTCCTTGCCGTTGCCCTCGGGCAATTCCTGGCCCTGGGCGGGAAGCGCAAAACACACGAGGGCCGCCGCCATCGCGAGCACGATCGACCTGCTAGGCATGGTGCCCTCCTTTCGACATTTCGCGAGCGGCCCCGTCTGACCTCAACCCATCACGCTCTCCAGAACACCTTCTGGGGCTCCATGATCATTGATTCGGGCCAAACGGGCTAGTCGTGCCAGTGACGCGGCAATCCGTCGTGCGCATGCCGTCCACGTGGTCTACGCCCTCCCGCCTCGGGGCGCCGCTGAATCGTTTATCGCGCGTACTCACCGTAGAGCCGCGACACGTTCTCCCAGCGGATGTTCTCCATGAA
>WNGJ01009079.1_pt1 | contig 10584 bp, 11 predicted proteins | sample 5400611 | NCBI WGS metagenome assembly WNGJ01 (sample SAMN13153375, study PRJNA577476) | soil metagenome | isolation source: 40 cm soil or saprolite under Garry oak tree replicate 1 | place: USA:California | collected 2016-06-15
TTCAAACTTTCGAGTCGCTGCGTTATTAAGATCGGGCTTTACGGCGTATATCAGTGCCGCACCTGCGGTCGCGGCAATCGTCATCGTGACCCACGCAAGATCATAACTGTGATAGGCCTCGAAGATTCGCCCAGTCAGCCAAGGCGCGAACCACTGCCCGAGCGAATAGCCCATGATAATCAAAGACAGCAGCTTGCCCAGCGTTGCCAATCCAAAACATTCCGCGGTGACGAGTGGGATCAACATGTAATCGGCACCCATCGCAAAGCCGAAAGCCAACGCAAATCCCCAAATAGCGGCAGGCCGGTCAGCCAGTAACAACAACGGAATCGAGAGTGCGAGCGCTAGATAGAACAATGCCATCACATTTTTCGCTCGATAGCGGTCCGCAAAATATCCTACGATCACTCGACCTGCGAGGCTTGAAGCCAGGAGAGCGCTTGACACGCGGGAAGCCGCACTCTGGGAATAGCCCTGGTCTTTGAGGAATAAGATGAGGTGCTGCGTGACCGCGCCGATCGCGCCGATGGTCAATGTGCAGGCCATGAGAATCAACCAGAAATTGCGAGTACGAACGGCTCGGCGGAGATCCACAGCCTGGGTCGGGATCGTCGAAGATCCTCCTGTCGCACCAGCTTCGTTCGTGGGAGAGCTAACCGGCGTTCCCAAGAGACCGTCGGGGATAAGGTTCAAGTCGCGCGGATTCGAGCGTGTCACCCACTGAGCGACCGGGAACAGTACTACCAGGATCAGTATTCCGATAATTTGAAAAGCATGCCGCCAGCCAAAGGTTTGGATCAGCGCGTTAATCAGAAGCGGCGAAATTGCACCACCCAGGCCCAGTCCGAGGTACGCATAACCCATCGCTCGGCCTCGTCTTAGCCGAAACCAGCTGGAGATCAAAACCTGGTTGGGAATCGGCCCGGTGAGGACATATCCGACGACCTCCGTGACACAGAGCAAGTAGTATTGCCACAAGCGCGTCATGCCTCCCATTAGAATCAGTGGGAGACCGACGAACCAGATGCCGATGCGAATTACGCGCCTCGCGCCCCAGCGGTCAATCAGTACTCCGGCCAAGATTCCGAAGAGCAATGCCGCGACCACAAAACCAATCAGGAAGCCCTGAGTCAGCTGAGACCGGGTGAACCCGAGCGAATCGACCATCGATGGATAGAAGACTGGAAAACCGTAATAGAGGGTCCCAACCGAGAAGAAAAGGTTGAGGGATGCAGCCAGAACAATCCACCACCCGTAAAAGACGCGCATCTTCACCTACCAGTACGAGGATGAGATTTTCACGCCAAAGGTCCGGGAATAATATTTCATTTATGCACTAAAATGGCAGAACTTCGCGGCACTGGCGCAATTCAGCAATTGAGGAGCGGATCACGAAACCATGAACACAACCCGGCGAGACTTCGTGAAGCAAGTTTTCGGCGCGGCGATGGCTACCACGGTTTTCGGTCGTCAGAAGACTTCTCGTCTTCCCATCTCGTTTTCAACTCTAGGCTGCCCCGCCTGGAACCTGGGCAAGATTCTGGACTTTGCCGAGCAACATGGCTTCGCAGCCGTCGAATTGCGTGGCTTGGAAGGCAATCTCGATTTGCCATCACACTCCGCCTTTGCTGCGCAAAACATCGCGCAAACAAAACGTGCAATCACGTCCCATGGCCTGCGCATTGCTTGTGTGAGCAGTTCAAGCAGCTTGCACGAATCCGAGCCCTCAAAGCGTAACCAGCAATTGGCGGGCGCTCACCGGTTCATTGATTTAGCGGCAGCTCTGGACGCACCTTATGTACGAGTCTTCGGCAACAGCCCGGACGCGGGTAAGCCCGTCGTACCGAACCCAAAGCTGAAGGAACTGGTTGCGTCGGGTCTCCATGAACTAGGCGAATATGCAGGTCAGAGGAAAGTGACTGTTCTGATTGAATCCCATGATGATTTCACTTCATCGGCGGACTTGGGTGAGGTCTTGCAGCGGGCTGATTCCCCGCACGTTGGGTTGTTGTGGGACGCATTTCACACTTTTGTCAGCTCCAATGAGGACCCAGAATCAACCGTGCATAATCTGCACCGATGGATCCGCCATACTCATTTGAAGGATGCTGTTGGTACTGGAACGGACCGCAAATACGTGCTTACTGGCCGAGGGAACATCCCCATCCAGCGCCAGATTAATTCTTTGCGATCGTCTGGATATCAGGGCTTCTATTGCTTCGAATGGGAAAAGGTTTGGCATCCAGACCTGACCGACCCGGAAATAGCGATTGCCGACTACGCCCGTGTGGTCGGCGGTTATTTGCGTCAGCGAGCGTGAAATCAATGTGCGCTGCGCCGTTGTTATAGAATTCTCTGTTTCGGAAGTACGATCACTGTTCTCCGTGCCCAACGAACTGCCAACAATCAGCACTACTCCTGTAACGAGTCGGCGACTCACTCGTCGGGAAATCGTGCAAAGCTTGCTCGCCAGCATGGGCGCACTCGTGCTGCCTCAGATTGCATCGTCCCATCCGGTCTTCAGACATTTGTCGGATGCTGAGACTCTAGCTAAAGCTGACACGAGAGCTGCCGCCGCAAAATGGACCCCCGAATTCCTCGACGCCCATGAGAATCAAACTTTGGTTTTACTTTCGGAGCGAATTGTTCCCGGATCCAGCCAGGCTCAGGTTAATCGCATTATTGACCTGTTGCTCACTGTTGACACTGCCGGCAACAGGCGTAAGTTTACCGATTCTCTTTCGGCCATCGATGCCGAATCTCGTAAACGGTGCGGCCTTCCATTCAAATCTCTCAGCCCGGATCGCCAGGACGAAATCCTCACAAGTCTGGCAACTGGAAAACCCAGTGTTGATCAGGATTCAGGGAGAAGGTCTATGAAGAAGCGACTTCAGCAGCCTGCGTTCACCCCTCGCGATCACTTCGAGAATGTGAAAACGTGGATTGTCGGAAGCTATTACTCATCCGAGGTTGGCATGCGCGAGTTAGGCTGGACGGGAGATGTCTATTTCGTTGAGTTGCCCACTTGCCCGCATCCGGAGGGGCACGAGTGACGGTTCGCTTCACTCAGCTGACTACCATTGACACAAAAACAATCATTTGACGTGCTGGTGATCGGCTCGGGCGCTTCCGGCGGCTGGGCTTGCAAGCGGTTAGCAGAGGCCGGGTTGAAGGTTGCGCTGCTGGAAGCGGGTCGCCCGCAATCCTTTAAGAATTTTACTGAGCACCAGCCCCCATTCGAACTGAAGTATCGCAATCTCGTCCCGGAGGTTGTCCGTAAGACGCGGCCAATACAATCCGAATTTGAAATTTGCAGCGAATATAACTACCGATGGTTTTGTAACGACCTGGAAGAGCCTTACACCACTCCCACGGATAAACCCTTCCACTGGCTTGGCCGCTTGCGTATGACCGGTGGCCGCACCAATGTGTGGGGGCGAGTTTCTTTACGCTTCAGCGAGTTCGATTTTAAATCCGCAGACTTCGACGGTTATGGAGAGAACTGGCCGTTAAGCTACAAGGACCTTGAGCCCTATTATGACTTGGTAGAAAACTACGTGGGAATCTGCGGTATGGCCGAGGGTATCCCTCACTTGCCCGACAGCAAGTTCCAGCCGGCAATGCCTCTCACCTGTCAGGAACTTCTGCTACGTAACCGCGCCAAGGAAAAACTGGGCTGGACGGTGACCCCCGCCCGCTCGGCCAACCTCACTCGTCCACTCAACGGTCGAGGAGCGTGTCATTACTGCGGTCCCTGCGAGCGCGGATGTCAGACTCGCTCTTATTTTAATTCTGCATTCACTACTGTCGCGGACGCGGTCCAGTCCGGAAATTGCACCCTGATTTCGAACGCGATGGTTTACCGGGTCTTGATGGATACTGATCGTAACCGCGCCCGGGGCGTTCTTTACATCGACCGAAATACTCGGCAGCCTCACGAAATTTATGCGCGCGCGGTTGTGCTCTGCGCCCAGGCTCAGGAGTCCGTCAGGATTCTTCTGAATTCCGCCAGTCAGCAGCATCCGAACGGACTGGGAAATTCAAGCGGCGTGCTGGGCCATTATCTGACGGCGCACGTGAGGACTGGAGGTGGAAGCGGTGAATTCCCTACTTTCGACGCCAAACCAAGCCTGGGAGGACCAAAACGGCCGTTAGGCTTCTACGTTGCACGTTTCCGAAATACGAACGCCGGTACCCGGTCCAAAAACTTTTTGCGTGGATACGGATTCGAGGGCGACACGGAGCTGAGCTTTAACTGGTCCGCCCCCGGCTTCGGTGAGACTTATAAAAAAGCACTTCGCGACCCTCGCGCGCAAGTCAGCGTGCAAGGATTTGGCGAAGTCCTGCCACGCTGGGACAATTTCGTGGAGGTCGATGATAAAGTAGTGGATCACTACGGCATCCCTGTACTTAAAATCCACATGTCCGACGGAGCCAATGAACAAGCCATGATTAAAGACATGGCTGAATCGGCCGACGAGCTTCTACAAGCCGCAGGAGCCAAGAACATTCGTACCTTCGCCAATCCCTCGGCTCCGCGCTGGGCGGTTCACGAAGCGGGGATCGCTCGCATGGGAAGCGATCCAAACAAGTCCGTTTTAACTCAATTTCAGCAAACCCACGACGTGCGGAATCTGTTCGTGATGGACGCATCCGGATTCACGTCCAATCCCTGCCAGAATCCCACACTCACCATCATGGCCCTGTGCGTCCGCTCTTGCGATTACCTTATGGACGAGATGAAACGCGGCAACATCTAACCCGGTTTTGGTCCCGCCAACGGGCTATGCCCTGGCGCCTCCACGTGACGATCGAGAATTCGCCGGTCGGTTGGTTCCCCCGTAAAGCGTCGTGCCGGACGGGCAAGACCGGGCATCCATTATGCAAGGGACGGAACGAGTTCCAGTCTGGCCTGGCCTGTATTAAGATATTCGCCACCCACACTTCCGGTCACTTGGAAGTAAGCATGCCAAACCCTGAGTCCTATCGCAACGTCATTGATCGTGTCTTCGGGGAGCTGACCGGCATCGAACGTCAATCACTCTTACTGGCGATTCAGCAACTTGATGATGCTGCCCGATCTCTGGGCATCGACGTCGTTGCGGAGCTCGAACAAGGCCGAAGTTTGACAAACCTATTGGAGATAATCAAAGAATGTCAGCGGAAGCGATCGGCCTAACAAACCTTCCCTCACTCTCCCTCCGACAGTGCTCAGACTACACTCTCCACACGTAATCGGGCTATGAGGCGCGGGACTCAGCCCTTTCTCACGAACTCCGGAGGACGGCAATGTCAGATGATGAGAAAGCGAAACTCGGATATCAGATGGCGATTCGGATGATTATGTATGAGGGCCAACTCATTTGGAAAGCTCTTGCGCTGATGGTTATTATCAACAGCTTGATCTTCGGCATTGTAGTGGTCCTTGCCCAGACATATCCCGGAGTATCGGGCCGCAAATTCATTCCCTGGCTCGGCATCCTGCTTTGCTCCTGTTGGTTTCTGGTAATGCAAAGATTATTTGGCCTTTATCGATACTGGTTTGCGTCGGCGAGGGATTTGGAATCCACGTACCTCAGCCCAGTCGTGGTCACTGTGTCCCGGGGTGCCGCATTCGCGAGAGGGGATGCCGTAAAAGTGGGCGTCAACGATGAAAAATTGAATTCGTTTGGGCGTCGGTTTAAAGTGCAATGGCTAATGTACGTGGTTATTGGGATCTTTACCTTCCTGCATTGTCTGTTTCTTACGCTTTGAAAGCTGTTCGCCCTTGACCGAGCAAACCTCCTTGCGCTCGGTCAAGCAGGCTTTGCGTCCGGCTTTCGGCGTAATAGAAAGTTCTCACTCGAAGTTACGGCGCAGACCCTGAAGAACAATCCAGTCCTGCCGTAACAGCGAATGACGCCCTGTTACCGGGAGTTGTTACCGTTTCCGCTGTGCGGCGCGTGTTGAAATTTCGCGAACCGGTTGCTCGCACTCGCTTTGTGGCTGAGCCGAAACCCGTCTTGCTTGGGATCTTCGGAGAGACTGGCGAACTCGTTATTAAGCGATTTCAGAGTCAATTTCTATTTTTGTTAAAAACGGCGACCAGGAAAGTGTAGGCACGAAGTGGGATTGCGGAGATGCGGACAGAGAGCTTAGGGGCTTGGTCATCGGAAACCATTCCGAATCCATGACCGCATTTGCGGCAGAACTGCGAATCCTCAGCAATCTGAGCAGCACATTTCTCAAAGCTCGTACCAGATCACGCATCGGAATCGAGCTTATGAAGTGTTTCCCATGGAACTGTTCGGTCCCGTGCCGACCTTCGGTCACGACTGACGTTACAGCACGCTCATCGTGAAAAATTTGTGAGACACGACGCCCTTTCAGAACCGGGTGTCCCATGGTTTCCAGACGGCCTGCCAAGGTTTCCCACATCTGGCCTGGTCCACGCTCTGGATAGAAAAACTCCTCCACCAGGCTACGGATAGAATCGCTGTTCGATCCTCCAAGCGCGGCGCGGACCACACGCATCAGGGAAAGATTGCGAATGCGTTGAGCAGCCCACTCCGCACCGATCTCCGAACATGGAATCCCCCATACTTTTTCGGTGTAAGTTCGAAAGAACATCTCGAACAGGCGTTTGCCGAAATGATTCGTCACCCATTGCTCGAAGTTCTTTACCTCGCGATAAGGAAAAAAGTGCCATCGCAAGTAGCTTGCAACTATCCGCAGACCTTCAAACGGGCCGACGCCAAGCAGCGCATTAAAAGGCTTGAGGGGATAAAGAAAAAAGCGGTTACGGTAATGAATGCGTGAGAGGCGAGACCGCAGGATCAGCTTAGGTCCCAGGATTTCTTGCCAGAGTTGCTGCACTTCGGCCGATTTGGTGAAGAAACGATGTCCGCCGATGTCGAAGAGGAAGTCCTTGTAAGAAACAGTGCGCGCACCAGACCGCCGACGACTTCATCGGTCTCAAGAACGACCGGGGTACGGCCTTGGCGGGCGAGCTCATACGCCGCACTTAAACCCGCCGGACCGCCGCCCATGACAACTGTTCGTGAAGAAAAATCAGGATCCACGAGGAGATGACAAGCGAGTCATCCTCCAAATCGGCGAAAGCCAGCCGGGGCCAGATCTTCTAATTACAGGTGTTTCCTGCTTGCGGCGACGATGAAATGCTACCTCTCGCCCGCCAACTGCAAACCGTTGCACATTAGTGATAGAAAAGTACGCCGCATCGGCAGCTCAGCATTCACTTGACCGTCAATGGCAGCGGGATTACGACTAACTCGGCAGTCTATTGGAATACCACAGTCCGTGCCACCTCGTTTGTACGCGTGAAGCAGCTTACAGCGGCAATTTCCGCGGGCCGCGGATGTGCTCACCAACATGGATGGCATCGATGTCTCTTTCCTCACCACTGAGCTGCTCAAGATCATTCTTGGCATTCCTGCTAAGTGGCCGATCGCCCCTTTTTATCGGATTTCTGCGGCCCACGCTTCGCGCAGTAACATTCTTGTGGCTTTCGATGAAGTCGCTTTCACTGACGTCAAACTCATACGCCACGAATCAATGATCAAAAATCAAGTCCATGAAACAACACAACTTGGTGGCTTCGTTTTGCAAAAACTAGTGTTGCGGATCGCCAGTGGCCTCACCCAATTCACCGAGTCAAATGCACACTCACCGGAGGAGGACCCGGTTCTCCTTTGCGGCCCCAGAGAGTTACCTGAGGCATCCCCGAGATTTTGGCTTCATGGAACCGGCGGATCATAGCGGGAAGGACGTGGGAGGATTCCAGATCGAAGTTGTCTCCAGGACCGTAGAGGTTCGTCGGCATGAGACTGATCGCGGAGAATCCATACTGGGCATGATATGCCGCTGCAAGGGAGGCGGATAACACATGCGCTACGCCGGCAACAGTCCGCCTGTTTTTAAGGCATAGGAATTGGAAGGGCGTCTGTTGAGATGTCCGGCGCCTTGATCGCGCCTCAGTTCGACTCTGCCGATCTGGTGGAAGCGGCCATTGACGCTCCTTCAATCGTCACCTTCGGACCGCGACCGACATTGCTCTCAGGAAGAAAACGGCGGGCAAGGACGGTTGTCCCCGAGCAGGCGTCGCTATTCAGTTTTCAGTTGAAAGACCATTGCCAGTGTCTGGGAGCCCACGCTGGCAAAGTTTACAATATCAGAAGTAAGGAACCTGTGTTAAAGTAAGGAAAGGAGACGTGGCATGCAGAAGCAAGCCAAGATTACAAGCAAAGGACAGATTACTGTACCCCACGAGGTTCGTCGAGTTCTGGGGGTTCGAGCAGGAGACCGCCTATTATTCGAGAGTGATGGCAAAGGCGTACGGGTTCGGCCGGTCCGCAGCAAGAGCGCATTCTCCAAGTATCGCGCGATTGGCAATCCCGGCATTCGATCCGGGAAAAAGAATATTCGCCGATGGCTCCGGGAAATGCGTGGACGATGATTACCGCCATAGACACCAATGTCTTCATCGCATTGTGGGACAAAGATCCAGCACTCAGCGGAGCCGCACAAACTGCTCTGGATTCGGCCTTCAGTCGGGGAACCCTGGTGGTCGCAGCCCCGGTTTTTGCGGAGTTGATTGCTGCCCCAGGCCGCACCGAGACCTTCGTGAGTTCGTTCCTTGAAGAGACAGGAGTAGCGATTGATTGGGATTTGGGGGAGCCAGTTTGGCGATCTGCCGGGCGTGCGTTCCAGTCTTACGCAGAGCGGCGACGCAAACAGCACGATTCAGGCGCCCGACGTATTCTTGCTGATTTCTTGATTGGTCCTCACGCCCATACGCGTGGCTATCGGCTTTTAACTCTGGATGAACGCTTGTATCGGGCTGCGTTCCCAACTCTGAGACTAGAGACCGTCTAAGAATCGTTAGGTCGAGCTGCACCATTCGCAGGATGAGGACCGAGCGGAACTCCGCTACGCCGTGCGGAACATACAGTCTCGAACGCATAGGCTTGGAGCCGGCTATTGAGCGCGTGCGTAGATGCTTCGAACCCCTGTTCTTGGTATCTACGCGCATATCATCTGTTTGAAAACAGGACTACTTGTTGGCTTCGTCTCATAATTTCCCGACCCGAGCACAACTAGTCTCCCGTTGTACAGTCCTTTTTGATTTCGATCGGCGGAGGTGCCGTTCCGTTTGAGGTTTGCTCTTCGAGTCCGACGCTATGAGGCCCTTTTGGCAGCTCGCGGATTCTGCGTTGCAGAGTTAGAAGACACGCCGGGCGAAATCACTCGGGCAGGCCCAAGATTTTGGCGAGCGTCCCACCCAGAATCAGGCTCCGCGTGTGCGCCGGAACGTCACAGGCTTCGAACAGGGCTCGATACTGAGCCAATACCCGCTCGATCCCGTCGAGGCTGGTGTCTGACCCGAACACTAACTTGACGAACGCGCCTGGATCGCCTTCGGGCACCTTTGCTCCCCACCCCGTACCAGACCACCAGAAGATATTCCGGAAATCACTGAGACGGGAGTGCATCTTCGTCAGAGTCGAGCCACTGAGATCGAAGTACACGTTGGGGTTCCAGCGCGCAACCTCCGCTGCCCACTCATATTCTGGATTACCACAGTGCGCCCCGAGCACGGTAATTTTGGGGAAGCGCCGCGCGATCTCCTCAAGGTGGAAAGCCCGCATCCGGTAGGATGCAACGTCCTCCGGCTCATCGAACTTCTTCCGCAAGACGATGCCTGTGTGGAACAAAACGACCCAGCGGTACCGGTTTGCTAGTTCGTAAACAGGCATGTACGAAGAGTCCGTGAAAGGTTTCTTTACGAACTCGAGTTCGCCAAGGCCGCGGTAGTTGAGCGTGTGGAGTTCCTCCACTTGCGGTACGACGTCGGGCGCGTCCAGATCAACAAAGCCGAACGGAACGATTCGCCCGGGATACTGCTTCGCCGCGTCGGCGATCAGCTTACGGTTGGGATATGGAGTGAGCACGCACGCCGTCATATTCAGCCGCTCGGAGACTTTCACAAGGTCTCCAATAAAATTAGGATTCTTTTCGTCGAAGTGAACGTGCATATCGACAATGCGCTGCGCCCCGTTGTCTGAGGCATCCGACAAAATGCGGGGGAGAACCACGCCGGCAGGGGGTGTCGCAAGCGCGTTCCCGGAGACGGACACTGCTGCCGCGGTGCCCGCGGCGATCAAGAACTCTCGGCGTGAAAAGCGGTGGCGCATTTGAACTCTCACGCACTTCCACAATGTAGGAGAAGGCGCGATGGACGTGGCCGTCAGTGCTTATAGTGAAGTAGCCTGACCTCTGTCAAGGGCGTGAAATCTGATTGTTTTCTGTGCATGACGAACGAAGATTTCATCCGGAAGGCGTAGAGCTGTGCCCGCACGCAGCGCAAGTGCCTGTACCACGGCACGCTCGTTCGGAGAGGTCTCATAGTCAAACACTTGTCGCTCGTCCCAACCTTCGCGGGCGGGTCGCGGCGTGACCAGCTTGAGCGGGCGCTTGGCCTGGGGTTTGTAAGCTGCCCAACCGGCAGCGACTGCGGCCCTGGCATCGGCTGCCTGTGAGTCGACAATGGCGATGTGCGTGTCGGTCTCGGGCGGCTCCAGGATG
>WNGJ01010992.1_pt1 | contig 10583 bp, 10 predicted proteins | sample 5400611 | NCBI WGS metagenome assembly WNGJ01 (sample SAMN13153375, study PRJNA577476) | soil metagenome | isolation source: 40 cm soil or saprolite under Garry oak tree replicate 1 | place: USA:California | collected 2016-06-15
GTACCTTTACCAGAACTTCGTCGTCGGAAGGAATCGGCACATCGACCTCTTCCAGTCTGAGAACATCGGGCGAACCGTATTGGAGTTGAACAATCGCTTTCATAAGGTTCCTTCACAGTGACTTTGCACTCTTTTGCGAGCCACTACAATATTCGCATCCCCATTTCGTCTTCATCCGTAGATAGAGGACGCGTGAGCCAGGAGCCGATGACACTTGAACCGGACCAGCGGATCTCCGAAGTGGTTAAGCGGGAGCAGTCCCGGCTGCGCAACTTCATTCGCCGGCGCGTGCCCGACCCGCGCGACGCTGAGGACATTCTGCAGGAGGTCTTCTACGAGTTAGTGGAAGCGAATCGTCTGTTGATGCCGATCGAGCACGTCACCGGCTGGCTGTTTCGCGTAGCGCGCAATCGCATCACGGATCTTTTTCGCAAGCAGAGGCCGGAGAGTTTCAGCGATGCCGTCGTCGCCGACGAAAACGACGAACTGCTGCACCTGGAAGACCTACTGCCTTCGCCCGATGCCGGACCGGAGGCGCTGTATGCCCGCAACGTGCTTCTGGAGGAGCTCGAGTTGGCGGTCGACGAGTTGCCGCGTGAGCAGTGCGAGGTGTTCGTTGCGCACGAGTTGGAAGGGCGCAGCTTCAAGGAGATGGCCGCCGAGACCGGCGTGAGCGTGAATACGCTTCTTTCTCGCAAACGATATGCGGTGCTGCATCTGCGCGATCGATTGCAAAGCATTTACGACGCATTTATGAAAACGTGAGGGAATGTACATGAAACCAAGATTGAAGAGACTGATTTTCATTGCTCCGCTGGGGATTCTGGGAATGCTGCTATTCCTCGCCATCGGCGGCGAACTCGTGCTGCTCCTGTGGAATTGGCTGGCGCCGTCGCTCTTCGGCTTCCGCCAGGTCACCTTCTGGCAGGCGCTCGGACTTCTGGCGCTGTGCCGGATCGGAGCAGATGACCCCGGAAGAGCGGGAACGATTGCGTCAGAGCTGGCGCGGACGTTGGGGCTTCTGCTCACCCACCAGTGAGAGCAAGCAGCAATGAAGTGATTGACTGGGCCGCGGAGGACGCATACATTTCGTCAATCCGAAGGAGAGATCCATGGACTCAAAAAAAGCCAGTCGACGAAAATTTCTAAAGAGCGGCGCCGCGGCGGCTGCCGTCGGTGCGATACAGTCCCAAGCGGTCAGACACCGGCGCCGGTAAAGCGCTCGCTAGCCGGATTTTGCGGCCCCGAGACAGATCCGGTTCTCTATCGATTTCGAATTTTGAGCGTGGCGGAAAGTCTTCGGCGGGCGGGAACTGGAGAAACCTGAGTCTGCCTCCAGTTCTCGCGCCGCCAAAGAACTCAGAACGTCCGCTTCAATCCGATTGCATCACGCGGCTGCTTCCGGAACCGACGAGCGGATTGCCAGCCGCGACGTCGGGTGTGGCGCCCCCGCTCCCGAACCCGCCTGGGCTGAAGGATCCCAGCCCGCAGTCATACTTCCTAGAAAAAATACTTGAGCGCGAACTGCATAATTCGAGGATCCCTCGCCGCCGTGACTTTCCCGAAAAGGTTGCTATTGAGATCGAATGTGGGGTTCATCATGATGACGTTGTTGAGAACGTTGAACGCCTCCGCTCGAAATTCCACCTTTTGCATTTCACGCACCGGGAATGTTCTCGTGAGGGAAAGATCGAATTGCCATAACCCAGGACCTTTAACATTACCCATGCCGCTGTTGCCGAACGTTCCGAATGCAGGTTGCGCGAACGCAGCGGGATTGAGAAAGTTCCCAGTTGTGCGATCACCGTATGGATTTGCTAAAACCTGGTTGACGCGTTGAGCATTCAGTATTCCACCACCGCCGACACCCGCGCCCGGCCACTGGATAAAATCACCAGTCAACGATCGGTCCAGGCTTGTGACGATAGTCATTGCCTCACCGCTGAAAATCTTCAGGATCGGCGAAAAGCGCCAATTGGACGCTAGAGCCCGTGATACTGGGTTTGCAAAACCCGGTGTTGCCGCTACTGCCGATAAATTGAAGATATGGCGCCGGTCCAGCGACGACTGACTGCAGTTGCCGTGATCCGCGTGCCGGTCGTTGTTGGACCAACCAATGTTGCCGTTGGTTCCGAAGGCGGTTTGCGTCGGCTGAGGATGATCGCTAATGCAATGCGACCAGGTATAATTCGCGTTTAGCGTAACACCCCGGGCATTCCGCTGGACCGTAACCAGCAGCGCATTATAGTTGGCGTTGCCTTCGGCCGCGATTCGAGGAACATCGCCATAGAGCTTCCCGACCCCCGCGTATGTCAGATTGAGCCGCCGGCGCGCATCGTTGTTGGAAGTTGTCGAACACGTCGCATATTGCACGCCGCCGAGAGTGCACGGTTCCAATCCCAGGAAAACCGATGGATTCAATTGTTGGAGGGTCCACATGTGCGACGTTTTCGTTCCGAGGTAGTTCGCCGATAGGAGCCACTGGTTCCTGATCTGTCTTTGGAGGCTGACATTCCACTGCGCGACTTCCATATTGCGTAGGTCATAGTTCATCGCAGTGACGACCGCAAAATTCGGCCACGGCACATTGCGCGCGACGTCTCTCCCCTGCGGCATTGGAAACGGATCTCCGCCTGGAGTGTTCGACCATGGATTTTCAAAATTGACGTCGCCGGTCAATGTATACCGGGGATTCCAGGGCGCCGAAGAAGTCAAGCTCACCATGTAGTGGGTGTTGGGAAAGTCATAAAACATTCCACCGGAAGCCCGCAATGAAGTGCGGCCATCGCCTGTCACATCCCAAGCCAAGCCAAGACGCGGCGCGAAATTGGTCCATTGGGTGTAGGTGCCGGCGGCGCCGGGAAATCCGGGGTCTCCTTCGAAGAAGACGCCCGGAGGCGAATTATCGAATCGGGTGCTTTTGATTCCGTTCTTCAGCGCATTCTCATCGAAGTGAATCGCACTCCCATCCAGGTGCACCATGGGGAAGTACGGCTGCCAACGGAGGCCATAGTTGAGTGTCAGTCTTGGCTTGAACTTCCAGGTATCGTTGGCATAGACCGCCAGGTATTCCTGCCTTTTGTTTTGCCCAGCCGATCCACCAGCCAGGAAAGTGTTCGCATGACCGGTCAAGAAGTCTGCCAGGCCCAACCCGGTATTACTGCCGTTGAACGTAAATCTCGAGTAGTATTGGTTCGTATACGAGTTCACCCACCACGCTTCCGCGTTCGCTCCGAACACCATCTCGTGATTTCCTCGGATCACGCTGATGTCGTCGTTCACTCCAAAAACGGCAACTCGCGCCGGACCGGCGCTTGTGGTCACGGCAAAACCGCCCGTCACGTTTACCGGCAGGAAATACGGCTCATAGCTGAAGGCGTGCACGCCGAGTTCGGCAAGCCCAAGACCGGCTTTCGGCAAATCCAGAGGCTCGAATTTGCCGGCAGCAATCCGATTCGCTGTGAGACGCAATGAATTGACGACGTTCGAGCTAATGAGATACGTGCTGCCGATCGTGAAAGCCTGGGACATGGCGTTGATTCTCGGAGTCTGAGCGCCGGCCGCGCTCAGTATCTGGTGATTCAAGTCGTACGGCGCCGGATCCACCAGGTGCTCCATCAAATATCGGCCAAATATCGTATGTTTGGCGCTCTTCTGGTAATCGAGCCTGCCGATCGCCATGTGGCCGTTTTCGGAGGTCGGGTGCCCATAAATGACCGTGCCGCAGGGATTCGATGTCTGAGGCAGTTTGCTGGCATACTTTAGAGCTGGTTTACTGAACAAGGCCGGATCGATGCGGTTGCTGACGAACGGCGCCCTCAACATGATTTGCGGCCGCCCTGCATTGCAAGCTGGCGAAGTGATGGCAGTAAAGTCGCCCGCATACATGGCCGCTGTCGGGACTGTAGCAATCAAGCTCGTTGGATCCTGGCGGATGGTCGTTCCCTGATAACCCGAGAAGAAAAACAATTTGTTTTTGAGGATCGGCCCGCCGATGGTTCCGCCGTATTGGTTCCGCTTGATCGTGTCTCGTTTCAAGGCGAATGAATTCCGCGCGTTAAAAATTCCGTTTCGGACAAATTCAAACACATCGCCATGAATATCATTCGTGCCTGATTTTGTGACGAGGCTCACCGAACCCGCGGATTTGCCCCCGCTGGCGGCAGCCGTAGCGCTGGTCTCGACTTTGAACTCCTGTAGCGCATCCGGGAAAGGCGTGGACATATAGCCATTCCCCTGGGGGTTCATGTGAAACGCTCCATCCAGCGTGAAACTCACTCCGGTGTTCAAACCACCCGCGACCGAAAAGGCGATCTTGTTAAAGGGATCCCTGGCCTGGGCGTCCGTAGCCGGCGCCGGCGCTGCTGCTCCAGCGAGTCCGATCAACTCGACGGCCTGCCGCCCGTTCAAAGGCAGTTCAAGTATTCGCGTGTTTTCCACAACCTGGCCGACGCTCGTACTCCTTGTTTCCACCAGGGCCGCGTTGGCTTGGACTTCCACCGTTTCGGCAACTTGGCCAACCTCCAGCGTCACGTTAATTACAGGATTACTTTCGACCTGCAGGACGATTCCTGTTTGGGCGTACGTGCGAAATCCCGGTAACGACGCCTCCAATTTGTACGGGCCGATCGGCAGGTTCGACAAAACGTAGGATCCGGTTTCATTCGTAACGGCGGCTCGAGTAATACCAGTCTCGGCTTGCGTGGCCCGGATCTCCACGCCTGGAAGCACAGCGCCGCTCTGATCCCTGGCCGTCCCGCTGATCTGAGCCGTTGCCTGCGCCCAAAGATTGCCGGTTGCAGCGAAAAACGAAATCACCAGCGCTGCACGTAGATATTTCCCCAATCCACTCATAGACCCTCCTAAAAACGAAGATCCGCTCAGGTCCGGCGCGCTCAGATTTTCTGAATTTGTGAGGGAAGGCTACTATGCCGGAGGTTTGTTTGCAAATCGGCAGACGGCGGCGCAATCTTTGGAACATGTAGTGATATGCTACAGCGATTTGGAGGCTGAGAAATGCGTATACTGATTGGGATCGGGTTGCTGATCGCCGTTGCTACTTTAAGCGGCCAGTCGGGAAAGGGAACACAAGCTCCCGCCCGTTCTGCCACGCTCCCCGCCGATGTCCAGCCGGACTCACTCAACCGCCTTCCCGTGGTCAAGCGGGAACAGATGGATGAGAACGGCAAGAAGGCCTACGACCTTAACGCCGGCGGCCCCGGCAAGGTCGCCCAACCGACGGGTCCGGGCGCCATCTCGCTGTACAGCCCCGGAGCGTCCGAGCCGCTGCGCAAGCTGAACAACTATTTGCGGCGAGACGGGAACATCCAGGGCAAGGCCATCACCGAGCTGGCCATCCTGGTGGCCTCGCGCGAGGGAGATTCGCAGTACATTTGGAGCGCGCACGAGCCGGCCGCACTGAAAGCAGGCGTCGCCCAGTCGGTTATCGACGCGGTCAAATACGGCAAGGACGTCTCTGCTGCGGGAGAAAAAGAGACGGTGGTCATCCGCATGGGCCGCCAGATACTTCGCGAGCACAAACTGGATTCCGCCACGTTCGCGAAAGCCGTGGACCTCTTCGGCAAACAGGGCACTGTGGAGTTGGTCATCCTGATGGGAGACTACACGCTGAACGCCATGCTGCTCGATGCTTTGGACCAGCATCTGCCAGCCGACCGGAAGCCGCTCCTGCCGCCCCGCTAGTCAGCTCGCGGCCGTGAGAAGATCCGCGCCGAACTCGCACGGATCAGATGCACAGATCAGCTGCAGAGTGAATTGTGCACCGTTTCATGCATTGCTCTCCGTGACGGCGTCATCTAACCGGCGCGGTTCAGTAAATCCGCGAGAGGGCGCGGTTTTTACTGAACTCCGCCGATTGTGGGCACCATATTTTGGAGGTCCTTTTCATTCTCCAGACAGGAATGAGACAGGATGCGATCACCCACCCGACGTTTCAGTGTGAGCGAGGTCGTAAATGGCCTCACAAAAAATTCCGGATCATCGAAAGTCACCGACCACTTGATCGTCTCGGAGTCCACTTTCTGGAATCGTTCGAGCAACTTTAGTTTGCTGCTATGTTCGTGACCGTTGTCGAGCCAGGTTCTTTCATCGATACCCACTGTCTCTACCACCAGCGTGTCCCCCTCCCAATGACCGATTGAGGATCCGTACCACTCCGGATAATCCTCCAGATCCTCAGGATGCCCGCGACCATCCGTATAAATAAGGCGGTATGTGCGCTGAGATTCCGTGAGTATCGCGACAACATTGGAATGCTGAACAATCATGTTCGGATGGACGAGGCAGCAGACGGCTCGTACAGGACCAAAGGGAAGACACCTCGCCGATGGATCCTTGGAGTGGTCAACGGTTCTGAGTCTTTGCTCCCCGTAAGGTGTCAGCAGCATCTGATCGCCCGGCACCACGAGTTTCGAGAGGTCCATGCTCTGGCCTTGTGGATGCCAAACTCCTGTTAGATCCGGAGGTGCGCCTCTTAAGTCCGGCTTATTCGTTCCGCGTGACTGAGCGCCGAGGAAAAGTGCACCCACCGTTGGTACTGTTAGTACCAGGATGAAAATCTGGAAACGATTGCGCATGTGAATCCCCTTATTCGAAGTCGAGGTGACATTATGCGGATTCATCCACCTCGCGTGAAGAAAAAAACTCTGTCTCTGGCATAGTCCCGCCGGCGACATGCCACGCATGTAACACCCGAAACATTTCTTCGTGAAAATCTTTCGCTATAAAATCGGACAAGACTTGAATCTGACAGTACGCACAAACTCGGTCGCTACGAAATCGTTCAAGCCGTCTGCACGTGGCGGTTTCGACACTAAGAGGAGCCTATGAAGAAGCTTTTGACCATTGCAGTACTTGTATTCGCGTTCGTCATGCCGGGCGCTCTCTTCGCGCAGGACACTGCGCGGTTTCCGACAATCTTACCAGACAAATTCTCTCTGAAGCAGCAGGAGTTCGCGAAACTCCTGGCAAGCAGTCCGCGCAATGGCAATGTGAATAACCCACCGTTCAAAGTCTATTTCCGGAGTCCGGATTTCGGCTTGGAAGCCATCAGGATGTCCGACTATTTGCGCTGGGGAACCGGAATGGAGCCGCGCCTCATCGAACTCGCCATCCTGATCTCAGCGCGTAATTGGGGCAGCGACTACATCTGGCACGCGCATTACCCGGCCGCCGTGAAGGGCGGGCTGGATCCGAGCGTCCCAGCCGACATGGCTGCAGGCAGGAAACCGGCAAAGCTAAAGGCGGATGAGGCGATCATTTACAATCTCCTCAGCGAGATTTACCGCGACCATAAGGTCTCGGATGCGACCTACAATTCTGCGCTCGCGAAGTACGGTGAGAAGGGCATCACCGATATCATCGGGCTTGCCGCCTACTACGGCATCACCGCAATGGCGCTGATTACGGCCGATGCGCCGACTGCGCCTGGAGACGAGCCTAAGTTGCAGAGGACAGCGCAGGTTTTCCCGAAATAATGGACCAGTTGGTCCAAGTTCATTCCAAACAGACTCTCCGAAATCCGGTCGGCGCGGCCGAGCCGTTCGTAGAGCGCAACCGACATACGACGATGAAATTCATGCTGCCTGCACATGCCGCGGATGGCCAACAACTGCACATCCAGCGAAACGGCTCCAAAGCGATCCAACACGGGCAACTCATTCGGAACGAAAATTATCCAAAGGAGTCGTCACTGGCACACGCGCCAAATCAGGAATACTTATCCCCTTTACTTTGGTACGGTCTCTGGTACGGTCTGCGGCTTTGTCGGATCGGAGATTGAAATAACGAGATATTTGGCGGGCTGGGTCGAGCTACCGTTTCGTGAGACGGCATGCAGCGCGCCAGGTGGTTCGTAGAATATTTCGCCTGGCCCAAGCTTTCGCAGCGGACCGTTGTCGATTTTCACTTCGTAGGTGCCTTCGAGTACATAGCCGAACGTGTGGCTGCCAGGGTGACGGTGTGGGTCACCGCTATTTCCAGGATCGCGCTCGGTTCGACGGATTGTCACCACGCGGCCAAGCACGTCGCTCATCGTTGTCTTGAAGAGCTCTATTTGGCGGGTTCCGGCAGCGGGAGGCTGCGTCTGCGCGTACGCCTGCAAGGTCGAGATCGATTCGGGTAGCCCAGCGACCGCCCAATAGGTAGCGCAAGAAGCCAGCAATGCCGTTGCGCAGCCAAACACGGTATGGGAAATGATGGTTTTTTTCATTTATCTTCTCCCTTGATGAGGTAATGATCGGGAATTTCCATCTTGACCGCCCACATCAGGAGCCTTATACACCCACCACTTCCGCACGTCGAGATCTTTACGGTAACCTTTCGTTAGCATCTCTAAGGGTGAGGCTCTTTGAAGAACTGTAGTTCTCCGATGGACCGCCAGCGGGCATTCGACCCTTCAGCGCAAAAAGAGCCTGTGCTATGATGCTTTCACGCTAACGGATCACTGTCATCCGCGTGGCACGCTGGGGCTTCGAGCCGCCGCACCCGCGATTAAGATCAATTATCGAGGAGGACGTCGATTATGGGTCTGACCAGACGCACGATACTGGCAGCGGGAGCTGCGGCAGCGGCAACGACCGCCATGCCGCGCCTATTTGCTCAGCAATCGGGCAAAACAGGAACTGGCAAGTTCTATGAAAGGGGCCCTGTTCGCATCTACTATGAGGAGGCCGGTTCCGGCTTCCCGCTGTTACTGCTTCCGGGCGGGGGGTGGAGCTCGACCATTTCTTTCTTCACCGGCAACTCGCCCTTTAATGCGATCGAGGAGTTCAAGGGACAGTATCGCTGCATCACGGCAGACCTGCGCAACGCCCCCAGCGGCCAGTCCACCGGCCCTGTAGAGGTCGATCGGCCGTGGGAATCCTACGCCGACGACCAGCTCGGCCTGATGGATCATATGCGGATCGACAAGTTCATGGTGATGGGTTTCTGCATTGGCGGCCCCTTCATCTGGAGTCTCTTGAAACGCGCACCCAATCGTATTCCCGCAGCCGTGCTGGCGCAGCCCGTGGGCTGGCGTCCGGAGATGCGCGACCCTAAGTACCCAGGCACATTTTGGAAGAGCTGGGGTCCGGCGCTGACCGCTAAGCGGCCCGAGATCACGATGCAGACGGCCGACCAATTTGTGACCAAGATGTTCGAAACCGACCCCGATTTCGTCTTCACCGTGACACGCGATTTCGTGCGTAGTTGCCAAACCCCGATCCTGGTCCTGCCGGACGAGGTCCCCGCGCACCCATACGCCGTCGCCATGGAGTGCGCGATGCTCGCGCCAAAGGCCGAGGTGAGCATCTTCCCCTGGAAAGAACCCAAGGAGCGAATTCCCCTGGCGGTGCGCCAAACTCATTCCTTCCTCAAGGCGCATCGGCCTGCTTAGGGGGCGGTGTCCAGGGCCCCGCGCGGGCGCGTGCCGACCTACAACAACGGGTCGAACTCCAATCTCGATTCGCACGGCAAACGCGCCGTTGTTACTCATGCCAGTCGAGGCGACACAAGCGCGGCAGGCGTAGAACCAGGTTATTTTCCTCGAAAAACTTCTGAGACGAGCTGCGGCGGAAAATGCCGCTCACGTACCAGCTTGTGGAAAGCACGTAGGCGTAGAGTCGGCATTTCGGACAAGTGCCCAGAAGCGAACTCCAACTTGCGAGTGGCCACAGGCGGGCGCGCGACGTCCCTTCGTTGACGAGACGTATCTGTATAAAACGCATCCCCTCCCCCTTTTGAAAACCGTATTCGGAATAGTGGCGGCACTATCTCTCTCTCCGGGGCAGGCGCGCAAGCGAAATTGTAAAGCTGAGAAATCGGGCTTTTGACTTTCCCCAACGGGTGTGATAGCAGTGCTCGGTATTGTCAACTTGGGCAGCTGACTGACAGCGGATAGATTCTTTATCTGTAACTTCTCCGCGTTTCGCGGAGAAGTCACAAAAAATAACACCGAAAAGCTGAGCGCTGAAAGCTGACGGCTGAAAGCGCGCGGCAGCCGAATCCTTCACGTTTGGTTGCGGCTTCGGCCGCGCTAATCATTTCAAGTGGGGTGGATCGGATATCGACGTCACATAAATGACTCCACACCAGAACAGAATGGAGAAAACATCCGTGGGCAAAAACATGTTTCGTCTAGTGATGTGCACCAGTCTCGTGCTGGCTGCGATGTACTCTCTTCGCGCACAAACGGTGAGCGGAACCATCCTGGGACTCATCCAGGATCAGCAAGGAGCCGTGGTTCCCAAAACCGAGGTGACGGCGCGGAACCTGGACACCGGAGCGGTCCGTAAAACGAATGCCGATGACAACGGCACTTATCGAATCTTCAGCATCCCGGCGGGTCCGTACGAAGTGAGCGCCTCGGCCCCCGGCTTCAAGACCGAAGTGCGGACCGGCATCGCCGTGACCGTCGGTGCTGACATCTCCGTGAACTTCTCACTGACCGTCGGAGCGATCAGCGATCAGGTCCAAGTCACGGCCGAGGCGCCCCAGGTGGATGCGTCCAGCTCCACGCTGGGCGGCTTCGTGAATTCGACCACCATCCGCGAGCTCCCGTTGAACGGCCGCGACTGGCTCCA
>WNGJ01009081.1_pt1 | contig 10582 bp, 8 predicted proteins | sample 5400611 | NCBI WGS metagenome assembly WNGJ01 (sample SAMN13153375, study PRJNA577476) | soil metagenome | isolation source: 40 cm soil or saprolite under Garry oak tree replicate 1 | place: USA:California | collected 2016-06-15
GAGCCGCACAGACCTACCAAGGATGAATCATGGCTGAGAGAACTCGCACGCCAGCTAAAGGAGACCCTTGGTACAGGCGGAGATGTGGAGGATAGACGAATCGTCCTACATGGAGATCTACGAGACAAGGCGATGGCTGAGCTGGTCAAGATGGGGTTCAGCGAAGACAACATCGAAGTGATCTGAAAGAGGAAGGACAAACCCTTTTGTTGTCGCATTCAACATGACTGTCAGTGAAGTGTTCACGTGTTGGAGCAGATCGAGAAATCGGATTCTTGGTGGGAGAGGGCTAACAAGAAGCTCGCTGAAACTACACTCAAGACGAGATTCAGGCTAAACATGGCTGGAAGAGTCGAGGTTGACCCTCCTGTTCTTCCGGAGGACTATGAAGAGACACGATTACTCTTCGAGATAGTCGACGACGTTTTCTCTATGCTCCAAGAGGAAGCTGACGAAGCAGAACTAGACCAACCTGACAGCTAGCTCAGTTTTAGCCGGAACCTCCTTTGTCAAAAGACCTAGAAGGACGATGCCACGAGTCCTAGATCAACCGATGCCTCGTAAAGACTTATTGGAAGGACTAGACCTTTTTAGTATGGGATGCTTGTGCTGGACCAGATAGAACAGTACATGTGTCCGAACTGTGAGTACCCGATAGACGGCTGCGAGTGCGCCTGTCCATACTGCAGCGAAACCAGCGATTGTGAATGCGCTGTCGGACATGGAAGGGCGACCGGGGGCTAATCGACGAGCAACGTCCCGGCAAAGGTCAACGACCTATCATGGATGACAGGCGGCCCACAGGGCAGCGGAGTAGACTCATCTGCAAACATCTTCGCAGGAGCATGCGCCCTTGGCGGTCTCTGGACCTTCGGACTTCGAGAGTATTATTCCAGCATCAAGGGACCGCACAGCTATTTTGAGGTCCGAGTGAATAGCGAGAGAATCCGGTCCCACGTAAACAATGTGAACCTTCTAGCAACGTTCGACGCTGAGACATTGATCAGACACGCGGACGAGGTAAACCCTGGAGGAGGAATAATCTACGACCCCAGCTTCAGCGCTGTTGAGATCGACAAAGTCGACACCATCGAGACCCCGGCGGTACTTCGAATCAAGGCGAGACTCGCAAAACAAGGTCTCCCAGCCACTGTGGCCGGAATTCTGGACGAGGCGAAGCGGAGAAACGTCAACCTCTACCCTATACCCTACAATGACATCATTGCAAAGACCGCGGCCCAGATAGGAGAACACCAGCTTAGCAAGGTCTCCAGAATCATCAACGTCCTCTCAGTCTCAGCCTCTCTCGCCCTCCTCGGTTTCGATCTCAACTACCTAGACCGCTCACTAGAGAGGACATTTGGTGGAAAAAAGAAAGTCATCGAGATGAACGAGATCGGAGCCAGAATGGCTTACGACACTGCGAAAGGCCTGACAAAACAGCCTTTCCCCTACCAGGTCAAACCAGTCCAAAACCAATCTAGACTGCTACTGATGGGGAATGAAGCAGTAGCCCTCGGCAAGATAGTGGGAGGCTGCCGTGTCCAGACCTACTATCCCATCACTCCAGCAGCCGATGAAAGCGAGTTTATCGAGTCTCATGAAAACTTCGATCTCCTCGACGGTGGCGAGCCGGGAAAGAAGGGCTCGATTCTTGTTACGCAGACAGAGGACGAAATAGCGGCAATCACAATGGCGACGGGTGCAGCTCTGACGGGCGTCAGGGCGGCAACATCAACCTCTGGCCCAGGATTCTCGCTGATGGTTGAGGGTCTTGGATGGGCGGGTATAAACGAAGTTCCGGTTGTCATAACACAATACTCCCGAGGCGGTCCATCAACTGGACAGCCCACTCGTCATGAGCAGGGAGACCTGAAATTCGTCCTGAGTGCATCCCACGGCGAATTCCCTCGGATCGTCCTATGCTCTGGCGACCTCGAGGAATGCTTCTACGACGCAATCAGGATCTTCAACTATGCAGAGCGCTACCAGATGCCGGCCATACATCTCATCGACAAGTCCCTCGCCAATAGCAGCGCGACGATTCCTCAGCTCCGCTCGGATACGGTTCCCATTCAAAGAGGAAAACTGATCCACAACGGTCACCAATCGGAGGGTAACGGAGAATATCATCGGTTCGCGTTCTCTGACGACGGTGTCTCACCAAGAGCCGTACTGGGGATGCCCGGATATCGCTTCTGGAACAGTGGAGACGAACACGATACGATCGGACACATTGAAGAGGACCCGGATAATAGAATAAAGATGATGACAAAGAGAATGACAAAGCTAGAGACGGCGTCTCATGAGATTCCGGAGGAAGAGAAGTTCAACTTCTTCCGCTCCAGCAAGAAACAGGCTGACGTTACTCTTGTAAGCTGGGGGTCCACCAAGGGACCTATCTTGGACGCTATCCGAATGCTTGAGAAGGAGGGAATCGGCGTCGAGTTCCTACAGATAAGACTGGCAAGCCCCTTCCCAACCGAGAGCGTCCGGGAAAAACTGGCAGGAGCTAAGCTCGCTATCGATATCGAGCAAAACTATTCCGGCCAGATGGCAGCTGTGATCGCTGAGAAGACGATGATCGATATCAAGAACAAGATAGTCAAGTTCAACGGCAGACCAATGTCCCAAGACGAGATCTACCAAGGAGTCAAACAGATAATCTCCAACCCGTCACAGAACACTAGGGTAGTGTTGACTCATGGTGCTTAAACTCTCAGACCTCAGAACCGACGTCCACAACGACTGGTGCCCCGGATGCGGAGACTTCGGAATAGAAGCCGGGCTGAAGATGGCTCTAACGGAACTGCCGATTGATATCAACAAGCTCGTCCTCTTCTCAGGTATCGGCTGCTCGGGCAAGATCGTACACTTCACCAACGCAAGCGGAGTCCACACTCTCCACGGTAGGGTCCTCCCCTTCGCCCAAGGCGCAAAGCTGGCAAACCCGGATTTGGAGGTTATCGCTATCGGAGGCGACGGGGACGGGCTTGGAATCGGAGTAGGCCACTTCGTCCATGCAGGCAGAAGAAACATAGACATGACATACATCATACACGACAACGGCGTCTACGGCCTGACCAAGGGACAAGCCTCCCCCACGCTACACCTCGGTATGCAGACAAAATCCCTGCCGATGCCGAACATCAACACAAACGTCGATCCAATAATACTCGCTCTTGCCTCAGGCTTCACCTTCATAGCCAGAACCTATGCATACAACACGAAACATCTCAAAGAGACAGTCAAGAAAGCGGTGGCGCACAAGGGCTTCGCACTAGTCGATATACTCCAACCATGCCCGACATACAACGACATCAACACAAAAGAATGGTACGGTGGCGAGGACCGGATAGACGCGGCTACAAAGAAGCCGACACCACGTCCGTACGAGCTGGAAGGCACGGGCTACGATGGAAGGATAACTCCAATGATGAGCGAGGATGACGTCGAGAAGAAAATGTCGCAGATAATCGAAAAATCGAGAGAATGGGGAGACAAGATCCCGATAGGCGTCTTCTACCAGAACGAGACCATTCCAACATACGAGGACCGCATAAAGGCCCGGATACCAAGCTACCTAGAAGTACCCCCGTCCGGACAACAACTCGCCAAACCAGACGGCACATCACCCGTCAACCTAGCAAGCCTCTCAAAACAACTCCTCTTCGAGAGACTTGTCTTAGCTCAGTAGCTATCCGAGCTCTTCAAAGAGAAAAACCGGGCGGAAATCCCGGGGACCGCACAGCCAAACTCAGTTTGAAGCGTTTGACACATTCTCGCCAGTTTATCACATGAGAAAGGTCGAGAGGGATGAAGATAGGTCGCGGAGCGGTTGACTCAGTTCCGGCTTTGAAGGGTTACGAACTCCAAGATAGCGGCAGCGTACTCCGGTGAATCGATTATCGTCCCATGGGACGTCCCTTTGATCTTCTTGGGGATGTTGTTTGGAATGGCCAGATATTCTTCTCACAGACGCCTGCGCGCAGTCCTATTGGGGTCCTGGGAAATTGCCGTAGCTTTTTGGAGGCTCCTTTATTCGGAGCGCGACCAATACTCCAAGGACGCCCAGGAGTGCCGCCGCGGCAATAGCGTAACGGAACCCTGTAACAACTCCAGCAGCGTCAGGTGCAGGGTCGGTTGCGGCTGCTATTGTCAAGAGCACCGCCAATCCAAGAGGAAAGCCCAGTCTAGTAGAAGTGGTGATTAGCCCTGAGGCCAGGCCCTCTTCTCCGTGTTTGGTGCCTGCGATCGCGGCCACATTTATCGCCGGGAAGCCGATGCTCGCGCCCAAAGCCCAGAGAATCATGCCAGGCAGTATCCCGAGATAGTCTCCTTGGGGAGAAATTCCAATGAGCATGGCCGATCCCGTTGCTATGAGGGCGGCAGATGCGACTAACACTCGTCTGATGCCATACCGGTTCACGAGGCGTGATGCTCCCCAGCCTCCTACAACGAAGAATATGATCGCTCCGGGGAGGAATCCTGCGCCCGCCTCGGAGGCGGAATATCCCAGTATTTGCTGAAGGTAGATCGTGAGAATGAATGAGAGCCCTGCTACTGTAGCCCCAAGTATCAAGGATAGAACGTTCGCGGTCAGGACAGTGCCCCGGCGCAAATAGCCCAACGGCATCAACGGGGCTTTCGAACGAGATTCGATGACCACGAATGCTCCGAGTACCAGTACGGAGAGAGCCAGTGGGAGCATAGTCGAGAGGGAAGAGATGCCATCAGTCGCAGCAACTGTCAACGCGTAGACGAGGAGTAGAAGTCCACCAGTTACAGTCAGGGCGCCGGGCAGGTCCAGATGCCCGTTTACGAGTCGGCCCGCGGCATGGGGCAGAAACTTCTGCGACATGATCGCTGCTACAATCCCGATTGGGACGTTGATGAACATGACCGACCTCCAGCCGAACGCGACTGTGAGGAACCCGCCCGCAACGGACCCTGCCGCGAAGCCTGCTGAGAGTACGGCGATGAAGATTCCGAGTGCTCTGTTTCTCTCCTTGCCTTCAGGGAAGAGCTCGATGAAGATTGCGAACGCCGTAACTGAGGAGATGGCTGCACCAATCCCTTGTATCGCCCTAGAGATTACGAGCGACAGGAGCGACGGGGCAAAGCCGCCCACCGCTGAGGCGATTGTGAAGAGGACTATTCCTGAGATGAACAGTTTCTTCTGACCGTAGATATCGCCTGCTCGTCCGCTGAGTAGTAGGAACCCTGCCATAGTGATTCCGTACGCGCCGACTATCCATTGGCTGTCAGCGAGGGAGACTAGGAACTGGGTTCGGATCGAGGGCAGAGCTACCTGAATGATGGAAAAGTCGACGACGTCTAGGAAGACGGCCGCGATTATCAGAGCAAAGACTAATCGAGCGTGGACTAATGATTTCGAGTCCTGACCGATCAAAGCAATCTTGCCCGTTTCGTGCTTTTGACTGGGTTCCAACTCCAACTCAGAAGCCAACATACCGGCTGGTATGTTAGAGATGCCTACTTAAACGTTCCCGGGTATTAGTTATCATACCAAATGGTATATTAACCATGAGTGACTAAGCTAGAGCAGCGAAAATTGCGAGATCCCGAAAGAACCAGAGCGAGCATTTTAGGAGCGGCGTTCGATGAAATTTATCATCGAGGATTCCACGACACTAGCGTCAACGAAATAGTCGGCAAGACCACTCTGACCAAGGGAGCCTTCTTTCATTATTTCTCAACAAAGAATGATCTAGGCTACGCGATCGCCGACGAAGTTCTAAAAGAGATGGTCCTCGAAAGATGGATACGGCCGCTAGCCGCGTACAAGAATCCTGTCCAGGGTATTATCAGCCGCTTCCGGAAGATAATCGAATCTACACCTGATGAGCACATGGCACTGGGATGCCCTCTCAACAACCTCACGCAGGAGATGTCGTCGGTCGACCCGGTTTTCAGAGAAAAACTTCGTGCGGTCATGCAGCTCTGGATATCAGAGACGGAAAAATATCTCAAGAAGGCCCGGGACCAGGGCTACCTGAATCCAGACGTCAACCCGAGACAGGTGGCAGAGTTTGTCGTTATGGTGGAGGAAGGAGCCTTTGCCATGGTAAAGAACTTGAGAGACAAGAAGGTATACTGGTCATTATACGAGTCGCTCAAACGGTATCTGGAATCCATAAGTCAGAAACCAACCGAACAACTTTCCGCCTGAATCCGACTATCGCTTGGCAGGCTCGAACAATTCGATGGGATTGCCGTCAGGGTCCTCGATCTGAATCTGCCTTCCGCCAGGACCCACTTCCATTTGATTCCTAAAATGTACACCGGCCTTCTGTAACGCCTCGATTCGCGCGGGTAAGGTCTTCGACTTGAAGGACTATTCGGTTCCACCCTCCCGGCTCTTGCTTTCGACCGTCCGGCATTGGACGTGAGCCCGAAGCGCCTGGACCGCTTAGTATGAGTTTGAGATGGCCAACCGAGACCTGCGCGAAAGCTGGAGGATTCTGCTGGTCCAATTTGAATCCAACCTTCTCAGTGTAGAAGCCACCGAGCGGACCACATCCTCGACCTGGTAACGTACACCCCAGAGACCTAGGACGAAAATCTCTCCCTTCTCCGAATGCTGAGGCTCAACTCTACTCATATGATTCTGCGATGAGCTAGTGCTACTTGAATTCCTCATCTCGTTGAACCTTTCGGGACAGAACGATGAACGCTGGACTATTGCAAGACGAGCCGAACTTGGAATATCCGACTTTTCGAGCAAAGATAAATGTCGTGAAAACATGAATTCGGTCTGTCTCCTCGTCTTAATGAAAAAAAGGAGGAGTTACTGGTGTTGGACTACTGGTCTACATTCTGCCGCTGGACTGGAAGAACGCGAAAGTGTTATCGTCAGGGTCCTGGAGGATTGCGAACCATCCGATGTTCGGAATCTCTTCCTTCCCCCGGACGACCTTCGCTCCAAGATCCGTAGCCTTGGCAAGGGACTGGTCGATGTTGACGACGCTGAAGTAGTTGACGAAGCCTGTCTCTCCCATCATTTTCTTGTAGAGGCCGCCCATAGTCTCGTTCTCGGGGGCGTCCTTGTGCGAGATGAGCCAATAGTCCATGTCTCCGGCCGGCATCTTGCTGAATTTCCAGCCGAACAGCTGCTCGTAGAATCGGCTAACCTTCGCCGGGTCGTTGGTAGGTATCTCGAAGTGCACCAGTGTGTGTTCTCGTGGTTGAGGTCGGGTTGTGGTTGTTGCTGCTTCCATTTAGAAACCGCACAGCCTCCCTCGTCAACTCCTAGTTAAACGTGACAATGTAAGTGGCGCCCGCCGGCAGAGAAGTTATCTCTCTGAGAGAGGGTGGCTCTCCGGACTAATTGTCGGACGACGGCAACTACCTCACAAAGGAGCTTAGTGCCAAGACTTGGCCTGATTTTGAAAGGCTGTTCTCGAAGCACGGCGGGGTCGGAGGATGCTGGTGCATGTACTATCAGAGACCTCACGGCGAAACTATGAAAGGACTGACGTCCGCCGATAGGAGTGCCAAGAACAAGCGTGACAAGAAGTCACTGGTTAATGATGGCGGCTCTCATGGAGTTCTTCTCTACGATGGTGACAATGCGATAGGCTGGTGCGCGTACGGATTGAAACAAGAGTTTCCCCGGATCGATAACGGGAGAAACTACAAGCGGCTAAGTCTCAAGAAGGATTCCGAGAGACTCTGGCGTATCGCCTGCTTTTTCGTGGACAGAGACTATCGCAAGAAAGGTGTCGCGAAGATTGCTCTGAAAGCCGCTCTAGATTCGATCAAGGCAAAGGGAGGAGGATTGGTCGAAGCCTATCCGGTGACACATAAGTCCGCGAAAGCATGGTCGAAATGGTCCAACTGGTTCTGGTTCGGAACGGAATCGATGTTCGAGCGGGAAAAATTCAGGCTGGTCGGTCCCATGGGACCCCACCATCTATTGATGAGAAGAACTGTCAAGCCCTAGCGCAGTCCGACTCTAGCGGAGTCTCGCGATAAACGTCTGTATCAAACGTAAGACTGGCAGGGATTATGATTCGAGATCTGAGGAGGATCGGCCTCATGGCTTGGGGCCAGAACGAGCTAGTGCCCCAACCTCGGACGGACGCGTCTCGTCTGCGAATCTTGACGACCCCACCAGTCTGGCCATCCTCTGGGTCATCTCGGCGAGGCGCTTGTTAACCCTGTAGTGCACGGTCCCGGGCTCATAGACTCCATCGCTCTTCAGCTGCCCAGCTCTGACTCCAGTCAGAATTTCTATCCCCTCGTCTATCGTACCGACAGGGTAGATGTGGAATCTGCCCTTTCTCACCGCGTCTACCACGTCCTCGTTCAGCATCAGATGCTGGGTGTTGCTCTTGGGGATGATGACGCCCTCGTCTCCCTTGAGGCCTTTGACCTTGCACGTCTGGTAGAAGCCCTCGATCTTCTCGTTGACCCCGCCTATCGCCTGGACCTCGCCCTCCTGATTGACCGACCCAGTTACGGCAAGGTTCTGCTTGATCGGAAGCTCAGCCAATGCGGAGAGAATCGCGTACAATTCCGTGCTTGACGCACTGTCACCATCGACACCCCCGTAGCTCTGCTCGAAGACGAGTCTGCAGGAGAGGCTTAGCGGCTTGTCACGGGCATACCTGTTCTCCAAGTAGCCAGATATGATGAGCACCCCCTTCGTGTGGATCTGTCCCCCAAGCTTCGACTCCCGCTCTATGTCGATTATCCCACGTCTTCCAAGCCCCAGACTGGCGGTAATTCTCGAGGGCTGGCCGAAATCGAAGTCTCCTAGGCCGATCACCGAGAGCCCGTTCACCTGTCCGACCTTTGAGCCTGAGGTGTCAATGAGTATGATGCCTCGCTGGATCATTTCCTTGACCTTCTCGTCGAGAAGGTTAGAACGGTACACCTTCTCGTCGAGCGCCCTCTTGATATGAACCTCTCTGACTAGCTTAGACCCCTCCTGTGAGGCGTAGAAGTTCGCCTCCCGGATGAGATCCGCGATCTGCGGGAACTTCGTCGAGAGCTTCGTCTGGTCCTCCGCAAGCCTGGACCCATACTCGACTATCCTAGCAAGGGCAGGAGCATCAAGATGACCCAGACCTTCTCGCTCGCATAGGGAGTGGACGAAGCTGCCGTACGTCTTCTGGTTCTTGTCGTTCCTCTCTATCGAATCATCAAAATGCGCCTTGACTTTGAACAGGATCGAAAAGTCAGGATCCAGAACATAGAGAGCCTGATAGGTCTCATGATCGCCCACGAGTATGATCTTCACACGCAACGGTATCGGCTCTGGCACCGGGGTCTTGGTGGGGGCTCCTCCTAGCCTCTGACCCATATCCTCGAGCTGGAGGCTCGCGGATTGGAGGGCCCGCTTCAGACCGTCATAGGAAAACTGGTTCTTGAGCAGCTCGTCGACCCCGACGACGAGGAAGCCACCATTCGCACGGTGGAGGGAGCCTGCCTTTATCAGGGTGAAATCTGTGACGAGAGCTCCGAACCTGGACTCGTACTCGATCTTGCCTAAGAGATTAGTAGCGGTGGGATTGTCCTCGGCGATGACCGGGGCGCCTTTCAACTCGGAGTTGTCAACGATCACGTTGACATCGTATCTTCGAAACGCGTGGTCCGTGAGTTTGCTCTCTACAGGATTCCGCTGCTCCTCGTCCGGCTTCTCTTCCGCCGCGCCTCCTTCCGTGAAGACCTCCGCATTCTCGAGAATATCGTCGCGCACCTCGTTCAGATGCTGAAGAACCTTGGGAAGGTCCTGGTAGCGGGACGTGAGGCTGTTCATGAGACCGCCGATGGCGTAGTGGACTGAATCATCTCTCAGCTTCTTCAACTCCTCAACTGTCGTCATGTCAAGATCGTTGATTCCTTTCCCCGCCTTGTCCAACGCGGCCCGCATCGTGTCCCGAGTCTGTTCGTACTTTTTCTTCACTCGGGCTGGTAGAGAGTCGAAGTCTTCTTGGCTCACTGGCTTCCCAGCGACGACGGGGACGATTGTGATGCCTAGCTGGGTCATCCTGACAGTATATCCGAGAGTCTCAGCCCGTTTGTTCAGATCATTGAGAATCTTGTTCCGATCCGTTACAGCCTTCTTCGTGGTGTTGTTGGTTCGAGAGACAAACTCTTCGCTCTGGAGAGTTGCAGGGATCGCGCGCTTCGCCTGTTCTATGAAATTCTTCAGATCCTTCTGGAAGACCCGCGCCTTCCCGGGAGGAAACATCAACGCCTTCGGCTCGTACTGGTTCTGGAAATTGTTCACATAAGCCCAGTCGGACGGGACAGGCCTCGTCTTTGCGATGGCTTCAAGAAAACTTCTGGTCGCAGGCCTCTTTCCCGTGATCGGTGGACCGGCAGCGTAAACGTTGAAGCCCTTACCCTTCATCTCGATGCCGAACTTGAGAGCTTTGAGGGCCCGGTCCTGGCCGATGATGCCTTCTACCGGACCCAGCTCGGCGCTGGTTTCACATCCCACTTGGCCGAGCGGACACTCGAGTCTCAGTTTTTCAGGAGAAAGCTCAGCAATAGTCATTGGTCGCCGGAGACAGCAAGGATTCTGTTAAGTCTTCTTTTTCCAAGACTT
>WNGJ01028526.1_pt1 | contig 10582 bp, 8 predicted proteins | sample 5400611 | NCBI WGS metagenome assembly WNGJ01 (sample SAMN13153375, study PRJNA577476) | soil metagenome | isolation source: 40 cm soil or saprolite under Garry oak tree replicate 1 | place: USA:California | collected 2016-06-15
TGATCGACCGTCATCGCCGCGCCCGCGTTCGCGGTCGGGGCGACGACATCCAAGGTCGCGGCGAAGACATCCTGGCCGCTCGTCCGGGTGTCGAGCCACGTCGCGAAGACGTCGCCGGCCTGGTCGATCGCGATGCTCGGATCGTACTGGAAGATGTTGGAGACCGGGTCGTCGTTCACGCGGACGTTCGGAGACCAGGCCAGGCCGTCGACCGAGGACGCGGTGTAGATGTCCCAGCTCGTGGAGCCGACCGTCCGGCTGTCGGTCCAGGCGACTTGGACCTTGCCCGCGTTCGCGGCAATGTTCGGGATCAATTGGGTCACGGCCCCCGTCTCGTCGTTCACCCTCACGTTCGCCGCGAACGACGCGCCCGCGTTCGAAGACCGGGTCGCGTAGATGTCCGGCGCCGTGTTCGGGTTCCGGTTGTCCGTCCACGCCACGTAGATCATGCCGGCGACGTCCGTGGCGATCGTCGGCTCGCCCTGGGCCGCGCCCCCGGTGTCGTCGTTCACAGGGATGTTCGGCGCCCAGCTGACGCCCCGGTCGGATGACTTCGAGAAGTAGATGTCGCGGCCTCGAGCGGCCGTCCGCGGGTCGCTCCATACGAGGTACACGTCCCGGTTCGGCGCGGTCGCGATCCTGGGCTCTCCTTGCTCGGAGGACGTCGCGTCGTTGTTCACGCGCACAGAGGGGTTGAAGCTCAACCCGCCGTCCGTCGAGTTCGCGTAGTAGATGTCCGGGCCGGTGACGGCAGTCCGGGTGTCCGTCCAGGCGGTGTGGACGAGGGTCGGGTTGACCGGGTCCACCACGACGTCGGGTTGCGATTGGGAGTTCGTCGTCACGTCGTTCGCGCGGACGTTCGCCGAGAAGCTCAGTCCTCCATCCGTGGACTTGGCGAAGAACACGTCGTTGTTCCCGTTCCGCGTGTCCGTCCACGCGATGAAGATGTGGTTCGCGTTGTCGAGGGCGAGCGCGGGCTCCATCTGGTTCGCTCCGCCCGCGTCGTTGTTGACCCGCAGGGGGGTCGTCCACGTCTGCCCGCCGTCCAGCGATTTCGTGAAGAAGATGTCGGCCTGGGTGACGGAGCCGCCCCATCCGGTGAAAGCGAGATAGGCGACGCCGTCGGACCCGACCTTGAGGGACGGGGCCCCGGCCGAGTACGCGGGAGGCCGGTCGACCTGGACGTTCGGGCCGAAGTGCGGACCGGTCGAGGCCGCGGAGGCGCCGGGCAGCAAGACGCCCATCAAGGCGACCGCGACGAGGGCGGTCATCAAGGCGATCGGAACGGCACGGGGCATCGGACGACGGGCGGTGGGCGTACGCGTCATGATGGTTCGATCCTCAGCCGCCCCCCGTCTACCGGCGGCTATTTAATCGGCGTGGGACGACTATCGAAATTGAAAACGAGACGCGAAGGGCCCAGGCAGGGTAGCTGCCGCACCGCTCCTCCATCGGAGACGGTCTCCGAATCGCGCCGCCACCGGGGAAGAGCCTTAATGAATCGGACGGGCCCTCCCCCGCAACGGGGCGTGAAGGATGCCGGGCGGAGAGGTCGTCATCGAGACGTTCGATTCGAAGGTCCTCCGAGGCAATTCGCTCGGGGACCCGACGAAGCGGGAGGTGGCGATCTATCTGCCGCCGAAGTACGACCGAACCCGGCGGTATCCGGCGGCGTACGCGATCGTCGGCTACACCGGGACGGGCAAGTCCTTGCTGTCGGTCGATCCGATGGGCGAGGAGTTGAAGTCGAAGCTCGATCGGCTCATCCGCACGGGGAAGATGGGGCCGATGATCGTCCCGATGGTCGACTGCTTCACGAAGGTCGGCGGGAATCAGTACATCAACTCGACCGCGACGGGTCGCTACGACGACTATCTCCGGAAGGAGATCGTCCCGTTCGTCGAGTCGCGGTACCCGGTGTCGCGGCGAGGAATCTGGGGCAAGTCTTCCGGCGGGTACGGGTCGATCGTCCAAGGGATGCTCCATCCGGACACCTGGTCGGCGCTGGCGGACCATTCCGGCGACGCGCTCTTCGAGTACGTCTACATCATGGATTTCCCGAAGGCCCTCGCCGCGTTCCGGGAGCACGGCGGGCCGGCGGGCTGGCTCCGATGGTTCTGGCGGCAGCCGAATCGCCGCCTCGAGGGCCTGTATCCGATCCTGAACACGATCGGGATGGCGGCGCACTACTCCCCGAATCCACGCAGCCCGACGATGGGCATCGACTTCCCGTTCGACCTGGAGACCGGCGAATGGCGGCCCGACGTATGGGCGCGGTGGCGGCGGTGGGATCCGGTGAACATGGTGGCCCGCTACGCGCCGAGCTTGCGGCGCATGCGCCTCGTGTACATCGACTGCGGGACGAAAGACCAGTACAACCTGATCTGGGGCGCGCGGGTGATCCACCGGAAGCTCCTCGAGCGGCGCATCAAGCACGTGTACGAGGAGTTCGACGACACGCACTCCTTCATCACGTACCGGTACGACGTCAGCCTTCCGCGGATGTACCGCGCGCTCCGCGGGTAATGGGACGGCCGATCAGGGACGATGGTCCAGGTCCCGCATCATCTGGTCGTACTGCTCCTTCGTGATCTCGCCCCGGGCGTATCGCGCCCGCAGGATGTAGTAACTCTCGTCGCCGTGCCAGTAGCCCCGCCGGGAATAGCCCCAGCCCCAACCCCACGGCCAGAAGAACCAGCGCACGGCCCAGAACAGCGCGAAGAACGCGAAGAAGACCCAGAAACCGCCGAATGGGAACCACATCGGACCGGGCGCGCCGGGGGACACCGCGCGGAAGATCAACCCCGCGACGATCGCAACTACGAAGATCCCCGCCAGCAAGACGAAAGGGGCCCAACGCCACATCCGATAAGGTCTCTGAGATTCCAGGTTCATGTCCTAGCACGTCCCCACGCCGAATGCGCCGCGGTCGCACTTGAGCCTGTGGGTGGAGTGCCCCGCGGTTTCCCGCCACGGCGGCGCGGACACACCACACGTTCCGACCGTTCGACGCATCGAGGTGGCTTGAGCCGGCGGTCATTCAAGAGGGTCTCGGATGGTCGGCTTGAAGTTCGGCCTTCTCAGCGTCGTCGCTTCCTGGGAGGCGGAATCCCCGCGAAGCGGCGGAGGACCGCCGCGATGTCCGGGTCGATTCGATCGAGCGCCTCCAGCAGCTCCGGCCAGGGCGATTCGGACCGGACGCGGGCCCGGGCGGCGAGTGCCGCCTTCGTCGTGTCTGCGGTTTCCGCGCCGAGGATCCGCCGCAGAGTACGGTCGGCGGAATCCTCCACGGATGCGGGCGTAGCCGCTTCGCTGGGCCCTTCCCGCCCGGGATGCCTGCGACGCCTCCCGGGAGAAGGGGTGCGTCCCGTGGACGTCCTCCTCCGCGTCATATGCATGACGCCCCTGCGACGCGACAATGACCCGCCACTCGCACGACGGGTCGTCACAAGACGCCGTGGCCTTCCTTGCGCCGGCGTGCCACTAGGAAGCTACGTACACGGAGTCCACCGCCCGTGGTACAAGCGCACCCCGGTCGGTCCCCGAGGCGGGAGCTCCGTGCACGCCGCGTTATGCGGTGGCCACGCGCAACGCAATCCGATTTGGGGCCGTGAGGATCGAGAACGTCTCTCGCAGGACTTCGATGGAGCGTCGCAGCTCGTGGACGTCCACGTTCTCCGAGTCCGTGTGGTCGAGATGAGAGTCCCCGGGCCCGTACGCGGCGGAAGGGCATCCCCATGCGGGAGCGGCCAGGTTGAGGTCCGACGTCCCGAGTTTCCGCAGTAGGGTGGGGCGCGATCCCTGCTTCCGGATCCCCGCGCAGAGGGCTCGCACGACGTCGTTCCGCGAGCCGACCTCGATTGCCGCGGACGCGTCAACGGTCTCGCACTCGATGGCGCCGCGGTTCCTGTCGATGAACGATAGGACATCGTCGAGGTCGACGCCCGGCGGGAGCCGAAGGTTGAGTCCGATCTCCACGTGTTCCCGACTGCCCTCTTGTGTCGTGTTGATCGACCGCGTCTTCATCGTCAGCGAATGGAACGGAGTCGCTCCTGCGTGTGCGTCGCAGAACGCGTGGAGCCGTTCGACGAACGCAAGGCCGGTCTCGACCGTCGTGGCGGCAGGGGACGAAAGATGGACCCGCTCGCCGCCGAGCCGCAGGAGGAGGCTCAGGTTCCCCTTGTAGCCGATCGTCACGCCGTTCCAGCCGCTCGGCTCACCGACGATGAGGAAGTCGGGTCGGGCGTGGGCGAGGAGATGGCGGGCCCCCCGCGAATCGCGTTCCTCACCCACGGCGCCGACGACGACGATCTCCCCCGGGCCATCGTGGCGGTGGGATGCCATGAGCGCGGCCGCGAGCGCCCCCTTCGCGTCACAGGCTGCCGTTCCCGGCGGCGTCCGCGTGCGCCGTGAAACCGAGAGACCGCGCGATGTCGATGAACCGTTGCACGGCCCCCGCTTCGTGTCCCGAGGGACTATATTCCTCGACGAGCGCCGTCAGGATTCCGACGTCATCCATCCGTCAAGGCCCTCCCGAGCACGTCGATCGCGCGAGACCACTGCGCTTCTGGAATCACGAGCGGCGGGAGCAGTCGGACCACGCTCGATCCTCCGCCGATCGCGAGCACGCCTTCCTCTTGCATCGCCTGGAGAATCGGTGCCGACTTGCCGCGGAGCTCGATGCCGATCATGAGTCCGAGCCCTCGGACCTCGCGGACCGACGGTGCGTCGAGGGCCCGAAGGGTCGCGATCGCGTCGCCGCCGAGTCGCTCCGCGCGCTCCCACAGCCGCTCCCGCACCGTGTAGTCGATCGCCGCGGAGCCTGCCGCACACGCCAGCGGATTGCCGCCGAACGTCGAGTTGTGACTGCCCTTGAACGCGTGCTCGACGTCCTGGGTCGCCAGGGTCGCTCCGATCGGCACGCCTCCCGCAAGGGACTTCGCCAACGTGAGGAGGTCGGGCTCGACGCCCCACCGTTCGACGGCGAACAGGCGGCCGGTGCGGCCCATGCCCGTCTGGACCTCGTCGAGGATCAGGAGCGCGCCCGCCCGGTCGCAGATCTCGCGGGCCGCGGGCAGGTACTCCGGAGACGCAACATGGACGCCGCCTTCGCCCTGGACCGCCTCGAGGAGGACGGCCGCCGTGTCGTGGTCGACGGCGTGGCGCAGCGCGTCGACGTCGTTGAAGGGCACGTGCACGAAGCCCGGGACCAGGGGCTCGAACGGTTCCCGGAAGTCTTTGCGCCAGGTCGCGCTGAGCGCCCCCATCGTCCGCCCGTGGAAGCCCCGCATCGCCGCGACGACCTTCGTGCGGCCGGTCGCCGCGCGCGCGAACTTGATGGCGGCCTCGACCGCTTCGGATCCGGAGTTGCTCAGGAAGACCCGCTCCAGGTTCTGCGGCGCGACGGCGAGGAGCTTGCCGACGAACGTCGCCTTCGCGGTCGTGCCGAACGCGGGCCCGACGTGGATGAGCTCCCGCGCTTGCGAGGCGATCGCCTCGACGATGGCAGGGTTGCAGTGGCCGAGGTTCCCCACGCCGAACGAGGCGCCGCAATCGATGTACTCGTGTCCGTCCTCGTCCCAGAGGGTCGCCATCGATCCGCGCACGAACGTGAGCGCACGTTTCGGCGAGCATGCGAACTCCGCGGCCCGTGCTTCGACCGTGATCACGCGATCACCGTACCCATCCCTTCGAGCGCGCGCTCGACCGGGTCCGGCTGCTGCGAGGAGGCGATCACGACTCGGGCGACGCCGCCCTCGAGGGCTTCCCGCGCGGCGATCAGTTTCTTCTTCATCCGTCCGTACGCGAAGTCCATGAACGTCCGAAGTTGCGCCCGCGGCACCTCGGGGATGAGGGTAAACGGATTGCTCGGCTCCCGCAACAAGCCGGGGACGTTCGTCAGGAGGACGAGGGTGTCCGCCCCCATCGCAACGGCGACCTGCGCGGCGATCCGGTCCGCGTCCGCGTTGATCAGTTCGCCCCGCGCCGTGACGCCCGGAGGCGAGATGACGGGGACGTACCCCGCGTCGAACAGCAGTTGGATCAGGCCGGAGTTCACCCGCTCCACGGTCCCGGAGTAATCGTCCTTCACGAGCAGCACGCGGCCGTTGTCGACGGAGCGGACGGCTTCCTTGCGGCGGCCCATCAGGAGGGCGCCGTCGACGCCGCTCAGGCCCACCGCGGGCGCGCCCAGCGACTGGAGCCGCGTGACGATCTCCGTGTTGAGCTTGCCGGCGAGGGCCATCGTGAAGACCTCCATCGTCTCGCGGTCCGTGTAGCGCGACAGGACGCCGCTCGGGGACGTGATCCAGCGGATCGGCCGGCCCAGCGCCTCCGCCAGCCGGTCGACCTCGTTCGAACCGCCGTGCACTAGGACGTAGTCGCGGCGTGGAGCGAGGTCGATCAGCACGTTGTCGAGCCCGTTCCCTTCCGCACCTCCTACCTTGACGACCAACATCGACCGTTGTCACCTCAGACCGGATGCAAGCCGATGAACTCGAGGCCCATCGTCTCCGGATATCCGGCGACGAGGTTCATGCACTGGACCGCGTTGCCTGCGGCGCCCTTCATCAGGTTGTCGAGCGCGGACACCGCGACGACCCGGCCGGCGTGCTCGTCGAGCACGAACCCGACGTCGCAGAAGTTCGTCCCGGCGAGGATCTTCGGCTCCGGGAGGCGGTACAGGCCGGAGGCCTCCACGACGACCCGCACGAACGGCTCGCTTCCGTACGCTTGCCGATAGACCCGCCACAGGTCCTTAGGCGTCACGGATTCCCGGAGGAACGCGTGGCACGTCGCGAGGATGCCGCGCACCGCCTCGACCGCGTGGCACGAAAGGGCCACTCGCACCCCGGCCTCCTGCTCGATCTCCGCGGTGTGCCGGTGGCCCGTCGCGGCGTAGAGCCGCATCACGCCGGATCGCTCCGGGTGCTGGGACGCGGGCCCGCCATCCACGCCGGACGCCGACGAGCCGGTCTTCGCGTCGACGACGACCCGCTCGGTGTCGATCAAGCCCGCCTTCGCGAGGGGCCGGACCGCCAGGATGGACGCGGCCGCGATACAGCCGGGCCCGGCGACGATCGTCGCGTCCCGGATCTCTTCGCGGTGGATCTCCGGGAGGCCGTACACCGCTTTCGGCAGGAGGTCCGCCTGCGGATGATCGAGTCCGTAGTACTCCGGGTAGAGGGCCGGGTCCTTCAAGCGGAAGTCCGCACTGAGGTCGATGATGTTCCCTGCGCGGCCGAGGAACTCGCGCATGCTGCCCATCGATTTGCCGTGAGGCATCGCGAGGAACAGCAGGTCGCACGACTCGAGGTCCGCGCGCGGCGTGAACGTCAGGTCCGTGACCTTCCGGAGGTTCGGATGGGCCCGGCCGACGGGCTTGCCCGCTAAGGAGTCGGACGTGACCTGCGTCACCTCGACCTTCGGATGGCGGATCAGGAGGCGCAGGAGCTCTCCGCCCGTGTATCCGGACCCGCCGACGATCGCGACGTTCATCGACGGGCGACCTCCGCGACGTAGTCCACGATCTTGCCGGCGACGTCGATGCCCGTGGCCGAGGCGAGCGCCTTGAACTCGGGAGTCGGGTTCACCTCGTGGACGACGAGGCCGTTGGAGGACTCCATCAGGTCCACCGCCAAGACGCCCCCTCCGACGGCGGACGCCGCCCGCATCGCGAGCTCGGCCATCTCCGGCGTCGGCGTCAGGGCTTCCGCGATCCCGCCCCGGGACGCGTTCGTGCGCCAGTCGTCCGAGTAGCGGTACATCGCGGCGACGAGTTCGTCGCCCACGACGAACGCCCGCAGATCGCGCTGCGGCTTGGCGACGTACTCCTGGACGTAGAAGATCGAATGCATCGGGGAGCCGAGCGCGGTCTTGTGCTCGATGATCTGCTCCGCCTCTTCGACATCGTCGACTTTCGCCATGAGGCGGCCCCACGACCCGATGGGCGGCTTCAGGACCGCCGGATAGCCAACCTCGTCGAGGGCTTTGAGCGCGGCCTCCGGCGTCAGGGCAACGACGGTCTTCGGAGTCGGGATGCCGGCCTCCGAGAGCCGCAAGCTCGCGAGGACCTTGTCGCCGCACACCTCGACGACGTCGTACGCGTTCACGGTCGGGACGCCGTAGTGCTCGAAGAACCGCAACGCGTAGAGCGATCGGCTGTGGCTCACGCTCCGGTTCAGCACGAGATCCGAGGTGAAGCCGTTCCGCACGAGCGGGAACGTCACCGCCTCGTCGTGGAGTCGTTCGACCGGGATCCCGTGGTTCGCGGCCGCCTCGAGGATCCACTTCTCCTCCGGCCGGATCACCGTATAGAAGAGTCCGAGCGTGAACGTGCTACTCCCCCCAGTCTTCCGCTTCGCGAGGCGCGACGTCGACCTGGAACGGCTCGATGGACGTGACCTCGAGTTCGAGGCCGCAGTCGGGGCAGGGGAAGATCTCCCCCTCGATGAGGCTCGCCTTTCCGATGGCGCGGCCGCACTCCGGGCACTCCGTCATGCGGTTCCCCCCTGGAGGAGTCGGTCGACGAGGTCGACACACTCCGCGCGCTTGGAGAGCGCGTATTGTTCGAGGCCGAGCGCGTCGTGTGCGCGGACGAGCTGGATGCGGACGGCGTCGGGCGAAGGCCCGCCATGCGTGGTGCGGCGTGCGAGCGACGTGCGGACATCGAGGATCGCGACGACGTCCTCGCCGAATCGCGGGTCGAACTGCCGCAACGACGCGCCATCAACGGTGCCGTCGGACTTTGCGAGATAGGCCGAGACGGCCTCGTGGGCCTCGCGGAACGGGACGCCCCGCGCGACGAGGTACTCGGCGAGGTCCGCGGCGAGCAAGCGCGGATCGGAGGCTGCCGCGAGGAGGCGGGCTTCGTCGAACTCCAGCGCGGAGACGGCGGTGGTCAGCGCGTCGAGTGTCGCGAGGATGTGGTCGAAGGCGTCGAAGACCGGCGCTTTGTCCTCCTGTAGATCGCGGTTGTACGCGAGCGGGAGAGACTTGAGGATCGCCAGGAGGGATACGAGGTCGCCGACGACGCGTCCCGCCTTTCCGCGGGCGAGCTCCGCGACGTCCGGGTTCCGCTTCTGCGGCATCAAGCTGCTCCCCGATCCGAGGGCCGATGTCGGGCGGACGAATCCGAACTCCGCAGAGGCCCACTGCACGGTCTCCTCCCCGAGTGACGAGAGGTGGATGGCGAGGAGCGAGAGGTCGAACAGGAACTCCGCGAAGTAATCGCGGTCGCTCACGGCGTCGATCGAGTTCTCGAACGGCGCGGCGAAGCCGAGGGACCGTGCGGTGATGGAGGGTTCGATCGGGAGAGTGCTTCCCGCGAGCGCGCCCGCTCCGAGGGGCGAGACGTTCGCGCGGTCGTACGCGTCTCCCAGCCGGCTGTAGTCGCGCGAGAGGCGCCAGAAGTGCGCGAGGAGGTGATGGCCCAGCGTGACCGGTTGCGCGCGCTGGAGGTGCGTGTACCCGGGCATCGGCGTGGCGATGTGAGTTTCCGCGAGATCGAGCAGCGCCATCTGGAGCGCGAGGGTCTGCCGGTCGATCGAGACGATCGCCTCCCGGAGGAACATCCGTTCGTCGAGCGCGATCTGGTCGTTTCGGCTGCGGGCCGTGTGGACCTTCGCGCCGAGCGGACCGAGAGTCTCGGTGAGGCGGATTTCGACGTTCGTGTGGACGTCTTCGAGGTCTTCCCGCCAGGGGAACGTGCCGCTCGTGATCTCTTCGTGGATGCGGCGAAGCCCGCCGACGAGGGCGATTGATTCTTCGTTCTTCAGGATCCCTGTTGCGCCGAGCATCTCGACATGGGCGATGCTTCCCGCGACATCGAATCGGGCGAGCCTTCGGTCGATCGACAAGGAAGCTAGGAACGGCGCCGCCTGCGTCTTGACGTAAGACGGCGGGGCTCCGCCTGCCGCAGCGGGAGGTTGCGCGATGACCGCCATCCTCAGCTCGACCTCTTAGTGGCCTTCACGAGTTTCGGCGGCGCGGCCTTCTCGCCGACGGCGGCCCAGGTGCGGGCGGGCAGGCCCCAGATGTAGATGAATCCCTCCGCCATCGACTGGCGGAACCGGTCGCCCTTCGAGTACGTCGCGAGGCCGTGATCGTACATCGAGTACGGCGAGGCGGACCCTTTGAAGAGCTTCACGGTGACGTCGCCCGTCACGCGCGTCTGCGTCGACTCGATGAACGCATCGAACGCCTCCCGGAGCGGCGTGAACCACAGGCCATCGTAGATGAGGGTCGCGTAGCGCGATCCGACTATGCGGGAGAACTCGAGGACGTCCCGCGGCAGTACGAGGGCCTCGAGCGCCGGGTGCGCCTTCAGGAGGACCGTCGCCGCCGGACACTCGTAGACCTCGCGAGACTTGATCCCGACGACGCGCGACTCGACGTGGTCGATGCGGCCGACGCCGTGGCGGCCGGCGAGCTCGTTCAGCGCGGTGATGAGCGATGCGGCGTCCATCGGACGGCCCTGGAGCGCGACGGGCTTGCCCGCTTCGAAGTGGATCGTGACCTGCTCGGACCGGTCGGGAGCCTCCGAGGGGCTCGTCGTCCACGCGAACACCTCTTCCGGCGGCTC
>WNGJ01009084.1_pt1 | contig 10581 bp, 15 predicted proteins | sample 5400611 | NCBI WGS metagenome assembly WNGJ01 (sample SAMN13153375, study PRJNA577476) | soil metagenome | isolation source: 40 cm soil or saprolite under Garry oak tree replicate 1 | place: USA:California | collected 2016-06-15
CGACCACGCCCAGTCGATAAGCAAGTACTCCGCGCCTAATTTCTCAACCTTCTCCTTGTGCTTTACGCTCGACACCCTATGTATCTTTTGTGGGCAAGCAGCAGTTTGCCCCAGAGCTGCCAAAAAAACGGCGACATACTGAAGTTTCCGTTCCCTGCAGTGGCCGCGTTGGAGTCCGTTAAAGCTGGCGTCAACAAAGCCGTTTTCGGATCGCCCGGCGCTCGACTGGGCTTTGATCTCGAATTGAAGAGCTGTTTGCTCTCTTCTATCCGAATGCCGGAAACAAATGAAACACTTGCTTAGCGGCGGATGGCTCCCATCTGCCGCGCCTGTCTGAGGAACATCATGTCAATGGTTTTGCGCGGTAAGACAACAATCAAGGGGCCAGATCCGGAAGAGCCGGCGCAGGAATTGTTTTCGCAGCGTCGGAAACCGGAAATGGGCCAATTCCGCCTCCAAGTGGATAGGCAGACTAAGGCGACGTTTTCAACCTACGAAGCTGCCGAAGAGGCCGGGAAGGAAATCAAGAAGGGGCACCCCGTGGTTCGGGTGGCGGTGTACTATACCGTCGAGTGCTCAAATCGGATTATCGAGCTACCGAAGACGTAATCTCGCCTGCGCCGCCTGTCTTCAATCCGATGCGTGAGCCCTGCGGTAATCGCGTTGCCCTGCCGCCTTATTATCTGGCACCAGATCGGCGGATGCTCTTGACGACTAAGATCGGGTTGCCGGACTTTTCGGCGATGAGTCGATCCTGTTCTTTGATCATGGCACGCGCGGGAGCGTCACCGTCAAGGCCACCAAGGATTTCGCTCGGAACTCTGCGATTGGACCGCCGAGAGCCGTCTTCGTAGAACACATCGAAGAGGACGAATTCTGCTCGCGTTGCCGGCCTCCGTGCCATGATCATTCTCCTGCCGTTGGTTGCCGGCTGACACTTCGGCCAGCAGCATGCTGATCGCGACATGCCGGGAACGTGCAAAAGGCCAGCGTATTATCGCTGGGCCGGATTTCTGTTAATCGCAATCGAGAGCTAGGCGGCTTGCAGATTCGCGGCCGCCAATTTGCCGCGCTCGCTCACAACATCGTAGCTGACCTTCTGCCCCTCATTGAGGTTGCTCATGCCGGCGCGTTCGACCGTGGAAATGTGGACGAATACATCCTTCCCACCATCTTGCGGCTGTATGAAGCCAAAGCCCTTTTGGGAATTGAAGAACTTGACTGTACCCGTAGCCATATCTGGCCTCCATTGAAAACGCCGATCGGCGTCTGCGTGTGCACGACATCGCGCAGCCTGGCGTCCGAATTCAACGTTGTCTTGGGAAGAGCCCAGGCAGGCACAAAGCCAAGCAGGCACAAAGCAAAGACAAGAAAGATCTCGAACAGTCATTTATATGGTTCTACAAGGTATGATATCAACCCCTTCCTAAGAGTCTGTCCGGAGACTTTAGGCTGGATTGCAGAGTTTTCTGAGCATGAGGCGGATTGAAGCGAGGCGCAGGAAGGCGAGCGCCTTGCGATTGAGGTTCTCCCAATCCTTGGCAAGCCTGCGGCATCGATTGAGCCAAGCAATGGTGCGTTCGACAATCCATCGTTGGGGCACAAGTTTGAAGCCGACCGCCGTATCCGGTCGTTTGACAATTTCAAGGTTGACATGCGCAAGCGTTTTCGCGAGCGCGTTGGCGAATTGCGGTCCTTGATAGCCGCCGTCGGCGAAGAGCTTCTGCAGGAAGGGAAACAGCCCAAACAACGTCGCCATCACCAGAATGCCGCCGTCGCGATCCTGGATGTCGGCTGGATGAACAACAGCGTGGAGCAGGAGGCTTAATTTATCGACGAGAATATGCCGCTTCTTGCCCTTGATCTTTTTGCCCGCATCATAGCCATGCGGATCGATGCAGGCCCCCCCTTTTCGGCGCTTTTCACGCTTTGGCTATCGATGATGGCGGCTGTGGGACTGGCCTCTCGTTCCGCCTTCTCGCGGCAGGCAACGTAGAGCACATGGTGAATGCGATCCAGAACCCCATCGCAATGCCACCACACGAAGTAGCGGTGGACCGTGCTGTATGGCCGAAAGTCCTTCGGAAGGTAGCGCCATTGGCAACCGGTGCTCAGGATATACATTACGGCGTTCATGACCGCACGCATGTCGGTCCGCCGCTTGCCACCGCCGGGCTTGGGTGGCGGAATCAACGGTGAAACCGAGGCCCACTCGTCATCCGTGAGGTCGCTCGGGTACCTCAGATGATCACGATTGTATTTCGGCCGGTTCTCAAGCGTCCACATCGGTGACCCCTCCCCGAATCAGGCCACCTCCTTTGAATCCAACCGATTCACGCGATTCAAGAACTTTCGAAACGGACACTAAGGCAGGAATGCCGCGTGTTGGCGCTCTCAAGGAGGTGTCTCGCTGGCTCCGTAACTCGACCGAAGTTGGCTCTTTTGTCGACAACCAGCCACGGGCGGATGCCGCATGAGATGCAAGTACTTCAGTCCTAGTCTGCGTTAACCGCGTGCTGGCGGCTGAACAATAAAGTCGCCGGCGGCCTTGAACGTGATGCGCGCGCATAAAGGCAGCTCTGTTCCCCTCAATCCCAAAGTCGTTAGGAATGCAGCAGCATTTTAGACTTGTCATCCTGCTGCACCCTATATAACAACCTCGCGCCTTTCAAAGCGGATGCTGTGGGACAACCGCCTCATGAACTCTGCGCACCGGAGGGCCTCATTTTGCACTCGTCTAGGACACTATCGAGCTCGGTAATATTTGCACCGATCCGCCCGATGATTTCCGCGGATGCATCGACCTGACCTGACCCTTCATCTTTGAAAATCCGAAATTTGCCCGACTGAAGCATTTCCCGCTGCATTTGCAGGCTCTCTCGTTCGCGCTTGCACCAATCAAGTAGCCTAACCAAAGCGTCCATGATCAACTCCGTACGAGAAGATTTTCCGGCGATTGCACCGGGCGGTGCTGCTGGTACCGAGTCCAACGAAACGCGGACAGGGTTTCGATTAATCTGGTACACCAATCCGGTGGCGCGAATATGGCCGGTAACGTGAGCCGCAATCAAATGATCCGCAACGTGACCTGTTCAGGTTCGTCTTCTCCGGCGATCTGCTTAACCAAAGCAACAATGGATCGCCTGAGCTTGTCGTTTTCGATGTGCATGTAGGTTTTGGTGAGCGCGAGCCCCTCCGACGTGGCGAGGAAGCCGGAGACATAGTCGCAGGGCTCGTCCAGGATGGGCGATTGTCCGGGCGCATCTTCGAAGAAGAAAGAGATTGGGACTTGCTGAATTGAAGCGATATGTTGCAGGCGACTCGCTCAGATGCGGTTGGTACCTTTTTCGTAATTGTGCACCTGCTGAAACGTAAGGCCCAGAGCGTCTGCGAGCGTTTCCTGGGTCATTTCCTGCATTTACGTCGCATTCGTACACGATTACCCACGTACCGGTCGGTTGCATGCAGTGACCTTTGACTGTCGAAAAATTCACGTGCAGCTCCTGTCAACGGCATCCTTGATTCCAAGGTCTGTCGTGTTATGGGTGCAGCTGTCTTTCTTGCAACTTCGCGCGTCAATCTAACAGATCACGGTGTGTAGCGGTAGCAATTCCGCGTGTTGAAGATTCGGGCGCCTTCTGGAGCGACACGTGATCAGACGAATTACTGCTGCCCCAAAAGTTGGTCAGCGGCGATCATCGGCAGGCGGATCGGCGATCATCGGCACTAAACTCCGCCATGCGCGGGGGCTCCCATTGTTCGTTTGGACACCAGTCCCGCCGGGCTTCCTGCGCTGCCAGAGGTCTGTAGAATTTGTTGACAATTGAGTCGTATTTTAGCATGCCCCTTTGCACCGCAAGATGCGCGCGCAAGGTTACGCGCCTTATGCGGCACGCATCTGTTTGACTGCATGGAAATCGTTGGAGGAAATCAGATGAACTTGAAATCAATGTCAATAGGCCGGCTTACCGACCTTCGCCATCGCGTGGAAGCGGCTCTCGCAAGCAAGGTTATCGATCAGCGGCGGGCGATCGAATCCGAACTCGGAAAACTCACTCGGTTGCAGGGCGGTAAAACGCGGCGAAAAGTAGGCTCCGGGTTCGGACTAAGGGGACCGGTTCCGCCAAAATATCGTAACCCGCAGAATCCCGAGGAGACTTGGGCCGGACGTGGATTGAGACCAAAGTGGTTGACCGCCGCAATCAAAGGCGGAAAGTCGGCTGACGATTTTCTTATCCGTGGCGCCGTTCCGTTAAAGAAAGCGACCAAGCCGAAAAGGGCTCGCAAAGCCCGCAAGTGACACTTGTTGTGCTGCCCGCGAACGGATTGCGATTTCGCGAGAATGAACGCATCGCGGTTTGCAATCTCCCCGAATAGATCGAAGGTGCCGGAACGCCGTTCGAGGAACCGAATAATCTCGCTGCAGGGCGTTTCAAGCCTCAAGCTGCGGCCCGCATAATGTGGGTATCGCTACTCTTTACAGCGCGTGCCGCCGCGCAAGGTCCTCGATGACTTTTGAGGTGTGCGTTTCTCCGTCGCCAACGCTGCCTCGCGCGCGAGGCGTAACACCCGAAGCTTAGCGATCTTTGTGCGCTCTGCGCGCGCACGTAGTTCATACTCGGGTATCGAGCCTGGGCCACCGGATCGTGGCTCCTGTTTGAAAATAAGTTCGGCATCTTCCTTGGAGGTCATGAAACTCTCCTCCGCTTTAAATTGCGTAACGCCGAGCCGCCTGGTGTGGAGATTACGTGGGTCAACGGCGCGGCGACGAGAATTGTTCCGAAGATACGCCGCTGTTCTCGGTCGAGTCAGGCGAAGCCCGCGAGCTTTATGCCATCTTTGGTTTGACGCGCCAGAGCTGAAAGCCATGAGCGCCGATGGCCTTTTCGATCGTATCACGGGAAAAGACTGTGAGGAGCATTCCCGGATGCGACCGCACCAATCTGCCGCCAGGACTGATCCGGCAGATTGCGACCGGCCACGTCTCCGACGAAAGCTCGCAGACCGGTGTTTGCATTTGATTCGAAGATAAAGAATCGCACGAGATCACCTCATCGCGATCTGTCTAAGGAGTGGTGCGGAACGGGAGCGCTGCGGTGGCTTCTGCGAAGCGGCGTCAGCTTTTTTTTCGGCGCGGCGATCAGTCCATCCCGGATCGCCTGCTTGCGGGCAAGCTTGCGGGCGCGGCGCGCCGCCTCGGACCTTTCTCGCGTCGCCCGCTCCGATGGCTTCTCATAGAAGCGCCGCCGCTTCATTTCGCGGAACACGCCTTCCCGCTGCATTTTCTTCTTCAGGACGCGAAGAGCCTGATCGATATTGTTATCGCGGACGAGGACCTGCATAGGGTTGTGCTCCGGCGACTCTTGAGACGCATTTGGGCGTGACTTGGACGCGGAGCACACGCGCTCCTCATCACCCGGTCGAATGTCGGTGCTCAGATAGGCCGTGCTCCTCGTGGCCTCGCAGTGCTGATGGTGATGATCCCATAATGGCAGCACGCAACATGGGTACTGGCCGGTCAAATGGCCAGCCTTTTCTCAAGACTCTTGTCGGCAAACCTTGCGGCCCAACTGAAAAGGCCCATATAGCGTGTATCGAGCTTCGGCCGAACGACTTGGCCTCGCCGCACATCCCGCGTCGGACTGACGACTTTCCTCCAAATCTCGAACGAACTGGCTGCGCTAACGTGCGGCCTCATTAAACAAGTACCTGAAAGAACAGTCATATGACGCAAGGAACTGTGAAGTTCTTCAATGACGAAAGAGGCTTCGGCTTTATCCAACCGGATGATGGCGGCAAGGATGTCTTCGTGCACATCAGCGCGGTCGAACGCGCTGGCATGAGTGCCCTCAACGAGGGACAAAAGATCGCTTTCGACGTTGTTGCCGATCGAAAGAATCCGGGCAAGTCCTCGGCGGACAATCTGCACCGTCCGGCACACCGCTAACGACTTGAGTTTTGTAACGTCGTACATGGCTAACCCGTCGCCCCATTATCAACGATAGCAACAATCTTATCATCGACAAATCTGCCGTGGGCTCTCGCTCTGTCCGCGCGGGCACACGGTGCGGCGGGACGATGTCACCTACAGCGTTTTCTGTTTCGCCGATGTCGCGCACGCTGAGCTGTTTTGCGAAAGGTTCGGCGGCGAGCGCTTCGATCCGAAGGATCGTGGTCGCGGCAGCGCGTGGTTTCTCTGGCGCAAGAGCTGAAGGGCCATCAACGGCAGCCAGAATGCCGCTTCTCCCTTTCCGGCCACGGGTCGATCACGTTGAGTGAAGATGGATGACCCAAAGAGCGTTCGGAGCTCCTCCAGCTCCCACGGCTCTCTTTTGGGCTTGCGGGTCGGTAGCCTCATCCTCGAAAACGGGTCAGACCATGGCACGTCTTCCGGGATCAGCCCGGTGTTCCGAGCCCACAGGCACACTGCCTGCACACTGCCAAGCAACTTGTTGACGGTTTCAGCCGAGACCTTCGGAAGGCTCGTAAGCTCTTTCGACCATTCGACCAACTCAGGAAGGGTGGCCCTTAGGAGCTTGCCTGAACGTCGAAGAGGCATCTCCTGGAGCGCCTCACGAAACTGCAGCACGTGTGGCCGCTTGATCTGCGCAACGGGTAAGTCCCGATGGAGTTCGGTGAAGCGATCTACGGCATACTTGAACTCCCGCAATGTGTTCGCGGGCCGTGCTGCTGATTTCTTCCAGCCCTCATCAGCTATACCAAGCGTAGCGCCTGCCGAACACGACGGCTGCTGTGGATCAACGATCTCGGGCGTCTCTACCACCTCACCTTTGTCTCGCTGGGCAACCGCCTCGATGGATTTCACATAGGCTCGAAGCATCGCGAGTCCGAGTTCGCGATATGAAGCGGACTTCGGGTCAAGGTTGATGCGAAACACCTTCAGTAGTTCATCCATTTCCCATCGAAGGGAGGAGTAGTCGCCTCGCGCGAGTGCCTGTCGCGCAGGCGGGAGCGTCCACACCACCGTCTCGGCGCGCTTCTGCATTTCTCGGTCGGAGAGGCCAAACTTCGGCGGAGGACCCATCTGATAGGCGGTGTTGTACTCGATGGCGTTGGCGCTCAGTTGCTGGGCCACGCTCTGAAAGAGCTGTTCTGACCCGCCTTCACGCCGATCTTCATCATCCATGGCGAGTTGATGGGCGAAGAAGTAGTCGACGATTTGGTCGATCTCGCGCTTCTCTAGCGTGGTGCGCACAGGTCGCTGAACGGTCAGCGCTTCGGCCTGTGCGAGTATCCTGTCGAGAACCGGCTTCGCGCGGATGTTCGCCTCGCGAAGGTCCTTGGTGTCGAGAGTACGCTTGAGGAAGACTTGGCGGGGCTTGCCGTTGCCGAGAAACTCTGCGGTCGGTTGCTCCAACCGCTTCGGCACCTTCTTACGCACGTACACACCGTGACGGTTCTTAGAAACGCTGCTCATAGCTCTCATGTGATCCCACCGATTGATACCACCGGCAGGCTTCGAAGCGATTGATAATCAAGTTCTTTCGGATTTGTCGAGAGCTAGATTCGCCGTGGCGCGCCCGGAAGGATTCGAACTCCGACCCCCAGATTCTTAGTCTGGTGGGCGGTGACTATGGTGCGGACGGGGGGACTCGAACCCCCACCCCCTTACGGGGAGCAGATTTTCGTACCACTTCGACTTTCGCCGCCGCCTTGCCGGCGTTCGTGGTCTGGACTATCCCTTCGCCATAGCCTTCGGCCGTAGGCGCCGCCCGTCTAGTCTCTACACCTTCCCCTGACAGGGGGCTTGGCTCGGGATTGGCCTAGGTCGCTCCCTTAGCTTTCCCCGAATTTGGGCGGTTCTACTCCGCGAGTTTCCTCGCGGGCACTCCAGAGCACTCCAGTGAAGTCTGCTGCGTCTACCGTTTCGCCACGTCCGCGTTCGCTGAATCCTTCCCCGTCGTGCCACAGCGTACGCCGTCGCGCGAGAGCAATGTCGCGGACTCCTCTGAAGATTCGCGGCTCCTGGTTGGCTCCTAGCGCTGGCACTATCGCTGCTAATTCGATTTACAAGATTTATCTAACGTACTGTTTTTTCGCTAATTTCAGGTATGTTGCGGCAGGACGCCGCACCCCAAGAAAACTGTTTTTAAGTCTGTTGCGTCTACCGGTTCCGCCACGTCCGCGGAGGCGTCCTTTTAGCATCGGTCATCGGCGACGCGAAAGCACAGCAAGCGGAATTTCCGCGCCCCCTACCATGCTCCGCTAGCGGGGGAGGCGGCGGAAGTTGGCGAATGCAGGCCGCCTGCCTTACCCGGCCCGGTCGGCCGTACCCCAAATCTCCGCCCAATCGCCGCCCGTGATGTCGGTCACGCGGCCGTCGTGCTCGAAGAACTTGTTGGGGACCTGGAAGATCGCGAGCATCAGGCCGCCCTCCGGGCACCAGGCCGAGTGGCGGCTGCCGGCGGGGCGCCAGACGAAGTCGCCCTCCGGTACTGTGAGACCCGCGTCCGGACCTTCGCAGTCCACCAGCTTGCCTTCGAGCACATAGGTTTGCTCGATCTTGACGTGCTCGTGGTCGGGCAGCACCGCGCCGGGCGCAAACCGCATCAGCGCGGTCACGAGGCCGCTGTCGCGATCGAACAGCAGCGTCTTCACCTCGCAGCCGGGAAACCGCGTCTTCTGCCACTCCATTTCGCCGACGCGAACGTGGCGGGACCTGAGATCAGCCGGGCTGGCGGGCTTCGGGGTCACGGCATCCATGGCATCCTCCTGCGAGCAACGTCGCGCATGATAGTCTGTAGGGCGGGCAAAGCGAAGCGTGCCCACACTCCCTACCTGCCGCCGCTTGCGGGGGAGGATAGGGAGGTGGCTCGGCACGGCGCGCAAGAGCGCGCCTTTGCCCACTCCACACCGCTGCGCGGCTTTCAAAGCGGCCAGCCCCCTTACCTGACCTCCGGGCGGATCGGCGGCTGGAAGGCGAGGCCTGAGTCCCATGGGAAGACGATCCAGGTGTCCTGGGACACTTCGGTGATGAAGGTGTCGACCAAAGGCCGTCCCATGGGTTTGGCATAGACGGTGGCGAAATGCGCATTCGGCAGCAGGTCGCGCACCACGCGCGCGGTCTTGCCGGTGTCGACAAGGTCGTCGACAATCAGCACGCCCCTGCCGCCGCCTCTCTGCACGAGCTCCGATGCGACGCCCTTAAGCACCTTCAACTCGCCCTGGCGGGTGTGGTCGTAGCTCGAAATGCAGATCGTCTCGATGAGGCGAACGTCGAGTTCGCGGGCCACGATCGCGGCCGGCACCAGACCGCCGCGTGTGACCGTGACGATCGCATCGAACGGCCCAGCGCCACTCAACCGCCAGGCAAGCGCACGGGCGTCACGATGGAACTGATCCCACGAGACCGGAAATGCCTTTTCGGGCATTTGCGTCGGCGTCATGATGGTGCGCCCCTCTCATCGTCCGGCGCCTCTTCGGCCTCCTTCTCGGCCGCGGCCCGCACCGCCTTGGCCTCGGCGATAAACGCATCGGCCTCCTTCTTGGCGGCGCGTATGCAGTCATCGATCTCGCGCCGGAACCGGTCGAGAGCGAGTTTCAGGCCGGAGCCCGACGGCTTCTCGGTTTCAAGAGCATACCCGACCATGTGCATCCTGACGGACATGTTGAGCAGCATCAGGGACGTCAATTCGTCAGAAAGATCATGCTCATCCATGTAGTCCTGGATCAGTTGGTGGAGGGCCATGCCGTGCCGCTCCAACTCGTCCACGCCAGCTCCGGTCTCCTCGTCGAAATCGTCATTCCGCGAAGTCATCGCCTGCTCCTTACCAAAGTGATTTGAGCCACTCGACGACCTGCGATCGGGCCACCAGCGGTGCGGTGAGGTGCCCGGCGGAGACTTCGACATAGCGGCTTTTCGGATTCCCGGGCGCACGCGAGAAAGCATAGTCGCGGCCACGAGCTAAGATCGGATCGGATTGGCCCACCACCCAAAGGAGCGGCACGCCGTGCAACGCGGCCGCGTTCTTCGGAATCACCGCCGGACCATCCGGGTCGAACATGCTGAGATACACGGCCGGCGATGCCGTCGCGAATGTCGGAATGCCCTGAATCCCATCGGGCCAGAAGTGCCGCGATTTGTCCCCGGAGGCCAGCAATGCTCGTGCCTCGATGATGGCTGCTCCGGTGCGGGCGCGCATCTCGGCGGTCTCCGGCAGGTGTCCGGGCGAAAGCGCCACGACCGCCGCGACCCCAGGGCGGCGGGCCGCATAGCCAATCGCCGCATTGGCGCCGAGGCTGTGGCCGACGATGACGATGCGCCTTGCGCCCTTGCCTTTGAGTCCCGCGACGACGCCGTCGATCTCCCGCATCGCCTCCTCATAGGTGGCCCCGTACATGCGGCCGAACGACCACGGCATTTCCGGAGACGTCACAGCTGCGCCCTCGGCCGCGAGCGCCGACGGGATACCGCCGTCGAATGCCCCCGCCCACACGCCCTTGCCGTGCAGAAACACCACCCCGGTTCCCTGCAGAGTCGTGGCATGAACAGGCGTCGCGATCAGCCACAACAGGCAGAGCGTCCGCACCACCAGGAGCGCGGCGACTGCGCGACCAGCC
>WNGJ01009085.1_pt1 | contig 10581 bp, 7 predicted proteins | sample 5400611 | NCBI WGS metagenome assembly WNGJ01 (sample SAMN13153375, study PRJNA577476) | soil metagenome | isolation source: 40 cm soil or saprolite under Garry oak tree replicate 1 | place: USA:California | collected 2016-06-15
GAACCGGCTGAGACAACGCCGATTTCGGCCATCTGTATGCCGTGAGAGGCTAATTCTCGGTCCAGCGCGATCAGACAGCCATCCAGCTTCGGGCTGGAGCTGCGCTAACGCTCCCGTGGAGAGCATCTGGCCAGACGCGGTCGCGGCGGATGCGGGTCGCGGCAGACCGCTGGGCCTCGCCGGCGGGCGACGGAGCCTCGAGGGCCGCTGCTGAAAGGCGCGGGCCAATGGCCGCCCGGTTTGAGCGTGGATCCGTTCGCAATGTATACTTCGCGCAACTGAACGGCCGCTCCTGACGTGGGTGACCCCCACGTCTCTTTTTTGTCGGCCAAAACATTGGACAACCAGTCGGAGGAGCATCTTGAGTCGAGACTTCGTTGGTGCCCTCCTTCAGCTCAACGCGGAGAAGCAGGTTTCTCGCGAGCAGCTGATCCACGCGGTGGAGGATGGCATCCAGTCAGCCTATCGCCGCGTCGCCGGTGACGAGGACATCCACGTCCGGATCGACGCCGAGACGGGTCGCATCCGCGTCTTCCGAGCACGCGTCGCCGTCGCCGAGGTCGAGGATCCGCTCGTGGAGTTCGATCTTGAAGAGGCGCGCGGCCACAAGCCGGACGCCGAGATCGGCGATCTCGTCGAGATCGCGGAGCTCAACGAGGACGTCTTCGGCCGGATCGGCGCACAGACTGCCAAGCAGATCGTCCTCCAGCGGATCCGCGAGGTCGAGCGCGACCAGGTCTTCGACCGGTTCGCCAGCCGCGAGGGCGAGATGATCACCGGCACCGTCAACCGAGTCGAACCGCGAGCGATCATCCTCGATGTCGGAAACAACGTCGAGGCGATCCTCCAGACCTCCGAGCAGTCGGCTGTCGAGCATTACCGGATCGGGCAGAACGTCAAGGCCTACGTCCTCGAGGTTCGCCGCTCGACACGCGGCCCGCAGATCTTCGTCAGCCGGACCCACAAGGGCTTCCTCAAGCGCCTGTTCGAGCTCGAGGTTCCCGAGATCCACAACGGGACGGTCGAGATTCGGGCGATCGCCCGCGAGGCAGGCAGCCGCTCGAAGGTCGCCGTCGGATCGCGCCAGGAAGGGCTCGATCCTGTCGGCGCGACGGTCGGCCAGCGTGGCGCGCGGGTCCAGGCGGTCGTCGCCGAGCTCGGTGGGGAGAAGATCGACGTCATTCCCTGGAACGACGACCCGGGCGTGTTCGTCGCGAACGCGCTGAGTCCCGCCCAGGTCATCTCCGTCGACATCGATGAGGAGCACCGGATCGCGAGCGTGACGGTGCCCGAGCGGATGCTCTCGCTGGCGATCGGGCGCGAGGGCCAGAACGCGCGGCTCACCGCCCGACTGACCGGCTGGCGGATCGACATCCGGAGCGATGTCTCCGTCGCCGAAGCAAAGGCCGCCGCGGCCGAGGCGGCCAGGGCCCCTGCACCGACGCCCGACAGCGAGGCGGTTGCGGCCATCGCCGACACCACTACGACCGCGAAGAAGGCCTCGACCGATGAGAAGGCCGAGGCGGCATCCACGGGCGAGAGGGCCACGGCAGAGCCGACGGCCGCGACGGCGCCGAAGAAGGTGCGCGCCGCGAAGGCGACCGCGTCGACCAACGGCACCGCCGCCGTTGCGACCGAGGCGACGCCCGAGAAGCCCGCGAGCGCCCCGAAGAAGCCGCGTGCCGCCAAGGCGATCGCGTCGACGGCCGGGACGGCCGAGGCCGACGCGGTGCCTGCCACGGCCAAGCCCCGTGCGAAGAAGGCAGCGACGGCAAAGGCGGTCGCCGGCCACGGCACGGGCGCCGATGCGGAGGCAGGACCCGAGGCCGCAGCGGCGGCGCCAAAGAAGTCGCGCACAAAGAAAGCGACCGCGGCAGCTGCGGGCGACGGCGGGGAGGCCTCGTCGTAGCCCGGCAGGGAGCTGCCGGCGTTCCACGTCGGGTGCCGAATCGATCGTGCGTGGCGTGCCGAACGGTCCGGCCCAAGCGTGAGCTCGTTCGGATCGTCCGGACGCCGAGCGGGGAACTGATGATTGATGAAACCGGCCGCGTCGCCGGTAGGGGTGCCTACCTCTGCCGGGATGCCGCGTGCTGGACGACCGCTCTCGGGCGAGGCGCTCTCGGGCGTGCGCTCGAGGCACCGCTTCCGGTGGAGCTACGAGAGACGCTCCGAGCCGGAGCGGCGATGATGATGACAACTGACGAAGGAGGAGCCGGTGGCACGAAGTAGGAGCGGCACGCGCGGAAGGCGCGGGCCGAGGAAGCCGCCGCGGCGTGATGGCAGCGGCGTACCCGGACAGGTCCAGGTCGCCGACCCGCGTGAGCGTGGCGCGATCGAGCTGCCCGCGACGATCACGGTCAAGGAGCTGGCGGAGCTGTTGACGGTCAATCCGGCCGACGTCATCCGCGAGCTGATCAAGAGCGGGATCTTTGCGACCATCAACCAGCTGATCGACCGCGACACGGCGTCGCTCGTCGCCGGGGAGCTCGGCTACGAAGTCGCGGAAGCCGTTGCGCCGACGACCGGAGCGGCCGCCGATGGTGACGAGGACAGCGCGCCCGCCGCGGCGACGAAGGAGGTCCTCTTCGAGGAGGACGATCCGTCGCTGCTCCAGCCACGCGCGCCGATCGTGACCGTCATGGGTCACGTCGACCACGGCAAGACGAGCCTGCTCGATGCGATCCGGACGACCGAGGTTGCGGCCGGCGAGCGTGGCGGGATCACCCAGCACATCGGGGCGAGCGAGGTCACCCACGACGGCAAGCGCGTCGTCTTCCTCGACACCCCGGGCCATGAGGCATTCACGGCGATGCGCGCCCGCGGCGCCAAGGTGACCGACATCGCGGTCGTCGTCGTCGCCGCGGACGACGGCGTCATGCCCCAGACGCTCGAGGCGATCAGCCACGCCAAGGCGGCCAAGGTCCCGATCGTCATCGCCCTCAACAAGATCGACAAGCCCGATTCGAACCCGGACCGGGTCAAGACCGAGCTGTCCGAGGCCGGCGTCATCGTCGAGGAGTACGGCGGCGACACGCCGCTCGTGCCCGTCTCGGCGCGCACCAGGGTCGGGCTCGACGAGCTCATCGAGATGATTCTCCTCGTGGCCGACCTCCAGGAGCTCAAGGCCAATCCGAAGCGACCGGCCGTCGGCACGATCGTCGAGGCCCAGCTCGACAAGAACCGCGGCGCGATCGCCACGGTGATCGTCCAGACCGGCACGCTGCGAGTCGGCGACGTGATCGTCGTCGGCGAGACGTTCGGCAAGGTCCGGGCGCTCGAGAACGACGAGGGCAAGCGGGTCACCAAAGCAGGACCGTCCAGCGCGGTCGTCGTGCTCGGTCTGTCGGCCGTGCCCGAGGCCGGTGACATCCTTCGCGTCGTCGCCGACGAGAAGGAGGCTCGGACGCTCGTGGAGACGCGCCGCGCTGCAAACGCCGCCAAGGGCGGTGAGGGCAGCGGCCGAGCCACGCTCGAGGATCTCTACAAGCAGATCCAGGCCGGCCAGGCCAAGGAGCTGCGGATCATCCTGAAGGCCGATGTATCCGGTTCGCTCGGGGCGATCACCCACGCCCTCGACCAGCTCAACCAGGAGGAGATCCGGATCAACGTCCTCCATGAGGGCGCCGGGGACATCACCGACAACGACATCATGCTGGCGTCCGCGTCGGACGCGATCATCGTCGGGTTCAACACGAAGATCACCGAGACGGCCCGTCGGGCCGCGGAGTCCGAGGGTGTCGACGTTCGGTTGTACGACATCATCTACAAGCTTTCGGACGACATCTCGGCTGCCCTCCAGGGGCTGCTCGAGCCGGAGATCGTCGAGGTCATCGAGGGTCGAGCCGAGGTCCGCCAGATCTTCAGGGTCGGCAAGAGCACGGTCATCGCCGGTGCGTTCGTCACCGACGGCCGAATCGTCCGGGCCGGCGCCCGGGTCTGGCGCAACGGCAAGGTCGTCGCGACCGACCGGATCGAGTCGCTGCGACGCTTCCGCGACGACGTCCGCGAGGTCCAGACCAACTACGAATGCGGCATCGGTCTGGCGAACTACCACGACCTCGAGGAGGGCGACATCATCGAATGCTTCAGCTCTCAGACAGTCTCCAGAGTCCTTGCCAGTTGAGTGGTCGTGGTGCCGGTCGCGGCCCCGGCCGTACATGCGTGCGTTGACGCCTACGGTGCTCGCTCACGGACCTTGGAGTCCGCTCGCTCCGCTCCTCGGCGTCGCCTTCGCCTGAACGGTCGGGACTCGCGAGACCAAATCGGAGTGGCATGACAGCCAGAACAAACCGAATCGACGAATTGTTGCGGCAGGAGATCACCTCGATCATTTCCCGCGAGATTGGCGATCCGCGGGTCGGGTTTGCGACGATCACCGGGGTCGAGACGGCGCCTGATCTCCGCCATGCCAAGGTCTTCGTCAGCGTCATCGGTCAGCCGGAGGGTCGCAAGGAGGCGCTTCGGGCGCTCGGCCGGGCGATGCCGTTCGTCCGCCACGAGCTCGGCAAGCGGCTGCGGCTGAAACGCATCCCGGAATTCCATCTCGAGCTCGACGAGACGCTCGAGCGGGGGACACGAGTTCTGCGCCTCCTCGACGAGCTGGAATCGGGGCACACGCCCGACGACCTGCCGCCGGTCGGTGAATCGCTGCCGACGCCGGTCCAGCGCCTGCCGCATCTCGGCGACGCAGAGCCCGTTCCGGGGGAGGAACCGGCCATCCCGCCCGCGCCGGGCCTCCGTCGGCGCGTATTCCGGACATCAAAGCATCGGCCGGTTCCTGGTCGACGGCCGCGGTGATCGATCTCCAGCCGTGGCTCGGCGCCGTTCCCGAGGCGGTCGTCGAGCGGATCCGTTCGGCCCGGAACGTGCTCGCGGTGGGCCACGAGAACCCCGATGCCGATACGCTCGGCTCGACTCTGGCGGTATGCCGGCTGGTCGAGCATGGCGGCGCGCGAGCGACGGCGGTTTTCGCGGACCCCATCCCGCCGATCTACAACTTCGTCGCCGACGTCGAGAGGGCCAGGACCGACCCAGATCCGGAGGCCGGCTACGACCTTCTCGTCGTCTCCGACTGTGGCACGCTCGATCGGATCGGTGCGGTCCGCGAGCGACATCCGGAGCTGTTCGAACGACTGCCCCGCGTCGTCATCGATCACCACGCCTCCAACGGTTCCACCGGACCGACCGACTGGATCGAGCCGGACTCCGCGGCGACGTGCGAGATGACGGCGCTCCTGGCGGTTCGGCTGGGCGTCGCACTGTCCGACGGTGACGGTGCACTCGCCGGCCAGCTGATGGCCGGGATCGTCATGGATACCGCGACATTCGCCCACCCGAACACGACCCCGCGGACGCTCGCCGTCTCCGCGGCGCTGGTCGAAGCCGGCGCGCCCCTGTCCGACATCTCGCGGCGGCTCTACCGCAGCAAGCCAGACGCCCAGCTGCGACTGTTCGGGCGAGTCCTCGCCCGGCTCGAGACCGATGCCGATGGACGGATCATCCACACGAGCCTGTTCGATGCGGACCTCGAGGCCACGGGCGCGATCCCGGCTCACTCCGAGGGGATCATCGACTTGCTTGCTCAATCCGAAGAAGCGGACGTCGCCATCGTCTTCAAGGAAGCCGGCCCGGCCACCCGGATCAGCGTCCGAACGAAGCCCGGCGGCGTCGACGCAACGGTGCTGACCGGTGCGTTCGGTGGCGGTGGCCACGCTCGCGCAGCCGGGGCGACGATCGCCGGCTCGGTCGATATCGCCCGACCGGCCGTCCTCTTCGAAGCCCGCCGTCTCGTCGCCGCGCTCGCTCGCTAGCCGCGCATGGACGGCGTCCTCGTCATCGCCAAGCCGGCGGGACCGACCTCGCACGATGTCGTCGCGCTCGTCCGGCGGCTCGCGGCCACCAAGCGTGTCGGCCACGGCGGCACGCTCGACCCGTTCGCCAGCGGTGTGCTGCCTTTGTTTCTCGGGCGGGCGACCCGGCTCGTCGAATATCACCTCGGCGACCGCAAGGGCTATCGAGCGACCGTCTGTTTCGGGGCCTCGTCTACGACGGACGACCTGGAGGGCGAGCTCACACCGAGCGCCGCGCCCGCCTCGTCACGCGCGGCGGCGGAAGCCGCGCTCGCCGGCTTCATCGGACCGATCTCCCAGCGGCCGCCGGCCTACAGTGCGATCAAGGTGGCCGGCCGGCGGGCCTACGCCATGGCGCGGGCAGGGGAGCACGTCGAGCTAGCCAGCCGCGAGGTGACGATCCACAGCCTCGAGCTCCTCGATTGGGACGGGACGGATCCTGACCGGCCGGTCGCCGTCGTCGACGTCGAGTGCTCCGCGGGGACGTATATCCGGGCCCTCGCGAGGGATCTCGGAGAGGCTGTCGGTGGCGCGGCATATCTCGGCGCCCTCGTGCGGACGGCCAGCGGCCCGTTCCGGCTCGACGGCGCGGTTTCGCTCGATCGAGTCCGGGAGGCGGCCGCCGATGGCGCGGAGCGGCTCGCAGGTTTGCTGCTGCCGGTCGACGCCGGGCTTGACGATCTCCCGGAGCTCGTCGTCACCGACGACGAGGTTCGAGCGATCGCGCGCGGCCAGTTCGTCCGACCGAAGGCGACCGACCTGACGGTCCTTGACGCAACCGGCCCTGACGCTCCGATCCGCGTTCGCGACGCTTCCGGGCGACTGGTCGCGATCGCGACGCTGAGCGATGGTCGCCTGGCACCGGACAAGGTCCTGGTCGAAAGCACAGCGACACCAATCGGCGCCGATGCCTGAAGGAGCGGTCAGCGTCGTTGCCGGCGTCGAGAGGCTCGAGACGAGCCACGGACCGTTGTTCGCGGTCATCGGCGTGTTCGATGGGATCCACGTGGGGCACCAGTACCTGCTCCGTCATCTCGTGTCGGACGCGCGGCGGCGCGGGGCACGTGCTGCCGTGATCACCTTCGACTCGCACCCCGACGAGATCCTCGTGGGAGCTGCGCCGCCACTGCTGGTCGATCCGTCGGAGCGACTTCGACTGCTCGGAGAAGCCGGTGTGGAGGTCGTCATCGTCCAGCATTTCGACGCTGGCCTGCGGGCGACGGAATATGACGATTTCGTCCACCGGATCACGTCCAGGACGTCGCTCGCCGGGTTGCTCATGACGCCCGATGCGGCGTTCGGGCACGACAGGCGAGGAACGGCCGACGCGCTCGCGCTGCTTGGCGACGAGGAGGGCTTCGACGTCGTCGTGGTGCCGCCCTTTGCGGTCGACGACCGGCCGGTGAGCAGCTCCGAGATCCGTCGGCGAGTCACGACAGGCGATCTCGACGGCGCAGCCGTGCTCCTGGGTAGGCCGTATTCGATCGTCGCCACGGCCGGCGAGGATGGGCTCCTCGATGTTGCGATGCCGGTTGCCCTCCCGCCGGCGGGGGAGTACCGAGTGTCCGCTCAATCGATCGATGGCAACAGGGCGGGCGGATGCACGCTGATCGTGGACCGGAGCGGCGGCATCAGCCTCGAACCGGGTGACGTGACACCGCTGGGGACCCGCTGTCGCGTTGCCTTCCAGGGCTCCTGATAGCCCAGACGGCGCAGCCCGACCACCACTACGCACGTTTGCCGCATCCGGGGGACCCTGCTACCATCCGGCGGTCATAACAGAAAAGATCAAAGAACAGTTCGTGTTCGGAGGAACGAGTGCCGCTTGCGCGGGAAGAGAAGCAAGAGATCATGACCGGGTATGCCACCAAGGAAGGTGACACCGGGTCGCCGGAGGTCCAGGTCGCGCTCCTGACGGAGCGGATCAAGGGGCTGACCGACCATCTCAGGAGCTTCCCCAAGGACAACCATTCCCGTCGCGGCCTCCTCAAGCTCGTCGGCCAGCGCCGTCGTCTTCTTGCCTATCTCATCAAGAAGGACAACACGCGCTACCGGACCGTCATCGGACGGCTGGGGCTCCGCCGCTAGAGTTCCGCGCCTTCGAACCTCGGGCACGACCCGAGGTTCTTCCGCGTCAGACGCTCTTCGGCCCGCCGGCTTTCGCGCCGCAGGCTCGCTCTTCCTCCACGATGAAGGAGGAACCCATTCCCGTGTCTCAGACTTTCGAGACGCAGCTCGGTGGCCGCACGCTGACCATCGAAACCGGCAAGCTCGCACGCCTCGCCGGCGGCTCCGTCACCGTCCGCTACGGTGACACCATGGTGCTCGGCACCGCCAACCGGTCCGAGCCTCGACCCGGCCTCGACTTCTTCCCACTCACGGTGGACTTCGAGGAGCGGATGTACGCCGCGGGCAAGATCCCGGGCGGCTTCATCAAGCGCGAAGCGCGCCCGTCCGAGAACGCGATCCTGGCCGCCCGCCAAACGGACCGGCCGATCCGCCCACTCTTCCCCGAGGGCTACAAGGATGACGTCCAGCTCGTGATCACGGTTCTCTCGACGGACCAGGAGAACCTCCCGGACGTCGTCGGCACGATCGCCGCATCGGCGGCCCTGACGATCAGCGAGATCCCGTTCAACGGCCCGATCGCGTCCGTGCGCGTCGGCCGGATCGACGGCGAGTTCGTCGTCAACCCGACGTTCAGCCAGCTCAAGGACTCCGAGCTCGACCTGATCGTCGCTGGCACCCGCGACGCGATCATGATGGTCGAGGCGGGCGCCAACCTCCAGCCCGAAGACGTCATGGCCGAGGCCATCCTGTTCGGGCACCGTGCGCTCCAGCCGGTCATCGACCTCCAGCTCGAGATCCAGAAGGCCGTCGGAAAGCCGAAGCGCCTCCCGTACATCGAGCCGTCAACAAGCTCCGTCGTCGACTTCGCCACGGCGACCGACGCCAGGCGCGAGCTCGTCGTGATCGACACCGAGACGACCGGCACTGATCCCAAGATGTCGGATCTCGTCGAGGTCGCCGCGGTCAAGGTCAAGGGCACGAAGATCGTCGACCGCTGGTCCACGTTCGTGAATCCCGGCCGGCCGATCGTCGGCAACCAGATGCACGGCATCACCGACAAGGACGTCAAGGGCGCACCGAGCCCGAAGGAGGCGGCCGACAAGCTGCTGGCCTTCGTGGGCGACGGCCTGATCGTCGGTCACAACGTCGGCTTCGACCTTGGCTTCATCGAAGAGGCCAAAGGCGATGGGTTCCGGTTCGAGCCGGGCAGCTATCTCGACACGCTCGTGATCGCTCGCGAGGGCTATCCCGGCGCCGAGTCGTACAAGCTTCCCGACCTCGCCCGGTTCTTCGGCGTCGAGCTGACGCAGAGCCACCGTGCCCTGCCGGATGCCGAGGCGACGGCCAACCTGCTCCTCTGGTTCGCGAACGACCTGCCGGGCCGGATCTCGGCGCTCCGTGATTCGATCGCCGAGGCCGTCCGGGCCAACCGCAGCGGTGGCGACACGACCAGGCTGCTCGAGACCGCTCGCCGTCAGGCGCGCGTCAGCAAGAACCTCTTCAGCCTCATCCAGAAGAAGACCGTCCGGCGGATCGTCCTCGACGAGGGGATCCGGATCGACGGTCGCGGCCTCGCGGAGATCCGCCCGATCACGGTCGAAGTTGGGCTCATCCCGCGCGCGCACGGCTCCGGCCTGTTCACCCGCGGCGAGACCCAGGCGCTTACGGTCGCGACGCTCGGATCGTCCTCTGACGTCCAGCGGATCGACACGATCAGCCCCGAGACCGAGAAGCGCTACCTCCACCACTACAACTTCCCGCCGTACAGCACCGGCGAGAACAAGATGATGCGCGGGCCCAGCCGTCGCGACATCGGCCACGGCCACCTCGCCGAGCGGGCCCTCGTGCCGGTCCTGCCGAGCCACGATGAGTTCCCGTACGTGATCCGGCTCGTCAGTGAGTGCGTGACCTCGAACGGTTCGACGTCGATGGCCTCGACCTGCGGCTCGACTCTTGCCCTCATGGACGCCGGCGTCCCGATCAAGGCGCCCGTTGCCGGCGCGGCGATGGGCCTGATCAGCGAGCCGGACGGCCGGTTCGTCGTCCTGACCGACATCCTCGGCAAGGAGGATTCGATCGGCGACATGGACTTCAAGGTGACCGGCACGCGGGACGGCGTCACCGCCCTGCAGATGGACATCAAGGTCCAGGGCATCAGCGAGGCGATCATCCGCGACGGCCTGGCGCAGGCCAAGACGGCCCGCCTGGCGATCCTCGACAAGATGGCCGAGGTGCTCCCGGAAGCTCGTGCGGACATGAGCGACTTCGCGCCGCGGATCATCACGATCAAGATCAACCCCGAGAAGATCCGCGAGATCATCGGCAAGGGTGGATCGATGATCCGCAAGATCCAGGAAGAGACCCAGACCGAGATCAACGTCGAGGACGACGGCACAGTCGAAATCGCCGCCGTCTCGGGCGAGAACTCACGCAAAGCGATCCAGTGGATCGAGAGCCTGACCCGCGAGGTCGAGATCGGTGCCCTGTACCTGGGCACCGTGACCCGGATCATGTCGTTCGGCGCGTTTGTCGAGATCCTGCCCGGCAAGGAAGGCCTCGTCCGGATCGGCGAGCTCGCCGACTACCACGTGCCGACCGTCGAGGACGTCGTGTCCGTCGGCGACGAGGTCATGGTGGTCGTCACCGAAGTTGATCGCCAGGG
>WNGJ01009089.1_pt1 | contig 10580 bp, 6 predicted proteins | sample 5400611 | NCBI WGS metagenome assembly WNGJ01 (sample SAMN13153375, study PRJNA577476) | soil metagenome | isolation source: 40 cm soil or saprolite under Garry oak tree replicate 1 | place: USA:California | collected 2016-06-15
CTATGATATCATTATTGCGATGCTCGAACAAAAGGAACACTCTCACAATTGCTGCCGCGACATCTTGAAATGTCGCCAACGCAATAACACAAGATTGGCGATGGAACGCGGCGGATGAGATGGCCCAGCGCACGGGTCTGATGGCCGCAGAGGATTGTTTGAGCCGTTTCCCGCCGCCGGAGGCGGAGGCCGATCCGCGGCGGATCGAGATTGATCCGATCAATCCGAATCACGTCCCCGTGGAGCCGGAATTCGGTCATAGATTGCCTTTGCCGCCAAGAGAAAAGGGCGGGTTGCCCGCCCTTTCGAATGAGTCTCCAAGCCGCCTCTAACCTTACTCCGAATGAGACGGTCTGGTTGAGATGCATTGATATTTTGCCGGATCAGCCAGGTCCGCCGGGTTGCTCGCCACGGGCGTCCCGCCGACAACCGATACGCTGCCGGTAAAGCGCGCCTGGTGCGGATACGGACACAACAGGCGCGTCCGCGTGGTCGGTCCTGACACGAAGGGAACTTGATACACGGCGGGAGTGAAGTTCACGCCCGTCGCCGGTATCGGCCCGGGAGGGACGCCGTTTTCAACCCAATTGGCGAGCGGCGTGAGGAGATCGAACTGGTCGGTCGCCGCTCCGCCGGCGCAATGACCCATGTTCGGGATCGGGTAGAAACGCGAGAAGTGCTGGGCTCTCTCCAGGCCGCCAAACTGTTCTGCCATTTCTTCGTAGTACTTGATGGTGCCGAGAACAGGCGGGCCCGGATCGCTGAGGCCATGATACCAGATGATCTTGTGCCCGTAATCGACGAAGCGCGTGATATCGGCCGACGTGGAGTAGGTCACGGTCGGCGTACGCGGGTTGAGCATCCCGAGGTCGGTGGCGAAGTTGAAATCGAGCGGACGGAGCGTCGGCTGCGCCGGAGACAGGAACGCGTAACCGAACTGGCTCCCACCCAAGGCGAAGTCACCCGGCGCCCTGCCCGGACTTCCGATCTTTCGTGCTGGAATGCTGGCAGTCGTCATCCAGCCGCCGTCCCATGCATAGCCTTGCGCGATGTTGGTGACGTGGTGCTTGGCGACGGCGCCGGCCGGCACGGCGATCTCCCGTCCTTCGCCGTCTCGCGGGCCTTGATTGATTTTCTTCACGGCCTGAATCTGCGCCGGAGACAAACAGGTCGCATCTTTTGCTCCGATGCATTGCAACCGGTAAGTGGCGCCGCCGGACGTATAGGTCGCGGTCGCAGGATCAAACTTCGCCCTGCATGCCGGCAAGTTGTCGATAACGCCGTCGGCGACGCCGTCGAGCGCATCGCAGGCTTGGAGCAAGGCAGTTTCCAGGAGAGCCTGGTCGGTGACCGGAAAGGCAGGGTACAAGATTGGGGCAGGCGGCTGTGGCGCGGGTTGAGGCACAAAGGATAGTGGTGGCAGCGACGGGTTGGCGTTGTAGACGTTCAGGATCTGCTCCATGCCGTAGATGGTGCTGAGCCCGATTGCTTCTAAATCGTAAACCGGATCGCCGGCGATGATGCCGTCAAAGAACCACGGAAAGTGCTGCGACATCACCATGCCCTGGCGCCCGCCGGTCGAACAGCCGACCCAATACGAGCGATTTGGGCCATTGCCATAGAATTGATTGATCAGGTACTTGGCGACCAGCGTGGTCACTTCGATCGACTGGTAGGCTTGGTCGATGGTGCCAAGCGGATCGAGATAGAATTCGTTTGCATTTCCATATCCCGAATCGCACGTGGCCAATGCGAGGTCAGAGTTGAAATGGCCGCCATTTTGGGTCGCCACCGCATAGCCGTTGACGATCCCGAACGTCGAATTGCCGCTGATGCTGCCTGTCGCGGTGGGAACGGCGCCTTCCGTGCCGCCGCCACCCTGAAACATGAAGCGCCCGTTCCAGTTGGCCGGCAGTTGGACCTGGAAGGCATCGACGTACTGGCACTGGTCGACCGGACTGATATGCCGATTGACATAGCCGCTGACGATACAACGCTGCGGCAATCCATTGGCGGCCGGCGTATCCACGGCCGAAGTAATTACCGTATTGGGCACGGGAAAACCCGAGGGGGGTAATGCCGCAAGGTTGGCACACGGCGTTGGCGTGACCGGCGTGGCGATCGATGTCGTCGTTGTGGCAAAACCGGCGCACTGGTCCTGCGACCGTCCGTCTACCCAGCTTGGCCCATGCAAATGGGTCGGCGCCGGCGAATTGCCCTGACAGTGCAGATTTCCTCCGACGCTGACGAGACTGACATCGGAGGCCGCTTGTGATTTGTTGGATTGTATGTGGACGTTTTCGCGGACGGTGCCGAGCCACGCCGAGCACGGGCCGGCGTTGAACCGGCACTCGAAATCGCCGTGGATGACGACGCCTGGACCTTGAAAGCCGTTCCACCCCGTACCTATGCACGAGTTGATGCTCAGGTTTCCTCGAACAGTGACATTGCCTTGAAGGAGAACCGAGCTGCAGTTTTTGGCTTCGACATCACCGTCGATCGCTGACGGCTCCGCGTATGCCAGCACCGTCAAGGTTGCATCGCGTCCGACCCGAACGTTTCCTTTGATATTGACGAAGCTGAGAGTGCAGGACTTGCCATCCGGCACGGTGACGTTGCCGTTGATATTGGTAACGGCTGGTCCGCCACCTATCAGCCCCGAGCAATGCATATCGCCGCCCCGAGCCTCCAGCTCGACCGCAAAGCATTGAGTGGCTGCCGACAGTAAAATTGTGAGCGCGAAAGGAAGACAGGTTCTCATGGGCGTTCTCCCACCTGAAGCGACTAGCGCGCTTGCTCTGGCTTCCCGACGGTAGGCTGGGCCCAGCTCAATTGACAAATATATTTTCATATATGCGGCCCGCAGCGCCTAGGCTGTCTGCCCGCCCCCAGAACGGCTGCACCGCGAGAGAGCAAAAACGACTGACGGGCAAACGATCAAAGTCGATCGGAGCAAAATCCGGGTACGCGCCCCGCCCGCAGGCCAAGTTGGCGACGTTGACCGGCTTCATGCGGTTCGTCCGGTTCGTGCGCTCGCTCAGAAGTGCCAGATCAAGTCTGCCGCCACAATCAAGGCATCTTTCTTGTTGGGCGGAATGACAGGGTTCGCATTGAAATTGCCATTGAAGGCCGGCGCGTCGAGAGCGCGGTAGTAGGTCGCTTCCGGACGAAGCTCGACCTGCGGCGAAAACCAGTGCTGCCAGCCGATGCCGAAATCGAAGTAACGTGTTTTCGTGCCGGTCCGCTGCCCTTGCCTGTCGTTGTAGAATTCAGACCGGAAGGAGATATTGTCCATCGGCGAGAACTGATAGTTCAAATACATCAGAGTGGTGAAGGCTTTCGCCGTGCAAGCGAGCTGCCTCGGATCGGCGCACTGCGCAAAAAACGGAGCGTTGAAATTGATGCCGTTGGCCGGGGTGAACGGAAAGCCGCCATTGGCGATGATGCCGGCCGGGTCGGTGACGTTGAGTACGTTCTTTTGCTCGAGGGCGTATGCCTCCCACGAGAGATGCCACGCCTTGTTGATCCGGTGATACCAGGTCAGTCCCGTCCACTGAACGTTATTGTATCCCCAGGTGCCGTTGTTGATGGCGTTTTCCACCACGTAGATGGTGTCCCAGCCGCTGTCGCTCTGCCAGCGGACGCCAGCCGTGACGGAAGGCTGGGCGCCGGGGTCTTTGGGCATCGTATTGCCGGGGAACACCGGATTGGGAAATGGGTTGGGCACCCTCTGGCCCAGGTGCCATGGCATGGTGTCGGTGCCAACTGTCAGGCCCAATTGCAGAAACCAGTTCTTGTTGAGCGCAAGGGTGCTGATGAGACCGGTGTTGGTGTAGTTGTCGAAGGTGTAGCTCAGCGAATGGGTGTACATGTAATTGTTAGGCGCAAGCTGCGCCTCGATGTCGGGAATTGCGATGAAACGTCCGAAGCGCAACATGAGCCCGGCGCCGAATTGCGGAAGGTAGACTTCGCCATAGAGCATCGGGAAGTCGTAACCGTTATAAAGGTTGTGACCGAGCAGCTGATAACTCGCCAAGCCATAAGCGGTCGTGTAGCGGTAGTTCTCGCCGTAGATCGCCGAAAGCCGGAATCCCCAATCGACATGATCGGTCTGCACCGTGTCGGGGAGGCGTTCAAAATAAACCGCCGCCTGGTCGAGCTGGTCTCTGTTCGGCGTGAAATCATAGGCTGCCGGCCAGTTGCCGCCTGGCTTCACCGTGTTGCTGCTGATATTGCCGCCGCCGCTGATCCAGCCGTAGATTTGCATGTTGCCGGCCTTCAGCGCCCTGCCCAGGTCGGTGTTGGCCAGCGCCACCATCAACGGGCTGTCAACGGAAGCTGGCCGGGTTACGCCGATGAGCGTGGTTCCCCCATAAGGCCACTCGGTAAACGGATATGGTGGCGTCGTGGTCGGCGCATCCGGCCAGCCGGACCGGCGCGCGGATGGCGCCTTCGGGTCAGTGGGTGGCTTCTCGTGGCCCCATTCAAGCCTGTAATAGTTGATGAGGCGCTCGAGGAAGCCGTCGCCCAGATAGGCGTCAAGACAGTCGTATTTCTTATAAGGGGCGTCGGGCGCCCGGCAATTCACTGATGCCTTGTCGCGCGACGACGAGGTATCTCCCGCCTGCGCGGCGCCATTTGCCGCAACTCCTCCCGCCACGACAAGCGCCGAGCCTATCCAACCGAAGTGTCTCATCCCCTGCACCAACTATGTTGTGTGGTAACAGTCCGATGCACCAGCGAACGCCGTGGCCTTCATCGGTCGTCTGCTATGAATCGATTGCCGCAATTCCTCCTTCGGCCAGCGATCATTGACGAAGTTGCCAGAGGTCAGAGTCCTTCTGTTTAGATTTTTCCTTCTGTTTAGGCTTTTCCTTCTGCTCTGCTTTTTCCTTCCGTTCTTTCTTTTCCTTCTCAGCTTTTTCGATCTGTTCTTTCCTTTCCTTCTCAGCCTTTTCTATCTGTTCAATTTGTTCCTTTGACGGAGTTTCGACATGCCCGGACAAGGCAAGAGCCGTAACGAAAAGAAATGATAACAACGCTCCCCAAACCGTCTCCATTTCTCCAATCCTCCCGCAAACATTCGCGGGAGCATTCTGCTGATTCGTCGATGACGCTAAAGCAAACTAGAGTGTGCATTAAGCTTTTGCACAGCAAACTAATGTTGAAAGCGCGTGCTTGAGCCCGAAAGTCAGTAAACCGACATTTATCGGTCCCGCAAAGCCCCGATCCGGCCGCGATCTCCAGCCCCCTCATAAGCAAGGTGAATTGGAAAACTGGTAATCTCCCGCACGGCAAATTGTTCGTTTGTCGACTTTTGGGCGCTCCATATGCAATTTCAGCGTGGGTTTATTGTGCAAAAATCTAATCCAGCGGCTGTTTTGCTTTGCAATCATGGACGAATAAGCAGACTGCTTCCGCGAAGTCCGCGCGAGGTTGGAGAGATGTCTATTGCCGTCCCACTAGCAATTCTTATCCTCCTATCTGCGCAGGTCTATAACGGCTGGCCAAACTACAGATTTGAACAGAAGGACAAAACTGAGCAGACCGATGAGAGCTCGTCAGAGAAAGACAAATCGGGGAAAACCGATAAGAGTTCGTCAGCGGCGGCATCAAAAGATAGGCGACATCCTCAAACCAGACGCCTTGAGTGACCGACATTCCGTTTCCTGAAATTCATCAAGGATGACAGCCTCGTAGCCCGGATGGAGCGCAGCGTAATCCGGGATAGGCTGACCCCGGATTACGGTGAGTTTATCATCGGGCCCGCCGAAGGCGGGACCCCGGTGGCTCCATCCGGGCTACTGTAGGCCCCCGCATCATCGGTCTTGCCTCGGACGTGTCGGAAACTTGGCGACAAGGTCAATCTCCTGCCCGTCACGCCTGATGCTCAGAGGCAGCCAGGTTCCGGGCGCCTGCCGGGCGATAACTTCGACCAGTTCGTCGGGATTTCGAATCGCAAGGCCGGCAGCCCGCACCACGTGATCCCCGACCTTCAAGCCAGCAATTTCGGCCACGCTGTCGCCGACCACCCGGTTGATGCGGGGCGCACCGTCGCCTTCTGCCAGCGCGACGCCGAGCCTTGGACGCTCTGGCGGCGGCGTTTCGTCCTCGCGGGGCAGCGTGAAAACGGCGTCCGCAAAGGAAGTGCCAACCAGCGCGCACCCTGCATCGGCCGACACCGGGATGAGCGACATCAGGTTGGCGATTCCGAGAGCCTGCAGTTGATGCGGAACGCCGTGGCCGCCGGCCACGTGCCCGCTTCCGAGGATTCCTACGACGGTTGCGTTGGCGAACTTGCGCTTGGCGCCGGCCAGCGCCTCCGCCATGGCGCGGTCCCAGGTCAACTGAGCCTCGACGAACCGTTTGAACTCCGGTTGCTTGACGGCTTCCGCCAGCGCCGCCTCGTCGGGCTCGGGAGGGCTCGACGCCTGGGAGGGATCGGCGCCAGGCGGCATTGCCTTCTTGATGAGGTAGACGCGAGCAAGCTCACGCTGGTAGGCCGGACTGGCCGGAGCGGGGTCGGAAAGACCTTCGCGCTCCGGGGCAGGAACACCCTCCCACCCTTGTTGGCCGACACGCGATACGAGCTTCTGCTCGACGTTGAGGGCAATCATTGGAATGCGGTTGAGACGAGCGAATTGGAACAACGGCATGTAGAGCGCCGCGTCGTAGCCCCAGACCTGTCGCCATTCGGATGCTTTCAGGAAAGCTTCATCGGTCAGCTTGCCCTCGATCCAATCGCCGAGGACAGACTGCAGGCGACGCGGAAATGCCTCGAAGCCAATGACAAGATTTCCCCCACGGCCATGCAGCGCCGCCACGGTCTGCAGTTGCCAGCGATGGTGATCCGCATCGGTATGTGATTCCCCCAGCAGCACGACAGCCGTCCTGGCGACGAGATCGCGGAACAACTCCCCCCGGTCAATAGGTTGCCCCGTCTTCACATCGATCCAGCTGCCGTAAGTGGCGCATGCCGCCGCCGTTTCAGCTGAAGCGCCGGCATTCGTTTGCGCGCCGGACAGGCCGGTGGCCGCGACAACCAAGGTTGCGGATAAAACGACGGTCCGCAGCCGCGAGCTTCTGTTGGCAGTGACCGAGCGGTCGGAGGCTCGTCGGTCTGAACCAATCGTATTTTTCATATTTCACCTGCACCTAGCAGCAACGAACGATGCGGCAGCTAATCGAAAACACTCCAAAGCATGCGTTATCCACCATGTGGAAGCAACCCTCGTGACAATGGGTTCAAGCAAATTGTCTTGGTCTCGCCCGGTGAACACTGTCTAGCGGACGGTGCGACCGCAACGCCACGCTCTCCATCATGGCGATGATGGATATCGGGCGAACGTGCTCTCGGGGTAGTATAATCCGGCGAGCTACCATCATCATTTGGTAGCCCTGTGCGACAGATCGGCGTCGCGGCTGCTCATCCCCAACGGATCGAGCGCCTGGGCGACGGCGCTGGCCCGCCCATTCACAGCGGCGGCGCCCCGGTGATGACGCGATGAGGATGAGGCGCGCTCCACCGCAATCTACGCGCGGATATTCCCGAGCTCTCGCCCGAACGATGCGTCGCTGCGCAGCGTCCACTTCATTCCGCCGCAAGCGGGAGGGTAGGGGGCGGTGAATCGCCGGCCCGATTTCGCTGCAATTGGTCTCATTGCCTTGCGCGGCCAGCAAGGTGTAAAAAAGGCTACTCGCGTTTCGAGGTTCAGCCGTGAACAATATGATCAGTTACATACCGGTTCTCACGACGCTCTTTTCGGTTTTCTTTCTTAGCCGGATCGTACCGCACTATCTCGCCAAGAGGTCGCCCTACCTGTTGTGGTGGACCCTGGGCGTGCTGACGTTCGGCATGGGCACGCTCACGGAAAGCATCAATGCCATTTTCGGCTGGACCGAATGGAACACCAAGGTCTGGTACATCGTAGGGGCCCTGCTTGGCGGATACCCCTTGGCGCAGGGAACCATTTACCTCCTCATGAAAAGACGCTTCGCCGATATCTCGGCCGTGGCGTGCTCGGCGGGCATTCTCATTGCCGCCGTTTGTGTATTGTCCTCACCGATTGAAATCCCGGACGGCTTCGATCACCGCCTCACCGGGAGAGTGTTTGCCTGGCAGTGGGTCAGAGGATTTTCTCCCTTGCTCAACCTCTACGCCTTCGTTTTTCTTTTTGGCGGCGCAGTTTACTCGGCCATCCAATATTTCGCGAAGGAGAGGGGAAGAGCCCGTTTCCTCGGCAACATCCTCATTGCCATTGGGGCGCTTCTTCCCGGCATTGGCGGAAGCTTTACGCGTTTCGGCTACGTCGAGGTATTGTATATCACGGAGCTCATTGGACTGACTTTCATCTACTTCGGCTACGATATGATGCGGAAGGATCAATCCGCGTCCCTGCACGCAAATCAGCAGACGTGGGAAGGGTCGCTTCCAGCTGATCGGCGTGCGACTTAAAATCCGTCCGTGCAGCTTCCAAGATTGCGCCAACGGACAGGAGCGCCCATGGCTAGATCACGATCCACTCTGTCCATATCCTTCATATTTGTCCCATGCGCTGTCGCGACGTTGGCTCTGAGCTGGGCGCTGGCGCAGGGAGGCCTACCCGCGCCGGGCCTGCCGACGCAACCGGCTGACGCGAGCCCGCGAGAATTGCGAGTCTTGGGCGGACGCACGGATTATTCCATTGTCAAGCCGCGGAAGGCGTCGCCACAGGAATTGCCGACCTGGCGCATTCCGAACGTACCGTCATCAGCGGAAGCCTATTATGCGCCCGACAACTATCACGTCATTGCGCAGACGCAGGACCCGGACGGGGCTCACGCGCCGGGGCGCAGCACCGGAGCGCTGACCTGGATCTTTTCCGACGACGGCAAGACCAAGTGGCGCGTCAATGACCGCGGGCAGGACCTTTGCTCCTATTTCTTTCCTGACGGCAAGCGCGTGATCTTCACGTCAACCCGGGATCACATGGATTTTCCGCTCGGAAACGTGTCGGATGAGCGCAACTACCCGCAGGGCACCGAACTCTACATTGCGGACATCGACGGGGGAAACCGCCAGCGCCTGACCGACAACCCCTTTTACGAAGCCGAGGTGTCGATCTCGCCCGATGGCAAGAAGATTGCGTTCACCCGCCAGGTCGACGGCGCCCTCGACCTTTATGTGATGAACATCGACGGCACCGGCGAGAGGAAGCTCACCGATACGCCGGATTGGCAGGAGGGCGCGCCGTTCTTCTTGCCGGATTCCAAGACCATCACCACGCGCGCCTGGAGCCGCGCCATCTATGGCACGAGGCGTCCGACGCCGATGACGATCTTTACGATCAATATCGAGACCGGCGAACGCATCCAGCGCACCCACGACGACTGGATGAACTGGGCGCCTTATCCGGCGCCGGACGGCCGGCACTATGTGTTCGTGCGGCCGCTTCTCGACAATCCGTCGAATTGGGAGATCTTCCTCGGCGATCTGGAGGGCGGCGAGCCGGTGCGGTTGACGTTCAACGACAGTTTCGATGGCTTCCCGTCGATCTCGCCTGACGGCACCAAGATGCTGTTTGCCCGTTCTGAAGGGCCGGGATTCATGTCGGGGCTCTACACCTACGTGATGGATATCTCCTCGCTGAATATTGGTCCGAAGCGTTAGCCGGACGCTTCAGCCGATCGCAAGGGGTCGGAGTATCGTGAAAAACAACCTGCGACTGATGCAGGGGCGACCTTGTGGTCGCCCTGTTGCGGGCAGAGCGGTGCGCAAACCGGGGCGACCACAAGGGTCGCCCCAGGGTCGCCCCTACAGCAGGAATGGTGGATCGAAGTGGCCGGGACAAGCCTGGCCACGACCCGGCAGAGGTGAAGGTACTTCAACCTGACTAAGATCCGCTCTAACGTTATTCGATATTCGATAATCGCCCCTCATGATCGAACGTGACCCATGCGAATGACCTTTGTGCGACCAACCTTCGCAAGAATAACCGTCATTTCCGTTCTGGCGGCCCTTTGCGGGATTGCCGGTCCTGCAGCATCGGCTGAGCCTTCGCAGAGCCCGGTGGTCCACCATGACCTCGCAGTTACGCTCGATCCGGCCAATCACCGCCTCAAGGTCCGCGACCGCGTCCGCATTCCCGGCGCCTTCGTCACCGCGCCCTTCACCATCTCGTTGAACGCCAATCTCAACGTGCAAGCGGTATCCGGTGGGCTGAAGCTCACCCCGATCGGGTCGCGTGTGCGGGGCTCCCAATCCGGCGACCGCGACGATCACGACCTCGCGTCCCGCGTTCCCGTCAACGTCTATCGTGTCGAAGGCGCCACGCCGGGACAGGAGTTGACGGGAGAACTCGATTACGAGGGCGTCATCAACCATACGGTCCAGCAGTCGGGTGGCGAATATGCGCGGGCGTTCGCCGAATCGTCGGGCTTGATCGAGGAAAGGGGCGTCTATCTTGCGGGTTCGACCGCGTGGGTGCCGCGGGTCGGGGACGCTCTGATCACCTATACGCTCGCGGTCGAACTGCCCGCGGGTTGGAAATCGGTCAGCCAAGGCGAGCGCACTTCGAGCGGCGCGCCGGAACGGTGGTCGG
>WNGJ01009092.1_pt1 | contig 10579 bp, 7 predicted proteins | sample 5400611 | NCBI WGS metagenome assembly WNGJ01 (sample SAMN13153375, study PRJNA577476) | soil metagenome | isolation source: 40 cm soil or saprolite under Garry oak tree replicate 1 | place: USA:California | collected 2016-06-15
GAGGGGACTGACCCCTCCGCCGATACAGGTGTTGCTGCAAGAATGGACGAAGGCCGCGATCTGGGCTGAGGTCTCGGGGGCCGGCAGATCAAGTAAAGGTTGCGGTCGTCGTTGTGAAATGATCCCGGCTCCGGTGTTAATCGCGTCAGGCAGGCGCTCCGCGGGCCAGGTCGCCTCACTAGAAGCAGTCACTCCGTCAGGGTTACGGAATCGATCACTCCGATTACCGCCACGTCAATGGGGGTGCGCTCCCGCTCGACCGCGGACATGGCGCTCCAGCCTTCGGTAACCACGAGCACGCGGTCGCCTGCACCGGCGTCTACCGCGTCGAGAGCGAGGATAACGTCGCCTCGGGCCGAGCCGTCGAGATTAAGGGGTTCGGCCATCAGGATCTTCTGCCCTCGTGGCTGGGAGCCTTCTGCGTGGCTACCACGTCGCCGACGACTCGCCCGATCAGCGCGGCTTGTCCCCAAATGACGACCTATGAATCTGAATGATGAACGAGGAATGATGAGTGATGAATTCACACTTGCTCTTCGTTCACTCGATCGACGATCGCGACGATGGTGGTTTCGGTGGGCTCTTCGTCCGGCCACCAGGGAAAGGTCGCTTCGCGGAGTCGGGGCTTTAACGTTTCAAGCGACTCGTGACGGCCTCTCTGACCATCGCTTCCAGCTCCTCCCGGGAGACCTTGAAGCGCTCCGCCTCGCGCGCGCCGTCAGTGACGGGGCAAGCGGCGCTGCGCTCCAGCGCCGGCGTGCCAGAGCCGAAATAACGCTGCCGCGCGGCCAGTAGTTTATCCACGTCCGTCTCGGACAGCAAGACCTGGCGACCCAGCAGTTCTGTGACCAGGCAAATCTTGGCGAAGTGCTCCACCGTTTCCATATTGAAGTAAGCGCGCAGCAGGTCCGGCCCACAGGTGACGACTCCGTGGTTGGCCATCAGGATGGCGTCGAACGCGCCCACGAGCGGCATCAGGGCCTCGGTGAGCTCGGGAGTTCCCGGAGTGCCGTAGCGGGCCAGGGGGATGCATCCCAGCGACAGCACCACCTCGGAGACGATGGCCTTATTGAGCGGCAGGCCCGCGGCGGCGTACCCCGTGGCCGTGGGCGGGTGGGCGTGGACCACGCCATTCACGTCAGGGCGGCGCTTGTAGACGAGCAGGTGCATGGCAATTTCGCTCGTGACGTTGCGGCGGCCGGTGACCTTCTTGCCCTCGTAATCCACCACCACGAGGTCGTCCGGCTGCATCATCCCCTTGCTGATGGTCGTGGGCGTTGAGAGAATGCGGTGTGGGTCGAGCCGCGCGCTGATGTTGCCGTCGTAGCCCGCCACAAATCCCAGCCCGTGAATCCACCGGCCAATCTCGACGATCTCTCTGCGCAGCTCGTCTTCGGTTCTTGTCATCGGTCAACGACGCCCTTCGGCGCGCTGGCGCGCTTATCGTGGAGCGTCGCCGCCGTTGCGCCCGCTGATGTATCTTGCCACCAAGGCGATCAACGACCTCAGGTGGTCCTCGGTTGCCTTCTGCGCTTCCGCGAGGGCGTTCAGCCGTTCCTCGGCTGCCTTCTGCGCTTCCGCCAGAGCGTTCAGGCGCTGTTCAGTCACATCGGTCATCCGGTCGATTCCCTCGACCAGCCGTAACTGGGCGTTTATCAGACGGTCCACCAGGTCGGTAAGGTTGGAGATACTTGCCTCCTGCCTTGCCCGCGCCTGCTCGGCCGCCTTCTCGAACCCGTCCAGTCGCGCCGTGAGCCCCTGGAGATCGCTATAGAACTGGGCTTGCTGGTTCGTTACCAACTCGACGTTCCGCTCGATTCTCGCCAGCGCTTCGTCGTGCTTCTGGAGCATTCTTTCCATTTCTTCAGGTGTCATCTTCAACCCCTTTGTCTCGCTCTAATCCTCACACTGATTGGCGATTCACGCGTAGATGCCGCGCAGCTTGGTGGTGAACGCCACGCGGTCGATGGCCAGCATGTAGGCGGCGATGCGGTTGTTGACGTTGTGCTTTTCCCCGTATCGCACCACGTCGTTGAAGGAGTTCACCAGGATGAGTTTCAGCCGCTCGTTCACGTCGGCCTCTGGCCAGAAGTACCCTTGGCGGTCCTGCACCCATTCGAAATAGGAGACGGTGACGCCGCCCGCGTTGGCGAGGATATCCGGCACGACGAAGACGCCATGATCGAAGAGGATTTCATCCGCCGGCGGGGTGGTGGGGCTGTTGGCGCCTTCGACCAGGATGCGCGCCTTGATCCGCTCGGCGTTTCGGCTGGTGATGACGCTTTCCGTAGCGGCGGGCAAGAGCACTTCGCAGTCCTGTTCCAGGATGGCGAGGCTGTCGATGGGCTCTCCGCCCGGGAACCCGGAGACGGTCTTCATTTGCGCGACGTACTCGGCTAACGCCGGAACGTCCAAGCCACGCGGGTTGTAGACCCCTCCCGCACTGTCTGCCACGCCCACGATCTTGTAACCGGCCTCGTGCATCAGGCGGGCGGCCTGGGAGCCCACGTTGCCAAACCCTTGGACGATCACGCGGGTGGACTCGCGGGAGCGCCCGAAGCGCTTGAGCGACTCGTCACAGGCGATCATGCAGCCGCGCCCGGTGGCCGCGCGGCGCCCCTGCGAGCCGCCCAGGTCAATCGGCTTGCCCGTGACGCTGGCCGTGACCGTGTGCCGCACGTGCATGGAATACGTGTCCATGATCCAGGCCATCGTCTGCTCGTTGGTGTTCATGTCGGGGGCGGGCACGTCGCGCTCCGGGCCGATGTAGTCGAGGATTTCCGCCGTGTAGCGGCGGGTGATGCGCTCGAGCTCGCCTTCCGAGAGCTTGTGAGGGTCGCAGATGACACCGCCCTTGGCGCCGCCAAAAGGAATGTTGACCACGGCGCATTTCCACGTCATCTCCGCCGCCAGGCCGCGGATTTCATCCAGCGTCACCTCCGGCCCGAAGCGAATGCCTCCCTTCGAGGGACCGCGCGCGATGCTGTGCTGCACCCGAAAGCCGTCAAAGACATCGAGCCGGCCGCTATCCATGACCACCGGAATGTGGACGATGATCTCGCGGTTCGGCAGGCGCAAGTATTTGTAAAGGCCCTCGTCGAGGCCGAGTTTCCGGACCGCGATGTCGAAGCGCGCGGCCATCGACTCATAGACGCTTAGCTCCTTTTGTGTGTCAATGGCGCCCATGATTTCCTGTCGGCGGCAAATCACCAGCTATTGAAGTATAGCAGAAGTCGATTCGCAGTCGGCAGGATCGGGTCACGGAAGTGAGAAGCCCGGAAGGCAACGAACCTTGATGCATCAGGCGGAAAGGCCGCGGCGGTCCTACTCTGGCAAGGGTTCGGGCTTGCGGAGCTGCAATCTGAAGGTAAAGATCATGGCTTGCCCGTTCTTCAGTTCATTCGAGGCCACCAAAGGCAAGCGGTAGGTATTGCGGAATTTCATTGACCCCAGGACACCACGGATCGAGTTAAGGCTCTGAGCGTACTGCAAAGCCTCACACACTTCGTCAACGTGGATCGTGACGACCATTTCGCCGCGCTCGCGGGCGGGCCGAACGTAAGTTTCATAGATGAACTTGCCCACGTGCTCGGGTGACGCCAACGGCTGAGAGTTCTGCACTTGCCCAGACCTCCTCCGACTTGACTGCACGCACCTTAAACAATTACACCCCGATTCTACCAACGCAGTCAATTAGGGAAAGTACGTAGGCAATACATATAAATACTGATACTAGCCTGTGAAGATAATTCCTCGAAGGTGACGGACATCTCATGCAAAGACGCAAAGGTTCGCAAAGCAGACCACGGTTCTTTTTTTGCGGGTCTCTGCGCCACGGTGTCTTGGCAGCTCAACGTAGATTAGCGTTTCATAGTGCGTCAGTTTGATGTAGAGGCGGCTTCATGCCGCCATGTGGCGAGGTAAACTCGCCGCTACGCGAGCCAAACTGACCCACTAACGTTTGATGCGCTTGCTTTTCCGGGTTGGCTGGCAGAGAATATCCTTCTTAGGGTGAGTCAAGCGGTCCTACGATTCCAGCGCCCAGGATGAGGATGGCTACGTGAGAGGCTTGCATTCCCGGCAGGTCCCGATGACGATTCGTCTACGCTTGAGGAGGCAAGGATGAAAGGCGACCGCGGTCCCGGCAAACCCAAAGCCTCCGTCAAACCCAATGGCAGACCCAGAGGCCGAGTTGAGCGCGCCGGTCAGGGCAGGGAATCCCACAGCAAGCGCTCAGCCCGGGGCAACTTCCCGATCGTGGGGATCGGCGCTTCGGCCGGAGGCCTCGAGGCCTTCACGAAGTTGCTCGAGCATTTGCCTGCCGACACGGGCATGGCCTTTGTGCTGGTCCAGCATTTGCTTCCCAAGCACGAGAGCGCTTTGACGGAACTTCTTGCCAAGCGCACTTCCATGCCGGTCACCGAGGTCAAGGAGGGGATGACCGTCGAACGCGACCGCGTTTACGTGATCCCGCCGGACAAAAAGATGGCCTTGTCAAACCGAGTGCTCCACCTTGTTCCTCGCGACGCTACGACGAGGCCGATCGATTTTTTCCTCGAATCGCTGGCGCGCACTCAGCAGAGCAGGGCCATCGGAGTGATTCTATCGGGGACCGCCACGGACGGCACGCTGGGTCTGTGCGCCATCAAGGCAGAGGGGGGTATCACCTTCGCGCAGGATGAAGAGTCCGCGAAGTATGACAGCATGCCGCGCAGCGCCATCGCTTCCGGATCGGTTGACTTCGTGTTGCCACCGGAAAAAATCGCTGAGGAGCTGGCCCGAATCGGGCCGCATCCCTATGTGAACCACGCGACGGCCCAGAAAGGTGAAGGGGTTGCTTGCGAAGACCCGGCGGGCGAGAAGCCGCCGGAGGGGGGCGCGACCGCTGCTCTCAGGAAGGTTTTCTCCTTGCTTCGATCGAAGACCGGCGCGGACTTTACCCATTACAAGCACGCCACCGTCATGCGCCGGATCAGGCGGCGCATGTTTCTGAAAAAGGCCGACACACTGGACGGCTACGTCCAGTTTCTGGAGAGAAACCCCGCCGAGTGTGCTGCCCTGTATGATGATATCCTGATCCACGTCACCGGCTTTTTCCGCGACCCCAAGGCGTTTGAGGTCTTGAAGAAGAAGGTCCTCCCCGCCCTGCTCAAGGGCCGGGACCGGGACGTACCCATCCGCGTGTGGGTGCCCGGATGTTCCACCGGAGAAGAAGCCTACTCCCTCGCCATCACCTTGCTCGAACACCTGGGGGAGAAGGCGCCCCAAACTTTAATTCAGGTGTTTGCCACCGACCTCAGCGAGAAGGCAATTTCCCAAGCCCGCGAGGGCGTGTACCCGGCGGACATCGCTTCCCGGCTCTCCGAGTCGCGCCTCAGGCGCTTCTTTACCAAGACCGAACACGGCTATCGGATCGGAGAGTCGGTCCGGAAGTGGGTTGTTTTTGCCCGGCATGACGTCACCAAGGACCCGCCCTATTCCCGGCTCGACATCGTATCCTGCCGCAATCTGCTCATTTTCCTGGAGCCGCTGTTGCAAAGAAGGGTCTTCGCCGCGCTCCATTGGGCCTTAAAGTCCGATGGCTACCTCATGCTGGGCAGTGCGGAAACGGTGGGCGAGCTTTCGGATTACTTCCACGTGGTGGACTCCAAGCAGAAGATTTACTCCAAGAAGTCAAGCTCCGTTCCGCTTCAATCCGACTTTTTTTCACGTCAAGGGCTGATGCCAGAGGAGGCGGCGCCCTTGCCGCGACATCCCATGGTCGGGGTATTGGACGTGCAGCGCGAGGCAGACCGTCTGGTGCTCGAAGAGTACGGCCCCCCCGGAATAGTCGTCAACGAGGACATGGAAATCGTGCAATTCCGCGGCCACGCCGGCCCTTACCTCGATCCGATGCCCGGCACCGCCACACTGAAGCTCCTGAAGGTAGCCCGAGGAGAGATGCTCTTCGACTTGCGCGCGGCCACGCACAGGGCGAAAAAGACCAATGCGCCGGCCAGAAGGGACGGCGTCAAGGTCGACCTAGAGGGTCACACCAAGACTATCAACCTTCACGTGCTGCCGATCGGAGGCCAACCGGGGGGGAAGCGACACTTCCTGGTCCTTTTTCAGGAGGTCCCTTCGGCCCGCGCTTTCGCCCGAAAGGCGGCCGAGGCCGGACCCCAGCGCGCAAAGGGAGAGGTCGAAACTGACCGGACCAGGCGGCTTGAACAGGAGCTTAAGGCGGCCAAATCCTATTTGCGTTCGGCCGTCGAGGACCAGGAAGCCTTTAACGAGGAACTCCGCACGGCCAACGAAGAGATCCTGGCCGCCAATGAGGAGTTGCAGACCACCAATGAGGAACTGGAAACGGCCAAGGAAGAACTCCAGTCCACCAACGAAGAGCTGACCACGCTCAACGAGGAGTTACAAAACCGCAACCAGGAACTGGCCCAGGCCGCGAGCGACCTCCGCAACGTGCTCAGCAGCACGTTTACCGGCATCGTCCTGGTGGGCCGTGATTTGCGGATTCGCTTTTTTACGCCCGAGGCGGAAAAGGTGCTGAATCTGATCCCCACCGACGTCGGGCGGCCCATTCGCGACATCAGGCCCGCTCTCCAGGTTCCTGACCTGGAGCAGATGGTTGAGGAGGCGGTTGACAACGTCCAGACCAAAGAAATCGAGGCGCAGGGCCCTGAAGGCCATTATTATTCCCTCCGTGTACGGCCCTATATGACGCCGGAAAAGAAGATTGACGGGGCGGTGGTCGCCCTGATGGACGTCACCGAGCGGAAGCTCGCCGAGCAGGCGCTGGCCAACAGCGAGGAGCACTTCCGCTCGCTGGTCGAAGGCATCAGGGACTATGCCATTATGTTGCTCGACAACGACGGGTACGTGGTCAACGCGAACAGCGGCGCAGAAGAGGTCCTGGGCTACCGGTGGGACGAAATTCAAGGGAAACACGTCTCCTGTTACTTTCCGGGCCAGAATCGCGAGGCCGCCGAACAAGAGCTGGCCACGGTAAGAGGGTCGGGACGGTTTGAGACCGAGGCTCCGCGGGTTCGCAAGGACGGGTCCGAGTTCTGGGCCAACGTCGTAACCATCGCCCTACGGGACACTTCCGGCAAGATCCGGGGCTTTGCCGAGGTGGTCCGGAACATCAGCGCTCGCAAACAGGCGGAAGAGTTGTCGCGCCAGCTTTCCATCCGTATGATGCAGGCGCAGGACGAGGAGCGGCGAAGAATCTCCCGCGAACTCCACGACTCCGCCGGACCGAGCTTGGCGGCGCTGGTGATGAACCTGGCTCGGGTGGAGAGGGCGGCCTCCGGACTCAACAAAACAGTCCGAGGCGCGCTGTCGGAGAGCCTCAAGCTGGCCAAGGAGTGCTCGCAGCAACTCCGGACGATGTCCTACGAATTGCATCCGCCGCTGCTCGAAGAGGCTGGCCTGGCCTCGGCGTTGCGCTGGTATCTGGAGGGCTTTGCCAAGCGAGGCGAGGTCAAGACGGAGCTTGAAATACCGCCGGATCTGGGGCGCTTGCCGAAGGAGGTGGAATTCACCATTTTTCGCGTCGTGCAGGCCGCCGTCTCCAACGTTCATCGTCACTCCGGGAGTCCCACGGCCAAGGTGAGAATCGTTTCCGACACGGACCGGGTGATCGTTGAAGTGAAGGACGAAGGCAAGGGAATGCCCGCAAAAGTTGCGGAGGGGCTCGGGATCAGGGGAATGCGGGAAAGAGTGGGGCAGTTGGGAGGCAATTTCGAGATCGTCGGCAACAGGGAGGGTACGACGGTGAGGGCGTCCATGCCCGCAGCCGGCTCGCTGGCCGGCCTCCAGGTAGTGAGGGCGGTGGGGGGAGGGGTTCCGGAGAACCGTGAGAGGCGAAGGAGCACTCGCTAGATGAAATTAACTCGCATCCTGGTGGCGGACGATCATAGAGTGGTGCGGAGCGGCGTGCAGGCGCTGCTCGACGGCCATCCCCGGTGGAAGGTCTGCGGGGAAGCGGTCGAAGGCGCGGACGCCCTCGCCAAGGCGAAGCGGTTGCGACCCGACGTCGTCGTCATGGACATCACGATGGGTCCCATGAACGGGCTGGAGGCGACGCGCGAGATCTTGAAGGTCCTTCCCAAGACCAAGGTCCTTGTCCTCACCATGCACGAGTCTGAACAGGTCGTGCGCGAGGTGCTGAACGCCGGGGCCCACGGCTACGTCCTGAAATCCGATGCCGACCGCGACCTGGTGGACGCCCTGGAGACAATCGAACGGGGCAAGACCTTCTATACCTCCAGGGTCTCGCAAATGGTCCTGGGGGCTTACTTGCACCGACAGCCCGGGGCCGAGGACGGGCAAGAGAGCAGCGCCCTGACGCCTCGCCAGCGCGAGGTTGTCCAGCTCCTGGCGACAGGGAAAAGCAACAAAATGGTCGCGGCGATGCTGGGCATCAGCGTGAAGACCGCAGAGACGCACCGCAATACCATCATGCACAAGCTCAAGTTTCGCTCCTTCAGCGACCTGGTTCGCTACGCGGTGCGCGAACGGATCATCGAGCCGTAACCCGGGCTCTCGGAGCCGCCAACACTACCTTCCACGATACTACGCACTTCTCTGTATAGCCCGCTTACGTAGTATCCCCGATTGCAATCTAGGGTTGCCGCGCTATAGCCTCTAAGCACTGCGTTGTTTAGTTCAGGCCCCTACAGGGGCTCGAAGCTACCCGGCGGGTGGACTTCAGGACCTCAAAGCCCTGGAGGCTCTCCCCCAGCCCCACCCGCCGGCTACTTTCTCTCTTTTCCTGCTTACCCGAGCCTGATGTGTTCGGCGTGGCCGCCCCATAGCCAGCTCAGTGCCGCTTTCGTAATTACGCTGGCGTATTCTCTGTGGCAGGAGCCCTGGCGTGGCTCCCGTACCAGAGGGCGTAACGCTATCCATCTCCTGCGGACCCCTCCGGGGATAACCGATAACCGCCCCCGCGCTTCTTCGCGAAGCCTGCGAAGCACGTGACGAGAGCCGCGCGCTCATGGTTTCTACACCAGTATTTGTCCGTATACGCCTGTAGGGTGTATTCCCAATTGCCAGAGTTCTTGACCAGGCCTAGACTGTCACCAACGTATCCTTTCGCGACGAAGACACCAGGGGCGGGTGACGAAAGTCGCCCGCCCGACCTATCAGAACAGAGTCTCTCAGTCCTTCAGTTTCTCAGTCTTTCAGTTCTTAGTGAGCGACCGACGAACTGACCGCGGCTATTCATAGCGGAGGGCCTCGATAGGATCGAGCTTGGCGGCCTTTCCGGCGGGATAGTATCCAAAGAAAATTCCGATGGCCGTGGAAAAGACGACGGCGGTCGTCAGCGCCCTGGGCGAAATCAAGCGCGGCCATCCGAACAGTTGGGCGACGGTCCCGGACAAAACGACTCCTGCGACGATACCGAGCAGCCCCCCCAGCAGGCTCAAGATCACCGCCTCAATAATGAACTGGCTGCGGATGTCGCTGTCTGTGGCGCCGGTCGCCATGCGGATTCCGATCTCGTGCGTGCGCTCGGTGACGGAGACCAGCATGATGTTCATGATCCCGATGCCGCCCACCAGGAGCGAGATGGACGCCACGCCCGCCAGGAGCAGCGTCATCACCGCGCCCGCCGCGGCGGCCGCTTCCGCGGCTTCGGTCATGGCGCGCACGCTGAAGTCCGCGTCTTGGTCGGGGCGAAGGTGGTGGCGCTCGCGCAGGAGGCGCTCCACCTGGTCCCGCGCCAGCGTCACCGCGCCGCGGTCGATGGCCGAGATGGCGATGAATTGCAAATAGACGTTGCCGACCAGCTTCTTCTGCGCCGTTGTGTACGGCACCTCGATGCGGTCGTCTTGGTCGAACCCGAAGGCCGCCTGACCCTTGGGCGCGAGCACTCCGATCACGCGAAAGGGAATGTTCTTGACGCGGATTATCTTGCCTAGGGGGTCTTCACTTCCAAAGAGCATCTCCACCACGGTCTGGCCCACCAGGGCGACGTTGGCCGCGCGGCGCACGTCCTCTTCGGTGAAGAAGGCGCCCGAGGCCATCGGCCAGTTGCGGATAACGGGGAAGGTCACGTCCACTCCGTTGACCTCGGTAAACCAGTTCTCGTCTCCGTAGACAACCTGGGCGCCAATCTCCGCGCCGGCGGAAACGAGGGCTACGGCCGAGCACTCGCGGGCAATCGCCTGGCTGTCCTCAACCCTCAGCGTGGAAACGGAACCCCAGCCCTGCCGCACTCCGCCGTGGCTCGTGCTGCCGGCGAAGGCGTACAGCAGGTTCGTACCCATATTGGCGATCTGGGCCTGCACCAGGTTGCTCGCGCCCTCGCCGAAGCTGACCGAAGCCACCACAGCCGCAATCCCGATCACGATGCCGAGCATGGTCAGGAACGAGCGCAGCTTGTGGCGCTCGAGCGAGCGCAGAGAAACGAAGCGTGGCGCGGATGTCCATGGGGGACCGTCCGTAGTCCCTGGTCCGTCGTGATTGGCAAACTGCCGGCCCACTCGATGGTATGCTAATCTACATTTGCTGGCAATGTCCGCCCACCACCTCTTGAGTGCACACTTGGCGACCGGAAACCCCGACGGCGGCCCTG
>WNGJ01013926.1_pt1 | contig 10579 bp, 10 predicted proteins | sample 5400611 | NCBI WGS metagenome assembly WNGJ01 (sample SAMN13153375, study PRJNA577476) | soil metagenome | isolation source: 40 cm soil or saprolite under Garry oak tree replicate 1 | place: USA:California | collected 2016-06-15
CGCTCTACGAGAAGTGTCTCGAGCTTGGCGTCAAGCACATGCACTTTCACAAAGGTCCCGCTGTCGAGCCCCTCTCACTCTCCAAGTTTGATGTGCGAGACATTGACGAGCCAGCGTGGCTGTACCCCGAACTGAACTTCATTATCGATCACGTGGGCTTACCGCGCCTCGACGATTTCTGCTGGATTGCGACGCGCTGTCCCAATGTGTACGGCTCGCTCGCGGTGGCCAACATGTTTATTCACAACAATCCGCGCCACTCAGCAGTATACCATTTGAAACCCAGGACGCCACAGTCTTTGATTTGCCGTTCGACCTCTTGGACCGCGTTGGGCATGCGGGGGTCAACTCCTCCCAGCGAGATGATGCGCTCGGGAGCGCGAGCACGTAACTGGGCATTGCGGTCGGCATTCGTAAAGCCCGTGTGGTAAAAATCCATAAGAACCTGGGTCGAGAGAATGGCCATATCGGCGTCGCCCTTGATAAACATCTCCTCCAGATACCAGTCAGGGTCAACCTTGCGGAACTGTTTTTCGTAATCCATCGTCCATTGCTTATCCGGTGGATTAAAGCCGGTGTGGAACGCATAGAAGGTTTCGATAAAAGCTTCGCCAAAGCGGTTCTTACAGTTTTCCTTGCTGGCATCCCAAAACCCAGTGTGCGCATCGAGTACAAATGATCCGTTCTTCATTGATCGATCCTTTCATTTGCTTGGTATGGAGAAAGGGTAGCTAATACTCTACCCCCACTCTCTTCCCTTACCCTGTGGATGGTTGATTCATTTGTTTGTCATGAATCTAGATCACCTGCTCAGAGCCGTCTGCAGAAAGGGCAGAGTCGACAATAACTTGCCTTCCATGCCGAAAGTTAGCGCTGGTAATCATATCTTGGAACAAGCAAGAGCAAATAATAGTCTCTAGGGGACGCACTTTGAGGATGCGCTACATGAAGAATCATCTACGGGAGCTATCAAGACACATCAATACGCTCTAAGTGGATCGTTGGAAAGACTTGATATAAGAAGATATACCATAAAATAATAGGGTTGTACAGTTCTAAATTTCACATTGCGAAATAAAGCGGTCTACCTGGCCGCGCTGCAAGTCAGTGGCCAAGTCGATGCCGGTGGTCGTCGAGCCGAATGAACGTCGCGATGCGACGAAGTATCACTTTGGCCAGTTGCGTCCTGATATGGAAGAGACCTCGTTCATCCTGTTAGGAGACCATTCCATTTCGGGGGCAAACCGCCTGCTTGTTATAAAAGTACCATCTCACTTTTCTTCATGAGCCAGTGCCGATATACTCTGTGAAGGTGAGCACGGCAAGAGGGAAAGAGCATGAGCAACAAAGAGCAGGCGGTGCAGGTGTATCAACTACGTGTCTGGATACGGGAAATCAGTCCCCAGATCTGGCGTCGCCTGCTTGTACGAAGTGATAGCACCATTGCCCAGCTCCATGACACGCTTCAAATTGCCTTTGGCTGGACCGATGAGCATTTACATCAATTCCTCATTCGTGGGAAACCGTATGGGATCGGGAGATCTGGAGGCATCAGCTTCGACGACAATCCGCATCAGATACGACTGTGTGACTTCCACTTCCGCACCAGAGAACGATGGGTGTATGAATATGATTTAAACGACTGGTGGCAGCATGAGATTCGCTTAGAGCAAGTTCTCCCCCTTGACCCAGCAAAGTGTTATCCAGTCTGCCTGGCAGGGAAACGACGGTCACCCATCGAAGACTGTGGCGGCCCCTGGGCATTTATGGAACTGCAAGACGAGCATCCGCTCTGGAAAGTTCTGCCACAGTTTGCACGGCTGCTGCTTGACCACCGCGATGACCTGGATGACTATCGAGACGAGTTACGAGAGCTCGCCTACTGGATCGTCCGAGAGGACTTTGATCGCCAGGCAGTCAATCGCCGCCTGGTCAACTATGCGACGACGCATCGAGAAGAGAAGGAAAGGAGCAGGTAATGCGTATCCGGGTACAGGTCATTATTGAATCAGATCAAGCAGCCACTCCCCCGTATGTCGAAGAAATAGCCTGCTTCGAGCGGGGTTCACTCTCGCCAGAAACGCTTGGATTACGGCTCTCTGAAGCAAAACAGATGCTCGCTGGTGTCCAGCAAACCATGGCTACTCAGCAAGTCGAGGACTATGTGGAGCAGCAGCGCCAGTGCCCGCACTGCCAGCACTCTCTTACTTGCAAGGGGCATCACCAGATCGGTGTGCGAACCCTCTTTGGCAAACTGAGCGCCTCGAAGAAGAACTGGGAGAAGAGCAATCTTCCTTTATCGAGGGATGCCCCGATCAGTGGTACGAGCTGCCTGAACCCGATGCACCACTGACCGTCAGCCTTGATGGTGGCTATGTTCACGCGCGCTCACCGGAGAGCCGCAAAGATGGCTCATTTGAAGTCATTGTCGGCAAAAGCACGACAGGAGAAGGAGCCACCACCAGTTTTGGGATGGTCTCCGGCTACGATAGCAAGCCCAGGCGACGACTCTTTGAAGTCTTGAAGGGCCAGGGGATGCAGATGAACCAGGCTGTCACCTTTCTTACCGATGGGGGAGACACGGTCCGTGAGTTGACCGAGGGCCTCAACCCTCTTGCGGAGCATATCTTAGATTGGTTTCACATTACCATGCGCATCACTGTGCTGAACCAGATGGCCAAAGGGGTGCCTATCCAGCACAAAGGAGAGGAGTTCGAGAAGGAACTGGAGCGGGTGAAGTGATCCCTCTGGCACGGCAACGTCTACAAGGCACTGCAAGTACTGGAAGACCTCGCATGGGATATTGATGCCGAAGCAAGCTGCGAGGCTCAGAAGCTGGCGAGAACGTTGCACGAGTTTGACCACTATATTCGTACCAACCGATCTTCTATTCCCAATTATGGCGACCGCTACCGGAATGAAGAAGCCATCTCCTCTGCAGTGGCTGAATCGGCAGTCAATCAGATCGTAAGCCGACGATTTGTCAAAAAACAGCAAATGCGCTGGACCAAGCAGGGTACCCATTTGCTTTTACAGATACGAACGCAGGTACTCGATGACACCTTGCCAGCCACCTTTCGGCGTTGGTATCCTGGCATGGAAATGAGTGAATCACAACACGAACCTGCACTAGCCGCCAGTTGAGCGGTAATTCAGAACCTTTTCTGATCCTTCCTTCATCCACGGATGCAGATCACGCGGATGGGCAGCCTCAAGCCCGGTTGGTATGATGATAGCTCTTTTCTCACATTACAGTGAATGCTGTCGACGCTCCCACTCACGGGCTTTGCGCTTGGCCGCCTCGCGGTTGTCGGCGATGTAGCGTTCCAGGCTGCGCAAAGAGGTATGCCCGCTGAAGCGTTTGAGGTCAACTTCGGTGTAATCATGGGCAGCGCGCAGACTGATGGCGGTGTGGCGCAATTGGTGGAGATCCCAGTTGGGGGTATAGCCTTTCCAGAGCGTGTCGGCCTGGCGGTACGAGAGACGAGCGTAGCCATCGGCGGTGAGATCAGCACGCCGCGGCAAACGGGCTTTGCGATGCGTCACGAAGAGCGGTCCCGAAGTCAGATTTCCGCGCGTCGCCAGGTACTTGCCCAGGAGGGTCCCGACGGCACGCGAGAAGAACATCTCGCGTGGGCGATCGCCTTTGCCATGAAGACGAATCGAGCGATCAGACCAGGAAATGTCCTCGATGTCGATAGCCAGGGCTTCCTGACAGCGAAGGCCACCATCATAGATCAGCCAGAACAGGGCGCGATCGCGCGGATCCTCGATTTTGCGCAACACTGACTCAACCTTTTGCGCGTCCAGGGCCCGAGCCGCTCGTTTCCCTTCTGGTTTCCGTTGCACACCATCCAGGAATGCCGAGGCTTCCCATCCCTGCTCGCGAAGCCAGCTGGTGAAACTCCGCAACGCGGCCAAGCGCCGATTGTACCTGGCAGGCGCGAGGGATTCTTGGTGTGCGAGAAAGGCCCGGAGAACGTCGGTGGTCAGTGCCGTGACTGGTTGCTGACCTACTTCCACCAGCAATGGCGCCAGATCTTCTGCGTAACTTTCGCGGGTTCTTCGTGCAAATGACGAGGCGTCCAGGAACTGCTCGAAGGCGTTCGCCAGAGTCAAAGGATGGAAAGAAGCGTGTGTTTTCATGAGTTATTGCACCTAATGCGGAACATAATGTATACTGTTGCTGGGGTTCAGTGTAGCGTTTTTGTTGGGAAATGGCAAGGTATCGCACCTAATGGGCGATTAGGCGCGATATCCTTCTCAGGAGAAGGCGAACATGTGGGTGATGCTGATATTTTCGCTACCAGAACAGGCAGCTGATGGTGTGCAGGTGCGACGCATGGGGACCTATGGAATTCAAACCGATGAATCTTCTTCTGGTACTGAAATCCTAGAAATCTCGGGTAAGAATTACCAATTTCCCCTTTTTCAGGAAAGACTATGAGCAGCTTTGGTCCTTTGCTTGTCCTCTTGAGAAGAGGCAAAGATAGAGGGGTAGCCTTTACCTTTACTTTGTCGTTCTCTTTGGTCACAACATTTCTTCCCATTGAGTGGTAGATATCCTTGAGGGTAAGGAAAGCTGATGTTTTCAGTGGAGGTTTTGCTATGGGTACAACCAGTTCTTATCAGGCAATTGCCCAGGCTTATGTGAATGGAGTGCAGGGACTTTTTGTCACACCGGGTATACCTACGACTGAACGCGGCGAACGCAAAGTAGCACCTTCTGAAGATCTGGCGGACCGGGCGACGCTCCTCTCACCTGTATCTGCTAACCTGACACGAGCTACTGTTTCTTTGCTTGCCGACACTGATCCAGCGGTACGTGCTCAGGCTTCCACCAAACTGCTGGTGAAGGCACTGACTGACCTGGAGGTGAGTGTCTACCTGCTCCAGGTTGCTGAGGATGAAGAAAGTGGAAATGCTTATCCTGGGAACAAAGAGACCGCACGAGGCACCTCCTCTTTTGTGGGTATTGAGGAACGACTTCAGCTCTTACTGAGTGAAGATGCATTAGATACTTCCTTGAGCGTGCGTGGGCTGAAAGCCCCTGCCAGCATTCCCCGAGCCCGTTTACAGCTTTCAAATCTCGTCAGCGATGCTCTGACGCTTATTGTTGATCGCGCCAGTAAAACAGGGCTGTCTGCCCTGAGCGGGCTTTTAGGATTAGGGGCCGCTGAACTAGCGCAGGCTGCGGGCGTGGTGGGACTGAATATCGCTCAGGTTCTGGGACAGGCAGAGATGATCACTCGCCTGTACAATCTCTTCCGTGAGTTCGTGATTCACTCCTATAATTCGTTATTGGCCTTGATAGGGCAGCAAGTGGCGCAAACTGTGGCCAAGCAGGTGCTTGAATGGGTCAACGAGCTCAAATATGGCAAGCTCTTTGGTGATCTTCTTGAGAAGCTCTATGAAACACAGCAGATGGCTCAGGATCTGAGCCAGATCGTAGCGCACAGCCAGGTTCACTTGGAGAAGTTCGTCACGGCGATCGAGGGCGTTGATGAATTGAATAATCGCTATCGGCAGCAGATGGACTTGATCGAAAAGTTCCTCAAAGGAGTACGGATTCTGGGGGGAATATCGGTAGCCGTGCTGCCCATGAGCAAATTACTTGTTGCCGCAGCGTACATTATGTTGGCAGGATACGTCATTTTCACTGGTGCTGATTATGTAGATGCTCAACGACTAAAGCTTTTGGATCGGGTACCTGGTGTACGGCAGGTTGTGGAAATCAATCTGGCAGGCACATAGAGAAGAAGGAGAGGAACCTATGGCTATCACTGCTTTTCATGATTTTATCCTCGTTGCTGATCAAGTTGAGAAAAAGAGCAATAGTGCGGTTAGCGCATTTACCCTCAGCGTCTTCAATTCACCTGTCGGACAAGGAGAGAAGAAGGAACATGTGACCGTACCGCCACAGTTGACGCAGCAGATTCGCTGGCTGGAGGAGCGCCAACTTGACCAGGATGTGAATCGCCAGATGGACCTGGGCGAGCTGCTTGCTGGCCTGTTACTCCCCCAGTATGCTCGTCAACTATTCAGCGAGAGCCTGAAGCGGTTACGTGACGGCGAAGGGTTACGCCTACGCTTACGATTGGCAGACGAGCTAGCCGACTTCCCATGGGAATATATGTATATCCAGGACACCCGTGGAGAGCGCACTTCCAGTAGTTTTCTGGCGCTGGATCCACGTATTTCTATTGTCCGCCATGAAGCCTTAGCCGTCCCTGGTGATTGGTTCCAATCGCCTGACAGTCGCCGGGTTGTCGTCGCTATGGCAACCCCCCAGCCGTATTCACGCTATCGGAAGCTGGAAAGTCTCCCTACCGAGCAACGCTTACTCAAGGAGGCTCTGAGTGGGATAGCAGGCATAGAAGCTGTCTATCTGCCGGAATATACAACAGCCCAGGCCGACAAGCAACCCGGTGCCACACTAAAGGACATCATGGCTGCGCTGATGAAACGTACAGATGTCTTCCACTTCAGTGGGCATGGGGAGTTCGCTGAGGAGATGGGACCAGTCGTAGGAAGTTTCGTTGGTGAGGGGGGGATTATCTTGGCGAACGCAGAGAATGAGGCTGTACCGATTGCAGCAGATCGGTTTGCCGAGGTTCTGCGGGGCAAAGGTGTCCGACTCGTGGTGCTGGGTGCTTGTGAGACAGGCAGACGTGACGGCATCAATGTATGGAGCAGCGTAGTAGCCTCACTGCTGAAAGCCGGTGTTCCAGTGGTGGTCGCGATGCAGTTCACGATCCAGGATACCCTTGCCGCAGAGTTCTGTGGCGCATTCTATAGAGCAGTCGTTGCAGGCTTTACCGTCGATGAGGCTGTTTCCCTGGGACGGGCTGCTATTCGGGTTGCCTCTCAAGGCACTCTGCGTGATGCACGCGACTGGGGTACTCCCATTCTTTATCTGCGGACCCCCAGCGGAGTCGTTTTCAAGCCGGTGAAAAATGAACAGGTACGTCAGGAGGCCGAGCAGCAACTAGGGCATCTGTTTGAACAGCATGCACGTGAAGTACCAAGTAAAGGGCGTATGATTGGACCTGTTGTCGGGGTGATAGAGAACGAGACCGTCACTGTGGATCAGACAGTGGATGAGCGAACCGACGGTGTTGTCATAGGTACCTCGATTTTCAGTATCCAGGGTGGTCGACTACTTGTACGTCAGAAGGTCGATAGGGTTGATGGAACTATGATCGGTGCGGTAATTGGGCGACTAGGAGGGGTCCAGTCCACTGAAGTCAAAGAGCAGCAAGCTCTGGCGGAATTAGAGCGATTCCTCCGTATGGATTGGTCCTTACCTGGAGGAGAGGCAACACATGAGCAGGGATAGCCACAACTTAAGTGCTGGATTTAGCATCTCAGTTATACCTATCCCTGCTCCGTATGTAAAGTGAACTCTACAGACTGAATGCAGGTGCTACGGCAATGAACACACAAGCTCCATCTGAACATGATCACCTCTTTTCCGAGTCCTTGATCAGGCTCTATGTCAACGCCCCTCACTTTGTTGAACGACCATGGTTGGTGGAGCAAATTGAGTCTGCATTGGCCGACCCAGATATGCGTTTCCTGTTGCTGACTGCTGAGCCTGGTGCAGGTAAAACAGCCATTATGGCCTGGTTAGCTCATCAGCAGCCCCACTGGTTACGCTACTTCATTCGACGTGATAGCCAGACCCCTCTCAGTCATGGTGATGCGAAATCCTTCCTGTTCGCTATTGGTCATCAGCTTGCTGCGCTCCACCCTACCCTGTTTCGCCCCGACAAACTAGAGGTCGTCGTGAAGCAGTATCTTGGTACCATTCAAGCTGGGGGTCGAGCTATAGGTATCAAGGCGGAAGACCTTTTGATTTCTCCCTTTTACCGAACAACTCTTATGGTTGAGCAACACGGAGATCTCGTCCTGGGTGAGTTGGAAGGTCTTTCAGTGAAGCGCATGGTAATGGAGAAACGCTTCCTGGAACTGGACAACTTACAGCACCTGGCGCTGATAGATCCTGCAAAGGTCCTCTTGACCGAGGATCCATCTGCCCGCATTGTCATTATTGCTGACGCGCTGGACGAACTACGCTCCTTTCGTGGGCAGGAGAGCATCTTGGACTGGCTTACCTTCTCTCCCGAGTTACCGCATAACGTGCGTTTTATTCTCACTGCACGTCCTGATGACAAGCTTACTTTTCTGAAACAGCGCCAGGGAACATGGTTGCGAGAAGTAACGATTGAGTCCCAGGCGGTGCAAGTCCAGTCCGACCTGCGCCAGTATGCAATGGGCTTTACCGCAGAGGCAGCAATCCGCAAGGCACTGGTTGAGCGTGAGATTAACGCTGATGAATTTGTGGATCAGATTGTCGGAAAGGCCGAAGGAAACTTTCAGTACCTGGTCGCTCTTGCCAGCGGAATTGAGCAGACGAGAGAAGTAGGAAATCAGAAGGCACTCAACCGCCTGCTGTCTGGCGAGGATGTGCCAACCGGGCTGGGAGATTTGTATGCTTTCTTCTTAAGATTGATCAAAGAGTGGGTCAGCAATAAAACAGTGGAGGTTCCAGGTAGTGCACCCTTTGAGGTGCGCCATGTGCCTGTGTGGCAAGAGATCTGTCAGCCTATTCTGGGTGTTCTGGCTGTTGCGAGAGAACCACTAGACCTCCAACACATCAAGAGGTTTGGGGACATTCAGGCTGAGGAGCGCTGGATAGGCGAAGCTTTCCAGTATGTAGTCCAGTTCCTGGACCAGGTGGCAGGTCGTTATCGTTTCTACCATAGCACTTTTCCAGAATTTATTACAGCCTCAACAACCCAAACCGCCTATCCTGATTGCTACCTTACGCCTGCTGAGTGGCATCGCAAGATCGCCAAGCACTACCGGGGCAAGGCGGCGACCTGGGATGAAGTAGCGTGGAGCCGGACAGATGATTACGGGCTGCTCTACCTGTCAGCACACCTGTATGCACTCAGGGAGCGAGTAGTGTTTCGACGAGAGTTATACGGGCTCATCTGCAAACCTTTTTTAAGAGAGAAATATACGCGCTTTGGCTCACACCGCCCCTTTACCGAGGATGTGCTCCTGACCTTGCAGGTGAGCGGGAGCGAGGAGCCACCGAACCTCTTGCAAGAGGTGCGTGGAAACCTGATTTATGCCACGATGGAGTCGCTGGCGACCAACATTTCAGTCGAGGTACTTGCTGCATTAGTTCAAGTCGGTCAGATTGCTAGGGCAATGGATTTTGCAGTACTGATGCATGATGAGCGGAACCAATTGTCGGCCTATGGAATGATTATCGGGACGCTGCAAGCAAACAAGGAGATGGAAGCAGTTCGTGTGATCGTGATTGTGAAACAGATGTTGGCGGTCGCCGAGACAATGGAAGACCAGTTCACAAAAGCCGTTATGCTGAAAAACGCGGCGGAAGCCCTGGTTCAGGCAGGAGAACCTGCCCGTGTGATTACCGTCGTGAATCGGGCGTTGGCGGTCGCTGAGAGGATTGAGGACCAGTCCAGTAAGGCTCTTATACTAAGTGGATTGGCCCCAGCCTTGGCTCAGGCTGGGGAGCTACCACGTGCGATCACCATTGTGAACCAGGCTTTAGAGGTAGTAGCCAATGAGGGCAAGGACGATGCTTCCGTCCTGGGAAATATGGTCGAGATTCTGACCCAGGCTGGACAAGTTGATCAGGCACTTAAGGTCGCGCAAACGATTGAGAATCAGTTCCACAAGGCTTTTGCGCTGGGGGCAGTAGTCAAGGTTCTGACGCGGGCTGGACAGGTCGATCAGGCACTTAAGGTCGCGCAAACGATTACGGATCCGGACGGCAAGGCTCATGTACAGTATGAGGTAGCTAGGGTCCTGGTTCAGATAAGAGAGCCAGCCCGGGCTGTTGCCGTTGTGAACCGGGCGTTGGCAGTCGTCGAGACGATAAAAAACCAGTACAGCAAGGCTCTAAAACTCAGTGAGGCGGCACAAATTCTGGTTCAGGCAGGAGAGCCAGCCCGGGCTGTTGCCGTCGCAAACCAGGCATTGGCGGTAGCCTCAATGATTAAGAGCCACCATATGCTAAGCAAGATAGCACAGATTCTGGTTCAGGCAGGAGAGCCAGCCCGGGCTGCCACTGTTGTGAACCAGATGTTGGCGGTAGCCGAGTCGAGTGAGAATCAGGGCGACAAGGCTGGTATGCTAAGCGAGGTAGCGCAGGTCCTGGCTCAGACGGGAGAAGTAGGTCGTGCTGTCACCATCATGAACCAGGCATTGGTGGTAGCCGAGACGATTGAGGATCTGTTCAGTCAATACTACAAGGTGTCTGCATTGAGTGGGATGGCCCAGGTCCTGGCTCAGACAAGAGAACCTGCCCGTGCGATTACCGTCGTGAATCAGGCGTTGGCGGTAGCCGAGACGATGAATGATCCCAAGTGGAAGGTGATTGCATTGAGTGAGGTGACCGAGGTCCTGGCACAGATAGGAGAACCAGCCCGGGCTGTTGCCGTCGCAAACCAAGCATTGGCGGTCGTCGAGAGGATTGATAACTGGCAAGCGTCATCTGCTCTTGTGACGATGGCTGAGGTCCTTCCGGTCATGGCAT
>WNGJ01009096.1_pt1 | contig 10578 bp, 11 predicted proteins | sample 5400611 | NCBI WGS metagenome assembly WNGJ01 (sample SAMN13153375, study PRJNA577476) | soil metagenome | isolation source: 40 cm soil or saprolite under Garry oak tree replicate 1 | place: USA:California | collected 2016-06-15
CCCCTTCTACGGCTTCAACCGGCCCGGCGTGGAACCCTCCGAAGCGATCATCGAGAACTGGTGGCGCCAGGGAATGACGGGCGGAGCCAAGGCACACTACGACGGCATCGTCGCCTTTTCCCAGACCGATTTCACCGGGGACCTCAAGCAGATTACGGTGCCGGTCCTGGTGATGCACGGCGACGACGATCAGATCGTTCCCTATGCCGACTCCGGGCCGCTGTCCGCGCAGCTCGTGCGGAACGGGACGCTGAAGACGTACCACGGATTCCCGCACGGCATGCCGACCACCCAGGCCGAGACGATCAACGCCGACCTGCTGGCCTTCGTGCAGTCCTGACCGGCCCGGCGGCCGGGCGCCGGCCGTGGCTCCGCACTAGGTGCACTCAAACAGGACAGGCTCTCATCCGAGGACGGACATCCCAGACATGCCGAATAGTGTGCGCTAGCTCGGGCGCGATCTAGTCAGTGACGGCGGGCGGCGGTGCGCAGACTGGAATCAGAACCAAACCTAACCCGGAGGGAAATACCATCATGAACGCAAGCTCAGCAGCCGCGAACGTCGTCCTTGTGCACGGCGGCTTCGTGGACGGGTCCGGCTGGCGGCCCCTCTACGACCTGCTCACCCAGGACGGCTACCACGTCGCCGTGGTGCAGAACCCCACCCTGTCGCTGCCGGGCGACGCCGCCGCGACGCGGCTGATCATCGACGCGCAAGACGGCCCGGTCGTGCTCGTCGGCCACTCCTACGGCGGCGCCGTCATCAGCCAAGCCGGCACCGCCCCGAACGTCGCGGCCCTGGTCTACATCTGCGCGTTCGCGCCGGACAAGGACGAGTCGGTCAACACGCTCATCAGCGGATTCCCGGCCGACGGGCCGCAGCCGCCGATCCTGCCCCCCAGGGACGGCTTCCTGTTCCTGGACCGGGACAAATTCCACGCCTCGTTCGCCGCCGACGTGCCTGCCGACCTGGCCGCTTTCATGGCCGACTCGCAGGTCCCGTGGGGCGTGGACGCCCTCGGCGGGCAGGTCACCGACCCCGCCTGGCGGACCAAGCCGAGCTGGTACATGGTCACGACCGAGGACCGGATGATCCCCCCGGCAGCCCAGCGCACCATGTCCCAGCGGGCCGGGTCGACCGTGGTGGAGGTGGCGGGCAGCCACTCCATCTACGTGTCCCAGCCGGCCGCAGTCGCCGCCCTCATCAAGCAGGCCGCCTCGGCGGTGGCCGCGCGGCAGTAGCCGCGGCGGCACACACGGCCAGGCACCCCGGCTGCGGCTGCGGCGGTCCGTGTCCCAGCTGCTGTCAGGGCGCCGCAGGCCAGCCGGTCTCAGTGCCGCGTTAACTGCACGGCCCGGAGGCGGGGCTCACGGACCAGCACTTCGGCTACTGGCAGCTTGCATCGCGGCCTATGGCTTGTCGATCAACCGTCTGTGCAGCTCGGTGGTGAGCCGGTGGATCTCACGGGTCAGCTGCGTGTTGGTCTTGAGCTCCAGTTCCTGCTCGGTGAAGTCGTGATCCGCTTTGGTCTGCTGGAACGTCGCCTGCCGGTTCTGGCCGATCATGACGAACGTGGACAGGAAGATCGCTTCCAGCGACACGATCAGCGTCAGCGTCGGCCACGGCTTGGACTCGATGAACAGCATCCAGGCCGTGAACAGCACCACGTGCAGGTAGACGAAGTTCATCGACCCCGCGAAGGCGGTGATCCGGTCAGCGATCCGCAACTGGATGTCCGCTGCCCGTCGCTCCTGTTCCTCCAGGACCGCGGGGTGGTGCGGGAGTTTGATCGGCAGTTCGATGAGCGCGGTACCTCGTGAGCCATCCGCGCTCGCGTCTGGTTTGGCCATCCCGCACCTCCTTCGGTGTCTGCGCCCGGTTACAGGCCCTGCGTGGCCAGCCAGGCCAGGCAGGTGTCCCCGACCTCGCGCCAGCCGGAGTCGATGGTCAGCGAGTGCCCGCGGTCCTCGAACTCCTCGAGGTCGGTGACGGCGGAGGAGTGCCGGTACTGCTTGAGGGTGGACTTGGTGATGGTTTCGGGCATGGTGTGGTCTTGGCCGCCCATGATGAGCAGCAGCGGCCCGCGTCCCTCGTTGGCGGTGTTGATCTCGTCCGGTGAGTGCGGCAACACCGGCAGGGTCGAGCGCAGCGAGGACAGCGGGAACGCCAGCACGCCCTCGATCTGCGCGGCGTCGATGGCGATGGCGGCCCCGCCGTAGTCCTGGCCGAGCAGCTTCTCGGCGATCATGCCGCCGAACGAGTGGCCGATGATGATGGGCCGGTCCGGGAGCTGATCGATGATCTTCTGGTAGTGGCTGGTGACATCGCCGATGCCGTGGCCGGCGATGCTGTCCGGGTTGGCCCGGGCGGCCTCGACGGTGTCCGCGTCGCCGGGCCAGCCCGGAGCGGCCGGCTCATACCCGGCTTCCCGGAACAGGTCTACCCACGGGCCCCACGAGGTGGCGTGCAGCCACAGGCTGTGGATGAAGACAACCGGAGCCTTGCTGACGTTCATGATGGTTTAGCTCTCCGAAGTAGATCCGGGCGACTCCCCTCAAGTTCACCCCAAGCGGCCGTGCCTGAAAAGGCGCTGGTAGCTGTCGTAGCATTGTCCAGAACTATGGCTGGTGGACGACCACGCAGTCGCCGCCGGCCCAGACGTGGTCGTGTCCGAGGACCATATGGTGTTCTTGTCCTTGACGACGTAAGTCAGCGTGACATCTACTCCGGCCAGCGGCCAGCCCTTGCGTTCGGCGTACATCCGCAGCGTGATCGCGGTGCAGGCACCGAGCCCGGACAGCAGCAGGCCGAATGGAGGCGGACCGGTGTCGGCACCGCCCTGGCCGGCTGGTTCGCCGCCGCGCGGCGCGTGCCCCCCCGCGTCGATACGCACACCGTACGGCTTTTCCTCACTTGTCACCGTGGCGGTGGCGATGGCGTGTTCACGGTCGTCGCTCCTCAGGCCATCTTTAATCGCTGACCGTCTGCGGCGCCACCGCGGAGCATGCCGGAGCCTTCCGCTCGTCCTCGCCTCGAGGCTGGGGGTCGGCGGGCGGCTCACCGTCGGGTGGTTCCTGCCACGCGGTGACCAGCCACAGCTCCCGGGCGATGACCTGCAGGGCGCCCGCGACCGGGATGGAAATCAGCGCCGCCACGAAGGCGCCGAAGAAGCCGCCGAGCCAGTCGCCGATCGACGTTCCGACCAGGATCGACAGCAGCACGAGCAGCGGGTTGACGTTGACCGTGCGGCTCATGATCACCGGGTTCAGCACATGGTTTTCGATCTGCTGGTAGGCGATGAACGCGGCCGCGGTGACGATTCCCGCGGTGAGCGAGTGGCTCAGGGCGAACAGGACGGTGGGGATGCCGGCCAGCGCGCCGCCGATCATGGGCAGGAAATCGACCAGGGCGACCCACAGGGCCCACAGCAACGGGAAGGGGACCCCGAGGACAGTGAGCGTGACGAAGACGACCACGCCGGCGATCAGCGACGTCAGGAGGTTGCCAAACGCGTAGCCGGTCACCGACTGGCTGACCTGACCCGCTACCCGCGTGGAGTACGCCGCCCGGTCCGGCGACATCAGCTGCAGCAGTCCCCGGCGCATCTTGGGACCCTCGAGCAGGAACAGCACCATCAGGGCGAAGATCGTGCCCAGCGTCGCCAGCATCGAAGCCGCGCCTTTGCCGACGGTCAGCGCCGGCTTGGCCAGGGTCGCCCCGAGGCTTTGCAGCTTGGGTGCATTGTGATTCACCCAGGCCTGCAGGTGGAAGCGCTGGACCAGGTGGCCGATCCAGCCGCTTCCGTGCTCGGCGGACTGCACGTAGGAGGGCAGCTGATGCGAGAAATGGGTCAGACCGTTCGTCAGCGGATAGCCGAACGCCGCCAGGAGGCCGATGAAGACCAGGGTCGCCCAGACGATGACGACGGTCACGGCCCAGCCGCGGCGCCGGATCCGCCACCGTTGCAACGCCACCACCAGGGGGTTCAGGATCACGGCGAGGAACCCAGCGACCAGTATCATCAAGATGACATCACGTAGCCGGTAGGCGAGTTTGCCCGCCAGGTACGTGAGGACCACCACGGCGACGGTCACGAGGATCGCGGCCAGCGGGACGCCGCGCGCGGCCGCGGCGGCCCGCAGGCGTGCGCGCCGGCCGTGCGCCGCGGTCGCGGCGTCACCGGACATCTGGGCAGGTCTGCCTGACGTGGCGCTCATCTCAGCCTCAGCCTCCTGTAGGTGGCGAGCGACGGTGGGCGCTCGTTCCGGCGGCGGGAGGCCGGCTCGGGCGCCCAGTTCTCGGATCGGCGCTCAGGCTGCTTTCTGCACCGGCGACAGCGGCCGCACGGCGTTGCCCAGCTGGCGGACCTGGACGCCCGTCGCGATCTGCGAGAACCCGTAGATCATGAAGTACAGGCCGAACAGCAGCGCGAGCGTGATCGCGCCGACGTTGGGGCGGGCGAACAGCACGACGCCGAACGCGACGGACACAAGCCCGGAGACGATGAACATCGCGCGCGTGCCCGCGGTCTCCCCGCTGCCGAAACCGGCGAAAATCTCGGCCAAGCCGCCGGCAAGCGCCCAGGCTGCCACGACGATGACCAGCACGTACGCGGTAGGCCCGGGCCAGACCACGGCGACCACGCCGGCCGCCAGGCTGATCAGGGCGAGCAGCAGGTGACCGAAGACCGGTCCGGCGGCGCGGCTGCTGAACGCCCGCGCGGTCTGCACTCCCGCGTCCATGAACGCATAGACCGCGAACAAGATGACCAGCGCGAGAATCGTGGCCTGCGGCCAGGCGATGGCGATGATCCCGACGATGACGGCGAGAATGCCGAGCAGGATCAACGAGGTGGAGGTTGACTTGAACATGAAAGGCATTCCTTCCGCTTTGGGCAGCCGCACCAGGCCAATTTGATTCCTCGGTGCCTGTCGATACCAGGAGACGCCACGGCTGCCGCTGTCGGCCAACATCTGCCGCCTATAGACGTATAGCTGCCAGCTAGAGGAGCATGTCGCCAGGTTCCCCGGTGTACCGTCGCCCACGGCTGCTGGCGCCGGGCCCGGATCGTGACTGCGGACCGGGTGCAGCCGGCCGGACTATTCCGACGAATGCCGAGGCTTATCTGCGGTTCGCCGCACTGCAGCGGCTGCTGAGCCGCATCCTAAGGTTCACCTCTCTGACGGCCGAGCCCCACGCCCTGGCACCGGCTCAGGGACATGGTTCCTTATCTTTGCGCGGCGACGTCCGGCCGGCAGGCCCATTCCCGCGGGTGCCCGCGCATTTGCACCCGGCAGGCAACGCTGCCGCTATTCCCGGCCGGGCTTTCGCTCAGGCCGTGGCGTCTTTCGGTGTCCGGTACTGATGCCAGATGTAGGCGAGCAGCATGCCGTAGGGGGCCAGGTGGCCGGTGAGATGGATCAGCCGACCCGGCTGGCTGCCGTGAGCCTTGCTCACAGCACGGCGATGCACCTGGTCAGCGACTCTCTTGCCGACCGCCAGGACGAGCGCGTGCCGGATGGCCCGCTCGAGTTCCCGGTCGTGATCGTGAGCCCGGCCGACGTGCCCGGTTTCCGCTTCTCGGGTGTCTTTGCTGGTACCCATTTGCGCTCCACCCTTTCGTGAGTCGTTGGGGCGGCGGTTTGCCGCTTGCCGCTGAGTTCACCCGAGGATTTGGTGACGGTAAAGGCGATGGCGGCTCTCGTGATATTGGCCCGCGCTATAGGAACTGGGCCGGGCGCTGCTGCGGCCGGTCGTGGTCCGCAGCCGGTCAGCTGGCCTGCGGTGTCGCGGGTTTGGTGCTGCCCGCGGCACCTCGGCGGAGCCTAAGCCTGAGATAGGCGACGGCGCCGGGGATCAGCGGGAGCCAGTAGTTCACGATCCGGTAGCCGAGTACGGCCAGCACCGCCGTGGGCCGCGGCGCGCCGAAGCCGACGGTGATGGCTACCATCGTGACCTCGACGACGCCGAGACCGCCGGGCGTCACAGGGATGGCGCTGGCGATGTTCGCCGCCGCGTAGGCCACCGCCAGCGGCCCGAAGCCAGGCTGGTACCGCAGCGCGAGGAACACCAGGTCGAGCGAGAGCAGGTCGAGGAGCAGGTCGGCCGAGGCGAACGCCGAGCTGGCCAGGAAGGCCCGTCCGGTCAGCGCGGACCGGGCCAGTGACGCGAGCCGGCTACTGGTCTCGGCCACCTTCTCCGGATCGATGCCGGGCTTGACGTGCCGCGCTATGCTCGCCGCCCAGCGCCCCGCGTGTCCGGCGATCTCGGGGTGGGCGCCGATAACGAGCACGGCGGCGAGCACCGCCACGACCAGGCCAAGCGCGATGCCGGCGATCGTGAGGTAGGTGTGGGAGACGTGCCGGCCGGCGGTCGCCACGAACCCGATGCCGAACAGGACGATCAGGGCGACCGTTGACACCAGGCTGGTCAGGCCGATGGCCTCGCCGGTCGTGGCCGCGTCGATGCCCTCGGCCTCCAGCGCGTTCACGTTCACCAGGGTGCCCGTGGCTGATCCGAACGGGGTCAGGTGGCTGACGAAGAAGCTGGCCAAGGTGACGTCCGCCGCCAGCCGGAACCGCACCCGCGCCCCGAGAGCGGCCAGAACCTGCCGGTAGAGCAGCGCGTAGCAGCCGAGCGAAGCGGCCTGCGCCACGATCGCCGCGGCCAGGAAGGCCGGGCGGGCATGCCGCAGGCCCGCCGCGTCACGCGTCAGCCCGCCCAGCCGCGGCAGCACGCCGAAAATGCCCACGGCCAGCGCTACGAACAGCACGCCGTGCACGATCCAGCGCACGGCCGGGCGTCGCCGGCCCCTCTGCTGCGGCGACGCCCGGCCCGCACGCGCATCCGGCGGGGTGTCCGCGCTCTGACGGGCCGGCATGTCAGTTGCCACCGCCCGCGATCCAGGTTTCAGCCAGTGATCTGAAGGTCGTCGCGGACATCGATGACGCCGCGCGCCATCCAGGCGGCGTCGATCACCGCGTCATGCTCGGCCCAGGTACGGACGTGGCCGGTCAGCGTGATAATGCCTGCCTTAATGATTACCTCCACGTCGCTGTCGTCGGGAATCAGCGCGGAGCGGCCCAGCGCCTCCTGGACGTGCAAGTCGACGTCGACCGGGGCAGCGACGTCGTAGCTGATCTCTATGTCGTCCCTGACGTTACGGACGCCGGTCAGCCAGGCGACCGCCAGTTCCGCGGCGGCGCGCTCCGTGCCGTAGCCCACCGTGCCGGCCAGCGTCAGGTTGCCGTCCTGCGCGGTCGCCTCCACGCCGTCCGGCACGGTGACGTTCAGCAACAGCGCGTTGTTGGCTGCGGTGGTCAGCATCGCGTCGTCGCGGAAGTCGGCGTCGGGCAGCACCACCTCCAGGTGATTGTGCACGTTCTTCACGCCGCCGACCCGCTGTGCAGCCGCGGCGGCCTCCAGGTACTGCGAGTAGCTCGGCACGGTGCCGTTCAGCGCGATGTCCCCGTTGACGTTCACGACATGAATGTCCGCATCGTCGACGAGCGGATCGAAGTTGAGCTCTGCGTTGACGGCCTCGCGGATGTCCTTGGTGGTGCCCATTCCTGTGTGCCCTTCCTGAGCGGATGCAACGGCGGATCCGCCGCTTGCCACGAGTCCACCGCGCGCCCGGGCGATGGTAAAGGCGGCGGTAGCTCTCGTGATATTGGCCAGCGCTATGGGACGAGCCAGGCGTTCGTCACCCACCCACAGTTCGCCGCCGAGTTTGGTGCCTGCTGGACATCGATAACCCCGTCGAAGCGGAGGAACCTGATCACCAGACCAGTACGGCGCTGAGCAAGGAGGCTGCGGTGGACCTGAACGTTGGCGTGGCCGAGGCGCTGGGCACGGACTACTTCTACATCCGCGAGCAGCTCACCTCGGCCCAGCTGGTCTACCTCGCACGGACCCGGGAGTTCGTCACCGCCGAGGTGCAGCCGGTGATCAACGGGTACTGGGAGCGGGCCGAGTTCCCGTGGCCGCTGATCGAGAAGCTGAGCCAGACTCAAACTGGGCGCTCATCGTTGTGCGTCGTGGCGCGCGTGCGACTCGGCGCGGCGCGCAACGACTCTCAATACCTCGCGGCGAATCGCGGCGCTGCTGGCCCGGATGAGGAACCAGTAGGCCGCGAAGGACCGCCGTGACCTGGGGTCCGTCGCAAGAATGCGGGTCTCGGTACTCAACAGGGTGCCTGCCGGGTGGGTTCGAGGCGGAACTCCATCGCGACCTTGATCCAGCCAGGGTCCGACCAGGCTCGAAGGGCCGCGGCGTCCAGACGGGGCGGCGTTAGCCCGCCCAGCAGGCGCCAGGCCTGGCTGAGGCCTGCCGAGATCACGACCTGAGGCCGCTCGGAGAACAGCACCGGAATAGGCGTGACGTCAAGAAAGGTGCGTCCGGCCAAGGGCCGGTGCTTCCGGCCAGCCAGCCGGGCAGGCAGGAGCCGTGCGCCCTCGAGGGCATACCCCAAGGGGAGAGCCGACATGGTAACCCGGCACAGTTCATCCCACACGGCCGCAGGCGGGGCGCTGACGGTGCGGCAGTGAGTCATCCGATACTGCGGATGTGGGACCACCTCGTCAAGAGTCATTATGTGTGGTGGCACCGGAACCCCTTGGTTCGTTGTCTCCTGCGGCTCAGCGCGTGAACCCGCCGAGATGTTCGGGCAGAACGGTTATCGGTGCTGCTGACCCGGCTGCCTGACTTAGCATTTCCAGGATCGCCTGGCTGGGGGTGCCATAGATCCGGATGTTCGTGGTGCCTTCCAGGGTCTCTGTATAAGAGCGGCCGGAGCGTTCGACTACTCGCATGTGACTCTCGAAGGAGTCAGTGTCGGGGGTGGACCTGGACCTATTCCACCTCCGTGCCGTCCTCGCTTAGGTATTCGTGGAACGCGATGAGACGTGGCTCGTTCGAGTGAATGAACTCGATCCAGCCTGGCACGCGTTGCTTCTCGCCTTCGCGTTTGCCTTCTCTGACCTTGTTGGTCGCGACTGTCAACGGTCATTAGGAATTCCGGTTGGGTGGCCTGGTCTTCTCCGGGCTGGCGGCCACCAGTTTTCCCGGTAGGCGCCTCCGCACGTGGTCTACACTGCCGCTAGCATCATGCCTGGCCAGCGCGGCTGCACCAGATAAGGGCGGAATTCACCCGGATAAGGTGCGCAGGTACCTCCTTGACCCACGGCTCGAGCTTGGCGTCATCCCAGCGAGGGGCCGTCGGCGCCCGGTCCCGATCGTAGGCGGCCGGCGAGCTGCGTCCGTGACGTCACGTGGAGCTTGCGGAACACCTTGCGGAGGTGATAGTCGACGGTGCTCGGGCTGATGAACAGCTGCGCGGCGATTTCGCCGTCCGACGCTCCGGCCGCGGCGAGGTCCGCTACCCGCGTTTCCTGCGGCGTGAGGTCAACGGCGGTCCCCGGGGTGCGGGCGCGGGCGCGCTCGCCGGTCGCGCGCAGCTCGGCGGCGGCGCGCTCGGCGAACCGGCCCGCGCCCATCGCGGCGAACATGTCATGCGCAATGCGCAGCTCCTGCCGCGCATCCCGCCGCCGCTTGGCCCGGCGCAGCCATTGGCCGTAGAGCAGGTGAGTGCGCGCAAGGTCGACGGCCATCCGGGATCGCTTGAGCTGGCTGATGGATTCCAGGTAGCAGCCCTCCGCGTCCGCGCCCTCGGCCAGTAGCGCCTCGCAGCGGGCACGCAGCCCGATCGCCCAGGGCGTGCCGGCCGCGAGCGCGCGTTCGGACAGGGTTTTCTGGGCGGTGGCCGCGGCTTCGTAATCGCCGGCCCGGATGGCGGCCTCGATCAGCTCCGGCAGGGCCACCTCGGCCGTATAGGCCGGGTCGTCCTCGATCACGGTCTGCGCGCAGGACATCGCCGCCGCGTAGTCTCCGTCGAACAAGTGGGCCACGGCGACGATATACCGGCCGATGTCCGCCGGCCCGCCCTGGCCTCGTTCGGCCGACTCGCGGACCTGGGCCAGGCCCGTCGCGTGGGCCTCGGTGAGCTGGCCGCGGTAGGCGAGCAGCAGGCCGTTGCTGCGGCTGTTGACGCCGAGCACGCCGGGACCGCAGCTCATGGTCAGCACCTCCAGCATCAGCGCCCACCTCGTGTCCGCCTCGCGAAAATGGCCGGCCATGGATTCAGAAACCGCGTGGAAAGCGAGCGCGACCGGCAGGGTCGTGAACGCGCCCGCGGCACGCGCCATCTTTTCCCAGCGGTCGGACAGGTCGAGGGTGGCCTGGTCATCCCACAGGCTGCCGGCGGCCGCGGTACCGAGCGCGAACCACCGAAGGCCCACCGCGGGATCGAGGTCGTCGGCCAGCAGCGCGTTAACGGCGGCGCGGAACGGCGGCACGGAGGCCTCGTAACCGAGGGTAAACCGGGCGCTGTATCCCTCCAGCAGCAGGTCGCTGACTGATGCGGAAGCTTCGGGGACAGCCGGGAAGACTCGCGCCGCGCGGGCGATTTCCCTGGTCTGCGCCGGGCCGGCCCAGATGGCCGCCTGCAGCGCCAGGAGCATGGTGTCGCGGGCCATCCTGTCGTCGTCCACGAGTGCCTGTGACGCGCTGGCCAGGATGCG
>WNGJ01030774.1_pt1 | contig 10578 bp, 8 predicted proteins | sample 5400611 | NCBI WGS metagenome assembly WNGJ01 (sample SAMN13153375, study PRJNA577476) | soil metagenome | isolation source: 40 cm soil or saprolite under Garry oak tree replicate 1 | place: USA:California | collected 2016-06-15
CCTGCCGGTGTTCCGCACGCTGGCCTTCACCGTCGGCTTCCTGGCGCAGGCCGTGCTGGCGCTGGCGATTTTCAAGGTGGTGTGATTTTGCCTTCTTGACCTCTCCCGCTTGCGGTCCGCACGCGGGAGAGGGAGCAGGGCAGCATCCGGCGCCGCTCACGACAACAACGCGATCTGCTCCAGCCTCACGCCTCGGCAAGGCCCAACATCAGCCGCATGTTCTGCACCGCCGCACCCGAGGCGCCCTTGCCCAAATTGTCGAGGCGCGCGACCAGAAGCGCCTGACGGTGTTTCTCGCTCGCAAAGACATAGAGCTCGAGCAGATTGGTCTCGTTGAGCGCCTCCGGCTCGAGCCGGCCGTTCTTGGCGTCCGCGTCGTCGAGCGGCATGACCGAGACGTATCTGCTCCCGGCGTAACGCTTCGCCAGCGCGGCGTGGAGGTCAGCACCATCGGGCTTGCGCGGAAGCGTGTCGAGATGGAACGGCACCGACACCAGCATGCCCTGCCGGTAGTTGCCGACCGACGGCACGAGGATTGGCCGCCGCGCAAGATTGGCGGAAAGCTGCGTCTCCGGCACGTGCTTGTGTTCGAAGCCGAGGCCATAGAGCTCGAAGGCGGGCGCCGTGCCGTCTTCGAAGCTTGCGATCATGGACTTGCCGCCGCCCGAATAGCCGCTGACCGCATTGATGGTGATGGGGTAGTCCGCCGGCACAAGCCCGGCATCGACGAGCGGCCGGAGCAGCGCTATCGCGCCTGTCGGATAGCAGCCCGGATTTGAGACTTTCCGCGCGTTGCGGATCTTGTCCGCCTGATCGGCTGCGAGTTCCGCAAAGCCGTAGGTCCAGTCATCAGCGACCCGAAACGCCGTCGATGCATCCAGGATCTTGGGAGCGGCAGCCCCCATGCTGTCGATCAGCGCGACGGTCTCTTTCGCGGCATCATCCGGCAGGCAGAGGATGACGAGGTCCACTTCCTCCATCAGCGCGCGCTTTGCAAAGGCATCTTTGCGCTTTTCCTCAGCGATGCTTTTCACCGTGACGTCGTTCTGCCGGCCAAGGCGCTCGCGAATGCCGAGCCCCGTCGTTCCAGACGCGCCATCGACGAATACGGCGGGCCTCGCGGAGGCGCCGGTGGTCAGGGCTTGGCCTTTCGGCCGCTGTGCGTCGGAGAGGGTCATGGCGCGTTCCTTCCATCCGCGGATACACTGACAGGAATTGCTGACTTGTAGTCCAACTGCGGCCGCAGCGCGACCATCTGTTCTCCGATCGCCTGTGCGGCTGCATCGCGCTGTTGCGTCAGCGCCGAGGCAATCGCGACATGATCTGCGTCGGATTTGTGCTGGCTAAGCTTGAAACTGCCTTCGACGTCCTCAACGGTCATCACCAGCCCCACGATCGCTTTCCGCAATGCGTCGAGCCGCCCGGCCGTCATCTTCGACGACGTCCACGGCGGCTTCGGCGCCAGCCAGCTCTCGAATTTTGCGCTGAGTGTATCGACCTGCAGCGCGAGCTCGCCGTCGGACTGCTTGCGCACCGGGCCGGTCAGATGCACGGCTTGATAGAGCCAGGTCGGGACCTGATCCGGCGAAACGTACCAATCGGGAGAAACATAGGCATCCGCGCCGCTCACCGCCATCAGCCAGGATGACTTCCCATCGGCAAGGTTTGCCAGCGCATTGCCGCGCGCGACGTGAAACGCAAGCTGCGGCGTGCCATCATCGGCATAGGTGAGGTAAAACGGCAGCAAGGAAGCAACCGGCTTGCGGCCATCACAGGCGCAGACCGTACCAAAACCGCGCGCGTCCGCGAACGCAAGGCTCGCGGCTCGATCGGGCTTGAAGAGTGGTGGGGCATACATGGCTTGCTCCTGCTTGGTTAAGGGAGCCGCCAGGATCAGATCGCGCTGTTTTGTAAGGAAGTGCCGCGGACCGGATCCGGCGGCAGGGGCTGAAATCTTAAACGCAGATATCCGCCCATACCGCGATAATGCGGCGGCGAGCGATAGAAATGGTCATAACACTGGTCATGGGCGCGGCTATAAGGCCGCGCCCGGCTTTCGTCAAGATGTTCAGTGTCAGTCCGGGATGGTCCGCAGGACCAGACAAGATCGGGGAATCCTTGGATTCCGGGTTCACGCGAAGACGCGTGCCCCGGAATGACCGATGGTTAGATCGTCGGATTCCACGGCGCCGGAATCACGCGGTAGCCGCTGCCGTCCTTCTCGATATTGCCGAGCCCGGGGAACGGATAGTGGAAGCCCTGCACCTGCAGCTTCTCGGCCGCCACCATATCGTAGACCCGGCGGCGGGTTTTCTCCGCCATGAAGAACGCATGCCAGCCCGGATTGGTCGCAAACGGATTGGGATTGTTGGTCACGTCCGACTGGATGAAGACCTTGCCCGAGCCCGATGACAGCACATAGGAGGTGTGGCCGGGTGTGTGACCGGCGGTCTCGACCGCGAGCATGCCGGGCGCTACTTCCTTGCCCCATTCATAGGGCGTGACCTTCTTCTTCAGGGCGGCCTCGAAGATGTTGCGGTTGTTCTTGAACAGGCCCTGCATGCGGCCGGCGGGCGCCCGGCTCATCTCGCCGTCGTCCATCCAGAACTTCCATTCGGTAGCGGGCACCAGCACTTCGGCGTTGGGAAACGCCGGCGCGCCGTCGGCCGTCAGCAGACCGTTCACATGGTCGCCGTGGAAGTGCGAGATCACCACCATGTCGACCGCGTTGGGATCGAAGCCGGCCGCGGCCATGTTGTCGGCGAAAAGCCCATTAAAGCCTTTGCTGTTGGTTTTGGCCAACGGGCCATTGCCGGTGTCGAGCACCACGAGCTTGCCGCCGGTATTGATCACCAGCGGCGCGAAGTAGATCGTCATCATGTCGCGCGGCATGAAGGCTTTTTCGAGCGCGGCGTTGACCTCGTCCTTCCTGGCGTTGGTGATGAAGGAATCCTCAAGTTTGAAAACATTCTTGCCGTCGGACACCACCGTGACCTGGATGTCGCCGACCTTGTAGCGATAGAAACTCGGTGCCTGCTTGTCCGCCACTGGAGCGGCGGCCCTCGCCGGCATGGACGGCAGAAGCGGTGCCGTCGCGAGCGCGGCGGCTCCGGCGAGTGCGTGACGTCGTGTTAATTCCATGGTGCTGTCCTCCCAGCTAGACGGATAATTTCGGTGCGGATTTTCCCGCTTTTTTGGCCTTTGATCGCAGCCACTTTTACCAGCGTTTTAGCCGCAAAGCGTTCACGGCGATGCCGTTGCAACGCAGGGTATTTGAGGGGCTAACCCCGCTGCACGTGGCTTATTCCGGGATGACAGGTTCAGACCACGCCAGACCCAACCTCGGATCAGGGCGATCATGTCGCCGAACAGCAGCAAGGCCGCCGACCAGCCCTTGGCGCAAAGACGGTGCAGTTTGCGACGGCTATCACAGCCGGCTGGACAATCCGATGTGGCGGAATAGGACGCCCCAAAAGGAATTTCCTCCGGTCAGCCCTTGCAGACGGGCGCGGGCTTGCGGCTCGCCGGCTTGCGCGGCCTTGCTGTACCACTCGATCGCCTGCTGCGTATCCTTGGGAACGCCGGTGCCGCTCTCGTAGGCCCAGCCCAGATTATATTGAGCCCTGCTTTCGTTCCGATCGGCGGCGTTGCGAAGCCAGAAAATCCCCTTCGTGTAGTCCAGCGGCACGCCCCGGCCGTTGACGTAAAGCAATCCGAGGCTCATCTGCGCCCAGGCAAAGCCTTGGTCGGCCGCCTTCGTATACCATTGGGCCGCGAGCTTTTCGTCGCGCGCGACGCCCAGCCCCGCATCGTACAGGTAGCCCAGGTGCGCCTGGCTGTAGGCATCCCCCTGCTCTACCGCCATCATGAACCAGCGCATGGCCTCGCGATAATCGCGCTCAATGCCGCGGCCGCTCTCGTACATGCTGCCCACATACGATTGGGCCTTGGCGCTCCCGCCCTCGGCGAACGGCTTGAGCAGCGCCATCGCGAGCTTATAGTTTCTGGCCAGAAACGCATTTACGCCTTCGTCAAAGTCAGCGTTGACGTCCCTGACATTGGGCGGCGATTTCTGCGTCAGGCCGATCGGCCCGTATTTGAATTCGCTGAACTTGTCCAAGCCTGTCTTGATCGCAGCGGCGAATTCCGCGGGGCAGACCGCAGTATCGAGGCTCAGCCGGAAAAGAGCGCTGGAACGCACCGTCCGGCCATCCAGCACAGCCGTGCCGCTCACTTCGACGCGTCCGCGCGCGGCTCCATATGCCGTCGCGCCGTTGAAGCTCGTTGTGTAGGTGATCGGCGCCGGCTTTTCGTAGAAATTGATCCCCTCGGGCAGGGTGAGCGAGCTGGTCTCCCGGTATTCCAGCGAACGGCAAGGGAAAGGCCGGTCGGTTGCACCGCCAGTACTTAACAGCAGCAGCGAAGGCCGAAGGTCGGTCAGGGGCAGCATCCTGATGCGCTCCGGTCCGTCGAGGCCAACAGGCTTGCTGATCTGAAATGTGGCGGTGATGGCGTAACTGTCGGACAGCTCACGCGGGTTCGGGAAGCTGTAGTCGCCGGTACCGCGCAGCCCCGCTTGCTCGATCAGCTTTTTGGCAGTGTTCTGCCGGTCCACCGCTTCCAGGCCTTGCGCGATCGAGCGGCCTATCAGCGCACCCATCCCGCTGCCGGACAAGATCGAGCGAGCCTGACGCGTGCCATCGCCAAGAAGCGTGTATTCGGTATCCGCCGCCAACGCGAAGTGCTCCGGGGTCGCCACCGGAATGCGGGCGAGTGTGCCTTTGTCGATATTGAGCGTCGGCTTGCCGCCGAGGCTCGGCGGCAACGAGCCGAAGGCCAGCAACGATGCTGTCGGGTCGAGATAGTGATCGAGCTGCGGGACATAGACGATCGCATGGTCGAAATTTGGGGTCGCTACTTCCGTGAGCGTGTATTGCGCGCCGGCATTCACTGCGAGCAGATTGGCTTCTATCCCTTGCGCGGCCAGCAGGGCTTTGAGGATCGTCGCGTGCGCCTTGCAGTCGCCATAGCGCGAAGCGAACACCGCCGATGCCGGCTGCGAAGTCCAGCCGCCGTCCTCGAATCCGATGCCGACGTAGCGGATATTTCGTGCCACCCAGTTGTGGATTCGCTCGACCTTGAGGCGTGTATCGGCGGCATCACCGGCAATCTCCGTCGAGAGCTTCCTCAACGTCTCGTCAGGTTGGGCCATGGGAGCGTTACGGGCATTCAGCATGGCCGCGAAAGCGGCATAATCGGCGAAGGTGCTGACCTCGAAACGCCGGGCGTCGTCGAACGAGTCGGCATCGATCTGGCGTGGCTTCGGCGTCTCCTGGGCGAAGCGCACATGGTGAACGATCCGGTTTCCCGATTTCTCTTCGCTGTGCTCGACGTTCCGCAGCGCCACATGCAGTGGCTTGGAGGCCGGCCCGTCGAGCGTAAGCTCGATCACCTCGGGGGGCTGGTCTGCCGGCTGCCTCCAATAGTGCGCAAACTCACCGGCAAACTCGGCTCTCTTCGCTTTGTAGATCAGCCGGCCGTTTACCTTGTCGCCAGGGGCGACATGTGAATAGGCGATGATCCTGTGCCGTAGCTCGTCGAAATAGGGCGAGGAGTTATCCGCCGTTGCCGGCTGGTCGCGCATGGCGCGTTCATCGACGGCGATCACGCTGCCGTCCGCCTTCAGGGTGGCAAGGTCGCTCGAAGACAATTCGTTGAAGTAACTGTTATATGGAAAGGTCTGTTGCGAGATGAGCGCCTGGATTTCGAAGTCGAAAACAGTCGTGCTCAAGCCCTGTTCGTCGAAAGTGACGCTGTAGCGGCTGACCGTTCGCCGCCAGCCTGGATCGACCCAGACGGAACGCTGATGCACGCCTGTCGTGTCCGCGGCGTCGGCCGCAACAAAGCTCGAGCAGAGCAGCAACAACAAAGCCGGATAGATACGTGCAATCATGATGCTGAAAGCCCTGCCGGTAATCGTTACATCGGCTGCTTGGCTAGCATCAGGAAATTACTGCCACTTCCGTTAGATAGAAAAAATTTTATCTACTCTCACAAGGTGCGGGGGAACTGGCCGGGATTGGCCTTTGCTGCGCGGCTTATTCGCGCGGTCTGATGCCCGACCTAGACCACCCGCCACAGCCATTCCAGGATTTGCCCGATCACGTCGCCGAACAGCAGCAAGGCCGCGGACCAGACCAGCGCGGATACGAAATTGGCGACCTGAAATTGCCAGTACGGCATTTCGAAAATGCCGGCGGCAAGCGGCACCGAGGCGCGAAGCGGGCCGAAAAACCGCCCGATGAAAATGCTCGGCACGCCCCACTTTTTCACGAAGACCTCGCCACGTGGCAGGAGTTCCGGATAGCGCGACAGCGGCCAGATCTGCGCGACCTGCTCCTTGTACTTGAAGCCGAACCAGTAGGAGACCCAGTCGCCCAGCGCGGCCCCGATCCCGCCGGCAATCCAGACCGGCCAGAAACTGATGCCGCTGGCGCCGATCAGCGCGCCGATCGCAACCAGCGCTCCCCAGGCCGGGATCAGCAGCGATATGAAGGCGAGCGATTCGCCGAACGCCAGCAGCAGCACGATCGGGGCGGCCCAGGCCTGATGGTCGCGCACGAAATCGGCCAGCGCGCGCGCAAAATCTTCCATGTTTCGAACGCCCTCCCCGACCAATCAGCCTATCCGAGCAAGGCGTTGAAGCTTCTACAGTTCCAATGCCTAAGAACAGGTAAGCCAGCCCCTTCCGCAACATCAAATCACAAAGGCGGGGGACCAGTGCCGCTGCGGCGGCGGCGGGCGTTTTGGCGGTCGCGGCCTTGCCCCGTGGGGCGATGGCGGTGCCAGCGGCTGCAGCGTCACGATCTGGATTGGGCTTGTGATCCTGCGCAGCACCGGTGGCTGCATCAACACCCATGCCCACCAGGCCGCGACCGCGTTGCGGCGTGGCCGATCGCTACCCACATGGGTTGGAATTCTGCGAAAAGCTCAGGCCACAGCTCCCTCGCGGTCACTTTTTAAGCCCATCCATGGCATAGTCAGGAGCACCGATTCGCCGCGCGCCTTGGCGCGGGCCAAACATGAAAAGCCATGCCGAAACCATTGAAATCCCTTGCTAAAGCCAAAACTGCGGACGACCTGTTCGCCGCCCCGGAGCCGAGAGGCCGAGCCCCCCAGAGGGCCTCCGCCCGCGCTACAGGCGCCGAAGCCGGCTACACCGCCCGTGATATCGAGGTGCTTGAAGGGCTCGAGCCGGTCCGCCGCCGGCCCGGCATGTACATCGGCGGCACCGACGAAAAGGCGCTGCATCACCTGTTCGCCGAAGTCATCGACAATTCCATGGACGAGGCGCTGGCCGGCCATGCCTCGTTCATCGAGGTTGAACTTGGCGCCGATGGTTTCCTGACCGTGTCGGACAATGGCCGCGGCATTCCGGTCGATCCGCATCCGAAATTTCCGAAGAAATCCGCGCTCGAAGTCATCATGTGCACGCTGCATTCCGGCGGCAAGTTCGACTCCAAGGTCTACGAGACCTCGGGCGGTCTGCACGGCGTCGGCGTCTCCGTGGTGAATGCGCTGTCCTCGCGGCTCGAGGTCGAAGTCGCGCGCAGCCAAAAACTCTATCGAATGAGTTTTGAGCGCGGTCACCCCAAGGGCAAGCTGGAGGACCTCGGCAAGATCAACAATCGCCGCGGCACCCGCATCCGCTTCAAGCCGGACGCCGATATTTTCGGCGCCAAAGCCGCCTTCAAGCCGCAGCGCCTGTTCAAGATGGCGCGCTCGAAAGCCTATCTGTTCGGCGGTGTCGAGATCCGCTGGCGCTGCGACCCGGCGCTGCTCAAGGGCATCGAGGATGTGCCCGCCGAGGACACGTTTCACTTCGCCGGCGGATTGAAAGACTATCTCGGCGCCGCCGTTCACGCCGACACGCTGGTGCATCAAGATATCTTCTCGGGCAAATCCGGCCGCAACGGCGCCCACGGCGCCTGCGAATGGGCGGTGGCCTGGACCGCCGACGCCGACGGCTTCCTGTCGTCCTATTGCAACACGGTTCCGACGCCGGACGGCGGCACCCATGAATCCGGCATGCGCAGCGCGCTGCTGCGCGGCCTGAAAGACCACGCCGAGCGCGTCGGCCAGGGCAAGCGGGCCGGCAGTGTCACCTCCGAAGACGTCATGGTCGGCGCCGCGGTGATGCTCTCGGTGTTCGTGCGCGAGCCTGAATTCCAGGGCCAGACCAAGGATCGTCTGGCCACCGCAGAAGCCCAGCGCATCGTCGAACAGGCCATCAAGGATCCGTTCGATCATTGGCTGTCAGGCAATCCCCTGCAGGCCAACAAGCTGCTGGATTTTGTCATCGAGCGCGCCGACGAACGGCTGCGCCGCCGCGCCGAGAAGGAAATCTCGCGCAAAACGGCGGTGAAGAAACTGCGCCTCCCCGGCAAGCTCGCCGACTGCACCAACACCGCCGCCGACGGCTCCGAACTGTTCATCGTCGAGGGCGATAGCGCCGGCGGCAGCGCCAAGCAGGCGCGCGACCGCCGGACCCAGGCGGTGCTGCCGTTGCGCGGAAAAATCCTCAACGTCGCCTCCGCGGGCAAGGACAAGCTGACCGCCAATGCCCAGCTCGCCGATCTGATGCAGGCGATCGGCTGCGGCACCGGCGCGCAGTATCGCCAGGAAGATCTGCGCTATTCCCGCATCATCATCATGACCGACGCCGACGTCGACGGCGCGCATATCGCATCACTGCTGATCACGTTCTTCTATCGGCAGATGCCGCGGCTGATCGATGAGGGCCATCTCTATCTCGCCGTGCCGCCGCTCTATCGCCTCACCCATGGCAGCAAGACGGTCTACGCCCGCGACGATGCGCACAAGGACGCGCTGCTCAAGAACGAATTCAACGCCAACGCCAAGGTCGATGTCGGCCGCTTCAAGGGGCTCGGCGAAATGATGCCGGCGCAATTGAAGGAAACCACCATGGACCCGGCCAAGCGCTCCATGCTGCGGGTGGTGCTGTTGGCCGACGACCGGGACGGCACCGCCGATTCGGTCGAGCGGCTGATGGGCACCAAGGCCGAGGCCCGATTCGCCTTCATTTCCGACAAGGCCGAATTCGCCAGCGAGGATCTGCTGGACGTTTAGGAAGGCGGCCCTTCGTCGCGGCCGTCAGAGGCAATTCCACTATCTGAAGGCGGACTTAGGGGCAGTCGGGTGTTACTGCTTTCCGATGCGAGGGGTTCGTTTTCAGCCAGGTGTGCTTCGCGGGCAACAGCATTTCGAGCAGAAGCAGCTATAGTCCGGCCAATGGTCTTGGGGAATCGGCGCTCTGCACTCCCTGTCTGTCACGCGGTCGGGTCCGAACGCTAAATTGCTGAGGAAATGAAAATGAAGAAACTCATGCTCGCTCTCGTCGCAACCGCGGCGTTCGCCGGAACGGCTTCGGCGGCCGATCTAGGCGGCTTCGGCTATGGCCTAATGGACATCGACCATTCGGTGACCGGTCCGGTTGCTCCGTTCCCTTCCTTTGATATTGGCCACGACAACGGTGGTCGGGGCTGGCTTGGCAAGGTGGGCGCTGGTGCGGACTATCAGTTCGCGGGCCCGTTCGGCACTTGGGTGGTTGGCGCGTTTGCCGACGCCCAATTTTCGGACATCAAGGGCAACTATAGCTTCAACTGCCCCGTCGGCTGTGCCGGCCCGACCGGCTATATCGGCCAACTTAAGAATGATTGGTCTTGGTCTGTCGGTGGTCGCATCGGCTACGTCGCCCTTCCGGGACTGCTAACCTATGTCAACGGCGGTTTTACCGAAGCGAACTTCAAGCAGGTCAACTATGTCGATGCGGCTCTTGGCACGGCAACGGGCCTTGTACTGCCCAGCCAGCGCCGCGACGGATACTTCCTTGGCGGCGGCACCGAATACGCCATCAGTCAGATCCCGGGTCTGTTCTGGAAGAGCGAGTATCGTTTTTCTGACTTCGGCAATAAGACCTTTTCACAACTCTGCACCGTCACCGGACCGTGTGGCGTAGGTGGTACGATCCATTCGCTTGATCGCAGCCACACCTTCGAGCAGACCGTCACCACCGAGTTGGTCTACCGCTTCAACTGGGGTGGCCCGGTCGTCGCGAAGTACTGATCTTCTGATCCTGCTTCACTAGCTCGAAAGCCCCGGCATCGGTCCGGGGCTTTTTTGTGCCTTGGCGAATGACGACAGGCGGCAGCCTGCGAAGCGTCATCCCTGCTCTTGCGCAGTATGGACGAGCGCGCCACTCTCTGACGGCCACTGCGCAATAGCAGCGAGCACGAGAGGGAGAGACAGCCTATGCGCAAACTGCTTTTGACCGTTGGCTTTCTTGCCCTCGCCATCGGGCTGCTCTGGATCGGCCAAGGCACCGGCGTGATCAAATGGCCGGAGTCGAGCTTCATGATCAGCCAGATCCAGTGGGCCGGATACGGCGCCGCGCTGGCCGCGGTCGGCCTGATCCTGATCTGGCAAGGCAAGCGGTAATCGGGCAGATTTGTAGGGTGGGCAAAGCGAAGCGTGCCCACCAACAAGGCCTCGTAGGAA
>WNGJ01011423.1_pt1 | contig 10577 bp, 7 predicted proteins | sample 5400611 | NCBI WGS metagenome assembly WNGJ01 (sample SAMN13153375, study PRJNA577476) | soil metagenome | isolation source: 40 cm soil or saprolite under Garry oak tree replicate 1 | place: USA:California | collected 2016-06-15
TCTTTGCCTGCGGGTTTGCTCGTTGCCTGCGGTTCCCGCCAGGGCTTGCCGGCGCGATAGAACTCCAGCAGGCGTCGGTTAAGGGCGACGAACCGGGCGTCACCGGCCGCCGTCGCCAGCCTTAAGGATTTTTCCCCCGTTGCCACTGCCTCGTTGAATTGGCCGGCCTCGGCATAGGCCGCCGCAAGAGTCCCTAACGGAACCACCTCCTGGTATTTGGTCAGCCGACAAGCCCTCTCGGCGACGCGAACGGCTTCGGCTCCATTGCGCACCGTGTCGTCTGGACACGTGGCCAGCAACCAGGCCAGGTTGTTGAGGGCCTCTGTCGAGTCGGGTTGGATGGCCAACACCTGGCGACATTGTTCTACCGCCTCGCGGGCCCTGCCGGTTTCATGCAGCAGCGCTGTCAACTGCAGCCGGGTTTCAATGTCTGGCGCCAGACGCACCGCTTCGCGCAGGTGCGCCACGGCCTCTTGTTTTTTTGCCTGCTCCGCCAACGCCGACGCGAAGGACCGATGGATGTCCCCATCGCTGGGCTTGATTTGCAGAGCGGCCTGGAAGTGGCTCTGGGCTTCGGCGAACCTGCCCTGCACCGACAAAGCCCTGCCCAAATTGCAGTGCGCCTGGGCGTCTCTTGGGTTCAACTCCAGCGAAGCCACAAAATGGCCGATGGCCAGGTCATATTGATGTTGCTCCGCCAGGATGCAGCCCAGGTTGTTGTGCGCGCACCAGGCGGCGGGATTCTTTGCCAGTGTGTCGCGCCACAGCCTCTCATCGTTAGCCAACACCTGCGCGCGGTGCGCGCTCAAGACCGATAGCGCCAATACCAATCCAGTCCCGGCGAATCGCAGCACCCTGTGGCTTAACGCCGAACTGAGCCCGGCAGCAATCAGTGCGACCACTGCAATCAGAGGTAAGTACTGGAAATGATCCGACACCCTCGAGATAGACAGGAAGTACATGTCGAAGAAACCCAAGACCGGAAACAACGTGACCGCGAAACAGCCCAGCCCGAACATCACCGGGCGTCCCCACAGCCGGCGAAACCGCCAGCAGAGAATGAAGGCGCCGCACAGCAGCAACGCCGGCACATACGACGAAGGCGCAGTTGCGTCAATTTTCCAGCGTGGGTACATCAGGTTCAAATTTAGCGGCAGCAAAGCCTTGCCAAGATAGAACCATATTGCCCGGCCCGCGCCGGCGAGCCGTCCCCAAAAGTTCTCGGCCTGGACGGCTTCACCGCCGATAGCTTGATGGGCTTGAAGCCATATAGAGAGCAACCCAAAGACCAGTGCCAAAACGAAGAACGGGCTGGTCCGCAAGCAATCCAGCCGCGTGAGCCGTCCGCGTTGCCACCAAGCGCAGCCCAGCAGCACCACCGGCAGCATAACGGTCGAGGTCTTGCTTAGCAGCGCCAGCACGAATGCCGCCAGCGACAGCCAGTACCAACTCTGAGCGGTGAGGCCTGAGGGTTGGTTGGGAAGTGCCGGCCTCTGACCTCCAACCTCCTGCCTCTGACCTCCGCCCTCCACCCTCCGACTTCCGCCCTCCGCCCTCCGACTTCCGCCCTCCGCTCCCTCCTGGCCTTCCGCCCACAAATACCACCACAAGCTTAGCAGAAAAAACGGCAGCGACAGCGTATTCTTTAGCTCGGAAATCCAGGCGACCGACGCCACGCACACCGGATGCACCGCAAAAACCAGTGCCGCCAACCACGGGCCCGCGATCTTCAGCCGCGCCAGGACGCGCCACACCAAGACGGCGCTGGTGGCATGCAGTAGCACATTGACTGCGTGATAGCCCGTCGGGTTTTTCCCCCATGCCAGCCATTGCACCCAGAAGCCGATCATTGTCAGTGGGAAATCCGTTTGGAACCAAACGGAGCGCAGGCCAAGTTCCCCCTTTACCAGCGGATTCTTATCGATGAGCAACGTGTCGTCCCAGACGAATTGTCCTCGCAGCGCAGGCCAATAGACCGCCAGCGCAAGCAGGAAGATCACCCCGGCGCCCAGGGCCGCGCGGCCCAAGCCCCTCTGGCCCTCAACCAGCGGTTCTTGCAGTTCAACCGACTCGGCCATTGGAGCTTGGGACTTGGAGTTGCTCAGAAGCTTGTTTGCTGAACTTTGTTCCTTGGGTTCCAACCTGTCCTCTTTCAGCTATCTTAGTACCCACGTTGACACGTACGACGTACATTATGGTTGCCACCTCGGTTTGATCAAGGTTTAACCAGTAGTGTTAGACGGAATAAGACCAGTCTGCTCCCAGGAAAACCGGCCAGATGTGCGACCGATCTTGCTGAGGGCGCAAGCGCCTGACCCATATTCCTCCGGCTCAGATTTCATGTCCGGTTTTCATTTCTACGGGTGCTATATATAGAGAATGACACTGGACGCTGAACTGCTCCGCCGCTATGCCGACGTGCAATCCGAGGATGCCTTTGCCGAATTGGTTCGGCGGCACCTGGACCTGGTTTATTCGGCAGCACTGCGCCAGACCAACGGTGACGCGCATCTGGCGCAGGACGTTGCCCAAACGGTTTTCACCGACTTGGCTCGCAAGGCAGCCGCGCTGTCGCATCGGGAGGTGCTGACCGGTTGGCTTTTTACCAGCACGCATTTCGCCGCTGCCAAAGCCGTGCGCAAAGAACGCCGCCGTCACATGCACGAACAGGAGGCTCACGCCATGCAGGAATTAGTTCACGATCCCGCTCCCGACTTTGACTGGGACAAACTCCGCCCGGTGCTCGATAGGGTGATGCACGAACTCAACCCATGCGACCGCGAGGTGATTTTGATGCGTTACTTTGAAAATCGCCAGCTTGGCGACATCGGGCAAAGACTGGGCCTTAGTGAAGATGCGGCAAGGAAGCGTGTGGATCGCGCAGTGCAAAAACTGCGTTGCTTCCTTTCCAAACGCGGGATTACCACAACCGCCGCGCTGGCGACTGTGCTTTCAGCCAACGCCGTCCAAGTCGCGCCTGCCGGACTTGCGGCCACGCTTGCGAGCGCCTCGCTGGCAGGCGTCACGGCGGGCACCGGAACAGCACTGACCTTCATAAAACTCATGACTATGAACAAGCTTCAACTCAGTATGATCAGCGCGCTCGCCGTCGTTGGCGTGGCGACTCCGTTAGTGATTCAGCGGGAATCAAGACTGCGGCAGGAGAACCGGTCTTTGCGACAGCAAATCGAGCAACTGGCTCCGGTCCAGGCCGAGAACGAGCATCTTTCCAACCTGCTCGCTCAGGCCAACAACGCTCAAACGTTTCCCAACGACCAAATGAGTGAATTGCTGAGACTTCGTGGCGAGGTCGGAAGCCTGCGCAGGCAGACGAATGAACTCGGAAAACTTCAGAGTGAGAACCAGAAGTTGCGTTCGTCACTGGCCAACTCAAAGCCGGGGACACAAACAGCACCGACACACGAAAATTTGCCGAAGGTATCGTGGGTGTTCGCCGGTTATGCCGATCCCGAATCGGCTTTTCAATCCGCAGTATGGGCCATGAGTCAGGGCGACGCGAAAACGTTTCTGGCCAGCTTGGCACCCGAAGGAGCAGAGTTCGCAAAGTGGCACGACATGCCTGACACTGATCTCAGCACTCAGATCAAGCAGGATTTTGAAAAGGTTACGGGGTTCAAGATCATCGACAAGGAGGCCATCTCCGATGACGCAGCCATTTTGACCGTTCTAGCCGCAGGAATAAACGAATCAGCAAGATTCAAATTGCAACGTGTCGGCAGCGACTGGAAAGTGGCTGGCCACGTTAATGGGGCAGGAGCGCCCGACACAAAGTAAGAGTGAGTGGTCAGCGGGACCAAATCGCTCCCTCCGGAAGCCGACCGACGGAAGTTTAGTCCTCTCCTTCCACAATGATCGTGATGAAGGGTAGCGTCATGGCCGCTGCCATCAGTTGGGGGCTTTTGCAAACCAATCTGATTGCCGAACTGGCAGGTCACGCTCTCGTCGAATTTCCAATTCACTTGATCGGCCACAGCCGGAGTGGGTCTCTGATTTCCGAAATCAGTCGTGATTTGGGCACAAACGGCGTTTGGATTGACCATTTGACCACGCTCGACCCTCATCCGCTGAACAATGACGGCTTCAGTGATATTCCAGCCGGGGTCGATGCGCCGGTCCGCACCTACGCCAACGTCCTGTTTCACGACAATTACTGGCAAAACCTGGGAGATGGCCTGTTTGATTCCGACGGCGAGCCAGTCGCCGGTGCTTTAAGTGCAAGCGCACATGGAGTTTTTTGTTCCTTTTTGTGTCCGGGTTTGGTTGGATCGGGTGAAGGCAAATATGTCAATGGACAACCTGCGCCGGCGTGAAGAGGAGATCGTTGAAGCCGCGCTGCCTTTGCCGCCCGAACAGCGCGTGGCCTATCTCCAGGTGGCCTGCGGCGCGGACGCGCAACTGCGCGAACGGGCTAAAGCTCTGCTCAACGCCCAGGAAGCGGCGGCCACCCTCCTGGAACTGCCGACGCGGCCGGATCCGCCCAACCGCACGATCAACCTCAGCCTGACGCTCTCCGAGAAGCCCGGCGACACGATTGGCAACTACAAACTCCTCCAACAAATCGGCGAGGGCGGCTGCGGGGTGGTCTATATGGCGGAGCAGTCTGAACCGGTGCGCCGCAGGGTTGCGCTAAAAGTCATCAAGCAGGGGATGGATACCAGGCAGGTCATCGCCCGCTTCGAAGCGGAGCGCCAGGCCCTGGCCCTCATGGACCACCCAAATATCGCCAAGGTCCTGGATGCCGGGGCAACCGAGGCTGGCCGGCCTTTCTTTGTGATGGAACTGGTGCGCGGCGTGCCCATCACGGAGTATTGCGATAGGAATAATCTTGCCACCGCCCAGCGGCTCGATCTCTTCATCCAAGTTTGTCGCGCCATCCAGCACGCCCATCAGAAAGGGATTATCCACCGCGACATAAAGCCCTCGAATATCCTGGTGACGCCCCACGACGGTGTGCCCGTGCCTAAGGTCATTGATTTTGGCATAGCCAAGGCCACCAGCGGCCAACGGTTGACCGATAAAACGCTCTTCACGACCTTCGAGCAGTTCATCGGAACGCCGGCCTACATGAGTCCCGAGCAAGCCGAGATGAGCAGCTTGGACATTGACACGCGCAGCGATATCTACAGCCTAGGCGTGCTTCTCTACGAATTGCTGACCGGCAAGACTCCCTTCGGCCAAAAGGAGCTGCTGGCGGCTGGACTGGATGAAATGCGGCGCGTCATCCGCGAAAAGGAGCCCCCCCGCCCCTCCACGCGCCTGAGCACGATGCTCCAAGGGGAGCTGACCACCACCGCCGCCCATCGCCGGACTGATGCGCCCAAGCTTATCCACCTGGTGCGCGGCGACCTCGATTGGATCGTGATGAAGTCCTTGGAGAAGGACCGCACTCGCCGTTATGAAACGGCCAACGGTCTGGCATTGGACCTCGAGCGCCACCTCGGTAACGAAACCATCCTGGCCCGGCCAACCAGCCAGTTTTACCGGTTCCAAAAGCTGGTCCGCCGCAATAAGCTGGCATTTGGCGCCGCCGGTGCCGTGGTCGCGGCATTGATCGTCGGAATGGCAGTTTCCACTTGGCAATTCGTCGAGAAGAGCCGCGCCTACCAACGCGCGGTCGCTGCGGAAAAGAACAGCCGAATGGAAGCCAATAAGAGCCGGCAAATCGCCCAATTTCTGCAGGAGATGTTGCGTGGTATCGACCCCTCGGTCGCTCAAGGCTTTGATACGAAGCTGCTGCGAATGATCCTCGAAAAAACCGTCGAGCGCCTTGGCAAGGAATTGACCGACCAACCGGCTGTCGAAGCGGAGTTACGAAACACCATCGGCGAGGTTTATCGCGCTCTGGGTGAGTCCAAGAAGGCCGAAGAAATGTTCCGGCAGGCGTTGGCCATTCAGACCAGGCTTTTTGGCAACGAGCACGCAGAGGTAGCCAGCTCCCTCGTCAATCTTGGCGTCACGCTGATGGACCAGGACAAGCTCGCCGAGGCTGAAGCCCTGGAGCGCCAGGCCCTGGCGATGCGGTGCAAACTGTTGGGAAACGAACATCAAGAAGTCGCTAACTCGCTAAACGTGCTAGGCCTGGTGCTCTGGAATCGGGGGCAGTTGACCGAGGCCGAAACCATACACCGCCAGGCGCTGGCGTTGCGGCGCAAGCTCTTGGGCCAGGAACACCGGGATATCGCCGAATCGCTCAACAATCTCGGCATCGTGCTAACCAGCCAGGGCCGCACCGCTGACGCCGCAGCCATGCACCGCGAAGCCTTGGCCATGCGGCGAAAACTCCTCAGCAGCGACGATCCGGACATCACAGTTTCGCTCATCAACCTCTCGAGCGCGCTTTGGAATCAGGGCAATCTGGCCGAGGCCGAGTCTTTGCAGCGTGAAGCCATCGCCAGCCAGCGCAAGCTGCTGGGCAACGAACATCCACAACTTGCTCTCTCCCTCAACAACCTGGCGACTATTCTCTGGAATCAAGGCAAACAAGCGGACGCCGAAGTGCTCGTCCGCGAAGCTCTGGCCATGCGCCAAAAGCTCCTTGGCCCCGAACATGCCGACATCGCTTTTTCCCTCAACAACCTCGCTACCATACTATGGCGCCAGGGAAAAGTGGTTGAGGCCGAAACCATGAACCGCCAGGCCCTGGCGATGCGCCGCAAGCTTCTAGGCGATCAGCACGCAGACGTTGCCCAGTCCCTCAACAATCTCGCTCTGGTCCTTCGCGACCTCGGCAAGCTGCCCGAAGCCGAGACTTGCGCGCGCGAATCCTTGGCAATCCAGCGGAAGGTCTCAGCGGCGGAACATCCAAACTTCGCTTCGGCCCTCGACAACCTGGCTCTAATCCTCCGGGACGAACACCGGCCGGCTGACTCAGAGCCCCTCACTCGCGAGTGCCTCGAAATCCGCGAAAAACAAATACCCGACGATTGGATCACCTTCAACACCCGCAGCCGGCTGGGTGCCGATCTGCTCGCCCAGAAAAAATACGACCAGGCCGAACCCTTGCTCCTCTCCGGTTATGAAGGCATGAAACAACGCGAGGCCAGCATCCCCCCAGCAAGCAAATCAAGATTGAAGGAAGCTCTCCAGCGCCCGGTGGAACTCTTCGAAGCGACGGATCGGCCTGACCAGGCCGCCCTTTGGAAAACAAAGCTGGCCGAATTTGACCGCGCACAGAACGAGCAGAACCCCTCTCAACCGGCGGAGCGGTCAAAGTAAGCGGTCATCGAGGTAGCCGAGTCCGAACGACGCGCAGCCCACCCACTGCCGGACTGTGCGAAGGCGTCCTGTGCATTCACTACGAAAATACGTCTTAAGCCCAAAGTCAAAACTCAATGGGCGCAGGGGTCTCGAATAATCGGACGTTACTGCCATCCAACAATGGAGCCTGGCCGAATCTGATCAAATTCAACCCAACGGATACAATCTCAGTTGTTCAAGGGCAGAATGCCTCGGTAACCTTTTACTAGCAATGGGCGCAGGTTTTCTCACCCCCGCCGAATCCGGCTCATGCTGACGCCATGCGAAAGCGGGTCCAGGGCGCAACGGCGGTGAGCGTCGGTGCTTGCGCCGCCAATTAGAACAAGTTTTTTGCACTCCTTTTACCTCTCTCTGACAAATTGAGGCGCAGCCATGGCATTTTGAGAAATATGAAAAACCTATTAAAAAGGAATCGTGTGGTCTGGAAAACCGCCATGATGTGCGCGGTGGCTGGTTGTGGCTCATTTGGTTATGCCGAGACGAATGGCATTCCTAACCCGCTCATAGACTATGACCATTTTCTCGTCCATGCCGCCGAGGTCGGGCGGCTCCGTGATCAACGACGGGTGACCGAGGAAAAGTTTATCGAAATGTCTGGCGAGCCGGGCACGATCATTTTTGACGCACGCAGCGATGACAAATATGCAAAGCTGCATATCAAGGGGGCGAAGCACTTAAGCTTTCCTGAAATCACCGCTGAGGAATTGGCAAAGATATTTCCGAACAAATCCACGCGCATCCTGATCTATTGCAACAATAACTTTCTAAACGCGCCAAACACCTTTGCCTCAAAGGTCCAGACAGCGTCTTTGAACATTCATACCCTCAATACGCTCTACAACTATGGCTACACGAACTTCTACGAACTGGGACCACTGATCGACATCAGGAAAGCCAAACTCAGGTTTGAAGGAAGGCAGTTGGAGGCACCGCGATCAGCGGCTTATCCTCCCAAAACGCTTGTAGGGCACGGATCGGCTGGCACACTGCTTTAGACTCAAACGGTAGTCGCCTCTGCAGTATGCTGAAATCATTATCAATTACTGGTTACCTGGCCATGGTCGGTGGTCTCCTTGCTCTGTTGGCCATGCGGAGTCTGTTCTCGCTTTCTCCCTTGGTCATTTTGGTTCAAGCGGCTGCGCTCCTGCTATTCTTTTGGGCGCGGGTAACGTTCGGTCGGCGCAGTTTCCACGTCAGGGCTGATCCCACGGAAGGAGGGCTGGTGACAGCAGGTCCGTATCAGTACATCCGGCACCCGATTTACTCTGCGATGTGCCTGATGACTTGGGCCGGGGTGACGGCCCACTGGTCATGGAGAGCCGCTATCTGTGGTGTGATGGTCCTGGCCGGTGCGGTCGTTCGCATTTGGTGCGAGGAGAAGCTGGTCGCGGCCCGCTATCCTCAGTATGGCCAATACGCGGCCACGACCTGGCGAATGATTCCGTATGTCTTTTGAAGGACAGATTTGGAGATGTCCGCGTGGAGGATCACACGAGTACGCTTTAACGCTCACACACACCAGTTAACCCGGCTGCACCAGGCAATGGCCGGATCGCGTTTCGGTCGTATTTCGGACAGGCTTGACGCGCCGCCATTGAGCCGCATACCTAGTCGCGACATGCAGCCCGATCCTTACATCGCTCTGACAAAGTTGTTGGCAGCAGTCGGGTTAACGGCGCAGCGCAACCGTCCTGACCAATTGATCGTCACCGCCCAACAGGGACCCGTGTGGCCGAATAAAGGCAAAAGCTTCTGGCTCTCGTACAATCAGGGACTCTGGTATCTGAGCACCTGGCTGCCGGCGTATTACAGAGTCCCCGCGAATCAGGACGTTGTGGGCCTTTGTTCAGCGTGCATGGCTGTCGAAGCATCCGCGATGTCCCGAGTCCCGGCAGATATTGTAACTCGGTTCCAACTTCAGGAAATCGACGACCGCCAGTATGAACGACTTTTTCCAACTGAAGGTGAGGGCGACTAACCCGATTACTTTACTCGAATCAGATCCGCTCCCTCCTCGACTTGTCAACCACTTGGGGCCGATGCTGCATCGGCACGTTGGTCGTGTCGATGATGTGGAGTTTCAGATGTTCTCCCGGAAAACCATCCCCGATATTGAGCAGGTTGCTAACCTTGTCCCGGCTGCCTTCGTCGCGAGGCAAGAGCAGCTCTTCCGCGTCTTCGAGAATGACGATTTTGAGCTTGCCCGCGTGCGAAACCGAGGTCGAATCCGTCCAAACCGATATGAGGCAAGCACCAGCCAAAATTTCTGTTGCAAAAAACAAACCCCAAATCCGCGTGGCAATGGCGCACTAAATCACTGTCGCGCGCGCGGTTTTTGCGAGTTGGGAGTTGGGGCGTTGACCCCATTGCGAATTGCGGTGTAGTGCGCTAGTCTAGCTACGGCTAAACCCTGCGATAGAAAGGATATTGACTGTATGGACACATTGAGATTGAAAACGGCGAAAGCGGGGTTTGCCCGCAGCCTTTCGAGTTTGCCTGTGATTGCCGTTGCCACGGCAGTGACGATTGGAGCTTCGGAAGCCGCAGCAGAGCAGTTCTATCAGCGGACCAACCTCGTTTCGGACCTGCCCGGCTTGGCGTTGTTCACGGACCCACATCTCTTCAGCGCCTGGGGTGTCGCCCGTTCGGCGACGAGTCCATGGTGGATCAACAGCACGATAGGCGGGGTATCCCTGGTCTTCGATGGCTCGGGTGAACCCTTCCCCACGAACCACCCGCTGGTCGTTACGGTGCAACCGGCCGGTCAAGCCACCGCGACGGGTATTGTGTTCAATGGTGGAACCGGTTTCCAAGTCGCCTCAAATGAGCCCGCGCGGTTCATCTTTGCGACGTTGAACGGCGTCATCTCCGGCTGGAATCCGCAGGCCAATCCCACCAACGCCATCACCACGGTGGATAATTCTGGCAAAGCTTCTTACACGGGCATTACCATCGCCCAGTGGAGCGGCGCGGAATTCCTTTATGCTGCCAACTTCGGCCAGAACAGCATTGATGTTTTCGATTCAGGATTTAATCCCGTTGCGATGCCGCAAGGCGCGTTTGTGGACGACCGAATTCCAACGGGCTTCTCTGTTTTCAACGTCCAAGCGATTGGCGACACACTGTTCGTGACCTACGCCTCCCTTAACGTGTTTGGCAGTGCGGGAGCGCCGGGGGAGGGTTATGTGGACATTTTCAACCCGGATGGCATGTTGCGCAAACGGCTGAGACACGGGTCGTGGATGAACGCGCCTTGGGGCGTCACGCTGGCGCCAGCCCATGGAAATGATCCCGGCGGC
>WNGJ01018791.1_pt1 | contig 10577 bp, 7 predicted proteins | sample 5400611 | NCBI WGS metagenome assembly WNGJ01 (sample SAMN13153375, study PRJNA577476) | soil metagenome | isolation source: 40 cm soil or saprolite under Garry oak tree replicate 1 | place: USA:California | collected 2016-06-15
CCCATGCCGTGCGCCAGGAACTCCATGTACTGGTGGTGCGGCGAGGCCTTCATCATCTTCTCGGCGCGCTCGACGATCTCGCCGCCGCGCGCGCCCGGCTTGATCGGCTTGCGCGCTTCCTGCTGGATCTCCTCGACCAGGCCGAGCAGGTCCTGCAGCTCCGCGTCCGGCTTGCCCTGCAGGATTGCCATGCGGCAGAGGTCGCCGATGTAGCCGTGGTAATTGCCGCCGGAGTCGAGCGAGATGATGTCGCCCTTCTGGAGTTTCTGGTCGGACGGCGCGCGATTGAGGCTCGAGCCCGCGGTGTTCAAACAATATTCGAAGGTGAGCCCGCGGTTGACCTCCTCGCGCTTGAGGGTGTCGACCATCTCGCGCTTGGTCATGCCGGGCTTGACCTGGCGGAAGGTCGCGAGCATCGACTCGACCACGCGCTCGGAAGACTCGCGCAGCAGCTTCAGCTCCTCCTTGGTCTTGACCGCGCGCAGCCGCTCGAGCGGGAACACCGCGTCGACGATCTTGGTGTTGCCCAGGCCGTCCTTTAGCACCGCTTCGGCGTCGGCCGGCAGGAACGGCATTTCCACGCCGATGGTGCGGATACCGTTGCCGAGCTTCTTGATGTGCTCGACCGCGAGACCCATGGCGTCGGCGCTGGTGGACGAGGCGGTCTGCACCACCGGGGTCCAGAACCGGTTGAGCTCCTTCTCGTGCATCTCCAGGCGATAGCCGACGTAGGCGGCGTTCTCCGGCTTGCCGCGCTGATAGAACAGCACGGGCAGATACCGGCTCACCCCCATGGCATCCATGTAGTCGAAGAAGAAGAAGCGGTAGCCGCCGAGCAGGTACTGCACGTTGTGCTTCGAGGTGACGAGCAGCGCGTCGATGCCGGCGTCGCCGAGCAGGCGGTCGAGCTTTTCGTGGTCGAACGGTACGGCCTTCGTGGCGGGCGCGGGCGCATCCATGGCTGATCCTCCGATCTTCCTCGTTCGCGGTAGCGCATGTTCCGGCGAAGTGGGAACCGGTTCGCCGACAAGAACATGCGCCAATGATAACCTCCAGAGCATGGCCCGATTCCGAAGGAACGGGTCATGCTCTGGGACGGGCTTTCGCGACGAATTTATCCCATCGGGCGCTGAGGCGAAAGCGGGTCTCAGGCCTTGGTCAGGGTGAGCGAGAAGCGCGCGTCGGCGGCGCGGCACGGCGCCTCGGGCAGGCCCAGCTCCTTGCGCACGATGTTGGTGCCCAGCACCATGGCGACCATCTTGTAGACCGCGTGGCGCCGGCTCATGCCCTCGCGCCCCATGCCGCAGTCCGAGGAAATCACCAGCCGCTCGGCCGGAATATGTTTGAGCGCCGCGCGGATGATGTCGGCGACCTGGTCCGGCCGTTCCACCTGCAGGGTGTGATGGTCGATCACCCCGATGACGACCTTCTTGTCCGTGATGGTTTCTCCGATCGCCTTGAGGTCGCCGGGGCCGGACGAGCAGGTCTCGAAGGTGAGCGCGTCGGCGTCGACCTCGTTGAGCGCCTTCAGCGTCGGCTGATAGCTCTGGATGTCGCGGAACATGCGCTGCTGGGAAGGATTCCCCCAGCAGGTATGGCACCACACCTCGGTCTTGGCGCGCAGCCCCTTCACCGTATTGTTGAACACCTTGACCAGATCGCCGGTGTCGAGCTTGCCGAACGCCTTGCCGCGCGCCGGCACCATGTGAATCTGCGGCTCCTCCATCTGGAGCACCGGGCAGCCGGCGTCGGCGAGGTCGTGCAGTTCCGCGTTGAGCGCTTCGCTCAGCGCCCAGGTGCGCTCGACCGGGTCCTTGTAATAATCGTCCGGCGCGGCGGCGGCGAGCAGCTCCGGCAGGATGGTGCCGAACTTCACCGGCTTGTCGGTGAGCCGCTGCGCGACCTTCCACATCGCGGTGTATTGCAGATTGCCGCGGCCGACCGGGCCTGTGATCTTCGGGAACACGCGCGCTTCCAGATAATCGTGCAGGATGTGGCCGCGCGGGAAGCCGACCCCGCCGACGTTGTAAACGGCCGGCATCGGCTCCTTGCTGAAGCCCGCCATGTGGGTGAGCGGATAGCTCTGCCAACTCATGCCGCCCACTTCCTCGTCGTAATGCGCGTCGCCGTCGGTGCAGATGTCGAGCCCGGCGGTTTCCTGGGCGCGCAGGTGCGACGAGACCGCGTCCTCGTATTGCTCGCGATAGCGCGCGTTGATCATCGCTTCGAGGAAGCTCTTGCTGCCGAGCACGGCGTTGTACCAGGACGGTCGCGGCAGCGAGCCGATGATCGAGGTCGGCAGCACGACGCCGGCGGATGCTTTGTACATGGGGATTTCCTCTGGGGCGTTTTCCGTTGCGTTCGCCTCGGTCTCGTCATTGCCCGCGAAAGCGGGCAATCCAGTACTCCGAGACGGCCGGATATTGCGCCGCTGTCGAACGCAAGATCGGTGGTTACTGGATCGCCCGCCTACGCGGGCGATGACGAGCGCGGATATTGAATGGTCCTGCGCCCCGACGCCAGACAGTCGCGAAGCGAACATGATCCGCAATGGGCGAGCGCCCATCCGGCGAGCCCCTGGCGGCGGGAGCGCGAATTACCTATGGTCGTCGGGAAATCCGCAGGAACCGGCATGTGCCTGCTGTGCGAAGAGCTGTGGATGCCGTTTGAGCCGCCGCGGCAGCCGAACGCGCGCGCCTTCGTTGCGGACGCACCGCAGCCGGAGATGGCCGACTCCCCGCCACAACAGCAAGGCCCAGCCGGCGAACCGGACGTCCGGCAATCGTCATAAACAAAAGGAGGAACGCATGGCTAAATTCATCATCGAGCCGCACTTCCGGCTGCAGGAATGGATCGCCGAGGAGAAGGGCTACTTCAAGGACGAAGGGCTCGACTACGAGTTCCGCGAGTTGATCCGCTCGACCGGTGGCAAGCATCACGACAAGGGCGACAAGGTCGGCGCCTACCAGTCGTTCGAGGAGGGCCGCAAGGCGAACGTGAGCTGCGCCTGCCACTGGACCGTGAACGTCGCCGCCTCGAAGGGACACGGCCGGCTCTACGCCGATGTCTACTCGGTGTCCCCGGCCGGCGTGTTCGTGCCGGCGAACTCGCCCGTGAAAAATCCCGAGGACCTCGCCGGCGTGCCGATCTCGGTCGGCTACCAGTCGGGCAGCCACTACGCCACCATCCAGGCGCTCGAGCCCTACATGCCGCTCGACAAGATCAATCTGTCGTACAAGGAAGGCATGCTGTTTGCGCGGTTCGAGGACCTCATCGACGGCAAGGCGCCGGCGGTGTCGCTGTTCAGCGGCCCGTATTACTTCGCCGAGCAGCTCGGCTTCCGCAAGGTGATCGACACGACGTTCATGATCGGCACCATGATCCACGGCGATCCCGATCCGGAGGATCTGCGCAAGTTCTTCAACGCGCTGCGCCGCTCCCTCCCCCGAAGGGGGAGGGTAGCCGCGCGCGAAAGCGCGCGGCCGGGTGAGGTGGTCAGGAATCAGAGAACAGAAATCAGTAATCAGATCGAGCGGGTGCTCTAGTTGATTTCTGATTCCTGGTTCCCCCACCCGGCTCGCTTCGCTCGCCACCCTCCCCCGCTTCGCGGGGGAGGGATTGGAGCGTCAGTCTTTATACGGATCCCATTCGTTCGCGCCAGCCATCACGACGGCGAACGGCCGCAGCGTGTGCTCGATCTTCACCGTCCCGGCGTGCGCCGCGAGCACGTCGGGCAGGCGCCGGTAGGCCTGCGGCGCCTCGTCGAGTCCGCCGCCGACCAAAGTCACGCCCTTCTCGCGCAGCCATTGCTGCATCTCGTCGTGGCGCACGCGGCCGGGCTGGCGCACCTTCTTGCCGGTCTCCGGATCGCGCACGAAGCGGCCGCGCGCCTCGGTGCGCGACATCACGCGCCCGGCGCCGTGCACGGTGGAATAGAGGCTCGCGGCCGAGCCGTCGCTCGCGACGCCGGCGAGGATCACCGCGTCGTCCCCCATGGAGCCGCCGACGAAGCCGCGCTGGCCCGGGAACGCGGGCGTCGCGCCCTTGCGCACGACCCAGAGATCGCGCTCGCCGTGGCGCTCGCGCCAGGCATAGTTGTGATGGTTGTGCACCTCATCGACGATGGCGCCGCCGATGAGGCTGCGCACGCGCTCGACCACCCATTCGCGCCCCGCGTAGGCGTATTCCCCCGCGAGCGTCATGCCGGCGAGATATTTCCGGCCCAGTTCGCTGTCCTGTTGCAGCACCGCCGGATCGACGTCGATGCCGTCCTTGCCGCCCGCGAGCTTGAGAAACGTGGTCGCGGTCTTGTGGCCGAGCCCGCGCGAGCCGAAGTGCACGCCGATCCAGACGAAGCCTTCCTCGTCGACGAACAAGTCGACGTAGTGGTTGCCCGAGCCGACCGTGCCGAGCTGGTCGCGCGCCATGGTTTTGAGATGCTTGATCTCCGGACAGTCGTCCCACAGCGGGCTGTCGAACAGTTCGTGCTCGACCCGCTCGGCGTTTGTGCGCCCGAGGCCGAAGCTCACGCTCTTCGCGATGTCGGCCGCGAGCGTCGGAATGTCCGCGTTGATGTCCTCAAGCCGCAGGTCGAGCTTCGCCGCCATGTTGCCGCAGGCGATGTCGAAGCCGACCCCGCTGACCGACACGTGCTCCTCGTAGGCGATCACCCCGCCGACCGGCATGGCGTAGCCGAGGTGGCCGTCCGCGCACAGCACGCCGCCCGCGACGCTGCCGACGCCCATGCAGCGCTCCATCTGCGCCAAGGTGCGCTCGTCGTGGGAGCCGAAGATTTTGGGTTCCATCGTCCTTATGTAGGGCGCATTAGCGGCGAAGCCGCGTAATGCGCCGAAAAAATTTCAGCGGCGCAATACGCGCCTGCGGCGCTATTGCGCCCTACGGCCTCACAGCCGCGACAGCTGCAGCTGCTGCCGGTCGCCGATCCAGGTCTTGGCGAGTTCCTCTTCCATCTTGTGCGCCTGCTCAGCGTTGCCGCGCGCCTTGTAGAGTTCGGCGAGCCCGTAACGCGACCAGCCGTTGGCGGGCGCGCGCTTGAGCGCGCGCTGGAACTGCGCCTCGGCGTCGTCGAGCCGGCCCGCCTGCATCAGCGCGACCGCGAGCGATTGGCGCACCGGGTAGTACCAATAGGGCGGCTCCATGTAGGGCAGCCCGTCCTGCAGCGCGGCGGCAAGTTCGAACTTCTGGACCGCGGCGTCCTTGTCGCCCTTGCCTTGGGCGATGCGCGCTTCGATCACGGTGCGCGCGAGCGCGAGCACGTCCGCCGCCGGCACGCCCGAGGATTTGAGCAACGCGAAATCCCCGCCCTCGAGCGCTTTGATCGCGTTCGCCTCGACGCCGGCGGCGGCGAAATCGCCTTGCGCCGCCTGCGCGATGCCGCGCGCGTAGTGCCACATCGCCTTGACGTACGGGATGGCGTCGCCCGGATCGGGCAGCGCCAGCACGGTTGCGGGCAGGCTGAACAACGCATGGGCGAAATACGGCGCAGCCTTCACCGGCTGCACCAGCGCGATGCTGCGCGCGACCTCGTCGGGGATGAGACCGCGCAGCTTCTCGGCCGCCGCGATGACCGTCGGCCCGTCACCCGCCATCTGCGCGGACGCGAGCACGAAGTGGACGTTGTGCGGGTAATAGCCGAGCCGATAGACGCCCATCGGCGCATTTGTTTCGTGCAGATATTTTTCGTCCACGACGGCCGCCGTCTTGTTGTCGGCGAGCGCGTCGAGATAGCGCCCCACGCGGTAATAGATGTGGCTCGGCATGTGCACGAGGTGGCCGGCGCCCGGAATCGCGCCGCGCAGCCGGTCGGCATAGGGCTCGGCGCGCTCGGGACGGTCCGACGCCTCGACCGCGTGGATGTAATAATGGATCGCGCCGGGATGGTTCGGGTTGCGCGCGAGCACGCGCTCGAGCGTCGGCACGATGGGAGCGCTCTGCGGATTGGGCGCGCTGCCGCCGGGCTGCCAGTAATTCCACGGACTGAGGTCCATCACCGCCTCGGCGTAGAGCACCGAAATCTCGTTGTCGTCCGGGAACTGCGCGGCGACCTTCTCCATGGCGGACGCATAGGCGGCATCGAGCGCCGTGCGATCCGCTTTTGTCTCCTTGCCGTAGCGCGCCGCGAGCGCGACAATCAGCGCCTGCTCGCGCGGGCTTCCTTTCGACGCGAGCGCTTGCGCCTTCTCGATCGCCGTGACGGCCGGCGCGACCGCGTCATCCTGCATCGGCAGATTGATATTGGGGCCGAGCACCAGCGCCTCGCCCCAGAAGCACATGGCACAGTCGGGATCGAGCTTCTGCGCCTTGCGGAAGGCACGCTGCGCCTCGCCGTGATTGAACGCGAAGGCGAGCCGGAGGCCTTGATCGAAATAGGCCTGGGCCGGCGCGCTCGCAGTCGTGATCTTGTAAGTCACCGGGCCGAGCCCGTCCCACAGCGGCGGGTCCGTGTCGGCGAAAGCAGCGGCGGGGAGCGCGGCCTGCATTTCCGCTTGCGGCACCTCGGTGCGCACCTGGGCGAGGCGCAGCAGGTTCGCCGACGGCGAACCGTGACAGACGGGACCGACTGGGCCGGGCTGCCGCTCGGTCGCGCCCGCGGCGATGGCGGTGCCTTCGACGACAGGTCCGCCAACAAACGTCAGCGATGCAAGCAGGGCGCCGAGCGTCGCCCCGATGAGGAGAAGCCGCGGCAATGGAATAGACGCCTTCATGATGCCCTCCCGATTTGAAACCAAGCGGACATGGCGCCGCGAGCGGTGCGCAACCGCCTTGAGCAGGCGCGAAGCCTACGCCTCGCAGGGCGGGGGCGCAATGAAACGCAGGCGGAGCGCGGCGTTTCGTTTAGGTAGAATTTTTCTCAAATCATGAGGAAGTCGGCGGCTGCGGCGCCGGGGCATCGGCAAATAAAGGCGGCAGCGGCAAGGCAACCTTTCCCCGCAAACCGGCCGTTGCTAATCTCCTGGCATTCATGCCGAGGAGCCCCGCCATGCTCACCCCTGCCCAAGTCGAACAATACCGCGAGCTCGGCTACCTCGTCGTGCCCGACGTGCTCGGCCGCGAGTTGCTCGCCGAGGTGCGCCGCCGGGTCGACGCCATCGTGGCGGACGCCGCCAAGGTCACCGCACACACCGACGTCTACGACCTCGAGGATACCCATTCCCGCGAGGCGCCGCGGGTGCGCCGCATCAAGACGCCGCACAAGCACTTCCCGTTCTTTAACGAGCTGACGCGCAGCACCCGCATCACGTCGATCCTGGCGCAGCTGATCGGACCGGACATCCGCCTGCACGGCTCGAAGCTCAACATGAAGTCGGCGGGCTACGGCGCGCCGGTCGAATGGCACCAGGACTGGGCGTTCTACCCGCACACCAACGACGACGTGCTCGCGACCGGCATCTATCTCGACGACTGCGACAGCGCGAACGGGCCGATGTGCGTCATCGCCGGCACCCACACGGGGCCGGTCTACGACCACCACGCCAACGGCTATTTCTGCGGCGCCATGGACCCGGAGCAAAGCGACGCCGGCTACGCCAAGGCGGTGCCGCTCATGGGCTCGGCGGGATCGATGACCATCCACCACGCCCGCCTGGTGCACGGCTCGGCGCTCAACACCTCGGGCAAGCCGCGCCGGCTGCTGCTGCACGAATACACCGCCGCCGACGCCTGGCCGCTCATGGGCGTCGCCAATTTCGACGAGTTCAACAGCCGCATCGTGCTCGGCCGCCCGACGATCGAACCGCGCGTTACGCCGGTGCCGGTGCGCATGCCGCTGCCGCCGGCGCCGTTCCAGGGCTCGATCTATGAGAACCAGAAGGCGGCGACCAAGCGCTTCTTCGCGACCGCGGCGGAGTAATCGTAGGGCGCATTAGCGGCCGATGGGCCGCGTAATGCGCCGGTGACGGCGCAATACGGCCTTCGGCCTATTGCGCCCTACGCCTCACGCCGGCGCCGGGCGGGCCGCGTCCTCCGGATGCTCGGCCGCAATGTCGCTCTTGTGCGTCTCCGGGCCGATCATCACCGACACCGCCGTGATGAGCGACAGCACGATGATGTAGCCGGCGACCCACCACGGCTTGCCGCCGCCTTCCGCGAGCAGCAGGGCGGCGAGCGCCGGCGCCGGGCCGCCGGCGAGGATCGAGCCCAGCTCGCGCGCGAAGGCGAAGCCGCCGAAGCGCACGCGCGGCCCGAACAGCTCGGAGTAATAGGCGGCCTGCGGGCCGAACATGCCGGAGACGCCGATGGCGCTCGCACCGATGAAGGCGATCCAGATCAGCCACGGCTCCTTGGTCTCGCACAAGAGGAAGAACGGAAACGCCCAGGCGGCCGAGAACAGCGCCGCGCCGATGTAGACCGGCCGCCGGCCGACCCGATCGGAGAGCGCCGAGAACAGCGGAATCGTCAGCAGCGAGAGGAACTGCGACAGGATCACGCCGAACAACGCCTCGCTGCGCGGCAGTCCCAGTTGCTGCACCACGTAGTTCAACCCGAACACCGGGAACAGATAACCCAGGCCGTTCTCCGCCAGGCGCGATCCGATCACCACCAGGAAGCTGCGCGGGTGGCGGCGGATGGCGTCGATCACCGGCGCCTTGAGCGGCTTGCGCTGCTCCGAGACTTCCGCGAACACCGGCGTCTCGGCGACGCTGATGCGGATGTAGAGCCCGAGCGCCACCAGGACGGCGCTGAGCAGGAACGGGATGCGCCAGCCCCACGCGAGCAGGTCCTCCTTCGGCAGCAAGGTGACGAGGGCGAAGACGCCGGCCGCCATGAGGTTGCCGAGCGTGACGCCGATCGGCGCCCAACTGCCGTAGAGCCCGCGCCTGGCGGCGGGCGCGTATTCGACCGCGAAAATCACCGCGCCGCCGTACTCGGCGCCGGCGCCGAACCCCTGCAGCAGGCGCAGCACCACCAGGAGAACCGGCGCCCAGATGCCGATCTGGGCGTAGCTCGGCACGAGCCCGATCAGGAACGTCGCCACGCCGACCAGCAGCAAGGTCGCGACCAGCATCGGCTTGCGGCCGAGCCGGTCGCCGAAATGGCCGAACACGAGGCCGCCGAACGGCCTGGCGAAGAAGCCCACCCCGAAGGTCGCGAACGCGGCGAGCGTCCCCATCCATGGATCGAGCTTGGGGAAGAACAGTTCGTTGAACACGAGCGCGGCAGCGGTGCCGTAGATGAAGAAGTCGTACCACTCGAGCGCCGAGCCGATCGCCGAGGCCAGCATCACCCGGCCGAGCGAGGATTTGGGCTGCGCGGCGGAGGCTTCGCCCAGACTGGTTGTCGTCATCGTTTCCCCCGGCGTCGATCTGCGGTAATATCATGCTCCAGGATAAAGCAGCCTAGACCCCTCGCGGCGAGGCCATCAAGCCGACGGTTTCCCGCGATCTTTTCCCGCCAACCGAGCATTGCTAGTCTTTAGCCATGTCGTACCCAGCCCAGACCTCCTCCGACCAAGCCGCCCATGACCGGCCGGCGAGCCCGTCGGCCGCCGCCAGCCTGCGCGGCGCCGCGCGCGAGCGCAGCGTCGCGGCGCTACGCCGCCTCGCCACCCGGCAGGTGAACGGCGCGCCGTTCCGGCTCGTCCCGCCCGACGGCAACGCAATCGAGTTCGGCCCCGGCGGCGAGCCGGTGTTCACCTTGCGCGTGATCAGGCCGGAGGGCCTCGACGCGCTCGCCTCGCTCGACGCGCTCACCATCGCGCACGCCTTCATGGACGGGCAGCTCGACTTCGAGGGCGACCTCCTCGAGATGCTGCGCTACCAGGAGCAGCTGCGCGACGCGCACCTGGGCGTCTACATCTGGCGCCGCCTGCACCCGATCCTGGTCGGCCGGCCGCGCGTCAATCCGCAATGGATCGCGCTGCATTACGACGCGCAGAACGCGCAGCTGCACGTGTCCGACCACGACTGGCACACGTATACGCCGGGCATCTATCTGACCGACGACGAGGAGCTGGAGCCCGCCGCCACGCGCAAGCTCGCGGCCGCGTTCGAGGGCTTGCAGCTCAAGCCCGGAATGCACCTGCTCGAGGCCGGCTGCGGCTGGGGCGGCATGCTGCGCTTTTCCGCCCAGCGCGGCGTGCGCGTCACCGGCATCACGCTCTCGCGCAAACAGCTGGAATACGTCCAGCAGAAGATCGCCGAGGAGAAGCTGCCGGCCGAGGTGCGCTACCAGGATTTCTTCACGTTCCAGCCGGAGCAAAAATTCGACGCCATCTCGATGATGGGCGTGATCGAGGATCTGTCGGACTACCGCGTGGTGATGCGCCAGCTTGCACGCTGGCTCAAGCCGGGCGGGCGCGTCTATCTCGACTTCGCCGCTGAGCGCCGGCGCTTCGACACCCACAGCTTCGTCACCCAGCACATCTGGCCCGGCACCTTCCGCATGGTGTTCATGCCCGAGTTCGTCGAGGCGGTGCGCGAGTCGCCGTTCGAGCTGATGCGCGTCGACAACGACCGGCGCAATTATCACCTGTGGGCGCGGCAAATGTACCAGCGCTGGCTGCGCCAGCGCGACGAGGTGGTGGCGCAGCACGGCGAGCGGCTCTACCGCACCTTCCT
>WNGJ01033293.1_pt1 | contig 10577 bp, 8 predicted proteins | sample 5400611 | NCBI WGS metagenome assembly WNGJ01 (sample SAMN13153375, study PRJNA577476) | soil metagenome | isolation source: 40 cm soil or saprolite under Garry oak tree replicate 1 | place: USA:California | collected 2016-06-15
GAAGTGGGTGAGCGGACCGTGATCGGCAATCTGCGCGTCACCCCGTACGCGGCCAATCACACGTGGCAGACCAATCCCACGTGTCTTCGCGTGGAAGTGGGCGACAAGGTCATCGCCTACACGGGTGACGGCGAATGGACGGACGCCATGGCGCAGATGGGCCGGGGCGCAGACCTCGTCATCGCCGAATGCTACTACTACGCAAAGCCGATCAGGTGGCACCTGAACTATCCCGCGATCGTCGAGCACCTGCAGGACTTCGGGGCCAAGCGCGTGATCCTCACGCACATGAGCGAGGAAATGCTGCAGCACACGACCACCATCCCGGAGGAATGCGCTCACGATGGGATGGTGGTCGAGCTGTAGGGACGCCGACGGTGGCGGTAAGAAGTCACCGCTTCCCGCTCCTGCCCTGATTGACAACATGACGGCGTAGGCAGACTGTAGCCTCCAGCGAGGTACCCATGACCAGACGCTACATCCTCATGCTGGCAAGCCTCGGAATCGCCGTGATTGCCGCCACGCCCGTGCTGTCCTGTACGACCGTCTGCCTCCTTGAAAAGGAGAAGGCGGTCGTCGTCGCCTACAACTATGACTTCCATCCACCGGAAGGGCTGGTCCTCGTCAACAAGCGAGACACGAAGAAGATGAGCGCACTCCGGAGGCAGGGGGCGACGTGGACCGCAAGGTACGGCAGCGTGACCTTCAATCAGTTCGGTCGCGACAACCCGATGACCGGCATCAACGAGAAAGGTCTCATGGTCTCCCAGATGTGGCTCGACGAGACCAGGCACCCTCCCGCCGACAGCCGCCCGGCGATCGGCATCCTCGAGTGGATCCAGTACAATCTGGACCGTCACGCCAGTGTCGCGGAGGTCCTGGCCGACGCCGAGGGCGTGCGGCCGATGAGCCGGGTGACGATCCACTATCTCGTCGCGGATGCCACGGGCGATTCAGCCGCGATCGAGTTCCTCGACGGCAAGCTCGTCGTCCATCGGGGCGCGGCGATGCCGGTCCGGGCGCTGGCCAACTCGACCTACGCCGACTCGGTCGCCGCCTTCGAGAGGGCCCGGAGCAAGGGAGAGGTACCCACGTCCGTCTCTTCGCTCGATCGGTTCGTGCGCGCCGCCATGCTGGCGGGCCAGGCCAACGCGGATCCGATCGCCCGCGGCTTCGAGATCCTTGCCTCGGTGGCGCAACCGTACTTCACGCGGTGGAGTGTCGTGTATGACCTCAGCGCCCGCGAGGTCTATTTCAGGACCGAGGGTAATCAGGCGATCCGGCGAGTCGCCCTGGCCGGGCTCGACTTCTCCTGCGGCACACCCGTCAAGATGCTCGACGTCACCGCCGGAGGCGCGGGTGATGTGAGCGCTGCGTTCGTCGACTACAGCGAGGCCGCCAATCGGGCCCTCATCGAGTCAGCCTTCACGAAGACGCCGTTCCTTCGTGAGGTCCCGGCCGCGGCAAGGGATGCGATGTCCGCGAATCCTGGGACGACGTCATCGTGCGCCGCAGCGAGCTGAGCGTCGCGATCGGGGCCGCGAAGCGAAGAGATATGAGGCGCTGACCTCGTGAGCGAGCGGCTCTTCGGGGCGAGCGTGCGCCGCCGCGAGGACCCGAGGCTGATCACGGGACACGGCCGGTACGTTGCCGACGTGGCGCTCCCCGGGATGCTCCACGTCGCCGTCCACCGCAGCCTGCATGCCCACGCGCGCGTCGTGAAGATCGATGCCGAGGCGGCGCGGCGATGCCCCGGGGTCGCGCACGTGCTCGTGCCCGCCGACGTGGCGGCGCTCGGGCGGCTCCCCCTCCTCGTCCCTCATCCGAGCCTGCTTGCTCCCGTGTGTTCGGAGATCCTGCCGCAGGAGATCGTTTCCTACGTCGGTCAACCGGTGGCCCTCGTCGTGGCCGAGAGCGCGGCGCAAGCGGAGGATGCGCTCGCCGCGCTCCGCGTGGAGTACGATGCGCTCCCCGCCGTCGCGTCGCTCGCCGACGCGCTCGAGCCGGGCGGTCCTCGCGTGCATCGAGAGGGAAACGTCGCGGCCCGCTTCACTCAGCGCGTGGGCGATCCCGCGGGCGCCCTCGCCCGGGCCGACGTGATCGTGCGCGAGCGGTTCGCGCGTTTCCTCGGGCTCGCCGAGCACGCGGTGCGCGTGGTGACGCAGGATATCGGCGGCGGGTTCGGTCCCAAGGGCATCCTCTATTCCGAGGACATCCTCGTGCCGTTCCTCGCGCGCGCGCTCGATCGCCCGGTGAGGTTCATCGAGACGCGCCGCGAGCATCTCCTCGCTGTGACGCAGGAGCGCGACCAGTGGCACGAGGTCGAGCTGGGGCTCACGCGCGAAGGCCGGATCGTCGCCTTGCGCGACGCGTTTGTCCACGACTGTGGCGCCTTCGTCTCGTGGGGCATCATCGTGCCGCTCATCACCTCGGTCAGCGTGCCCGGGCCCTATCGGGTGCCGAACTACGAGGTGGCCCTCACCGCCGTCTACACGAACAAGGTGCCGGTGACGCCCGTGAGAGGCGCGGGCCGCCCGCAGGCCGTCTTCGCGATGGAGCGGATGCTCGACCTGGCCGCCGAGCGCCTCGGGCTCGATCGGCTGGCCATACGAGAGCGCAATCTCATCCAGCCGGACGAGTTCCCCTACGACGTGGGCCTCGTCTCCCGCGACGGCGGCCCGCGCCGCTACGATAGCGGCAACTATCCGGAATGCCTGCGGCGGCTCGTCGCGGCCGTGGGCTGGGACGGCGTGCGCGCGCAGCAAGAGCGGGGGCGCGCGGAAGGGCGCTGGCTCGGCATGGGGCTGGCGCTCTTCGTCGAAGACACCGGACTCGGGCCGTACGAAGGGATTCGCGTGCGCGTCGATCCGGCCGGCCAGGTCTTCGTGTTCTCCGGCGCTTCGAGCCAGGGACAATCGCACGAGACCACCCTGGCGCAGATCGTCGCCGACGGGCTCTCGCTCCCGCTGGAACGCGTCACGGTGGTGCCCGGCGATACGGCGGGCATCCCGTACGGGGTGGGCACATTCGCGAGTCGAGTCGCCGTGCTCGCGGGGACGTCGGCCGCGCAGGCTACCGCCGAGGTGCGGGCGAAGGCGCTTGCCGTGGCGGCGAGCCAGCTCGAAGCTGCGCCGGAGGACCTGGTCCTCGAGGATGGCCGCATCGGCGTTCGGGGGACGCCGGGCCGCGGCCTCACGCTTGCCGAGGTCGCGACGATTGCCTCAACACCGCGCCCGGGCTACGCGATGCCGGCGGGGATGGATCCGGGCCTCGAGGCGACGGCCTACGTCCCCGTCGCGCAGTCGACGTACTCGAGCGGCGCTCACGCCGCGGTGGTGGAGGTCGATCCGGAGACCGGGCTCATCACGATTCTCCGCTACGTTGCCGTGGACGACTGCGGCACCGTGATCAACCCGATGATCGTCGAGGGACAGGTGCACGGCGGCATCGCCCACGGCATCGGGAACGCGTTCCTCGAGGAAGTTGTCTACGACGGTGCGGGTCAGCTCATGACGGGGACGCTCATGGAGTATGCCCTGCCGCGCGCCGGGGACGTGCCCAGCCTCGAGGTGCACCACGTGGTCACGCCCTCGCCCCTCAACCCGCTCGGCGTCAAGGGCGCCGGCGAGGGCGGCACCCTGCCGGCGCCGGCCGCCATCGCGAACGCCGTGGCAGACGCGCTCCGCCCGCTGGGCGTCGAGGTGACCGAGATGCCGCTCACGCGCGAGCGTCTCTGGCGGCGCTTGCGGGCTTCTCGACCGTAGCGTCTTCACGGCGCTCCTCCGTCCGGCGGCAAGTACCACGGGCAGGCGAGGCGCTCCGCCAGGCACACGGCCCAGAACACCACCATCCCGAGCGCCGACAGCACCGCCATCACGCCGAAGACGATGGCGGTGTTCATGTTGCTCGAGGCGGTCAGGATCAGGTAGCCGAGGCCACGGTCGGAGCCGACGAACTCGCCCACGACCGCGCCGATCACGGCCAGGCTCATGGCCACCTTCATCCCGCTGAAGATGTGCGGGAGGGCCCAGGGCAGACGCACCTTCCAGAAGACTCGTAGCGCGCTCGCCTGCAGCGCGTGCGTGAGCTGCAGCAGGTCGGGCTCGACGGACTCGAGGCCGGCGGCCGTGTTCACCACCATCGGGAAGAAGGCCACGATGGCGGCGATCAGGATGTTGGACTTCGGGCCGTAGCCGATCCAGATCAGGAACAGCGGCGCCAGCGCGACCTTCGGCACGGACTGCACCACGAGCAGGATGGGATACAGGACGCGGCGCATGAGCGGTGAGTACACGATGGCGATGGCCAGCGGCACGCCCACGAGGACGGAGACGGCGAAGCCGCCGACGGTCTCGTAGAAGGTCACCCAGAGATGGCCCGGGATGCGGTCGGCCCAGGTCCACGTGTCGCGCACGATGGCGCTGGGCGCCGGAAGGAGCCAGACGGGAATCCGCACGATCCGGCAGAGCACCTCCCAGAGCGCCACGAGGCCGGCGATGACGGCGAGGGGAAACCCGTAATCCGTCAGCAGCTTCACGGCCGCGCGCCCTTCGTCGACCCGATGGCGTCACGCACCAGCTTGGCGTAGCCCTTGAATTCCTCCGAGAACTCCATCTCGAGCGTGCGCGGCCGGGGCAGCGTGATGCTCACGGTCGTCACGATGCGCCCGGGCCGCGGGGTCATGACCACCACCCGATCGGCGAGCAGGATCGCCTCCGCGATGCTGTGGGTCACGAACACCACGGTCTTGCGGCGCTCGCTCCACACCCGCAGCAATTCCAGGCCGAGCTCCTCGCGGGTCATGGCGTCGAGGGCGCCGAAGGGCTCGTCCATCAGCAGGAGCGGCGGATCGTGGATGAGGGCGCGGCAGATCGACACGCGCTGCTGCATGCCCCCCGACAGCTCGCGCGGCAGGCTCTGCTCGAAGCCCTGCAGGCCGACCAGCTCGATGAGGCGATCGGCCTCGGCGCGGTACTTGCCGACGGGCCACCCCATGATCTCGATGGGGAACAGCACGTTGTCGAGCGCCGACCGCCACGGAAGCAGGACGGGGCTCTGGAAGACGATGCCGACGTCGCGCGATGGCCCCTGCACGGGCCGGCCGCCGCGAGCAGCGTGCTCTTGCCGCATCCGCTCGCCCCGACCACGGTCACGAACTGATCGGATTCGATCTCGAGGCTGACGCCCTCGACGGCGGTCACGGAGTCGCCGGCCCGGCTCGTGAACCGCTTCGTCACGCCCTCGAGCCCGATCAGGGCCGGCACGCCGTCTCCGGCTCGTGGACGGGACAGGCCAGGGTCAACGCGGGGGCAGGAACTGCACGGTATAGAGCTCTTCCACCGGGATCACGCGCTTGAGCGAGAGCGCCGAGGTGACCACGTCGCGCGTGGAGGTCATCTTCTCGCGGCTGATCGCGCCGAGGCCGTTGGCCTTGGCCTCGTCGCTCCACGCCAGCTCGCGCGTGGCCAGCAGCTCTTCCTTGCTGAACTCCGGATCGACCTCGCGGTGCAGCTTCTGGAGAATGGCCGCTGCCTCCTGCGGGTTCTCGAAGGCGTAGGCGAGCCCGCGCACCGTGGCCTGGGTGAAGCGACGGACGAGATCGGGCTTGTCCTTGATGAGGGCGTCGGTGGTCATGAGCATGTTGCCGTAGGCGACCAGCCCGAAATCGGAGAAGCGCATGGCCTCGACGTGAAGGCCCTGCTTCTCCGCCGCCTTCTGGAAGCGCGGCAGGTGAATGCTCTGCTCGGTGACGAGGTCGACCTTGCGCGAGAGCAGCATGGGCAGGAAGGCCGTGGCATCGATCACGACCTCCTTCATTTTCTGCCGATCGATCCCGTTGGCCTTGAGAAATCCCGGCAGCATGAGCACGGTGGCCCCGGCCGCGGATCTTCCGAGCGTGCGCCCCTCGAGGTCCTTGGGCCCCTTGATGCCGGATTCCTGCAGGTAGAGCATGCCCAGCGCGGCCTTGCCGTAGACGGTGGCGATGGCCTTCACGGGCACGTCCTCGTTGGCCCGCGCGCCCACGAGCGCGCCCATGTCCGCCACCGCGAAGGTGGCCCGGCCGGAGGCGAGCCGCTTGATGGTATCGCCGGAGCCGTAGCCTCGCACGATCGTCACCGCGAGGCTGTTGCCCGCGTAGTAGCCCTTGTCCTGGGCCACGAAGTAGCCGGCGTGCGTCCCGTTCACGATCCAGTCGAGGGCCAGCGTCACCTCATCGCCGGCCGCTCGGGCGGGACCCGCGCCGGTGAACGCGGTGACGAGGGCGACGAGGAACAGCACGAAGGTCTTGATCATAGGTAGTCCTCGAATCGAATCTGGCCGGAGCCGGGCACCTTCTTCCGCTCGAACTCCGCGGGCCACTGGAGCGGCGCCGTGGCGTCGATGCCCAGGCGACCCCAGTGGACCTGGTGCGGGTCGCGCCCGAAGGACGGCACATCCGGAATGGTGAAGGTGTCGCGGTCCGGCCGGCAGCGCGTGGTCATGGCCCAGATGACGTCGCTCGGATCGTAGATGTCCACGTCGGGGTCGACGACCACCGCGAACAGGATCCGGGTGAGCTCGGCGCCGAAGGCGGCGAGCAGGGCCTTGCGCGGCTGGCCCTCGTACTGCTTCTCCATCTGGATCACGCAGAACTGGATCATGGGCCAGCACGCCACGTTGATGACCGACGGCACCCATTTCTTCACGGCCTGGTAGATGTCGCCGTTGATGGGCAGCGAGGTGAGCACGATCTCCTCGGCCGAGCCGGAGTGGATCGCGTAGTACATGGCGTCGGGGCGTGTCCACACGTGCTGCACCTCGAGCACGTGGTTGTCCATGACGGGGACGTAGTAGTCCATCCACTCCCCGAAGGGCCCCTCGGGGCGGCGGACACCCGCCAGCATCTCGCCCTCGATGACGATCTCGGCCTCCGGAATGGCCAGATCGAGGGTGGGGCAGCGCACCAGGGGGAACGGCTCACCCGCAAGGGCGGCGGCGAGATCGACCTCCGTCAGCCCCGGGTTGGTCCGCGCGGCAGCCGCCAGCATCACGGTGGGCGCCACCCCGACGAGGACGGCCATGGGCAACGCCTTGCCCAGCCGCTCGGCGCGCTGCTGCATCTCGAAGAGATGGCCGGTGGGGCTCAGGCGGAGACGCAGCTCCCGGTCGCCGATCACCTGCATGCGGTGATACGAGAGATTCGTCAGCCCCGTCTCGAGGTCCCGCGCCGCCACGATGCCCGCGGTGATGTACGGGCCCGCGTCCTTCTCGCAGTGCGTGCAGATGGGCAGCCGTCCGAGGCTCGAGGGCTGGTACTGACCCGGTACCGCCTCCGCCGAGGGCAGCGCCGCGGCATGGGTGAGCCGCTCCGCCCAGATGCGCGAGAGATCGCGCGGCTCGACACCAAGCGCCGCCGACACGCTGGCGTAGCTGCCGCACGTGTTGCTGACGATGGACAGCGTGGAGCCCTTCACGCGCTCGAACAGCACGGGCTGGTTCCGGCGCTGCTGGATGTCGCGGATCAGGGCGGCCACCTCGAAGCGCGGATCGACTTCCTTCCGGATCCGGATCAGCTCGCCCCGGCCCTCGAGCCGCTTCAGAAAATCACGGAGACCCTCGATCATGTTCCTCGTGCTCCTCCCTCGGCATCGTTCTGTGGGGCGCGATGCCGCCGCCGCCCATGCATATCACAGGCGCGACATGGCGGCCAGCCGGTCCGCCTTTCCACATCCCTTTCACGAGGGGGTGAGAGAGCCGGCCCGTTTCCATATCCCTCTCCCCCATCGGGGGAGAGGGCAGGGTGAGGGGGCGGCGGTGGAACGACGCTGGACTATTCGCTAGACAACGCCACCCTCACCCTACCCTCTCCCTCTCCGAGGGAGAGGAATTCATTTGATTCCTCGTCACGCAAGGGGAAGAGCGGGTTGAGGGACGCGTTGTCGTGCGCAAGCCCGCAGTTGCCTTGACAGGCGTGCGCGCGCCAGAGCAGTATTCCTGCCGTGAGCGCAGGTCCCCGTGGCGAGTGACGCGAGAACGGGCCCACGTGGACCGGCCGGAGCGCTCGGAGCGCGGGCGTGACCGGGGCCGCCCTCGCGCACGTCGTCGTGAGCGGGCTCGCCACCGGTTGTATCTACGCGCTGGTCGCCCTCAGCCTCGTGATCGTCTACAACGCCACCCGCACGCTCAACTTCGCCCAGGGCGAGATGCTCATGGTCTCGGCATTCGTGGCCTGGTCCGCGCAGCGCGCCGCCGGACTTCCCCTGCTGCTCGCCTTCGCCTGCGGGGTGGCGGCAGGTGGCATGCTCGCGTACGTCGTGGAGCGGGTCGTCATCCGGCGCGCCGTCTCGGCCACGCACTGGGATGTTCTCATCATCACGCTCGGGCTCTCGCTCATGCTGCGGGCGGGGGCGGGGATGGTGTGGACCAACGACGAGCTGCCGTTCCCCTCGCTCTTCTCGAATCGGCCCGTGAGCTTCGGCCCGGTCAAGATCGCGCCCGTGTCGCTGGGAATCATCGGCGCCTCCCTCGTCCTGATGCTCGCCCTCGTGATGCTGTTCCGCGCCACGCGCTTCGGGCGCGCCATGCGCGCGGTCGCCCAGAACCAGAACGCGGCGCGGCTCATGGGCATCAGCGTGGAGCGCGTGTACTCCGGGGCGTGGGTGCTCGCGGCCGTGGTGGGGGCGGTGGGGGGCGTGCTCTTCGCGCCGGTGACCTTCCTCTCGACCAAGATGGGACTGATCGCCATCAACGGCTTCACGGCGGCCGTGCTCGGGGGCTTTGGCTCGATGCCGGGCGCGGTGGTGGGGGGCATGCTTCTCGGGGTCATCGAGAACCTGGCGCCCCTCTACCTGCCCACGGGCATCCGCTACTCCGTCCCTTTCCTCGTCATGATCGCCATCCTCCTCGCGCGCCCTCGCGGCCTCTTCGGCCGTGTCGAGCGGAGGAAGGTCTAGTGCGTCGGACCGCGCTGGGGCTCGCGGCCCTGGCCGCGCTGGGCTGGCCCCTGGTGGCGCCGAAGTACCTCGTGTTCCTGGGCACGCTGGTCGCCGTCAATGCCGTCGTCGCCATCGGCCTCAATCTGCTCTCGGGCTACACGAACCAGCTATCGTTCGGTCACGCGGGCTTCCTCGCCATCGGCGCCTACGTGGCGGCGCTCGTCACCCTGCAGGTCCCCGCGCTGCCCGTGCCGCTCACGCTGCTCGTCGCCGGTCTCGCCACCGCGCTCGTCGGCCTGGCCCTCGGCATCCCGTGCCTTCGGCTCGAGGGTCTCTACCTGGCCATGGCCACGCTGGCCTTCGGCTTCGTGGTGACGGAGGCGATCACCAACCTCGACTGGCTGACGCGCGGGAACGACGGCTTGCGCGTGCCCCTGGCGCGTCTCGGGCCATGGACCCTCGCCACCGGTGCCGCGCGCTACTACCTGGCCGTGGCGGTGGCCGCGGCCATGATCCTGGCCGCCCTCAACGTGGCGGCCACGCGGACGGGCCGCGCCTTCCTCGCCATCCGCACGAGCGAGATCGCTGCGCAGGCGAGCGGCATCAATGCCGCCGCCTACAAGACCATCGCCTTCGTGCTCTCGGCGTTCTACACGGGCGTGGCGGGCGGGCTCTTCGCCTTCGTGGTGGGGTTTCTCTCTCCCGATGCCTTCGACGTGTTCCTCTCCGTCGATTTCCTGGTGATGATCATCCTGGGCGGGCTCGGATCCGTCCTCGGCTCCGTGGCGGGGGCGGCCATCGTCACCGTGCTCAACGACTCGCTGGCCGGGTTCCAGGCCTTCCGGCCGCTGATCTTCGGCGCGATCATGATCATCTGCATGCTGTTCATGCCCGGCGGCCTGGCCGCGATGACAAGGAGGAAGTCATGAGACAGAGATGGGCGGTCCTCTGCTTGGCCCTCGTCGCATTGGGGGCGACACCCGTCGCCGCCGAGCAAGGCGTGGCGGACACCGAGATCCTGCTCGGCTCGTCGAACTCGTTCTCCGGGCCGCTGGCCTTCACGGGCACCCAGCTCACCAGGTTCGGGGTCGACCTGTACTTCAAGGTCCTCAACGAGGCGGGCGGCATCCACGGCCGCAAGGTACGCACGATCTACTACGACGACGCCTATCGCCCCCAGGACGCCGTGGCCAACACCAAGAAGCTCGTGGAGCAGGACGGGATCTTCGCGGTGATCGCGCCCCAGGGCTCCCCGCCCGTGGTAGCGACGCTCGGCTACATCGAGCAGAACAAGGTGCCGCTGCTCTTCCCGTTCCAGAGCTCGACGGAGACGCGCAACCGGAAGTACGTCTTCAGCGGCCTCGTGCTCAGCGACCGCCAGTCGCGCATGATGATCGACCACCTGGCGGGCCCGCGGAAGTTCAAGCGATTCGCCGCTCTCTACCAGGACGACGAGTACGGCAAGTCGTTCCTCGGAGCCTTCGAGCAGGACCTCGCCCGCCACGGGCTCAAGCTGGTGGCGACCGAGCCCGTGAAGCGCGGCGTCACCGACGTGAGCGCCCAGACCGCCAAGCTCCAAGCCGCGAAGCCCGAGGTGACCTTTCTCGTGCTGACTCCAGGCCCGGCGGCGCAGGCCCTCAAGGAGCGGCAGAAGATCGGGTG